>ERZ795045.5175-NODE-5175-length-9989-cov-110.507952_pt1 | contig 9989 bp, 10 predicted proteins | sample MGYA00375129_ERZ795045 | MGnify/ENA primary metagenome ERZ795045 (study PRJEB30174, sample SAMN05720166) | activated sludge metagenome | isolation source: anaerobic digester from wastewater treatment plant | place: Japan | collected 2015-05-15 ... | reverse complement strand
GATCCAAGGGGTGGCGAGTTTTTGATCTTAACTTGTCACCCCTTTTATGGTTCATCTTTGTAATTAAAGGAGCCATCATAAGGGACTCAACAAGATGTTTCTATACTGAGACCCATAGGGATTGGACACACTGAAAGTGTAGGGGTAAGCTTTGTAAGTAAATGAGAGAGGACCTTGAAGCTGGAGGTGGGGGTATGAGAAAGAGAAGGTGGACAGCTGAGGAAAAGCTGGAGATTGTCCTTGAGGGTCTCAAGGAAAGGAAGTCTGTGGCCGAGATCTGCCGTGAGCATCAAATCAGCCAGACACTCTACTACCGGTGGCGGGACAAATTCCTGGAGGGTGGCAAGAAGGCTCTGGTGAACGGGGCCTCTGAGGAGAGTGCCTATAAGGCGGAGATAGAGAAACTCCAAAAGATCATAGGGAAGCAGGCGATTCAGATTGAGATATTAAAAAAAACGGAGGAACTGTTCGGGAAAAGGTAGAGGCGGTGAAGGTGTTAAGGCAGTCAGGATACACGGTCAAGGATGCATGTCAGGCTCTGGGGATCTCAAGGGGCGCCTATTACTACGCCCTTAAAGACAGGAAGCTTAAGGTAAGGGAAGGGGATGACGTTCGAGATGAGGAGCTTTTAAGGAAGATAAAGGTCTTAAAGAGCGATCATCCCTTCTGGGGATACAGGAGGGTATGGGCATGGCTTAAGTTTAGAGGGGGGATGAGGGTAAATCAGAAGAGGATCCGGAGGGTCATGAAAGAGCACGGACTTACGGTTAGTCAAAGGATACACAAAGCCAGAAGGACTCCTCAGAGGAGAAAGCCAAGGGCAGAGAGGCCGCTTGAGTACTGGGGGATAGATGCGACTAAATTCATGATTCCATCGGTAGGATGGGTGTATCTGGTAATAGTTCTGGACTGGTTCAGCAAGAAGATCGTCGGCTGAAACCTGTCCGTTCGTAACACGACCTGCGACTGGAAGAAGGCTCTGGACATGGCCTTTGAGAGGGAATTTCCCCATGGGGTAAGGGGGAGTGGCCTTAAACTCATCAGTGACAACGGCTCGCAACCTACTTCTACCTCCTTCGTGAGGGATATGGCTACCTTGGGGATAGGGCAGATATTTACCTCCTATGACAATCCTAGAGGCAATGCAGAAACAGAAAGGATGATGAGGACTATAAAGGAAGAGCTCATCTGGCTCAATGAATTTTCTTCTCTTGAGGAGGCAAGGCAGAAGATATCCAGCTGGATAGAGATCGATTACAACAGGCTCTACATTCATTCCGAGCTTGGATATATGAGCCCGCAGGAGTATGAGGCGCTCTACTACGAGAAGACTCTAGGGAAGACAGCATGAGACCTCTACAACTTTGCGGTATCAAAAGTGTCTTGACAAATGGGTCGCAGTACAATCTGACGATATAGTTCTGATTCAAGCTCTTCCTGTGATTTGTCTCTCTTTTTTCTTCTATCTGAGAAAATAGAAGGCAACTCCTCAAGCAACTTCTTTTTCCACTGACCTATCTGGTTGGGATGAACTCCATATTCACTTGCAATCTGGCTTATGGTCTTTTCTCCCCTCGCTGCCTCAAGGGCAACCCTTGCCTTGAATATAGCATCTCTTGATTTTGCTGACCTGCTCATTTACTTTAATTCCTTTCTATGAGTGACCATAGAATACCATCCACCAAATTACCCTGTCCAGATTTTGGGGAGTATTATAAATTAAGAAATGGGTCTAAAAAATAGGGGTCTGTCCCTATTTTTCCCAATAGGGGTCTGTCCCTATTTTTCTATTTTTCCCCGTTCTTGAGCCGGTTACAAACTATTTCTCCTCATTCACAAATGCCGCCTCGTATTCCGCACGGCGCAGAACCGTATCGTAAAGTCCGATATATTCCTCTTCGTGACGGTTAATGCCTATGTAAACCAAACTTGGGTCTTCGTATCTCTTGAACTTGTATACTGCATCGTTCATCAGCGCACTGTTGAAGACGCCGAGGCTGATGAGGAGTTCAAAATCTTTCACCGTCAGCCCCGTTACTTTCTTGAATAAGCCAGGCTCCAACTGCGTGATCACATCTCTAAGCGTTTTTTCCCTATAGTCGGTCAGATACATAAAAATGGGGATGCGCGTGGCAAACTTGATGAGCTTTTCCTGGATTTGTTTCCGCTTGCTTTTGAATTCCTTTTCCTCTTCGGTCAACTCGCGTTTTTCTTTTACGGAAAGCTCTTTATCGTTGGCCTCTTTTTTCAGCTTTTTCACGGCCTCGGACTTGTTGATAATGGTCTCGATATCCTGATTCAGATTCCTGAATCCTTCAATGCTCATCAGAGCATTCATAGCCTGTTCATTGTTCATCAGCCGCCGCAGGGTGTCATTGTCCACATTTACCAAAAGAGCACTCTCCCAGCGGCGTGCCAAAAGTGTTGCGGTGGTGCCGCTCATGGCCATTTCCAGAACGCCGGCAGCATCAATCTGCCTCATGGAACTGCCGTCATAGGCCAAAACCGGTAGAAAATGAATAAACTCCTCCACCTTCTTTTCCGGGTCGTCCTCGTTGACATTCAGGCGGCAACTGTAGTCGGCAATCTGCTGGAGGGCACGGTCCGGCGCAAAGTCGAACACATAACACTCTTCTTTGAGTATCAGCTCCTCGTTGGGTGATGTCCCGTCGGGATTCTTGATGGTCCATGGATTCTGCACGCGGAAGGCGGCCTGGAAGTAGGTTTCTGGACTGGATGAATTACGCAGCATGAAGATACCCGTCCAGGGCCGAACCGTGACGCCGGTAGTCAGTTTTCCACAGGTCAGGGTGATGGTTTTCGTTTGGAGGGGATCTCCCATCGCTTCCAGCACCGGTGGTAGGGCATTGACTCCAATGCCCGCTGCGGCGCCAGCGGCCACAATGACCTTGTAATCGTGGTAGAACCTGTTCTGTCGCTTTGCCAGGAGATTCCGCATGGCATAACAGGAGGCGACGCTCGGCAGAAACCATAGGGTGTGCGAGAGCACATTCAGAAGCCGGACATCCGAATAGGGAAGCGGCGGCTTTTGCGCGCCCAGCCTGAGGTTATCCAGACTCGTAGGAAAGTATGCCCCGCGGATGAGATCGAGCCATTTCTGCACCTCGTCTTCATATTTGAACCGCGCCTTGTCGCCCACCCCCTCTGCCGAAAAGAACACATTCAGGTCAAATTCGTTGAACTCCCCCTGCATGGCCACTTCCCGGATCGCGTCCGGCAACTGATAGGTCATGAGCACCATGCGCGGCAGGGCGGCATAGGGGTTGGGGCCTTTGCTATCGTCCCACTCCGCCTTCGCTTTCTGTTCGTCGGAATAGGTCCAGTTGTAAATTTGCTCTTCGATGAACTCGCCGGTGGCAATGGCGCGGAACGGCGTACCGGAAAGGTAAAGGTAATGGTCTGCGGTGATGGGAAGAATGTCTTCGTCAAAGTAGTCAATATCTTCACCCTCGGCCGCTTTTCGTTCCCGTTCGTCCTCTGCTTCGAACAGGTCTTTGGCCTTCTCCCGCCAGGCGCCGTAATGGTATTCGTCGAAAATCACGCAGTCCCAGTTGGTAGCGTGCACCCACTCGTTCTTGGTTTTGATGCCGCCCGTGCTGGGGTTGCGGCCGAGGTAGTCCTGAAACGAGCCGAAGCAGACGATGGGCTTGCTTTTATCCGCCTGCTCGTAGGTCAGTCCGCCGGGCTTGATAAACTGCCAGCCCTGGAAATCCACATGGCAACGCAAATCCTCTTCCCAGGCGCTCTGGACAGCGGGCTTGAAGGTGAGCACCAGCACCTTTTTCCAGCCCATGCGTTTGGCCAGTTGATAGGCGGCGAAGGTCTTGCCGAAGCGCATCTTGCAGTTCCAGAGAAAATGGGGCGGCTTGTCGTTTTCTCGACGGTACTCCTTGAAATAAGCCATGGTCTTTTCCACTGCCGCTTCCTGCTCCGGACGCATCTTGAAGTTGAGGGAACGCTGCTCTTCGATGAGTTGCCCAGCTCGCACGGCATTGATGGCCGCCTTGACCTGTTCGACCGTGCAGCGGAACCACTCGCCGTCTTCTTTGCGGATACCGTTGATACGCAGCATGCGATGCACATCGTGGTCGGTGAAGCTTGTGCCGTCGTTGCGGAGGGCCGGCTCTTCGAGCACGATGCGATACGGCGGCTTTCCGCCCAGCCGCAGGGTGGGATGCTGCTGCGCCACCCGCTCCTGCACGCTTTTGGTGGTGTAGCCGATCTTGAGCAAGCCCGCGTATTGCGGGTTGGTCTCCTCGTAGGCGTAGATTTTTGGTTCGACCTTGGGCCTCTGCGGAAAAAATTTTTGATTAGCCATCGTTTAAAAGCCTCTCCAGTTCTTCTTGCAACTGCTTTTTATCGGGCAGATACAGCTGATATTTGCTCACAAATAGCTGGTTGATGATGTTTTGCGTTGCATACTCTACCATGATATGATCTTTGTAAGCGCCCAGCACGGTGCCGATGGGTGGGTTATCGCCATCAACATTTTCTTCTCTGGCAAAATAATTCAGGTACATGTTCATCTGCCCAATGTCAGTATGATCAATCTCGCCGCGCTTGAGGTCTATAAGCACAAAGCATTTCAGAATACGGTGGTAAAACACCAGGTCCACATAGAAATGCCTATTAGCCAGCGTTATCTTGTACTGCCTGCCCACGAAGGCGAAGCCCTTGCCGAGTTCCAAAAGGAATAACTCCAAGTTTCGAATGAGCCGTTGCTCCAATTCGCCTTCCAGGTACTGCTGTTTCTGATGAATGCCGAGAAACTCGAACACATAGGGGTCTTTGAGCAGGTCTGCGGGTTTCTGCACCTCGCTGCCCTTTTCTGCAATCTCAAGCACACCCGCCTTATCCTTGCTCAGCGCCAGCCGGTGAAAGAGCATGCTCTTCATCTGCCGCTTCAGTTCCCGCACGCTCCAGTTTTCCTTCTCGCATTGCTTGACATAGAAGCTGATTTCAAGATCGTTATCAGCCTTGAGGATTTCAAAGTAGTGGCTCCAGGTCAATTGGTGAGACAGTGTCTCACTTTTTGGGAAGGCAAGATAAAACTTGCGGATGTACACCAGGTTTGACCGGCTGAAGCCCTTGCCGAACTCCGCCGTGAGGTCTCTGGACAAACGGTCGAGCAGCTCGCTGCCGTATTCGGCCTTGATGTTGCCTTTTTGCTCGAACTCCACGATATGCCGCCCGATCTGCCAGTAGGTCTGCACCAGAATCGTGTTGACCGCCCGGCCTGCCTGCACCCGCCCCTCATGCAGCAATTTGCCGATGTGCGCTTTAAGCTCCTGGTAGTGCGGCGCGGGAAGATCGTTAGTCATCGGCGGGCTCCCATATTACTTATTGAACGTATCAGATCTTCGCTGCTCAAAACTGGATCATAACGCTCTTTGCGTATTTCTCGGCTGGAAAGATCGATTTTAATTCCTTTGAGAAACTTGAGGAAATCGCTATTTATTTCTGCAAGCCGATTGATCGTGTTTATATCCAGAAACTCTCTTTCTTTTGCCGGAATTAGAATTTCCGAGTCATCCGGATTGTGAATATCGAGCTTGATTACGCCTATTCCAAAAGAAGTTGAGAGTCGCTTTAGTTCCTCTATAAAATCTTCATCTTGCGCAACCTCTGCTGCAACCAAATATCCTTGATGTGCCCAGGATGAGTTAGATACTGCCTGGAAAAAGGCCTCGCGCAGGTTGTTAAAGGTAAGTTCTCGTTTTAGCTCGTAGGAATACAACCTCAGGACCTGGTTTCCAACTTCCCTCGCAATTTCCAGTACCTCCGATTTCCAGGTATCCAAAGGGAAATACACACCTACCATGTCTGGATGCAGCCATTGGGCATAGCGGTCTTTAGATGAATTCTCATGGTAAATCGTTTTGGTGTAGATTCCTTGGTACGTATACGTGAAATAGGTCAGAAATGGATGAAGGTCTCTTTCTCTATAATCGGCTTTAGTAGGAACTGTTGGTTCATCGCTGGATGGTACCGGTACATCCGCAAATTCCTTCAACGCAAAGCGGGTAGGCCTTCGCCCTGATATGATGAACTTGGATTTGGGATTATCCCTAATGTCGATGTATAATTGCGCCCCGATAGAGTTCCATGGTGTCTTACCCTTTGAGCCAAGCCTATCAGCATAATTTTTTTCTTGTGCTATGCGCCAGATTTCCTCAGCAGTTAACGGACGCCGCTCTTCACGAAGTATCCGCTCTGCTAATTCAAGAAATGTCATGATAAGTCTCCCATGGTCAACATAGGCTGATGGATGGAGAAACATTGCTACTCATTGGTCTCCTCCATGGGGCGGATTTTCGACTCAATGAAGGCGATCTCGTCCTCCGTAAGCCCATAGCGCTTGTAGAGCTTTTCATCGGTCCATTCGGTGTTCATGTCGAGGATGGGGACGAATGCGTAGGCATCTTTTGTGATGTGGTGAGAATACATGAACTGCGATACAAGAAAACGTAACAATCGCGTCTTCATGTATGCCACCAAATTTTCCGCCTGCTTTTTAGAATCGTAAGCCCCAACCACTAAGTACGTTTCTGTGCAAATCGTTCCTGGTGCCAGTATGTCAATTTTGGAAAAAACCCTTCTCCTGCCATCTGGCCCTGGATTCCCGGCGTGATCGTACCCCACATAAGAAGTAATCACCTTCCACTTGTTTATCATCTCAACGCCGACTTTAATATCCTGTTTTCGGTAAGGCCCTTCGCCATTTTGCCAGCGCAAAATAAGGTCGCCTGATTTCTGGGGTCGAGCATTTGTTGGTAATCCAAATGGTTTTCTGCTTGATACCTGTTCGCTCATACTCCTTTCTTTCTTGGCGAGCACCTTTCGGATGATGGACACGGCCTGACTATGGCGGATAAAGGTTGGGAATTCATTGAGGTTTCTGACCGAAACAATTTTTTCACCCTTATGCACATTGGTCACTTCGCAAGGCCCACGCGAATCGCGCTCCCAGAGGAAATAACAGACCCCGCCAGCAATATCTACGCCCGGAAAGACCTCAGAAGCGTCCTCAAAATCCACTAGTTTGCGAATGCGATCATCGTTAAGCATCTCGGCTCTGAAAGCATCGAGACCTTTTCCTCCAGCAAACCAGCGTGAGGGAATAATCATCACCAGATAGCGGGGGTTCAGTTTTTTGGCTTGATGAACAAACTTGTTGTAAATCGGTGTGGCGCTTCTGCCAAAGCCTCCGTCGCTCAACTGATACGGCGGATTGCCGATAATGACATCGAATTTCATATCAAAAACCTCCTCCGGGTTTTCGGTGTGAATGAACTCATAGGCGTGGGTTTCCAGTTCCTCGCCGCGGGCATAGTTGGCTTCATTGGCGCCGCAAAACACACAGCGGCCGTCTTTCCAGGTGTGTTCAATGCGCCGAAAGTGAATATTTCCCTCTGGGTTGTCGAAGGCGGTGCAGACTGAATACTTGCCGTTGGCGGTCTTGGAGCAGTAGAGCGAGCGCCGCGACATCAGCCCGGTCAGTTCCGTGATGGCGATGCCGAAGAGCTGGTTTTTCATGATGTGATTGATGCGCTCCTGCCGGTCGGGGATTTTCGTTTCCAAACCTTTATCGAGCCGTTTGGCGATCTCGCGCAGGAACACGCCCGACTTACAGGCCGGATCGAGAAAGCGCGCCTTGGGGTTGCGCCATAGCTTGGCCGGCAGCAAGTCCAACATCCGATTGGCGAGATCCGGCGGGGTGAACACCTCGTCGCTCGAGAGATTGGCCAGGCAGGAGAGGACATCGGGGTTGTAATTAGTCACCGTAGGCATGGGCCACCTCCAGAAAATGTATCGGCGGGTATTCTTTAACCGGCTCCGGAATGAACACCGTTTCTCCGATATCCGACCGAAATCTTTGCTTCCTGTCAAACGGCAAAGGTCCCGTTTCATCTGTAGACTGGAGCAATTCTTGAAAGGCGAAGTCGCGCCGTTTCAGCATGCTGCCATTGACCAGCGACCATTGGGGAAAAACGATCGGTTGAGGATTTTCGCCCACGGTTTTTAGGGAAAGGGCATCTCCATGCACGATATTTTGCCTGAGAATATAGCGCACCGCTTCCCGGCACTTTTCTTTTGCCCTTGCATCGAAAAGCCGGGCGTACGCCGCATCAAACACCTCAAAAAGACGCTTACGGCATTCCTCGACGTTATCTTCCAGAATGTCGATCCCGTATATGGACGAAACGGCAAGGATCGCGTAGCGTTCGTATTCCAGTTGGCTCCTGGCATACCGCGATTCCACCACGCGCAGTTTCCTTGCCAAAACCTCGATGAGAAAATTGCCCGTCCCGCAGGCAGGCTCAAGAAAGCGCGAATCAAAGCGCTCAGTCTCTTGCTTGACTAGATCGAGCATGGCATTGACGATGTGCTGCGGCGTCAACACCTCGCCATAATCCGTAACGCGCTGCTTCGATTTCACCTGTGATTTCATTCTTATTCCATATTCATGTATAGAAGGGCTAACGGCATCGAGCTCAGCCGCTGCGACCGAGGCGGCGAAGTCGCCGAGGGAGCAGTGGGCTGCAGCGAGGGGTTAGCCGCCTAGTGTTTTAAAAACACTGTGCTTCTCCTGTTTGAATCCTGGTAGAACACACTACGCCCATCTTCTCCATATCCTTCATAAGACGAAGCGGGTCAATCAGATGTCCCATCATCCAAAGTCCAGTCTTTCTAGCAGAACCATCCAGATACTGCAGTAAGGTCGCGACGACGGGGATGGCTGTCAGTTCATAGCCGTCGGGGTGTGCAACGCTTGCCTGGAAGGCAACGCGGCATCCACCTTTGAAGCCAACAGCCTGAACCTGGAATTCTACACGGTAGGGCGGCTTGTGAAAGGTGCGCATCCCCCACCACAAAAATCGGCCGATGGGACGGGTGGCCTTTGGTGCCACCTTGAGCCAGGCCCAGGTGATTGGCATCACCACCCAATCCAATATCCAGTGCATTTCGGAGATGTAAAAGCCGGTTTCGCGCAGTGAAGGGAACATGGAGGGCAAGGGATGCAACTCCTCGAAGAACATCGAGTAGCACCGCTTGCGCCTTATATCGCCGCCGAAATCGCAGACGCGCATTTCGAATGATTTGGGTTTTGTCCACTGGCCGTTCTTGAAGACCCTGCCATCGTATTCCTTGAAACTCTCGATTAACTCATCTACCGATTCTGAGTACGGCAAGTCCTTACCCATGTTCAGATAACCCAGGGTGATAGCGCTCTCAATGCTATCCAAATGGGCAGCGGCATAGCGCACCAACGCGGATGGCAAACCAGGGTGGAAACCAGCTTCTGTGATAAAACAGCGACCAGCGCGTTCGATTTCATCAGTCAAGGATTGCAGCAAAGCGAATTTTCGAGCGCTGAGCTGTACGTCCAGATATTCCAAACCCATTTCCAGAGAGGTTCGGACGACGTTTTCGGCGTACGCGGTGGTGGGTGCGGCGACCACAATCATCGTCTGATCTGCAAACGCCCGGCGCAGCGAATCAGTTTGCGACGCATCAGCGTAGACTGCTTTGACACGATGGTCAGAATATTGCTGGTTTAGCCTATCGGCAAGTGCTTGTGCTCTGTCCAGGTGCCGCGCTGCAATAGTGACATCCGCTTTCGAGTGCTCTACCAGATGCTGTGCAATCAATCTACCAGTATAACCTGTGCCACCAAGGATCAGGATTCTTGACATGCTTTGCTCTCTCTTTAGCGGCTAACGACCGAGCTCACCTGCCGCTATGGAGCGATAGCGGAATAGCGGTCAGGTGCAGCGACTTGTTATGCATTACTTCTTTACCTTGCAAGGACATTGCATGCAAACCGTTCTCCTGTATCATAAAAATAGGGGTCTGTCCCTATTTTTCGTCCATAGAACCATAGGAAAAAATAGGGGTCTGTCCCTATTTTTTTATCCGGAGAAGACGGTACATCAAAGTCCCAGAGAATCGAGTCTGGAGCAATG
>ERZ795045.5170-NODE-5170-length-9992-cov-3.496327_pt1 | contig 9992 bp, 5 predicted proteins | sample MGYA00375129_ERZ795045 | MGnify/ENA primary metagenome ERZ795045 (study PRJEB30174, sample SAMN05720166) | activated sludge metagenome | isolation source: anaerobic digester from wastewater treatment plant | place: Japan | collected 2015-05-15 ... | reverse complement strand
CTTACCAGCATTCCATTATCCCCCCATTGGACATTGCCGCTGGCATCCACCCGCTGTGCGTATATCCGGTAACCGCTTCGGCCATCCCGCCAGACTACTATCGCACCACCCTGCCCGTCAGAAACAGCCTGAAGCTGCTCCTGCCCCCCGGAAGCGGTGCAAATCCCGACTCCGCCGTCCTGCCACATAACACTGCCCGCAGAACTGACCCTCTGGGCAAAGATGTCGCTGGTATTTTCCCCGTTGCGGTTGTCAGTCCAGAAACATATCACGCCTCCGGCTCCGTCTGGCGCCGCGTCATACGTTGCCACTACTTGATTGAGAATATTATTGGGCAAAGAAACCCTTACCCCTTCGCGGTCCCAGACCTTGGCTTCGGCCAATCTCTGAACTCTTAGAGACCTCCAGCCCGGATAAGGACCGTCCCGGGCATCCAGCCAGGCAATGACCGCTTCACCCACGCCCGTACTTATCACTTTGGAAGTATCGGCAATTGAACCTTCGCCATCGCCTCCGCCCATGCAAGAGATAGACCCGTAATCAACCACGCGTTCTCCCTGAGTATTCAGCCGAGCCGCCTTCAACCGGTTATACCACAGCCGGAATCCGGCGTACGTCCAGGAAGAAAAGATACCTCCTGCTCCATCCTGACATATGGATTCATTAGCGCCGCTGTCTCCTTCCTGCACAAGTACACCACCCAGCCCCCAGAGCAGGTTTCCTTCTCCGTCAATCCGATTAGCCCGAACATTATCGCATTGAATACCTCCGCCGGAAGAGTCAGTCCAGGTAAAGAAAGCGCCCCCGCTTCCGTCGGATGCTGCTTTCACCCCCTGCTGTCGTTCAAACGTCACATTTTCCCATCCTCGCACAAGGACCAGGCCATTATCCTGCCAAAGGCACTCACCTGAAGAACTTAATTTCTGTCCATAGATATCCCGGAATTTCCAGGAGGCCCCGGGCACAGTTCCCCGGCGTTCGTCCACCCAGAAAATCAGACAATATCCGTTTGGTGTCCGGACAATCTGCGGCTGAAATTGGTTTTCCGGCGCCTCGCAAATTGCCACCGGTGAAGAGATTTGATTAGACCAGGCAAAGACCGGATGCGGGACTGAAACCAGCAGCAAGAAAAGAACCAGGAAAGTTTTCCTGAAAGTCATTTTCCCTCCTTATTTTTCAGGGTCTGGCTTAATTTTTTTACCCTATATTTTTTTTCGTGTCAATTTCGCTGCGGGTTTAACCTGATTTCAGTGGCTCTGCAAAAAAGCAAAGTTTTTAGTTAAAGCATCCGGGCTATGGGCCTCAGTTGTGTGATAGTAACCTGGTCGCACCATCCCTGCGGAAACAATCACGGACTAAATTAGCGGCGACTCTAACGGGTAACATTGATATCTTTGCAGGGCTGTTATTGTCAGGGCAGGGTGTCACACGGTTTTCAAAATCTTAAACTGCCGGAAGGTATTACTGGACAGCACCGGCAAACGGGTAGAAATTCAGGGCTGTCTCAAACATGGTGACGATATTTTCCGGCGGGGTGCCGGCCTGAATACTGTGAGAGGGGCCAAAGATATACCCACCCCCTTTGCCCAGCACGGTAATCAGCCTTTCCACCTCCTGCCGGACCTCCTCGGAAGAACCAAAGGGCAGCGTCTTCTGGACACTCACGCCTCCCTGAAAGGAAAGTCGCTGGCCAAACCGTGTTTTAAGTTCTACCGGATCCATGCCCCGCGCATCCAACTGCAAACTCTGAAGAACATCCATACCTATCTCCATCAATTCTGGCACCAGTTCTATTACTGCGCCGTCAGAATGATATATTACCCGCGCTCCGTAGTGGTGAATTACATTATTCAGCCGGAGATGGTGCGGCCTGATGTACCTGGCCCAGAGCGAAGGCGAGACCAAAAGTCCCTGCTGGCCGGCCAGGTCGTCAGCGGTAAAAGCCAGGTCAATCCTTCCGCGACCGGCTTCAAGTATCGCTTGAAAGTGCGCCACCATAAAATCCGCCACCCTGCTCAGTAAGTAGTCAGCCAGTTCTGGATTGACCATGAAGTCAAGCAGTAGTTGCTGGAAACCGCGGAGGTACCAGGCCGTTTCAAAGATATTGCCGTTGGCGATCATCACTGCCCAGTTACCTGTCCTGTCCAGAGCCGCCAGTTGCTCGCCAATGACCTGGTAATCAAAAAACTCTTTCCGGGGCCACGGGTAGTTCTGTAACTGGTCAATGGTTTGAAATTCTTTCAGTGGATGGCAAACGATTTCTTCATAACTATCCAGGCTGTTAGCAACCGGCTGACGAACCACTCCCCAGATGTCAGTGCCTTCCGGTAAAGACGGACCGCGGTAAGCCGGAGACACCATCCTGATATCCAGGAAACTTTTCAGATACTCTTCCACACCGATCCCGCGTGTCTGCTGCAGGTACTTCGCCAGGGCCTGCCGGGCCGGGGGATTAATCCCGGCGCAAACCATAGCCATGGGAATACGGTCTGTCTCCTGGTGCGCCAGTGCCAGATTTACTCTCTCCCGCGCAGAAAGCTTTTCCCGCTTCATCGTTTCGCCTGTTCCAGGCTACCGAGGGCAAGACTTGCTGCCTGCTGAGATTCTTACTAGCGGAAAGCCAGATCGTGGGCAAGGTCCAGGTAGAGTTTGACTGCCTGCGGCGGTACATTATAGGGAATGTGGTTGCCAATGCACATCATGTAACCGCGGCACATCCGGCCAGTCTCCACCATTTTTTCCACCATATTCCTGATCTCTTCCGGCCGGTTACGCATCAGCACCCGGTTGTCCCCTTCTCCGGCTAAGAAACAGTCTCTGTATTTTCTGGCAATGTTTTTGTAGTTGGTGTAAGGCTCGCTGATCACCCCCAGCGCGCCGCAGGCCATAATGTCATCCACGAAAACGTCCAGGCAGCCATCAGACATAAAAATAACGTGTTTGCCGGCAGCCTTCACGATGGACCAGAATTCTTCATACCTGGGAAAAATGTGCCGGCGCATCCACTTCGGGTGGCAGACCGGACCGCTGGAGATAACGATATCGTCGTGGCAGACGACAAAGTTAACCGGCAGCCGGGCAAAGGCCCGGAAGACCCGACGGTTGATTTCTGCAAATTCTTCCAGAATCCGCTCAAATTCTGGCTCAAGACAGATGGAGAGAAAATTCTCGTAGCCAAAGACCAGCAGCGGCCACATAAAAAGGGTGTTGTAAAAACCAACCATGGTGGCGGAACCTTCCGGCGCTTTCTCGCCCCATTCAGCAGGATAGTTCTGGCGAAAACGCTGGTAGATAACCTCTTCACTCCGGTAATCGCCATCCACCACTACATTCCAGCCGGTGAAATCTCCCTGTTCTAACGGACTGAAGCGCAGCATCTCCTCCTGGCTGGAAAACCGCTGGCTGGCGATTTCCTGCTGCCAGTAGTCCCGGTAAGCATTTCCCCAGAAGCCTTTCCCTTTATCCTTCTGGGTCTCCGGCCTGGGCAGTGGCTGGTCGGTGGCCGGTGCTGGAAGGTAAAGATACGGGTAAAGCTGGTTCAATTTTTCTATGCAGGTTTTCGGGCGCTGGTAGTAGTTTATTCCGGTAATGTAGGTAGCCGCATCCGGATTGGACCAGTGTTCCCAGTGAATGATGTGGGCTGGTCCCCGGCCCAAAAAAGTTTCGTATCTGGGGTCTTCTTCCTGTTTCTCGCTCATCGTCTCTCCTCCGGTTTTACTTCCGCATACCGTAACAGCAGGCTTTTAGAAACCGCCGGTATCGCCACTTTCAAGCGGGCTAAATTTTTCCCCTGCACCCGTTTGCGTGGCTTCTCCCGGTAATCAGGGCTTAAACTTACCTCATAGTCCTTCCCGGGGTCAATCCCCTTCAACCGCACTTCTGCCTGCGGGAAGGGGCTTTCGTGCCGGCGGAAAAACATGGCTATCCCGGCGTGAAGGTCCTGACGGTGAAACTGCCAGCCGCACCAGTCGTGAAAGGCCGCACTCAGCGGCATCAGCAGATAAAAATCACCGGTAAAATACGGCCTGAGACTTTTCCATTCAAGGACAGCCGCTTTTAAGGTTTCCACCGGGAAATCCCGGTCAAAGATTACTTTTCCGGAAGAGAGGGCTTCCTGCCAGGTTAAAGTTTTCTTCTGGAGAAGGACTTTCTCTTCAAGATGGTAACCCAGGGTAAATCCACCCATCATAGCGCTTCTCATCCCGTAAGGAGAAAGTGTCCAGCAGCCTCCGCCGAAAAGGGGCACCCAGCGCGCCAGGCCTGCCTTCAGACACTGCGAACCCACGAAGATTCCCGGACCGGTGGAAAGCCCGCCAATGTCCAGGAAGTCGCTGGGCCACAGCGGCAGGGAACGGGAGAGTGTTTCCAGGTCAATTCTTCTGCCCCCGCTGGAGCAATTATCAATCAGCAGATGCGGGAATTCTTCCCGCAGGCTGTCCCACAACCGGTAAAGTCCTTCTATGTACCTGATTTCTGTGATACCCTGACGGTTGGCGGCATCAGCCGCCTGCCAGTAGGGCAGCGGATTGATGTTAAAATCATGCCGGTAAATGTCAAGGCCTACCCTGGAAATGTGTCTGGAGATAATCTTCCGGATAAAGGCCAGGGCTTCTCTCTCTCCCAGGTTCAGCAGAAAATTGTCCGGGTCATCCTTCCGGCTCAGCAAAAACTGCGGATGCTGTCGGTGAAGAAGTGAGTTTTTCCTGACCCTCTCCGGCTCAAACCAGAGAAGAAACTTCATCCCTTTCCTGTGAGTCAGGTCAGCAATCGGTTTCAGGCCGCGGGGAAACTTCTGCCGGTTGACCTGCCAGGAACCGACCTCCTGCCACCACTGGCCGCTTCCGCCGTACCAGCAAGCGTCAATCCAGTGAGTGTCCAGACCGGCCCGGGAGGCATTCTCCAGCGCCGCCAGTTCCAGGGATTCTCTGGCCTTCCCGGTGAGATAAAAATACCACTGAAGACAGCAGGCAGCCGGAGGCATCACTATTCTCTTGCCTGTACGGGGAAGGTAGTAGCGCAGGAGAATCTGCCGCAACAAATTGTTTCCGGTCTCCGGCTCGTGGCCATCCCAGGGAAGTAAAAGGAAACGGGGCTGCCTGATTTTCTCCCCGGGATAAAGGAAGAAGCGGGTGGTCTCCATTCCAGCGGTAATCCTCAGTGAAGACTCTGAACGGACAAGTTGCACCTTCCACTGGCCGGACCAGCCTACCCCCAGGATAAAGCCACCGGTGCTTCTCTGAACATTGAGAAAGGGAAGCACCCCGTTGGAAGAGCGGCCACCATCCGGTTTCAAGACCAGAGAAGAATTGACCGGCAAGTTCGCCTGCCGTGGAAGAAAATCGTCCATCTCACACTGGCTACCCCGGGCATAATGGACAATAATTTTTTCTCCTTTCTCAACCGGAAAGAATAGGTCCAGCGGCCGGATGTCTTCAATTAAAGGTGTTCGGGTCTGGCCAGCGTTTTCCACCTCCAGCAGCCGGTCAAGACTGCCGGGAAAATCCGTAAAGGTCCGGCTGGTGAAAATCAGTTTCAATCCGCTGGCCGGGTGAGTGAAGATTTGCTTGAAAACGACACTGGCAGTTGTCTCTTCTCGCCAGAGACGCCGCTTCAGAAAGGGCGCCAGGTGTTGGTAAGGCTTTCCACCCAGGGTAAAAGAAAGGGAAGGGTTTTCAACTTCTGCTTTTATCCAGCTGTCCTGTTTTTTTTGTTCCATTGGCTGGACGATTTTTCCTTACTATTTTACTCCTGGCCTGCTCCTAATTCTTGCAGGAGAATATCTCCTAACTCCGGATGGTCAATGAAAATGGTAAAGGGGCAGAGGCTCAAACAGCGGGAACCAGCCTGCCGGACAGCCCGCAGTTCCTGCTGGAACCTTTCCACAGGTTTGCTGATACCTGGCCGGTCAAGGTAGATGCCCACAAAGGGAATACCTCGGGGTCGACCGTAATAATCCTTATCCCGTTGGACCACTACCCTGGTGTACTGGCTCACCTTCTCCAGGGGCCAGAAAGGCTCAAAGTACCAGGCCACGGTCTGGCAGCAGTAATCAACCTTCAGCCGGTTGCCATAAAGTGGGTTAGGGATAAAGGTCGGATAGATGTGGGTGACGAATTTCAAGGAGGGATAAAGACTCTGAAGGTAGTCAATCAGGGTATGATAGAAATCAACGAGCGTCTCCAGAGAAAACTGTTCCCGGGCTTTTTCCTCCGGTATTTTTTCTTTCAGGTTTTTCCGGTAATATTCCTGAAACAAACTTTCCGAAACCGGGCAGCGGCAACCGCGGTAGTTCTTGTAGCCGAAATAGTCAAAGGCAATCCCGGTCAAGCCTGGCGATTCTTTCAGCACCTGGAGCAATCTCTCCTGGCACCAGGCCACCACTTCCGGCCGATGGAAACACAGAAATTCGTTGATATCCACATCGTGCTGGGGACTTACCGGTTCGCCACCATGCTGATATGGTGGCCGGCCCGGAGTTTTATCAGCCTTAATCCTGGCGGCTTTCGCTTCCTCTTCCGGGCTGACTTTCTGCCACCACTCCTGGTTTTCCTTCTGACCGATGATGTGAAACCAGTAATAAATTTCTATACCCTGAGCGTTAGCCTTCGGAATGAGTTCATTGAGATAGTTAGCTGGCGCATTAATCATCAGGGCGGTAAACCCGAGTTTTTTTGCGACGGACAAAAGTTTCTCCTGGTCCTTCACGGCTGCTGACCAGCCGCCCCGCCAGATTTTTTCTTTTTTCTCAGGCGGTGCGCCAGCCACAAACTCCATCGTCTGCCACCGGGAAGGGATGTGGCACTCCACAATACCCATCACCGGCCAGGTCCAGTAAACCCTTTCTGTGTAAGGGCCGGTGCGCCACACCCGGCCAAGGTGCGCCTTCCAGATATCCCCGGGCTTTACGGGGAAAGTGCGCAGGAAAGGCTTCAAACTGGACCAGGGGACGGCCAGTTCCACTGACCAGCCTGTATCCTTATCGGTAAAGTCGTTCAGGGTACCCAGGATGTGCACCGCACTCACCACGCCCGGACAGGACCATTCATGATGATAAACCCGGTCAACCGGAGACTGCTGCAGAGAATTTTTTCCGCTGGTGAAGAAACAGTCAAATATGGAATTGAAGGGGTTGACATGGAACTCCACGTAATTGCGGCCGTCAGCGTCCGGGTCCAGGATAACCTTGAGAAAGGTGTCGCTGCCCATAATCTCGGATTCACTCCGGGGAAAAACCAGGGGGGCGCCATAGCGCCTTTTCAAATCCACGGTGGCCCAGACGTTCGGGTCCTGAAAAAAGGCGCCTACATAAAGAAAGTTATCGTCCCACAATAATCTCGGTTCGGAAACAAAAAGCGGTGGCTCTCCAGTCACGATGTCCGCCAGTTTGACCACCGGCGCTTTTTCCCAGTCTGATTCTGTCAGCTGGCCATCAATGGTAATCTTACCCGTAGCCTTCTGACACTGGTAGACAGCCCCTTCCAGCAGAAAGGTTAAACCCACCAGCCCGGTCAGAGAAAAAATCAAGACCGCCCTGGCCAGTTTTTTGCCCTTCATCACCACTCCTTCAGAGAAAAGGCTTTAACTTCTATGTTCTCAAAACTCACCCCTTCTCTTTCCGCAAAGAATAGAAGACAGTTTCCGCGTGTTTCCGGGCAGCGGTTAATCAAACATCTTTTTCCGGCAATCTCCACATCAAACAAATCTCCGGTAAGTAGAATATGAAGAAAGAAAGGTTCCGTCAAGGCCACTTTTTCCAGCCTTTCCTGGCCCAGGCTCATGCTGGAGGTGGCCAGATCAAAAACCAGCGGACAGCCTGAGGCCATCTTCTCCTGACACCTGAGACCAAAACCGAAGCGGGCGGCTTTCCCCTGCGGTATCACCTGGCATCGGAAACTGTAATTTTCTGACAGCGGGTGCCAGCAGACTTCCGCCGGTCCTTTTTCCGCGGAGAGCCTGACCGGTCCCTGGCCGGGAAAACCACTCCCGGAGTAAAGCGGGAGCATCTCCGGAACAAATCTTGTGCCCAGCGTGCCATCAGGGTTCTGGACCAACTCCCGGAAAAGAAGCTGGCCGCCCCACTGAAGCTGGCCATCATTTTTGTTGCCAGCCCGCGTACCGACCCAGGCCACGCCCAGACGCCGTCCGGGCCCAAAGGCCGCCGTTTTCATCACCGCTTCCAGCCGGCTGCCCGGGCAATCCACTCCGGGTTTAACCCAGGGACCGAAAGGGTGCCTGGAAAACCGGTACCTGGTGGTCAGATTAAGACCACAAAGCAGGTAGTAATAGCCGTTCCAGAAAAAGTAGTCCGGACACTCCGGAACTATAACTTCCTCCGGGATAAAAAATGGTTCTTCCACCTGCCAGGACCATAAGTCACAACTACTTAACCGCAGCAGACAGCCCTGACCGGAAGAATATGGTTTCTCCAGCATCGCCGTGACCAGCATTTGAAACCGGCCAGGCTCAGATTCAAAGACAAACGGGTCCCGGAAATGGTAGGGAGAAAAACCGGCTGGCGGAGAAAGGAAGGGATTGGGTCTGGCTTTCTCAAAGTGAACGCCGTCAGGGCTGACCGCATGGCTCAGGTGCTGGGTGCGGTCTGTTTTCCTGGTGGCGTAAAAAGCGTGGTAACGACCCTGGTGATAAAAAACTGAGCCGGTGCAGATTGACCCTTCCCAGTCTTCGGTAATGGCCACAGCCAGCGGGTGCTGCTGCCAGTGAACCAGGTCCGTGGTGGAAAGGTGGGCCCACTGATGGCCGCCCAGCCCGGCCCGACTGCTGTGGTGTCCCTGGTCCAGCAGGTAGTAAACATGAAAAATACCCTGGTGGTAAAAGGGCATGGCATCACCGGCAAAGAAATCGCCGGCTGGTTTGAAGTATTGCCGGCGCATTGCTTATTGAGATTTCCTGATTTTCGGTTCTGCCATCGCAGTGAGAAGCGGTTTCACGGCCGAATAAATTTTCTGGAAAATTTCGTACTTTTCCTGATAAATCCTGTGACGCCGCGCGTCCGGGTAAAAAGTCTTTTCTTCCTGGATGAAAAGAGCCGCGGCTTCGGAAAAGGAGCCGTAGAGACCGCAGGCCAGCCCTGCCAGCATGGCACAACCAGCCAGTCCGGCTTCCGTCACCCTGGGCCGGGTAAAGGGAAAACCAAAGATATCCGCATGAATCTGCAGCCAGGCGTCAGAGCTGGCGCCGCCTCCTGAAGCCAGACACTCCTTCACCGGAATACCCAGACGCTTCAGGGAAGCCATCCCTTTCAGAAAATAGAAACTGGTTCCTTCCATAATTGCCTTGAGAATTTCGCCCCGGCTGGTGGTAGTTTTAAGACCGAGGATTACTCCGGCTGTTTCTTTCACATAGACCGGCCACTGGGGTGGTTCAAAATGGGGCAGAACAAAAAGACCGGTAGGCTGCTCTGGTATCTCCTGGTTCAATCTCCGGTAGATGTCTGCTGAGGCGGATTCGGAAGAGGCAAAGGTGTCCCGAAACCAGCGCACCAGCAGGCCAGCCTGATGGTAAAGGAAGGAAACGACCAGACCAGGGACCACATGGTTTTCCATATTCAACTTTTCTGGCAGTAACTTCAGCGGGTCGGCTAAGGGAGAATAAACCGGCGCCAGACACTCGTAGGTGCCCAGACCGCAGACAAGTTTGCCTGGCGCGATAGCCCCGCAGCCAAGAGCGTTCAGACACTGGTCATGGCCGCCGGAGACAAGGAGAAGACCTCCCGGCAAATTCAATTCTTCAGTTAGAGAAGGCGCGATCTTACCCACGACCTTTCCCGCCGGAACTATCCGGGCCAGTTTTTCCCTGTCCAGACCGCTCCAGCTCAGTAAAGGCTCTGACCAGTCCTGCCGGGAAAAATCAAACAGCAGCGTGCGGCTGGCCAGAGAATTGGTCGTGACCGGTTCGGCCCCCAGCAGAAAATTCACTAAATCCGCCCAGAGCAGAAAATAATCCGCCTTCCGGTACAACTGCGGCTGGTGCTC
>ERZ795045.5167-NODE-5167-length-9998-cov-3.552348_pt1 | contig 9998 bp, 5 predicted proteins | sample MGYA00375129_ERZ795045 | MGnify/ENA primary metagenome ERZ795045 (study PRJEB30174, sample SAMN05720166) | activated sludge metagenome | isolation source: anaerobic digester from wastewater treatment plant | place: Japan | collected 2015-05-15 ... | reverse complement strand
GGGCTTGACCGGCTTGATCTCAAGACCATGCAGATCCGGCACTACACCGAGCGGGACGGGCTGCCCAACGACACGGTGAACGCCATTGTGCGGGATGATGAGGGCTTCCTCTGGCTGAGCACCAACCGGGGCCTTTCCCGCTTTGACCCGAAGACGGAGACCTTCCGCAATTACGACCTGGAGGACGGGCTGCCGGGGAACGAGTTCAACCCGGGGGCTGCCTTCAGGAATGCGCAGGGCGATATTTACTTCGGCGGGTTGAGCGGGCTGATCGCCTTCCATCCTGCCACGCTGGCGGCCAACCCCAACCCGCCGCCGGTGGTGATCACCGCCTATAAAGAGTTCAATCAGGTGGTCGCCGAGAACCTGAAAGAGGGGCAGGAGATCGAGCTGCCCTACTCGGTGAACTTCATCTCCTTCGAGTTCGTCTCGCTGGATTTCAACGCCCCGGCCAAGAACCAGTACGCCTACAAGCTGGAAGGTTTTGACCGGGACTGGGTGGAGGCCGGGAACCGGCGCTACGTGAACTACACCAACCTGCAGGGCGGGAACTACGTCTTCCGGGTGCGCGGGTCGAACAACGACGGTGTGTGGAACGAGGCTGGCGCTTCCATCCGGCTGCGGGTGATCCCGCCCTTCTGGCAGACCTGGTGGTTCATCAGCCTGCTGGCGGTCGCTCTGGGCGGCTCGGTCTGGGGCGTGTACTACCTGCGCATGAAGAGCATGGAGACGCTCAACCGCAACCTGGAACAGCAGGTGCGCGAGCGCACGCTGGAAATCGAGCGCCGCCGCGAGGTGGCTGAAGGCCTGCGCGAGATCCTGGCGATCTTGAACTCCAACCGGCCGCTGCAGGAAAGCCTGGAGTACATCATTTCGCAGATCGTGCGGCTGATGCAGGCTGACGCCGCCATCATCCTGGAGAAAAACAGCGAGTGCGTGGAAGTGCTGGTCTCCAACCTGGCTCCCGAAGAACTGGCGCACTTTGGCGACTGCGTGCCCGGCTGGGCCGCGGAAAAGATCCTGGACGGGGAAACGCTGCAGGTGGAGGAGGTGGGCGAGTACCTGTCGCAGCATCCCGAACTGGAATCCTCCCTGCTCAACGGCGAGCGTGCGCTGCTGGGCTTCCCCATGTCGATCGGCTCCAGCGTCGACGGCGGGCTGCTGCTGATGTTCAACCAGCCGCGCCGCTTCAGCGAGGAAGATCTCAAGACCGGATTCTCCTTCGCCGACCAGGCGACGCTGGCCATCGCCAATGCGCGGCTGCGCGCCCATGCCGAGGAGCTGGCCGTTTCTGCCGAGCGCAGCCGCCTGGCCCGCGACCTGCACGACGCGGTCACCCAGACTCTGTTCGCCACCAGCATCATCGCCGAGGTGCTGCCCGCGATCTGGGAGCGCAATCCGGAGGAGGGGAGGAAGCGCCTGCAGGAGATCAGCGAGCTGACCCGCGGCGCGCTGGCGGAGATGCGCACGCTGCTGCTGGAGCTACGTCCGGCCGCGCTGCTGAACACGCCGGTGGATGAGCTGCTGCAGCAGCTGTGCGAGGCCTTCCAGGGCCGGAGGCGCATCCCGGTTGAGTTCACTGCGGACGACGACCTGGAGGCGCTGCCGCCCGAGGTCCAGGTGGTGTTTTACCGGGTGGCCCAGGAAGCGTTCAACAACATCGCCAAGCACGCCAACGCCAGCCAGGTGTGGGTCAGCCTGACCTGCGCCGGCAGTCAGGTGGTGCTGCAGGTGAAAGACAACGGCGTCGGGTTCAACCCGGACCGGACCCCGTCCGGCCATCTGGGTCTGGCGATCATGCGCGAGCGGGCGCAGACCGTCGGCGCGGCGCTGGACCTGCAAAGCGCCCCCGGGCAGGGCACATTGGTGCGGCTCTCCTGGCAGGATGGAAACGGCGCCCAGCCCGGCCCGGCCGAACAGAAGCAGGAAACCATCATCCCGCCGGGCGACCAGCACCGTTGAAGAAAACGCCCCCTCGGAAAGAGGGGGCGATCTCTACCGGATGCTGAGCGGTTCCAGAGCCTAATCTGCTGCAGGGCTGAAGCCCAGGGTTACGATCTGGCGGGGTTTGACCGCCAGCCGGAGCGGGCTGCCCTCCAGCGGCTCCACTTCCGTCTCGTCCAGGCGCAGGAGCGCAGCCTGGCGGAAGGGCAGCGCGGTCTGCACCTGCAGGTCCAGGGACTGGCCGGTGGCGTTGTATCCGCGCAGCACCACCCGGGGGCTGTCTTCGGCGGTTTTCAACGCCGTAACGATCCAGCCGGCCGGCTCAATCGAGAAGAAGGCGCCGGCAGCCGGCAGCTGGCCGCCGTGCAGGCCGGTCAGCGCGGCCCGCGGAGGCAGGTCAAAGGCGTAAGCCGCCGGGGCTGGCTCGAGCCAGTCGCCCTGGTGCGGCAGCACAGCGTACTCGAAGCGCCAGGCGCCCGTCATCTGCGCGGTCTCCAGCGGGTAGGGCGGCCCGGCCAGGCTCTTGCGGTTCCAGAGGTCCCGGCGGGCCAGCCAGCCGGTGCAGCGCAGCAGGGTCAGGGCGATCTCCGTTCCGCCGTCTTCCCGGCGGGCGACCTCCACCTCCGGCAGGCCGCGGTTGGCGATCATCAACCCGGCGCCGTCCGCCGCGATGCTGGTGAACAGCCGCTGCGGAACCTCCGGGCGGGGGAACTCGGCCCAGTCGTCCTCGTAAGGGGGAATACCGAGCGGTCGCTCGACCACCTCGAAATGCCCGTCGTGCAGCGCCGAGTCCGCCGCGAAGGGGGCCGGGAAGTGTACCCGCAGGCGGTGATCCCGGGCCGGGTTGTGCACCACGGTTTCAATGTCCAGCCGGGGAACGCCGCTCAGCAGGCGGGCGCGGGTGGTCAGCCGCAGGGTCAGCCGTTCGGCGCTGCGGCTGCGCCGGTCCTCGCTCAGCCCGGCCGGGACGCTCATCTCCAGCTCGGCCACCAGCGCGGACTCGGCGACGTTCTCTTCACGGCGGGCCGAGACCAGACGGGCGGTAACCACCTCATCCTGCTCCACCGGGCAGTAGTTGTACGAATCGCCCCGGTCCCCGGTATCGACGAAGCGGTTGAGGCCCTCATAGACCTGGCCCGTGCGCTTATCCAGCAGCGCCAGCGTGCCGTCCTCAGCCAGCAGGGCCTGGAGGAACTCGTTTTCAATTACCAGGTCTTTACCGGCCGCCGGCCGGGCCTCCGCCGGCAGGCTGGAAACCGGCCGCAGCCAGTACGTGCGAAAGCCCAGTGCGGGCAGGTCGCGGGCCAGCCAGCGCACATGCGCGGTCGCCAGCTTGCGGCCGCGCAGCCGGTAGGTCAATCCTTCCCCGGAAAGAGTATCGGCCAGGCCGCCAAGCAGGGTCTCCACGGCTTCCTGCTCCGGCTCGTGGAAGGGGCTGACGGTGAAATCCACCTCCACCGTGCTGCCCTGCCGGCGAACCGCGGCGTCGATAATGCTCAACCCGCCGATGCGCCCCAGGGTCAGCTGCACCCACTGCTCGCGCAGCGCCTCGCGGTCCAGCTCCTGGACCTCCAGCTCCCCGCCGCCCTGCAGGTCGATCTCGGCGGGCACGGCCCGGCCGGTCTCGTCCACCAGTTCAAAGGCGCCCATGCCCACCGGCAGACGGAAATCCGCCTCTACCGGCCCGGTCTGAGGGAAGGGGGAGGGGTTGAAGACCACCAGCGCCGCGCCTGCCGTGACGCCTTCCGGCGGGCGGGTATCGGTTTCCCCGGCGATGGCGGACAGGTTCTGCGCCACCAGCATATTACCCATCTGCTCGATCGCATCCTGGCGGACTTTGACTTCTTCATAGACCGGGTCCACGGAGCAGCCGCAGATGGTGTCATGCGGGTGGCATTCCAGCAGCAGCTTCCAGGCGGCGCGGACCACCTCGGAGGGCTTTTTCAGCGTCCCGTTCCGGCCGTCACAGCCGAGCCACTCAGCCAGCGCGCTGGTCGGCTCGGCCCAGCGCTCCAGCAGGTTTTCGCAGTCGTGGTTGCGCTGCTTGACGTGCATGCGAGCGGACAGAACACCCGGCAGCAGGTCGTGCCGCTTGGGTGAGCGCAGCTCGCCGCGCACGACGGGCAGGTCTAGGCCTCGTTCGGCGACTTCCTGAGCCATGGCCTGCACATACTCCGGCAGGGAGGAATGCAGCACCCGGTCCGTCAGGCGCTCCTGCGTGCAGGCAATGGCCCGCGAGGTGCCGGGAGCCGGCTCGGTGTGGTCGGTGCCGTACATGAGCAGCAGCTGGCCGGTTTGCGCCCGGTCCCTGATCTGATCGGCCGCCACCCGCACCGCTTCGGCGAACTGCTCCGGCAGGCCGGCGGGCAGGTGGAAGGCGTTGCCGTAGCCGAACGGCAGGTAGGCCAGCAGCACGCGCGAGCCGTCCGGCGACTCCCAGAACAGCTCGCAGGGCTGGACGTCCAGCCCGCGGCGCAGCACAGCGGCGGAAATACCGAACCCGTTCAGGATCTGCGGCATCTGGCCGATGTGCCCGAAGGGGTCAGGCAGGTAGCCGATGTCCATGCGGCTGCCGAACGCCCGGGTGACCCGCTCGCCGCGCAGCAGGTTGCGAATGGTGGCCTCCGGGCTGACCAGGAACTCGTCCGGCAGGATGTACCAGGGCCCGATGGAGATGCGCCCGGCCTGCACGGCGGCCTGCAGATCGGCGGCGCGTTCCGGGCGCACGGCCAGATAGTCTTCCAGGGTGATGGTCTGCCCGTCGAGCATGAAGTTGCGGTACTCCGGCTCGGCGGCCAGGATGTCCAGCAGGGTGTCGATGGTGTGCACCAGCCGCAGGCGAAATTCCTGGAACGGCTGGTACCACTCGCGGTCCCAGTGAGTGTGGGGGAGAATGTGGATGGTGTTCATTTAGATCTGTTCCTTGACTGCAGCGAAGCCGTGATCGCGGATCACCCGGGCAAACCAGTGCCCGCTGTCCTTGATGATGCGCTGCTGGGTCTCAAAATCGACGTAGACCAGTCCGAAGCGCATTTTGTAGCCGTAGGCCCACTCAAAATTGTCCAGCAGCGACCAGACAAGATAAGCCTCGACCGGCACGCCCTCGTCCATGGCGCGGCGCACCTGAACCAGGTGATCGAGCAGGTAGGCGGTGCGCCGGAAATCGCGCACGCGGCCGTCCGTGTCCACTCCGTCGGGCACGGGCACGCCGTTTTCGGTGATCCAGATGCTGGCCGGGTGGTAATCCCGCCAGACGCGGGCCAGCACTTCGTAGATGCCGGGCGGGTAGATCTCCCACATCTGCGAGTAGGGGCTGCCCTCCGGCTGGACCGGCTCGGCTTGGATCCAGGGGATATCCGGGTTGTGGCGGATGACGTCGCGGGAGTAGTAGTTGATGCCCAGAAAATCGAGCGGGGCGGATGCGGCGTCCAGGTCACCCGGGCGGACGTCGGGGAAGAGCCCGGGGAAACCGGCCTGCAGCTCGGCCGGGTAGCGGCCGTGGAAGAGTGGGTCGAGGAACAGGCGGGTCAGGATCAGGTCGTATCGGCCGGCGGCGGCCAGGTCGTCCTCGCTCTGGCTTGCCGGCTGCACGCTCGAGAGGGTCAGCGCGATGCCGATCTTCGGGTGATTGCTGCACAGCGAGCGCAGCGCCTGGACCGCCTGCCCGTGGGCTATCAGCTGGGTGTGCGCCGCCTGCAGAGCAGCCTTCGCGTCGCGCCAGCCGGGGGCGTGATCACCGGTGTAATGCCCGGCGAAAGCGGCCACCCAGGGCTCGTTGAGCGTGATCCAGGCAGGCACCCGGTCGCCCAGCCGCCTGGCGGCGACAGCGGCATACTCGCCGAAGGCGTCCGCGGTTTCCCGGCTGGGCCATCCGCCTTTGTCCTGCAGCGCCTGCGGCAGGTCCCAGTGGAACAGCGTCACCACCGGCTGGATGCCCGCCGCCAGCAGCCCGTCCACCAGACGGTCGTAAAAGTCCAGCCCGGCGGGGTTAACCCGTCCGGTACCTTCCGGCAGGACGCGCGGCCAGGAGATGGAAAAGCGGAAGGCCTGCAGGCCCAGCGAGCGCATCAGCGCTACATCCTCGGGCCAGCGGTGGTAGAAATCTGCGGCAGTATCCCCGGTTGAGCGGTCCTGGATGTTGCCGGGAGTGTGGGCGAAGGTGTCCCAGATGGAAGGCCCTTTTCCGTCCTCCTGCCAGGCGCCTTCGATTTGATACGCGGAGGTGGCAGTCCCCCAGATAAAGGAATCCGGAAAGCGAACGAAGTCAGTCATGATGCAGGTTCCTTTGACTGGCGCTGGATTCAAAGTTAGTGTACCACGGAGCGGGGCGGCGAGCCTCGCAGGGACAGGCCCGATTGTGGCATAATGAGACTATTATTCTTAAGTCACTCCAGGCGGAGTGGGAGGTAGTCAGTATGCGGACATATCCAATTCCCATGGTTCCAGGCCCGGTGATGGTGCCGGAAGAAGTGCTGCGCGAATATCTGACCGGTTACGGATCGGCCGATCTGGAGCCGGAGTTCTTTATGCTGTATGAGGAGACCGAGAAGAACCTGCAGGAGCTGATGAGCACCAGCGCTCAGGTGGTCATCCAGTCAGGCGAGGGTATGATCGCCCTGTGGGGAGCCTTGAAGAGCTGCCTGCGGCCCGGCGACCGGGTGCTGAGCATCGGCACCGGCGTGTTTGGCGACGGTATCGGCGATATGGCGGCCGCGATCGGCGCCGAGGTGCGCAAGATCTCGCTGCCCTATAACGAAACGGTGCGCGATTTCTACGCCATTGAGGAGGCGGTGGTCGAGTTCAAACCCAAAATGATCACCGCGGTGCACTGCGAGACTCCCTCGGGCACGCTCAACCCGGTCGCCGAAATCGGACGGATCAAGGAGAAGCACGGGGTTCCGCTGTTCTACGTGGACGCGGTCGCCAGCATTGGCGGCACGCCGGTCCTGGCCGACGAGTGGAGCATCGACCTGTGCCTGGGCGGCACCCAGAAGGCCATCTCCGCCGTGCCCGACCTGTCATTCCTCTCGGTCAGCGAGAAGGCCTGGGAGATCATCGAAGAGGTGCAGTACCAGGGCTATGACGCGCTGCAGCCCTTCCGCCGCGCGGTGGAGCAGATGTACTTCCCCTACACGCCCAACTGGCACGGCATGGCTGCGCTGCACCGGGCCACGCAGCTGATCCTGGACGAGGGCCTGCAGCAGGTCTACGAGCGCCACGAGAAGATCGCCCTCTACACCCGCCAGCGCATCGCAGACTGCGGGCTGGCGCTGTTCCCCGCTCCGGACGCCATTCCCTCCCCGACGGTGACGGCGGTCAGCGTGCCGGACGGCGTGCAGTGGGCCGATCTGGACAACCGCTTCCGTGAAAAAGGCCTGGTGGTGGGCGGCAGCTACGGTCCGCTGGCCGGAAAGGTCTTCCGCCTGGGGCACATGGGCGCGCAGGCTCGCTGGGACCTGGTCCAGCAGGCGCTGGACGTGATCCAGACGGTGATGCGCGAATTGAAACCGCAGGCCGAGGCCTGATCTAGTTTTTTATCCCCGTGGGAAAGCCCCGATGCCCCATCGGGGCTGTTTCACTCCGCCTGCTCTGATATACTTAGCCCTGTCAGCCGCACTGCGAGCCGCACACAGGGAGGACGGACATGGGGCCGATACTTGACTACGGGGACGAACCCAGGTACACCATCAAAACCGTCAGCAAGATCACCGGCATCCTTCCGGTGACCCTGCGCGCCTGGGAACGGCGCTACCAGGTGCTCTCGCCGCACCGCTCGGACAACCGCTACCGGCTCTATTCCGAGCGGGACGTGGCCATCCTGAACTGGCTGAAGCAGCGCGTGGACAGCGGTGTATCCATCAGCAGCGCGGTGATGGAACTGAAGCGCTGGCTGCGCGTCGGCGATATCGCCGGCGGTGACCTGGCCGGCACGCCTTCGGAGGACTCCGGGCCGGAAGAGACGGCTGCCAGGCTGTACCAGGCCCTGCTGCGCTTCAACGAGGCTCAGGCGCTCGAGCAGGCCCGCAGTGCCCGGGAGCGGTTTGATCTGCGCACTCTGCTGCTCGAGGTTTTCACCCCGGTGCTGCGCCAGGTGGGCGAGGCCTGGTACTTTGGTGAGATCGGGGTGACCACCGAGCATTTCGCCTCCGCCTTCATCCTCGGGCAGCTGCTCGGCCTGCTGCATGAAACCACCGGTCCGCCAACCGGCCGGCCGGTGCTGGTGGGCTGCGCGCCCGAGGAGCGCCACGAGATGGGCGGCCTGATGTTCACCATCTGGCTGCGCTCGCAGGGCTGCCGGGCGCAGTACCTGGGGCCGGACCTGAATCTGGAGGACCTGGCTGATTACGTGGACATTGAAAAACCGGCTGCCGTGGTGCTGACCGCAAGCCTGCCGACGGCCGCGCTGCGGCTGCGCGGCTTTCAGGAGCGGTTGAGACACATCCACCCGGCCCCGGCTTTCTGCTTCGCCGGGGAGGCGTTCAATCAGGACCCGCGGCTGCGCGAGCGCACCCCGGGCACCTTCCTGGGGGAGAGCTTTGAGCAGGGCGCGGAAACCCTGATGGAACTTGTCGGGCAGCGCGCCTGACCGGCCCGGGCACGGCTATAATGAGCCTGGAAGGAGACAGCGATGAAGCGAATCGGGATTTCGACCGGCGGCGGTGACGCGCCCGGGCTGAACGCAGTGATCCGGGCGGCGGTCAAGACGGCCATCCATCACTACAACTGCGAAGTGTTTGGCATCCGCGACGGGCTGGACGGTTTACTCTTCCCGGGCGGCGTGATCCCGCTCGACTTTTCCTCGGTGCGCGGAATCCTGCCTCGCGGGGGGACCATTCTGGGCACGGCCAGCCGGGCCAACCCGTTTGCCCGCAAGGTGGAGCGCGACGGAAAGGTGGTCATCGAAGATGTCTCCGACCAGGTTTACGAGAGCATCCGGGCGCACAACCTGGACGCGCTCCTGCTGATCGGCGGGGATGGAACGCTGAACATTGCCCGCAAGCTCTATGATCTGGGCCTGCCGGTAATCGGCGTGCCCAAGACCATCGACAACGACGTCGGCGGCACGGAGTACACCTTCGGGTTTGATACTGCGGTGGGGACGGCCATGGAGGCCATCGACCGCCTGCACACCACCGCCGAATCGCACCACCGCGTGATGGTGCTGGAGGTGATGGGTCGGGACGCCGGGTTCATCGCCCTGCACGCCGGTCTCGCCGGCGGGGCGGACGTGATCCTGATCCCTGAAATCCCCTTCACACGCAGCGCGGTGTGCCGCAAGGTCACCGAGCGCATTCGCAATCAGGCCTTTTTCAGCATCATCGTGGTGGCCGAAGGGGCGCACGAGGCCGGCGGGGAGAAAATCTATACCCGCTCCGGCGACGAGATCGCCCAGGCCCGCCTGGGCGGCATGGGCGCATACGTGGCGGATTTCGTGGCTCAGTCCTGCCAGGTGGAAACCCGGGTGACGGTGCTCGGTCACCTGCAGCGCGGCGGCAGCCCCAGCGCCTTCGACCGCGTGCTGGCGACCCGCTTCGGCGCGGCGGCAGTGCGTGCGGCCGCTGAAGGGAAATTCGGGCATATGGTCACGCTGCAGTGCGGCAGGATCACCACTGTCCCGCTGGCGGAGGCCCTGGCGGTGCCCAAACGGGTGGACGTGTACGGGGACGCCATCCAGACGGCCCGGGACCTGACCATCTGCCTGGGCGACGGATAGTCGGCCAGCAGGCAGCCATTCGACAACAAGGCACAACATGCTCTATCTGGTGGCGACCCCCATTGGCAATTTAGGCGACATCACCCTGCGGGCGCTGGAGGTTCTGCGCAGCGTCGATCTGGTGGTCAGCGAGGACACGCGCAAGACAGGCCTTCTGCTCAAGCATTTCGAGATCAAGAAGCCGCAGCTGTCCTTTAACGAGTTCAACGAGCGCCAGCGGCTGCCCCGCATCATGGACGCGCTGCGCCAGGGCCAGTCCGTGGCGCTGGTGACCAACGCCGGAACCCCGGCCATCTCCGATCCCGGTTTTATTCTGGTGCGCAGCGCGGTGGAAGAGGGT
>ERZ795045.5161-NODE-5161-length-10020-cov-9.631912_pt1 | contig 10020 bp, 9 predicted proteins | sample MGYA00375129_ERZ795045 | MGnify/ENA primary metagenome ERZ795045 (study PRJEB30174, sample SAMN05720166) | activated sludge metagenome | isolation source: anaerobic digester from wastewater treatment plant | place: Japan | collected 2015-05-15 ... | reverse complement strand
ACATTGCCATTGGCAACGTTAAACGATTGCTGTTGGATGTACACCATCAACTTACTAACGAGTATTTACAATACTATCTCAATGAGTTCTGCTATAAATTTAACCGACGTTATTTTGGTGATGCAATCTTCGACAGGTTGCTTGTTGCTGCTGTAAGCTACAACACCGATTTCAGGTCAAGAATTTACAATAGGAATTCATGCGGATAATCATTAAAAATTATTTTTTTTTAAGTAACATCGAATTCAACTTTTATAACCTATGAAAAACAAAACAATGGCATAATTGTTGTATTATTTAGGATGAAAAAACTATTTTTAAACAAAAAAATATCATGAAACCTATTCAATTAATTATCATTTTTCTTTCTCTGCTTATCCCAACATTAGGATACAGCCAGAAAGAAACAAAGGTGATAGACGATATTTATTATTCGCCTAATGACAAAACACCAACATATTCTTCTAAAAATGAACAAAAACCCACTTACAAAAATGGTGCAAAGGAGATCATTTTTAGAGAACATAGCGATTCCATCAAAGAAAATAGTACTCTTTCGATGACTAAGGAGGAAAATGACAGCCTCCTCAACGATACAATACATGAAGAAGGCTATTATTTGCATGGTTTTAAAGGTTCCTCTTCCGACTATGAATATGCTGAACGTATTCGTAGATTCCATAATCCAAAATTTACTATTCATATTTCCGATCCTGATTACATGGATTTGTATTTTCTTGATGATTATAACTGGAATGTTTATATCGAAGGAGGTTATGCGTGGGTAACACCAACCTGGACCAATCCCCTCTGGTTTGATTACTATTATCGACCTTTTATGTACAATAGCTGGTATTGGCGATGGAGCCTTTATTATCCTTCTTATTCGTATTGGTATAGTCCGTGGTACTATCCATGGCATGCGTGGTATTATGACCCTTGGTATTATTCCCCATGGTATTATGGCTATTATAGACATCCTTATTATGGAGGATATTATCATTACAAAACGATTAATCCTTCTCATAATGAAGCCAACCGCCGACAAATTACCAATTTTGGAAATGAAAGAAGGGTAGCTAGTTCTCCTTCTAGTGCAATGTCTACCAATTCAGACAATGTTAGCCAAAGAAATGGACGTTCTAATAATCCCTATACAGTTATTACAGGAACAGGAGGACGAAGCAGTAATACAACAGGAATGACAACCCCAAGTAATGCTGGTAATTCAAGTTCTGAACAAACAAGAAGAGGTGCTGTCTTAAATAATCAAAATCAATCTGAAAGAACATATAATTCTGCTAATACTCGTTCTTCGTCAAGTTCTTATGCGAATAGTGAAAATTCCAGAAGATCAACTTCTGTAAACACTCAGCCTCGTACTTCAAATACTACAAACAATTCTTCAGGAGTGAGAGCAAATACCAGATCGACTTATTCTGCTCCAAGCAGAAGCTCATCTGGTGAAAGCAACCGAAGTGGCTCCAGCTACTCATCGGGAAGTTCGAGCGGAAGTTCAACTCGCTCTTCAGGTTCTTCTAATAGTAGTGGAGGAAGCCAGAGCAGTGGAGGTAGTTCGAGTGGGTCAAGTAGAAATTCAAGTGGTGGCGGAAGACGGTAAAATTTTATAACAATTAATAAATTATTAACCAATTTATTAAAACATGAAGAAAAATATTGGGGTATGGGTGTTATTGTTTTGCAGTAATTTGATTGTTGCTCAAAGTGAATTGGATATAGTAAAATTTGTTCAACCTGATATAAATGGTACGGCTCGATACATGAGCATGGCTGGAGCATTTGGAGCGTTAGGGGGAGATGTTTCAGCAATTAAAGATAATCCAGCTGGTTTAGGTATTTATCAACATTCTGAGACAGTTGGAACTTTAAATTTCTTATTTCAAAATAACGATAATAGCTGGTATGGAGTAAATTCAAGTGATAATCTTTATAAATTGAAAGCAAATAATTTTTCAATTGTAATTGCTTCGCCGACAAAGCAAAGTAAAAAAGGAATCAAAAGCGGATTACAAAATTCTAATTTTTCTTTTTCTTTTCAGCAGGTGAAAAATTTTAATCGCCAGACAACTATTCAAAGCGGAGAATCACCTTCATCAATAACCGATTATATGGCTTATTTTACTGATGGAATCCCTGAAGCAGATTTACAAAGTAGTGAAAACTACCACCCCTTTAATAATCAAAATATTCCATGGTTATCAGTATTGGCTTATGAAGGATATTTAATTAATCCTACTTCCAATAATTCATGGGGGTCAATATTAAATGCAGGTGAGAAAGTCATTCCTTCTTACTATTTGCATGAAAGTGGTCATATTAATAAATATTCTTTCAGTTGGGCAGGGAATTTCAGTCATATGTTTTATTTGGGTTTTACCGGTAATATTCAGACTATTGATTATAATGCTGTTACTGAATATGAAGAAACTTTTGGTGAAGGTGGGGGTATGAATCTGAACAACACTATTGATGCGTCGGGGAGCGGTTTCAATTTAGAGATGGGTATTATTTTTCGACCTGTTGACAATTTCAGAATCGGTCTCTCCTTCCAGAGCCCTACAGTTTTTTCTATATCAGAAGATTATACATCTCTCTTAAATTTCAACACTGAATCACAAGGTTATATTTCAACGCCAACTGGATATAATTCCTATAAACTTCAAACCCCAGCAGTTTTTGATGCAAGTGCCGCTTATATTTTTGGGAAAAAAGGACTTATCAGCGTTGAATACAATTATACCGATTTAAAAACTACTAAGTTGATGGACAAATACGGTTCTACAAAGGATTTCAAAGATGAGAATGCAGGGATGAAAAGTGCTGTAGATGCAGTTTCTACCATAAAAATTGGTGGCGAATGTCGCTTAACTGATAATTTCTCTGTTCGTGCTGGTTATGCTAATATGAGTGAAGCCACACAAAAAAATGCTGAAAAATTTATGCGAATCAATACTATTCGAACTGATACGGAATATTTTTTACACAATGGGACACGATACCTCACAGCAGGCTTTGGATATCATGAAAATTCCTGGTATATTGATTTAGCTTATATGAATAAGCTTACAAAAGAAAAATTTTATCCCTATAACTCGATTAGGGCAAATGAGATGGTTGATTGTCCGATAGGAGAACCTGCTGAGGTCAAAACCATTAACAATAATCTTGTAATAACGTTGGGATTGAAATTTTAAGTGTATAAATAATTTCCTTGCTTTTTCATTTTAAAGAGCTGATTATTTTTTATCGGCTCTTTTTGTTTTATAAACTTTAGTGATTTTATAATAAAATCTTGTTGTATTCTTGAAAATTTAGGAAATGCACTCTTTGAAATTTTATGAAAAAACCGTAACTTTGCACACCTTTTACAAAGGTTTACATTAAAATTAACTATCTGAAAATGAATTTCAAAGACGAAATAAATCGGCGACGAACATTTGCCATTATCAGCCATCCCGATGCTGGAAAAACTACTTTGACAGAAAAACTTTTACTTTTTGGCGGTGCTATTCATGTGGCAGGTGCAGTGAAATCAAATAAAATCAAAAGAACTGCAACTTCAGACTGGATGGAAATTGAGAAACAAAGAGGTATTTCGGTAGCAACTTCTGTTATGGGTTTTGAATATCGGAATTATAAAATTAATATTCTGGATACGCCTGGTCATCAAGATTTTGCAGAAGATACTTATCGCACACTTACAGCGGTGGATAGTGTAATTATTGTAATTGATTCAGCAAAAGGTGTAGAAGAACAAACACGAAAATTAATCAACGTTTGCAGGATGCGAAATACTCCGATTATCGTGTTCATTAACAAAATGGACCGGGAAGGAAGAGATGCTTTCGATTTGATCGATGAACTTGAAAAAGAACTGCAAATGGAAGTTTGTCCGCTTACCTGGCCTATCGGTCAGGGAATTTCTTTTAAGGGAGTATATAATCGTTATTATAACAATTTACAACTTTTTACGCCAAACAAACAAGTCGTTGGTTCTTCCATTGACATTTCAGATGTTTGTAGTACCAAATTAGAAAAATGTGTTGGAGAAAAAGAAGCTCAGCAACTTCGCGACGAACTAAAACTCATAAGTGGTATTTATTCAAAATTTGATATTGAAAAATATTTGGGAGGTGAATTAGCTCCTATTTTTTTCGGTAGTGCTTTAAATAATTTTGGTGTAAAAGAATTATTGGACTGTTTTGTAGAAATCGCCCCTTCACCTCGCCCCGTAGAAGCTATGGAGCGTAAGGTAAATCCAGATGAAGAAGTATTTACTGGTTTTGTTTTTAAAATTCATGCTAATATGGATCCTCACCATCGCAGTTGTATTGCTTTTGTAAAAGTTTGTTCTGGAAAATTTGAGCGAAATGTCAATTATAAACATGTCAGAAAAAATAAAATTATACGTTTTTCGAATCCTACTGCGTTTATGGCTCAAAAGAAACAAATCGTAGATGAAGCTTATGCGGGCGACATTGTAGGTATTCCTGATAATGGAAATTTTAAAATTGGTGATACTTTAACTTCAGGTGAAGAGTTGCATTTTAAAGGATTGCCAAGTTTTTCACCTGAAATGTTCAAGTACCTTGAAAATTCTGACCCAATGAAAGCTAAACAATTAGAAAAAGGTATTCAACAATTAATGGACGAAGGAGTTGCACAATTATTTATTAACCAGCATAATAGTCGAAAAATTGTAGGGACAGTAGGTGAACTTCAATTTGAAGTAATTCAGTACCGATTGTTGCATGAATACAATGCTCAATGCCGATGGGAAACTCTTCCCCTTTATAAAGCTTGCTGGATTGAAAGTGAAAATAAAGAAGAACTGGAAAATTTCAAGAAAAGAAAAGATCAATTTTTGGCAAAAGATAAGGAAGGCAGGGATGTTTTCATGGCTGATTCACCTTATATTTTACAAATGGCTCAAAATGACTTTAAAAATATAAAATTCCATTTCACTTCGGAGTTTTAAAAGCTTTTTTTACTTGTTTTTTTAATTAATTCCTTATTTTTTCCCAGAAAATCAATTTAACTTATTTTTTAATTTAGTTTTTGTATTTTTGTCAAATATAATTTTTAAAAAAATTGTTATGACATCCAATATTTTTAAATCTTCCATGATTTATGGGTTGTTTATGGGGATTTTGTTTGCTGCCAACTTTTTCATTTCACTTCCCCAAGGAATAATATTCAGATTACTCTCTTTTTTGATTATTATTTTGATTATTTATGCCATGTACCGTTTCTCTGTTAGATATCGCGACAATGAATGTGGCGGGTACATCTCATATGGTAAAGCATTTTCATTTATCTTGCTTACTTTCTTTTTTGCTTCCATCATATCTTCTATTTTTAAATTTTTCTATTTTCAATTTATTAATCCTGACTATCTTACTAATCTTTTGCAAGAAAGTTTAAAAATAATTGATAGTATGCAATTACCTGTCAATGAGGAATTTTATGACCAAATGGAAAAAATGATGAAACCTATTACCTATAGTTTACAAAGTATTTGGGTAGATGTTTTTTTAGGAATTATTTTAGGATTAATAATGTCAGCTTTTATCAAAAAGGACAAGAATATTTTTGAGCAAGAATAAAAATTCTTTATAACAAGAATAGAATCAACAAGGGCTTATAAAGCAATAATTATGGATATTTCAGTCGTCATTCCTTTATACAACGAAGAAGAATCACTACTCGAACTTTTCGAATGGATTGAACGAGTAATGAATGAAAATAATTTCAGTTATGAAGTGATTTTTGTGGACGATGGCAGCACAGATAATTCATGGAATGTGATTGAATCATTAAAACGAAAAACTCCTTATATCAGAGGCATAAAATTTAGGAAAAACTATGGCAAATCGGTAGCTTTGCATTTTGGATTTCAAGCAGCCAAAGGCGATGTTGTAATTACAATGGATGCTGATTTACAGGATAGCCCAGAAGAAATTCCTGCTTTGTATGCCATGATAAAAAATGAAAACTATGATCTTGTATCAGGATGGAAAAAGAAAAGATATGATGCAAAACTTACCAAAAATCTTCCTTCAAAACTTTACAATGCTACTGCTCGAAAAGTTACCGGTATTAAAATTCATGATATGAATTGCGGATTAAAAGCTTATCGTAACGAAGTGGTGAAAAATATAGAACTCTATGGCGAAATGCATCGCTATATTCCTTATCTGGCTAAAAATGCTGGTTTTACAAAAATAGGTGAAAAAGTGGTTGAACATAACAAACGACAATACGGGAAGTCAAAATTTGGCTGGAATCGCTTTGTAAATGGTTATTTAGACTTGATGACCTTGTGGTTTCTTTCAAAATTCGGGAAAAAGCCTATGCATTTTTTTGGCTTAATCGGTAGTTTGATGTTTTTGTTGGGTTTGATTGCTGTCATTGTGGTAGGAGTTAAAAAACTCATGGCACTATCTGCACATGTCAGAGCCCCATTGGTAACGGACAGTCCTTATTTTTATCTCGCTCTTCTGGCTATGATTTTAGGAACTTTACTTTTTTTAGCCGGTTTTGTAGCGGAACTAATTATCAGAAATTCTTCAGAACGAAATAATTATTTGATAGAAAAAGAAATATAAATAACTTTACTTGTTATATCTTTTTGTAAAAAAGTTAATTTATTAAAATTGTTGTTTCAATGAAAATACTTGAAATTATATTACCCGCATTACTTGTTTTGTTAACTGCTTATTTATTATTGGATAAATTGCTCCGCAACGAAGAAAAAAAACGTAACTTTGAAATTTTTAAAAATAATGTTTCAATTATTACCCCCATTCGTTTAAGAGCTTACGAACGGCTCATAATTTTATTGGAAAGAACAGCACCCAATAAATTGATTTTGAATGTTCTAAAACCCAATATGACCAATTTCGATCTTCAAACAGAATTATTGAACACTATCAGACAGGAATTTGCCCACAATCTTTCACAACAAATTTATGTTAGTAATGAATTATGGAATTACATTCGGACTGCTGAAGAAAGTTTACTTCGATTAGTAAACATGTGTGCTTCGCAATGTAATCCTGCTGATCCCGCGAATGTTTTGGCAGAAAAAATCATTGAAGTTTATAATGCCAGTGAACATACTCCTACCGAACAAGCCATCGAAAAATTAAAAGCTGAAGTAAGAAGTTATTTTCAATAAAAAATAGTTTTTTTAACTATTTTCTTTTAAATTTCACTTCCCAATAAAAGTTATAGGCTTTTAGTGTAATTGACACTCAATCATTTTTAAAAAATACAAATTCATCTGTGTTTTCTAATGCATAAATGAATTATATTTATTAATTTTGTGCAAAAATTAAATACTGAAATATTTCTTTAATTCAACTTTTTCTTTTATTAAAGGAATTAAAAATTTGAATATTTTAGTAAAATTATCTATCAACCTAAATTATATATTTATGGAACTAAAAAAAATAGAACATATCGGCATAGCAGTAAAAAGTTTAGAGGTATCTATTCCTTTTTATGAAAATGTATTAGGATTAAAGTGTTATGCAATAGAAGAAGTAGCTGATCAGAAAGTAAAAACAGCTTTTTTTAAAGTGGGGGAAACAAAAATTGAATTATTGGAATCAACCGATCCAGCAGGAGCGATAGGGAAATTTATTGAAAACAAAGGAGAAGGTGTTCATCATGTTGCTTTTTTAGTGGATAATGTACAAAAAGCACTGGATGAAGCTTCCGAAAAAGGTATCAGGCTTATCGATAATCAACCACGAAAAGGAGCAGAAGAATTAAACATTGCCTTTCTACATCCCAAATCAACAGGGGGAATTTTGATTGAACTTTGCGAACAGCCAGGCAAATAATTTTAAGGATTATTTTTAGAAGTTTTTTAAAATGGGAATCAATTAATTATAAAATACGATGAACAATCAGGAAAAAATCAATTATCTTCTTGAACTTCGTGCAAAGGCAAAGTTGGGAGGTGGAGAAAAAAGAATAGCTAAACAACACGCTAAAGGAAAATATACAGCAAGAGAACGTATCGAAATGTTGCTGGATGATGGAAGTTTTGAAGAGCTGGATATGTTTGTCACTCATCGTTGCACGAATTTTGGAATGGAAAAAGAAAAATATCTGGGCGATGGTGTAGTGACTGGTCATGGGACTATTGATGGTCGCACTGTTTATGTTTACGCTCAGGATTTTACCGTATTTGGCGGTTCGCTTTCTGAAACGATGGCTCTCAAAATTTGTAAAGTGATGGATATGGCTATGAAAATGGGAGCTCCTATTATTGGTATCAATGATTCTGGAGGTGCGCGAATACAAGAAGGAGTTACTTCACTTGCCGGTTATGCAGAAATTTTTGAACGAAACATTTTGGCTTCAGGTTTAATACCGCAAATATCAGCTATTTTTGGACCTTGTGCTGGTGGTGCTGTATATTCACCAGCATTGACTGATTTTATTTTAATGACCGAACAAAATAGTTACATGTTTGTAACTGGTCCCAAAGTCATAAAGTCAGTTACTGGAGAAGATATTTCTGTGGAAGATTTAGGAGGAGCAAATGTACATTCTTCAAAATCAGGAGTTTCTCATTTCAAAGTAGAAACAGAAGAAGAAGGTTTACTGCTTATTCGAAAGCTTTTATCCTACTTGCCTCAAAATAATCTGGAAGAACCGCCTTTAGTAGAAAATTTTGATCCAATTGATCGGGTAGATGATAAATTAAATACAATTGTACCCGATAATCCCAATCAACCTTACGATATGAAAGAGATTATTCGATCTATCATAGATAACGATGAATTTTTAGAAGTTCATCAACAATATGCTCGAAATATTATCGTTGGTTTTGCTCGGATGAATGGAGCTTCGGTAGGAATTGTTGCCAATCAACCTAATTTTCTCGCAGGTGTGCTTGATTGCGATGCTTCTCGCAAAGCAGCACGTTTTGTTCGTTTTTGTGACGCCTTTAATATCCCATTGATTACTTTGGTAGATGTACCAGGCTTTCTACCAGGGTCTGGTCAGGAATATGCAGGAATAATTACTCATGGAGCAAAATTAATGTTTGCTTATGGTGAAGCTACTGTTCCAAAAGTTACTGTCACCATTCGAAAATCGTATGGAGGCGCACATGATGTAATGAGTTGTAAGCAATTACGCGGAGATTTCAATTATGCCTGGCCAACTGCCGAAATTGCTGTAATGGGTGCTTCAGGAGCCATTGAAATATTGGAAGGACGTAAAATTGCAACAATTACTGATCCTGAAGAAAAAGAAAAATATATTGCAAAAAAAGTAGAGGAATACAATGATACTTTTGCAAATCCTTATCAAGCTGCTTCTTATGGCTATATTGACGATGTGATTGAACCACGCGATACCCGATTCAGAGTCATTCGCGCTTTAGAAACTTTACAAACTAAAAAAGTGGTAAATCCCTTAAAAAAACATTGCAATATCCCATTGTAAAATATTTAGTTTACTAATAAATAATAACTTAATATATGAAATTACTGGCTATCAATTCGTGGGAAGAACTTTTGATGGGAGCTGCTATTGGAATTATAGTAGTTTTTATGGTTTTAACTATTTTAGTACTTCTATTTGAATTTATTCAAAAGATGGTTATTTCAATGACCAAGAAAAAAGTAGTAAAAGAAGGGAAAAAGATAGAAGAAATCAAAGATATTCCAGCTGATGACATTGCTGCCATTTCTTTAGCTTTACATCTTTATTTCAACTCATTACATGATGAAGAAAATCACGTTCTTACCATTAAGCGTATTGAACGTCGTTATTCACCATGGAATTCAAAAATTTATGGACTTACAAATTTGCATAGATAATGAAAAAATTTGATTTTACTATCCATGGTAATGAATATCACGTATTAATAAAATCCGTGGAAGGAAATTTAGTTGAACTTGAAGTTAATGGTACACCCTATACAGTTACTCTCAATCAAGAAGTAAAAGTTAGCAAAACACCCATTCTGGTAAG
>ERZ795045.5150-NODE-5150-length-10035-cov-3.791483_pt1 | contig 10035 bp, 8 predicted proteins | sample MGYA00375129_ERZ795045 | MGnify/ENA primary metagenome ERZ795045 (study PRJEB30174, sample SAMN05720166) | activated sludge metagenome | isolation source: anaerobic digester from wastewater treatment plant | place: Japan | collected 2015-05-15 ... | reverse complement strand
CTCCGCGCGGCCAAATCCGCGTCCATACTTTGCAGCATCATCTCCGGTTCGGCAACTACGAAATCTGCCTTGCTATTGTCGAACCAAGGCACAATGTTGGTGTTGGTTTGGTGAAAACAAGAGCATTCGGTTGCGGCTGGGCTGTGGTGTGCGATGAATAGTTGCATCAGCCCCGATGTCAATATGGTTGGAACGGTCAGGTCGTGAGCCAGCAGCCCCGCCCGGACCGCTCAAAAAAGAAACTCGAACAAACAGATTTTATGAAAACGGCATATCAAAGGGGCTCTTGGGGCGCCATGCTGGGAGTAACAGTCGCCGCCTTGTCAATCTGCCAAGGCGATAACGTCCCATCCACCACTGGGACAAACGCGCCTGCGGCGCTTTCCCCGGCAACCGACGCAGCGGCAGGTAATTCGGCAGAAGCTTCAGAACCAACAGCTAAAATCCCGCTCCAGCCGCCGCAGCTTTCACCCGGAGTCGCAGATATCGTCGAGCTCGCCCAAAAGGGCGTTGGTGATACTGTCCTGGTCGAGTACGTGAAGAAATCCGCCCAAGGCTTTGACCTCAGCGCCGACGAAATCCTTTATCTCAAAGACATTGGTGTGTCTGAAGAAGTTATCGCTGAGATGCTCAAGCACAAGAGCACGCTGGCGCAGGAACCCACCAAGACCGAAACCGTACCCGCCCAAGCTCCAGCACAGCCAACGTCCACCGAGTCAACCTCTTCTGTGGCTTCGACCGCCGCACCTGCAACGCCTGAACCTCCAAGACAGACCGAACCCGCCGAATCAACAGCGGCAAGTCAACCTCAGCCCAGCGTTTCGTCGCCACCTCCGGTGTACACTCAGCCTGTGACGCAGGTTAACAATTACTTCTATTCCAGTTTGGCGCCTTACGGTACGTGGATCGAACTCCCGTCTTACGGTTGGGTATGGCAACCTGCTTGCGCCGTGGTTGTCGCTGACTGGCAACCTTATTGCCACGGCGGTTATTGGGTTTACACCGACGCCGGATGGTACTGGCACTCAATGTACTCATGGGGCTGGGCACCGTTCCATTACGGTCGTTGGTACCGGCATCATCACGTAGGATGGGTTTGGGTTCCGGGATATGAATGGGCACCAGCATGGGTTACGTGGCGATACTCGGACATGTACTGCGGTTGGGCGCCTCTGCCGCCAGGGTGCGGATGGTCAGCCGGCATCGGGCTTACTTGGTACGGCAGCAACGTCAGCTTCGGTTTCAGCTTCGGCCTCGGCTGGGATTGCTTCACGTTCGTCAGTTATCACCATTTTTGCGATCGATATGTGCACCATCATCGCCTGCCAAGACATCAAACCACCGTCGTTTACAACAATTCCACCGTCATCAACAATTACGTCGTCGGAAACAACAACACCATCGTGAACGAAGGTATCCCGCCCAAGCGCATCAGCGCGGTCACACGCCGTGAAATCCCAAAAGTCCAACTCCGCGATGTCACCTCTGCGCCTGACGGAATGCGCCGCGCCGGTCGTTTCGAGCCCAGAGACAAGCAGCTCGCAGTGTACAGGCCAAAAGCTGCCCCGGACGCCGCGCCACCGCAACCACGACCCATCAGAACCAGCACCGTCAATCGTACATCGCCCGCGGCTTCGCTGCCGACGACTGCCGGTTTCAGCGAGCGACGCTCTCCGTCCAGCACATCGAGCGGCCAGCCTGTCCGCTCCAGTGCCGCAGGCATGTCGCCCACCAAACCAGTAGCAGAACGCACTACAACCACAACGCGACAGCCAGTGCGCACCTCGGCGGAAACCACTGTTAACAATTCACGGCCCGGCCTATCATCGCCAACTGCGAAACCCGGCGCGCTGGCGCCCCGCCAAGCGAGCGACGGGTCTGCGGCGCCTGCCACCCCGCCGACAAACCAGCGCTCGACTGTCGTTCGATCCGAAAATGCGCCCCTTACGCGCAAGCCCGCTGGTCAATCGGTCGAAACTGCCAAGCCGCCGGTCACAAGAACCGAACCTCGCAGAATAGGAACATCTTCCCCAGCCCCGGTCACAACGCCTGCTCAAACGGACAACCGCGTTTCTGTTCCTCGATCAACAGTTTCGCCTTCTTCAACTACAACTCCTCCGAGGCCGACGCCGCCAGCTCCCGTCAGCAGGCCGTTCAACCAAAGCTCGATCACAGCTCCCGCCGGTTCGCCGAGTGTTACATCGAGGCCCAAGACTTCCGCTCCTTCGACCCCGGTGCCGGCGTCGTCAATACAGCCAACAAGCCGTTCTTCGGCTCCGGCTCTTACAATGCCCGGACCAATCAGTTCACAGCCGCCAGTCACGCGGGCCTATTCGCAGCCGGTATCGGTTCCGCCAGCAAGCGCACCCCGTTTTTCATCGCCAATGAATACACCGTCGATGCCGACCGTTGCTGTGCCTTCTGTGTCAGTGCCGCGCGCGTCGGCCACGCCGATGTCGGGAACATCGCCGTCGCTTGGTTCACAGCCAAAGTTTACACCTGCAGCTCCGGCTGCTCCTTCGAGCCCGGCCAGCGGCCCCAGCAGGTCCGGTCCCAGCAGCTATGGGCGATCCAAACCACAGTGACTCAGCACGGCGTAGCCGCAGCCAATTCTCAAAGAGAATATCCCCACGAGAAGCTGAGAACCGCGGACCATAGATCATACACCAAAGACCAGAGACGCTGGACCATGGACCATGGCCAGCAGCCAGGAAACAGGTTTCAGGAGTCAGCAGACGAATCGGCTCACGGCGTCCCAAACAGAAGCGACACCAAAACGCCCTGTGCCGCGCTGAAATCCAGTAACTCCAAAACTCCGGTCTGGGCCGACCTGGCCGGTGCAAATTCGCAGCCCAGTGTCGCAGCCCAGTGTATGAGCGAATTGGGATCGCTGACTGAACAAATTTAATGCAAAGGTCTTGAATGACCTGATAAGCTGGGACTGCTGCGCAGATGCTCCAAGAAACGAGTATGAAAGTGTGCTTGTCAATCATGCTCCGTCGTGTCAGAACTCTGAAAATTACTTTGTGTTTGATTGCCTTGGTGCTCCTAACCGCAACAGCCATGTCACAATCCAAAACGCCCCCAACCTGGCAGAAGTGGCTTGCAGCCGCTCCACCCACCCCCGATTTTCAGCCTGCTGACACGCTCGACGCATGGCTCAAACAACGAGAGCAAGTCCGCGCCAAACTCTGGGACCTTCTCGGCAAACTGCCGCCGCGTCCCAACCCGGTCAGCGTTTGCGTCGTGTCCCGCACCGAACACGCCGATTTCACCCTGGAAAAACTCGAGCTCGACAATGGCGCTGGTGATCTGGTCCCTTGCTATCTCTTACTGCCAAAGAACGGCCAGGAGAAATCGCCAGCCATACTGTACTGCCATTGGCATGGGGGCCAATACGACGTCGGCAAAGAAGAGCTCTTCGGCACAAACGCGACGCCTGTCCCCCCGGGACCCGCACTCGCAAAACTCGGGTTCGCGGTCATCGCCGTTGACGCCTGCTGCTTCGGCGAAAGAAACGGCAAAGGCCCGGGCGGCCCACGGGAAAAAGGGAGCGCAGGCGAAATGACCGCCAGCAAGTTCAACCTGTGGTTCGGGCGCACTTTGTGGGGCATGATACTCCGTGACGATCTGATCGCACTCGACTATTTGCGTTCACGGCCGGAGATCGACGGCAACCGCATCGGTGTCACTGGCATCAGCATGGGGGCCACAAGAACATGGTGGCTGATGGCACTCGACGACCGCCTGAAAGTCGGCGCAGCCGTCTGTTGCCTGACCCGGTATCAGAACTTGATCGCCTCGGAGAGCCTGCGCGAGCACGGCATCTATTACTTCGTCCCGGGCATGTTAAACCACTTTGATACAGAAGCGGTGGTAGCCATGGCAGCGCCCCGGCCGTTGCTCTTCCAAAGCGGAGAAAAAGACCCTGGATCGCCCGTGGACGGAATTCACATAATCGAGTCAAAGGTCTCAAAACTCTACAAATTGTTCGGCGCACCCGACAATTTCCAAAGCATCATCTACCCCAACGTGGGACATGTCTATACCCCCGAGATGTGGAGTAAGACAACCAACTGGTTGACAAAGCATCTGTCGTTGCGCTGAACCACATGTGCAATTGTTTAGCCAGGACCAACATGCTGGTCTTGGTTGACAATCGCAAACCAGAGCAACTGAAATGCACACGCAGGTTACCGAATTCCGCAGAACGGCTCTCACAGCCCTGCTCGACAGGGTCGTCTGGAACACACCCGTAATCGATATCCACACACACCTCTATGATCCCCTCATGGGCGGACTATTGTTGTGGGGAATCGACGAGTTGCTGGTCTATCACTACCTCGTTGCCGAAGCGTTCCGCCGCATCGAAACGCCGTACGAGAATTTCTGGCGTCTTACCAAGACCGAACAAGCTGACATCGTTTGGAATGAACTGTTCGTCAAACACTCCCCCATTTCCGAGGCTTGCCGCGGAGTTCTCACCACATTGCACCGACTCGGGCTTGATCCCAGACAACGCGACCTCGCATTACTCCGCAAGTGGTTTGCACAGTGGGACCAGGAACGCTACGTCAATCGTTGCCTTGAACTGGCCAACGTCCGAACCGTTTACATGACAAACTCGCCGTTCGATGACGCAGAACACAGTGTGTGGCAAAAAGGGTTTCTGCGCGACGAACGTTTCGTGGCCGCGCTACGTGTGGACCCGATCCTCGTCAATTGGCCCGAGGCCGGCGCCAAATTGCGCCAGTGGGGATACGAGGTCAGCGAGGGTTTCTCAAGACATACAATCAGCGAAATTCGCCGGTTCCTAGCCGACTGGTCACATCGCATCAAGGCCAGGTACATGATGGTCTCACTGCCGCCAGAATTCACCTGCGACGAAACCTCAGACTGCGCCTCGCTGATTCGCGGCGCTGTGCTACCACACTGCCGTGATTTCAACATGCCTTTCGCACTCATGCTCGGTGTCAAACGCGCCGTTAACCCAGGCCTCCAACTCGCAGGCGACGCCATGGGTCGCAGCGACCTTTCAACGCTCGCCCACCTCTGCGCCAATTACCCCGAAAACCGTTTCCTCGTCACCGTCCTCTCACGCGAGAACCAGCACGAACTCTGCGTGCTTGCCCGGAAGTTTCGCAATCTGCATGTCTTCGGCTGTTGGTGGTTCACAAATGTGCCCGTGTTAATCGAAGAAACAACCCGCATGCGGCTCGAACTGATCGGCACAAGCTTCACCGCACAACATTCCGACGCCCGCGTCATTGATCAGTTGATCTACAAGTGGGAACACAGCCGCAAAGTCCTCGCCAAAGTGCTGCTGGACAAATACTCCGATATCGCCGCTGCCGGCTGGGAACCAACCGCAGCAGAAGTCGAGCGCGACGTCAAACAACTCCTCGGCGGCGCGTTCGAGGAATTCCTGAAGACTGCGACCGAATGACGCTTACCAACGTCCAACCCGTCACTGAAACTCAAAGACCGGCATATTCTGGACCCGGATCATAGCTGGTCGAGCGTTGAACCGGCGCATTCCGCCCACGCCCATCCAACAAAGACGCAAATAGAGTGCCAGGCTCGTTGTCCAGGGTTTGATTTGGGAGTGACTTTGGCAGGAGAATCCATATAACACAGACCAAAAGCACCGAACTGTAGTCGTGCCATGAACGTATCGATTATTCTGGCTCACCCCTCACCGGGCAGTTTCAATCACGCGATTGCGGCAATCGCGCGCGCAAGGCTTATGGCACTTGGCTGCAATGTCTGGTGGCATGACCTGTACGCCGAAGGATTCGATCCATGCCTTCCAGCAAGCGAGATTCCGCGGGAAGCGCCCCTCCCACATAACATTGCCAGACACATCGAGGAAATTACCACAGCAGACGGCATCGTCATCGTGCATCCGAATTACTGGAGCCGGCCGCCGGCGATCCTGTGCGGCTGGGTTGACCGCGTTTTGCGAGCCGGCCGGGCTTACACATTTGTGCCTGATGGGAAAGGCGGCGGCAAACCGGTCGGCCTTCTCAAGGCGCGTGCGGCTTTGGTAATCAACACTGCGAACACGCCACAGGAAAAGGAGGTCGAACTGTATGGTGATCCGCTGGACATTTTGTGGCGCAAGGTCGTGTTCGGTCTGTGCGGCGTGTCGGTTGTCGAGCGGCTTGTTTTTACCCCTGTTATAACGAGCACATTGGCGCAGCGTCAGACATGGCTCAGCATGGTAAACGAGGCTGTTGATCGGTGTTTCAACACTGTGACCAGGTGATGCAGCGTAGCCCGGAAATCTGACCGGAATGAAGCTTTGGGTGTCGTGGTCTGGTAAGGCGGTGAGATTTGCGGGCTGGGAATGAGTTGCATCACCGAGCCGTCTTTTGAATTAGCGATCCTTGATTCGAGGATTCCCTCCGATTGGAATGCGGCCACGGTGTTTGAGTCAGGATTAGGAGAGCGATGCAGCGCATCGGCCGGGCTGGCGCAAACAAGTATGCTGGCTAAACCGACGCCGTCCATCCCCGCAGCAGTTCAAGGTCTGCAGCCAGGCGCGCACTGTCGTATTCGGTTTCGGTCGCATTCGCTTGCTTCTCCAACTGCGGCCGTAGCAGACCGGCTCGTGCATGGAACGCGGCGCGTAATTCGGTCAGAGCATCAGCATGCCATTGACGCAAGCGCAACCGGTAGCTGGGCGATCTCTGATTGACGGCCCACAAATGGCAACGGCGGCTGTTGGTGTGCTGGTGGCCAGTCGCGAGGACCACTTGAAATTCTCGTTTCCATGACTTACTGCCGGTGTCAAAACTTACTTCGGCAGGAGTCATCAGCCCTGAAAAAAGAGTTCAGGCGGTTTACCGCGGGGCGCTGCCCGAGGATGGCAAACTCCATTGCCAAGCGCTCAGCGTATCACCTTTTTCTCGCGAAGCAAGGCTCGGCCCGCACCGAAATTGTCTGCGTTGTCTGTGCGAGGCATGTTGCATGTCCGTGAGCCGTGAAGTTATTGTTTCCGCATGTCGATCGAACAAATAGTGGGTTTGTCGATTGCCATCGTGGTGATGCTGGTTGGGCTTGCGGGCAGCGTTTTGCCGGGGATTCCCGGGGCGCCGCTGATTCTCGCCGCGGCGGTTGGGCATCGGCTTTACTTCGGCCATGCTGGACCGAGCACGCTTGTTCTGGGACTTTTGGCGGGGCTTACACTGCTTTCGATCGGGCTTGATTATTTGGCCACCGTGATCGGCGCCAAGAAACTCGGCGCAACATGGCGTGGAATGGTGGGCGCCGCCATTGGAACACTGGTCGGGCTAGTATTCGGTCCGGCTGGTTTATTGGTGGGGCCTTTTGTGGGTGCGACTGCGCTCGAAATGCTCAGTGGCCGAGACATTGAGTCTGCCAGCCGAGCCGGCGCGGGTGCGTTTATTGGGCTGCTGGCTGGGGCAGTGGGCAAAGTGGCCTGTTGCCTGTCGATGATTGGGTTGTTTCTCTTTGACGTTCTGAGAAGGACATACGCGGGTTGAGTATCCGGTTCGTCCCCGGTTTGGGCTTGAACAGTGCTGTCCCATTTCCGCACCCTTTCGGCCATGCGTTTTTCCCTGAAGCACAGTACTTCGTGCCGCCTTGAATTTCTCCGCGGGATTCTTTTATCGCTGTCCGTTGTTGTCGGAAGCGGTCTGTTGGGTGAAACAGGTTGTGCAGCAGCGGGTTCTCCCCTCAAGCCGGGAGACATCGATGTTTCTGTTGCCTTGGACGAAACTCCCGTTTTTGCCATGCCGTCAGAGCGTGTCACCGCTACGGCAAGTATAACCCTCACAAGGAAGACCTCGACGCCAGCGAATGGCGTAATTCGGATTGGCAGTCCGGCGGATCAGACTAAACCCCGCGCGGGTTTCCAAGAGCTCGGATTCGATTTGACGAAGACCAACTCTGCCACTGTCCACGCCCGTCTCACCGTTCCGCCCATGGAGCGCAACGGGCGCGTTGTGTATCCGGTTAACATTGTTGTGGGTTCCGAAAACTACGTGACGATGGACGTGCGCGTTACACGCGCGCCAGTCTGGCATCTCATCGGGCCGTTTGAGGGCGGTCCCGACACCGCGCACAACGCAGTCTTTCCGCCCGAACAGGGCATAGACTTGGCGGCCACACATCCCGGCAAAGGCGGTGCGTCCGTCCGGTGGCAGCGGTTCCCGGCAACGGCGCAGCAGGAAAATGGCTTTTTCAATCTCGATGAAGCTCTCGGAAAACCCGATGAAGCAACGGCGTACGCCTTTTGCGAAGTCCTTGCCACTGACGACATGCCCGCGCGGCTCGCATTGGGCAGTGACGATTCCATCAAAGTCTGGCACAACGGCAAGCTTGTTCACGATAAGGTGGTTACGCGGTCCGCAGAACCTGGCCAAGACATTGTCAATGTCACCTTGACAAAAGGAACAAACACATTCCTTGTCAAAGTCTGCGATGGCGGCGGTGATTGGGGCTTTTTCTTCGATATTCAGGATCGCGACGGGGCACCTTTGCAGAATCTGCGCCAATGGACCGGCATCTCGCAGGTCACTATTACGGACCCGGTGTTGCGACTCACTGAGGTAGCCAGGACTAGCGCGTCTTTGAGATGGGAGAGTGATGTGCCCAATGTGCCACGTGTGATTGTCCGCAAGGCGCTCCAAGGCAGAGCATTGCCGGTCTGGGGCGATGTCCCCAAGAGTGAAATGGTGAAATCAGACCCGGCCGCTGCACCCATCATTATCCAAACCACCGACTACACAACCCGGCACAAAGCAACAGTCACCGGCCTTCAACCCGGCACGCGGTATCTGGTCAGTGTTGATCCTGCATGCGGAGGCACCGAGAGCGAAAGATTGAGCTTTTACACGGCGCCACCGGAAGGTCTTACGCAGTTCCTGAAACTGCGGCTGATCTGCATCATATTCTCGAATGTGACCAGGGACGACAGCCTGACTGCACCGGGCGCGCGGGAACCTGCGCCCACTTCTGAAATTGAGAAGATCAAATGGGAAATGCGCCAGACCCGGCTTTTTTACTGGGTGAACAGCGGAATGCGATTGGACCTTGAAGTTGACTACATAGTTGACGACCGGTTCTACGCGATTGACGACGCTGTTTATGCCATTGGGTACAGCGGCAAAGACGAGGCGGCTCTGGAAGAACTGCTGCCACGCAACGGACACAAGGTCAGCGACTACGACGGCCGAATCTTCATCTCGATAGTGAAGCAATGGGATCCGAACGCCGGGTCCGGGGCGGGCGCATGGCATTATCCGTTCGGCGGCGGTGGAACTATTGGCCCCGAAGAATATCCAGGTTATGGCAAAAGCGCATGGCGCGGAGGCAGCACTTCGAACAGCGCATGGTTGTTCTGCCACGAGTTTCAGCACCAGCTCGATGCCCTTTACCATTGGTCGATGGGCCCCGAGCACCTGTTCAATCATTTTCAATCGTGGGACGACACCGCCCACAGGCACGGCGAACATTGGGATGGCAACGGCTGGATTTTCTGGGAATGGGCCGGCTACGTGACCCGCGACCATCAGTGGTATCCGCTGCTCGAACCCAAACTCGGGTTCAGGTACTTCACGTGTCGCTGGGGCGAAGTCATCCAAACAACCGACGCCGACAACGACGGTATTCCAGATGACGCACCAGAGGTGCCTTTGGATGAAAAGCGGTTTGGCAGCGACCCGACCAAGGTTGATACTGACAACGATGGGCTCAGTGACATGATGGAAGTAATGGCATGCCGGTGGCTCGAGTTCGGCTTGGACGAGATCTGGGGCGGTGACAAACGCGCACATTACTGCAATCCACGCGACCCTGATTCTGACAAAGACGGCGTGCTGGACGGCGCCGATCCCTACCCTGTTTACCCTGTTAACCCGCTCGTCAAGAAAGCCGACAATCCGTCCGGGCCAATCCCGCAAACCAGTTTCCGGCCGTTCGTGAAATTCCGCGACTTCGCGTACGAGGCGGACTTCCGACTAGCGTGGAACGACGACTACTTTGTCATCGAAATGTCTGCTCGAACAC
>ERZ795045.5136-NODE-5136-length-10052-cov-5.964289_pt1 | contig 10052 bp, 17 predicted proteins | sample MGYA00375129_ERZ795045 | MGnify/ENA primary metagenome ERZ795045 (study PRJEB30174, sample SAMN05720166) | activated sludge metagenome | isolation source: anaerobic digester from wastewater treatment plant | place: Japan | collected 2015-05-15 ... | reverse complement strand
AAGATAGTTCAAGAAGTTGAACCAAATAGTTCAACTTTCCAAATATGTTCCTTGATAATTGAATACAGACCAGTAAAAGGCATGGAACAACCCCCATGTTGTAATAATCTGGTTATAAAATTTATTTAAGATTGGTGGTGATAAATTGGCTAGGTATAAAAAGGTCACAAAAGAAGATGCTGAAATTTTCTTGAAGCTTTATGAGAAGTATTTACTTATGAAGCTTGATGACATGAAAAGCATCCTTAAAACCCTTCCAACAGATGTTATTGAAAGATGCTTTAATGGTGTTGAATTCTTTGATAAGGGCTTTGATGTTTCAAAGTTAGATGAAGCAACCTTTGGTGTTGGTGGGCTATGTGGATGGTCAGAAGTAAAATCAGTTGTGGATGAACTTGAATTTTGCAAAAGATATGATGATACTGGGGAACTTGATGATTTCATGGAAAAACGAGGTTTCAAAGTCAAAAGAAAAAGCATTGGTATTCCTGGATTACAATAAGTGAAAGGTGGTATGTGAAATGACTGAAGTGAAATTTGATTACAGTAAATTAAAGGGCAGAATTCGTGAAATCTTTGATACCCAAAGTGCTTTTGCTGAAGCAATGGGAATGTCAACAACTTCCCTTTCTGCAAAACTTAATAACAAGATTGAATTCAGTCAAAAGGAAATGGATAAGGCATCTAATTTACTGAAAATCAAAAAGGAAGAAATTCCAGTTTACTTTTTTACCCCAAAAGTTCAAGAACCTGAACTTTAGAAAGGGGTGAAAGTATGGAAGATATACTTTATACAGTTTCAGAAGTAGCAAAATTAATTAAATGTAACACTAATTATGTATATGACTTAATAAGGAAAGGTTTTCTTCCAGCTTTGAAACTTGGTAGTTATAAAGTCAGACGGGCTGCATTACTGGAATTCCTTGAAAAATATGAAGGTAAAGATTTAACTGACCTGAACAATATTGTGGATTTAGGTGAAAGAGGAAATGACCATGAATAAAATTAAACTATTCCCACACCAACAAAGGGCATTGGATAGCACCAAAGATTTTAACAGAGTTGCATATTATCTTGACATGGGGCTTGGTAAAACTTTTGTTGGTGCTGAAAAGATGATGCAGCTTGATTCAAAGACTAATTTAATAGTTTGTCAGAAGTCAAAAATTGATGATTGGATTCAGCACTTAAAAACCTATTATTCTATTACCATTTGTAATTTAGCAGATAAAAAAGGTTATGCAACTTTCTTCACCTTGCTATCTCATGGTTATCCAGTTATAGGTGTTATCAACTATGATTTAGTATTCAGAAGGTCAGAATTGCTGACATTAGAAGATTTTACACTAATGTTGGATGAATCATCACAGATACAAAATGAAACAACCAAGCGGTCAAAATTCATCTTAAAGATGAAACCCAAGAATGTAATCTTGCTATCAGGAACCCCCACAGCAGGGAAATATGAAAACCTATGGTCACAAGTTCATTTACTTGGTTGGAAAATCAGCAAAGACCTTTATTGGAAGCACTACATTGAAACTGAATGGGTTGAAGAAGATGGCGGTTTCTTCAGAAAGGAAGTAGTTGGTTATAAGAATGTTGACAGATTAAAAATGAAGCTTGCACAGCATGGGTGAATGGGATGCAGAACTTCCTGCAAACCTAGAGGCAGCAGTAGAAGCTGCAAAAGCAAAAGCATTGCATTATCACTGCAGAATACCATATTACATTAAGGAGGTGTTGAAGGATGAAGCAAGCACAAAACCAAAAACAAAGGCATGATATAGGAGATGTATTTACTATTGAAGCAGCTCAAGAGCTTTATGATAAGCATAGAGTAGCTACTATAATCACAGATGGCAGATATATACAAATAGAAAAAGAACCTACCACCTGGTAAGTGGAAGGTTCTTAAGAAAAATAAAAAATGCTTATCATATATTATTATATCTCAAAATTATAAAATTATACATCACAAATTATCAATAAGTTAAAAGCCTAGACCTCAGTAATTATCTGCAAAATAATAATATCGAGGGGGGGACAAATGAGTGTTGATGTTAATAGAAGAGAAACAAAAGCTGAATTAAGACTAAGGCTTTATTTTCTATTAGAAAAAATAAATATGCTTGAAGATTTCGTTCAAAAAGGTGAATCAGCAAGAGAAGAATTGAGGGAGTTAAATCTCAAGCTTAAAGATCTATGCAAGAAGATAGCTGAAGAATAGAGGGGTTTTGGCATGAAGGCAGTTTTAAATGACAACATTATTGAAATACACGATTGCTTTATGGTGAAGGAAGCCATCAAGCAAATTCCAGGTAGAAGATGGAATCCAAAAAAGAAAGTCTGGACAGTACCAATGAATATAGAAACTGTAGACATGCTTAGGTATATTCCTGGAAAGATAGATCCACATATTTTTGATAGATATAACCAGCTTAAGAAAATCCAAAAAGAAACTAACCGGGAAAAGTTTACGGAATATGTTGAACCAATAGAACCAATGCCTTTAAAAAAGAACATAATTCCTTTTCAACATCAGATTAAAGCATACAATATGGCTCTAATGAATAACAGCTTTGCCTTCCTAATGGAAATGGGAACAGGTAAGAGCCTTACATCTGTAGCAGTTGCAGCTAGAAGATGGCAAAGAGGAGAAATACACAAACTACTCGTTGTAGCTCCTACATCAGTATGCCCTGTATGGCCAAGAGAGTTTGAAGCTGCAATTATACCATATGAAATTCAGGTCCTTGAAGGGACTAGGCAACAAAGAATAAAGAAACTAAATAGTTTTTCAGATGATTCAGGATTAAAAGTAGCAGTTATAAATTATGAAGCTACCTGGAGAATATTCGAAGAGCTCCAAGCATGGCGGCCAGGCATGATCATCTGTGACGAGAGCCAGAGAATTAAAACCCATAACGCTAAACAATCCAAGGCAATGCACAAACTAGGGAAACTAGCAAAATACAAACTTATTCTTACAGGGACTCCAGTACAGAATCAGCCACTAGACTTCTTTAGTCAATATAAATTCCTTGATGAAACTATTTTTGGTACAAGCTACTATGCATTTAGAAATAGATACGCAATCATGGGCGGATATGGTGGACATCAAATCATTGGATACAACAATCTTAATGAATTAATTAAAAAAGCTCATTCGATAGCATTTAGAGTAACAAAAGATGAGGCTCTGGACCTCCCTGAACAGATAGATCAGTTTAGATACTGCGAGCTAGAGTCAAAGACAAAGACTTTATATAGGCAAATTAGGGACGAAAGCTACGCTGAACTAAATTCAGAGCAGGAAATTACAGTAAGAAATGTATTAACTAGATTACTTAGATTACAGCAAATAACAGGAGGTTTTATTAATACTGACGATGGCAAACAAGAAAAAATATCCAAAGCAAAACTAAATATCTTAAAAGAATTAGTTCAGGACATCGTCGAATCAGGCAAAAAAGTAGTTATATTTGCAAGGTTTGTAGCAGAAATACAAGCAATTCTAGAAATGCTAGAAGAAATGGGAATAAACTATAGCTACATTTTCGGAGAAGTGCCAATACCTGAAAGGGGAGATAGAGTAAAAGTATTTCAAGAAGATCCAAATTGCAAGGTGTTTGTAGCACAGATTCAGACAGCAGGGTTAGGAATAACACTTACTGCAGCAGATACTGCAATATTCTACAGCGTCGATTTCAACTATGCTAATTACAGCCAAGCTAGGGCTAGAATACACAGAATCGGGCAAAGAAACAACTGTACTTATATTCATCTAGTTTGCAAAGACACAGTAGACGAGCATGTTTTGCAGGTGCTTCAAAGGAAAGAGGATATTGCAAAAATGGTAGTTGATAACTGGAGAGATTATTTTAAGGGGGCATAAATATGAATTTATTGGAATTGGCAGATAGATTAAAAACTCTTAGAGAGCAGAAAAAAGAATTAGATTCCCAAGCAAAACAGATTAATGCAGAAATTGAAAAAATTGAAGCTGAAATGGTTGCTGAAATGATGGAAAAAGAGATAGGCAAATTTGAAAGAGCAGGAAATACCTTCTATATAAATACAAGATTATTTGCTTCACCAGTTAGTGCTAAGAAACATGAACTGTTCAAAGCTTTAAAAGCTGAAGGTTACGGAGATTTAGTTCAAGAAACAGTCAATGCCAATAGTCTATCAGCATTTATAAGAGAACAAATGGAAGAGAACAATGATCAATTGCCAGAATGGCTTGAAGGTTTAGTAAATGTATATGAAAAAAATACTATCGGAATAAGGAGGAGTAAATAATGAGTAAAGATTTGGTTTTAAAAGAAAATAACTTTGTGGTTGCTACTATGGATAGCGATATAGCTCAAGCTATGTCAGAAGAGATGGATGGACTTCAAATTGATTTTGATAGAGTAAAAATACCTACAGGTGGTGGACTAGCTTTTGAGGTTCCAGGAGACGATCCAGACAATCCAGATATGGAGAAAGAGTTAATAGGTGTAATAGTAGATCATCATCCAGTAAATGCATACTGGGAAAATAAATTTGAAGGACAAAACAATCCACCAACATGCTCCAGCATGGATGGTAAACAAGGCATAAATTCAGAAACTGGTGAGATAAGAAACTGCAAGACTTGTCCATATAATCAGTTCGGTAGTGCAGAAGATGGGAGAGGTAAGGCATGTAAGAATATGCATAGAGTATACCTATTAAGAAGCGGAGAAATGTTCCCACTACTTATTACATTACCACCAACAAGTATTAAACCATTAAGCAACTATATAGCGAAAAGAGTTTTAGCTAAAGGAAAGAGAACTACAGATGTAATTACTAAGATAAGTCTTAAGAAAGCTCAGAACTCAAGTGGCATAACATACTCACAAGTACAATTTGCCAAAGTAGAAGATCTAGATCCTGCAGCAGCAGAACAGATAAGACAATATAGCCAAGGTATTAAAGCAATAACAAGGCAGGTTCAAATTGAACAGGATGAAGATTTTGAGCCAGTTGATGATAGTAACATTCCATTCTAGTAGGTTTCTAATAAATCCAGGAGCTTTTGCTCCTGGACCTCCTAAAAGGAAGGTGGTACAGTGCATGAAATAGACGAAAGAATTGACTATGAGAACTTTTATTCATCTTATATTAAAAAATACAAAATTAGTAATGGAGAATTAATAGGGCTTTGCCCTTTTCATAATGATACAAAAGCTAGTTTTTCAGCAAATCTCAATACAGGCCAATTTAACTGCTTTGCTTGTGGTGAGAAAGGTAATGCAGTAGATTTCTTAGCTAAGATAAAAAACATTGATACGAAAGAAGCTTACAAGATCCTACTTAAAGAAGCTGGACTCTATGAAGAACCAAAAAAAGCGGAGAAAAAAGAGAAATACACATTAGAACAATACTGTGCTGATAAGCATTTACCAATAGAGTTTATCCAAAGTTTACAAGTTAAAAATACGAAGACTGGCATTGCTATCCCATACATGGATGAATCAGGGCAAATTGTTGCAGTTAGGTATAGATACGGTAAAAGGATGTTTTCTTGGAAGAAAGGATCCAAGGTTAACTTATATGGATTATGGTTTATGCAGCGGATCCGAGAGTTAGGGTATGTGGTCCTAGTTGAAGGAGAATCGGACAGCCACACGTTATGGTTTCATAGAATTCCTGCTCTTGGGGTTCCTGGGGCTTCTACCTTTCAAACTCAATGGGTGGATATACTTAGAGGTTTAAAAATTTACATTCACAAAGAGCCAGATGTTGGAGGAGAAACGTTCCTTAGAAAAATTTCTGAAGCTCTAGCTGCAGAAAATTTTGAGGGAGAAGTCTTTGAGATATCAATGCCAGATTTCAAAGATCCATCCGATCTTCATATAGCTGTTGGAGATGAATTTGAGGGTAGATGGAATGCCGTAATGAATATGGCAAGAGAGATTGATATAAAAAAGATTGCAGTTAAAGTGGATGAAACATTTCCAGGAGCTCCAGTGCAACTAAGGCAACCTCCAGGTTGGAGATTCAGTGAAAAAGGAATAGAAATACTGGATAAAAAGACAGGACTATATTCCAACGTATGTAGAACTCCATTACTGCTATCTAAAAGGCTTAAGTCACTAGATACAGGAGAAGAAAAAGTTGAGATAGCTTTTAAAAGAGATAACTCTTGGCAGACTGCAATAGTACAAAGGTCAACTATATTTCAATCCAGAACATTACCCCAACTTGCAGATATAGGAATTACAGTTAGCAGTGAGAACGCTAAACATTTAGTAAAATATCTGACGGATTTAGAAGCAGAGAACTTTGATATATTAGAGGTTTATAAATGTGTAAGTCAGTTAGGGTGGTATGGTAAAAACTTTTTACCAGGATTAGCTGGAGATTTAGTTCTAGATGTAGACCGGACAAGTCAAAAATGGGTTGATGCTTATTGTAAGGAAGGGACCTTTGAAGAGTGGAAAGAAAAAATCGCTCCATATAGAGAAAATCTTATTTTTAGATTTATACTTGCCAGTTCATTTGCAGCTCCATTATTAAAATTACTAAATCACAGAATATTTATAGTGCACAATTGGGCTGATAGTCGAAGTGGCAAAACTGCAGCATTAAAAGCAGCGTTAAGTGTATGGGGAGACCCAGAAGAACTTATGGCCACGTTCAATGCAACGAAAGTAGGTCTTGAAAGGATAGCAGCTTTTTTCAATGATCTTCCACTTGGAATAGATGAAAAGCAAGTAGCTGGAAATAGACAGGATTTTATTGAGAGCTTGGTATATATGCTTTCATCCGGAACCAGCAAAGTAAGAGGAGCCAAAGGTGGAGGACTTCAAGCAAGTAAAACCTGGAGAAGCGTAATTCTAACAACAGGAGAGGAACCTTTGACTACTTCATATAGTCAAGGTGGAGTATACACGAGAGCTATTCAAATATATGGATCCCCATTTATCAATGAAGAAGATGCAAGAGAGATGCACTATATTTCAGAAAACATATATGGACATGCAGGACCTGTGTTCATTGAAAAGCTTATAGAGGAATTAAAAAAGGATTCAATGTTCTTAAAAGATATGTTCCAGGAAGAGAAATCTAGACTAGAAGAAGAATATTCAGAGAAACTTGGATCTCACATTTCAAGCGTTGCAGTGGTTGTAACTGCAGATAAACTCTTATCTCAATGGATCTTTGAGAATGATAACAGATCCAGAGAGATGGGTGAGTATATCCTGGATTCCCTAGAGGATGAAAAAGAAGCTGATGAAACAGAGAGAGCTTATAACTTTATACGTGAATGGCTAATAGCTAACAGCAGCCAATTTGAAACAGAAGTAAAAGGTGAGCGTTATGGATATATGGATGGAGATAAGTTTTGTGTATTTCCGTATATTTTAGATAAAGCCTTAACAACTCAAGGATATTCTTATAGAAAAACTATTAAGGCATTAGGGGAAAGAGGTTTAATAGGAGTTACTTACCTTGAAAATAAAAAAGAGTATTGTGTAAGGAAAAAATTTGATGGAAAAACTTCAAGATTTATTGAATTTCATTTTGAAGATCTAGAGGAAACACCACCATTTTAATTTTAGAGTTACGCCTAGATATTTAGGCGTAACCTAGGCGTAACTCTAGGCGTAACCAAAAAACCTAGTAAAAAAGCGCCTTGTATAATATTGTTACGCCTGTTACGCCTAATATTATTACTATCCTTATAGCGAAAACAAAAAAACAGCAAAAACTATTATACTAACATTTTCAAAATATATAAATATATTTTTTAAAATTAGGCGTAACGCGTAACTAAAAAATGAAAGCATTGAATTTACTGGATTTGAAGCACATGAAAAGGTTACGCCTAACATATTGGATTAGGCGTAACCGAAAAAAAGAGGGTGATTTTATGAACAAAATTCAAGCTGAAAAACAACTTGAACAAATAAAACAAAGACTTAAAAAAGCATATTCATTACCTAAATCAGAACAAATTAAATGGCAAAAACAGATCCGAGAATTAGAGCAACAAGCAGCTAAGTTACAGAGCATATTAGGAATCTTCGATGAAGATAAGGCTGTAGATCTTCTAGTTCAAACAAATAGAGAAATTGCTGCACAGGTAACTGGTAAGTATGGGTATGATGATAACTTCCAAAAATTTTTACAAGATAATCTTCAGTTAGAAGAAAAACTATCTGTTGCAGAAGACAATGTCAGCAAAGCTTATAAATTAAAGGATTGGGAGTACTTTCAGGAATGTATCACGAAATATAAAGAAACTATTTTGGAAATAGACAGACTCTATACTCAGGAAATGACTACTGGGTTTAGAGAATTAGTTGAAGAGGAAGTTCAACAGTTAAATATAGATAATGTATTTGGTTTGAGGTGATGGTATGAGCGTAGTGAAAGAAGCAACAATAGTAAAAAATATATGCGATTACCTTAAAAAATTGGATAAGTGCTTTTTCTGGAAAGAACATGGAGGGATGTATGGAACAGCAGGTTTACCAGATATAATAGTTTGCTACAAAGGAAAATTTCTAGCATTAGAGGTTAAGAGACCAGGAGGTAAACTAACGAAATTACAGGAAAAGACAATTAAGGATATAAAGGCAGCTGGAGGTAAGGCTTACATAGTAACAAGCGTTGAGGAAGTAAGAGAGATAATGGAGGGATAATTAATGATATGTAGTGAAAAGATTGGAAAGTTTTGTGGGCTTGCTGTGAGATATGAAAAGTACATTGTATATAGAAACTGTAATTAATGTTGTGTCTACTGCTTAGATCCTTGCAGTTATCTATGTAAAAAAGCCCTTGAAATAAAAAACAAAACTATTGAGGGTGATGGCTATGCTTAAAATAGATAAGTATATTGCTAAGGCGGTTATTAGATATCTAAATGGAGATATGAAATTATTCTATTCATATGTGCATAAGGCAATGCGAATTTATGAACAAGAAAAACACATTGCAAATATAGAAGAGTTAATTGGGGCAGAAACAAAGAATAGGCTTTATGAATTAGTAAGTTAGGAGTGAGGCCAATGAAATTTGAAATAGGAAAAAAGTACAGGATCTTTATACCTGCTGATCATAAAAATAGACCTGATAAATTGTTCATTGGTAAAGTTATATACAAAACAGATAAATTCACTGTGTTTGAGGGCGTAAATTATCGAGAGAGCTTTCTTAATTGGGATTTAAAGAGATTGTTAGTAAGGGAGGTTTCATAATGACCTGGGGGGGTAATCACTCATTAGAAGTGACTAAAAAAGAGTATATAGAGCAAATACAAGAAATGACAGGAATGAGAGTTAAAAGTATGTTTAGAAAGCTAAATACGAAAGAGATAAAACAACTCAGAGAAATGATTGAATCGGCAAGGTTGATTGCAGTAGATGAATACAAGAAAGGAGTGGCTAAATGAAGATTGAGGAAGTAATAAGCCAACTAGAAAGCCTTATGGAAGATAGAAAAAGTTTTTTAAGCAATGATGGCGGTGATGAAATATTTAGAGCTGATGTTGAAGCATTACAAGAAGCTATAGAGATAATCAAGGAATCCAAAACACAGAATTCAAGCAATAAAGAAGAAATGAGGACGTTTGAAACAGGGGCTAAAAGAAGCATAGAGGAAGGGAAAGGCCGTTACGACCTCCTTCCCTGGGAAGCCATCCATGAATTAGCCCTTCATTGTGAAGAAGGTGCTTTGAAATACGGTGAAAGGAATTGTGAAAAGGGCATCCCCATTCATAGTTTAATTGATTCGGCAATTAGACACCTTTCCTGCTATATGCGTGGTATGAAAGATGAGCCCCATTTAAGGGCTGCCATGTGGAATATTGCTTTTGCTATTTGGATGGAAAAGAATAAACCTGAAATGCAAGATATACCAACAAGAAAGGAAGATGGTCATGAAAATAATAAAACCAAGTGTTGAAATTATAGATGTATTTGATGAACAAGATGTTATCAAGAAACTTGAAAGATGTGGAAGGGTTTGTTATAAGTCAGAAGATAAAATTACTGATGATTCGGCTTATAAAT
>ERZ795045.5132-NODE-5132-length-10059-cov-3.237105_pt1 | contig 10059 bp, 9 predicted proteins | sample MGYA00375129_ERZ795045 | MGnify/ENA primary metagenome ERZ795045 (study PRJEB30174, sample SAMN05720166) | activated sludge metagenome | isolation source: anaerobic digester from wastewater treatment plant | place: Japan | collected 2015-05-15 ... | reverse complement strand
GCATTGGAACCGATTTTTGGCGATCAACCGGGTTTCGGAAGCCGGGCAACGACGAACTGGTGACTTTGCCAAAGGCATTCGGTGATGGTTCGGGCAGATGGCTTACACTCGTTTTGCGCGAGGGACCGGCATTGCCTGAGCACCTGGCTGCACAACTCGCTCGGCTTCAGGAGGAACAGTATGCGCAGACGGAGCGAATTAGATTTCAAGCCCGATTGTTCAAGTGGATTGCGGGGGTTATTGCGCTGGGGTTTCTCGCGGCGGCGGCATGGTTGCTTTTCAAGCTTCTGGGGACCATGCCACGGAGCAGGTTTTGACGGGCGGTTCTTGCTGCTGGTGGGCTGCCCGACGATGAACTGATTTCGGTCCTATTGCGTAACGGGGCGAACTATGGTAGTAATCATAACGTGAACTTGCGCCGATCAGCGTGCGTAGGGGGTGGCTGTGCACTCTTTTGGTTTGCGTGCCATCTTTTTGCCCAACCGGAGCAATGGCTGCAATACCACACGGGTGATGAAGCTCCGGCTTATCAGTGGATCGTTCTGCTGACCAACCAGCCGCCGAATCTGGCTTTGCCGCAACTCCAAGGCAAGCCTGTGTTCGCGCGTTGGAAAACGCCGATGGACAAGGCCGGGTTCCGCTGGATTTGCCTCGACAGAACGACCAAGCGCGGGATTCCCAACAAGCTTTTCATTGATTCGAATGGCAACGGGCGGCTCGATGACGATCCGGCCGTTTCGGGCGATGTCAGCGCTTACGCCGCCATTTTCGATCCGGCTCGTGTCGTTTTCCAAACCGAGGACGGGCCGGTGACGTACCACGTTATTGTCCGCTATTACCAGTATGACCGTGTTTATGTTAGTTCGGCTTGCTGGTATGAGGGTGATGTTGACTTTGGCGGCAAGAAATATCGGGTCAGATTGGTGGACAGCAACGTTAACGGTGCATTCGATGACATCGGGTGGGACACCGCAGATACAGACAGGCTGATTCTGAGTCCCAACAAAGCAACGGAAACTGATCAGAGGATCGATCGTTACCTGGGGCGGCTGGTTGAGGTCGATGGCCAATTGTTCAGGATAGAAGTTGCGCGTGACGGTGCTTTCGTAAAGGTCGAAAAGGCTCGCGACATCAAGTTTGGGACCGTCACCGTGCCTGAAACGATCTCCGAGTTTACCGCCGCTGGTCCAACGGGTCACTTCACTCGCAACCCATCTAATGGCAGTTTCACACTCCCCGCAGGAAATTACCAGATTCTGTCCTGGACAATCGAACGCAAGGACAACAAGGGAGCGACGTGGCAGTTGGTTGGCGATGATTTCGGCGCAAACGGACGATTTGCGCTGGGGGTGGATCAGAGCGTTCGATTCGACATCGGTGAACCGGTTCTTTCGATCCTTGAAGTCACGGAAGCAAAGAGTGCCAAAGACCCCATCTCGGTTGGTCTGAAGTTGCAGGGCCGGCTCGGGGAATCGGTTACTGTGCTGCGAAACAAGCAACGCCCACAGCCGCCCAAGCTTGTCCTTGCAAGCGTTGATGGCACTTATCGCAAGGTCAGTTCGTTCCAATTTGGGTGAGGCGGTGTTTGTGCGCTCTCATGGCGAGAGCCAAAGAACGTTGTGCGTCCTGTTACGGCAACTCTCGAGTTCGACACTCCTTTTGTTGTACTCAAACAGCCGGTTGCGCTAAAGGCGCGGGATCGCAAACCCACAAGTGCGAATCCGAAAGTGCGGGTTTCGAGTGTTCGAGCCAACGCGCCTGAATCTGGTGTGAATGTCGCCGCCATTGCCGATGGCTCTGGTTTGGCTGACACGGACGGCGACGGGCTTTTCGAGCACGATTGCGAGAAGAGAAACATGTGGATGGCGCAGCGCGCGCCTGATTTGTTCGTCGAGTTCGAGTTGCCCGAGGCCGTGCCTTTGGCCTCTATCGAGATCTGGAACTTCAACGATCCGTGGCAAACAACAAATGGCGTTCGCCGTGCCGACATCAGAGTCTCAACTGACGGTTCGACGTGGGAGACAGCTTTGGCCGGCGCCGAGTTCACTGAAGCCGAAGGAAACTCCGATTATGATCAGCGGACCGTCCTGCGATTGAACGGTGTCAAGGCACGAAAAGTCCGATTCGAGAACCTCGTGTCATTCGGGACCGGTTCAGCCGTTGGTATCAGCGAGGTCGTCTTTCGCGAAGCTGTATCAGCACGTGCCGCACCACTCAAGCCCGAAGACGGTTCAACCGGCGTTGGGATAAGACGAACAGCGCTCGAATGGACCGCGGTCCCCGATGCGAGCGCGTACAGTGTTTATCTCGGAATCAGCGCCGACGCACTCAGGCGGATCGGAACGACAGATCAGCTCCGGTTTGAACTATCGGAGCTTAAGCCCGATACCACGTACTATTGGCGGGTCGATGCCGTGCCTGCTCGGGGCAGGGTTGTATCGGGCAGAGTTGCAGCTTTTCGCACGACCGGGTTGGTGGCTTGGTGGAAGTTCGAAGAAACAACCGGCACTGAGGTTCCCGATGCGTCCGGTTGCTGGCACGCGGCACAGCTTCGAGGTCCTGTAATGTGGGCGCCCAGGAAAGGCAGGTTCGGCGGCGCTATAGAACTCAATGGGTCAAGAGGTTACGTCGATTGTAGATTCTCACCTGCGATGGGTTGCCGCAGTGAAATGACTGTTTCGGTATGGATGAAAGTGCGCGAGTTCGACAAGCCGAACCAGGCGATCATCAACAGATCAGACAACGCATGGCGTATCGAACGCCACGGCGAACATGACGCCGTCCAGTTCGTTTTGGTTGGGCCGAAGCCAGGGACCAGCAGTAAGACAAACCAAGTAGTCTTGGTTTCAAAACGGCCGGTGGCCGACGGTCAATGGCACCACATCGCAGCGACCTATGATGGCCTGCGCGCTGCGCTTTACGTGGACGGCGTTGAAGACGATGCCATGTCTGCCGCCGGCGAGATACTGTCAACTCCGGTCGCCAATGTTGTTATCGGTGCAAGCATGTCTGAGCGCCAACACCATTTTGACGGGTGGATCGACGACGTGCGTATTTACGGGTGCGCCATCAGCACCGAAGCAATTCAAGAGCTGTATCGCGCCGGGCCGGATTGATCAAGCCGCGGCTGGTTGCTTTGCAGGCTCGGGCTCGGCTTTTGGAGGTTCCTTGCCCAAAAGCGCGAACAGAACGACCCAGAACAAAACAAATATCGCAGGCGGGATGAAGAATCCTTTCCAGTTGTGTCTTTGGGCCTGCAAGTATTTGTCGCGAGTGACCGCAGTGCCGATCTTGTCGAGGGTGGCCTTTAACTCGGCTTTGCTGTATTTAACACCGCCCGCTTCCCACGTTTCTGGAAGCTTGTCGAGGTCAACAGTGCCATCCGCTTCTGTGTATTTGCCCAGGTGTTCGCCAAGATTGAAAACAGCTTTGTCGCCGAGCAGGTATTTTACCGACTTTGCCAAATCAAGATATCTCCACGCCGAGGTTTCCATTTCGGGGACATGCCACGGCGGCAGAGCCTTTGGAGCCTGGCCGGGTTCGACTGCGACGGTCTTGGTGACTGCAGGGGCGCATCGCTCAATTTGATAGCCGAACAGAGCTCCGCTCAGCACCTGTCCGATTCCGAGCAACAGAAATGCCAGCAGACTCTGGACGCTGGCCTTGAGATGGGACGGCGCAACTCGATCGCCAAACATGTAGGCCGCGGCATAGAGAAACGCATAGGCCATCCCGTGACAAAGAAGCCCGATCAATGCAAATTGGAATCCCTCAAACGTGAAGATGAAATACCGCACCGCCCACGCGCTCATGCCAATAACAAGCACCCACTTCAGCCCGATGCGAGCAACACAAAATGCGAGGATCGCCATGAAAAAAAGCTCCGAAACCTGGTTTAGCGTGGTCAGAGCCACCGGCGCCGGGTAACCGTACTCGCTCAGGTATGCAACCACGGAGGGGAAGAAATAGTTGCTGCCAAATATGCTCACCATGAACGCGGAAAGAACAAAAATGGTAAACACAGGCGACTTGAACATTGCCAATGCGCCCAACCCGAAAACGTCCGTTTTGCCTTCCTTTGACGCGCCTTTGGGTGGTGTGTCAGGAAGAGTGAACGAATACAGCCCCAAGAGAATGCCGCACGCGCCCCCTATGAAGAAGAATGTCGGCCTCGCAGCGCCCCCTGCGAAAACCTCGACCACCAGATTAACCAAAATCCAGCCCAATGTGCCGAATATGAAAACCTTGGGCGCTGACGCTGAATCCGGAATATGCTTGAAAACCACAGTGTTGATCAGCGGGATTGATGGCATGTAACAAATCCCTGACAGAAGCATCAAGACCATCAGCGGACCAAATGGGACCACCACTGCACCCCCGGCCGCTCTCGCTTCTGCACTGGCGCAAACAAACCCACAGGCCAGCAGGGCCGACCCCGAAATCAGGTGCAACATCCCAAGCATCTTTTGCGCAGAAAAATATCGGTCCGCTATCGGCCCGATAAACATTGGTGCGATGATTGCACCCCATGGAATCGCCATGTAAAGGTACCCGATGTGCGACCCGCTCATTTTTCCGTTCAGGTAACCCCCAAGAGCCAAAGACCAACTTCCCCAAATCGCAAATTGCAGCAGGTACGCCAACTGCAACCTCGGGTAAATGCCAGACACCTTGTTGTTCGTCATTCTGAACTCCTCTTGCTTGTTGGTTGAGTTGATTCCGTTTTTGTTACAACGCGAAAGCCATCGGTGACTCGCGCTTTATCGCAACAACTGCGGTCGGATTCAAGACAAGAATTAATCAATGTTCGAACTCGTTGCGCGGTCGAGCCGTGCGCCTAACTTCGCTATGCAGCGCTTTCGGCCCTGATTCTGGTGAGATTTCCGGTTCTTGGCAACCCGCGCCGCAAACGAGAGAATCTCGATTCTTGGAGCTGACGCTGGGCTGCCTGCCACCCACGCACATCGAACAAGGACCCAAATAGAGTGACAGGCTCGATGTTTGGGTCTTGCCTCCGGATCGTGGCATGGCGGGCGAATTGTCCCGTGCTCCAATCGGCGGCAGCCGAAGTCTGCGGAGGAACCAGTCGGATGCAGATATGGGGACAGACACATTGTTTTCTGCGTCATTCCGATCTGGTTCCAGGCACGATGTTTGCGCATAAACACAAAGCGGCAGCAAGCTGCCGCACTCCAAGCGCTCCGCGCCCACCAAAGCACGCTGCATCCTCGGCAGCGCGTGAAAAACCATCAGGATCAGCGGCGAGATCGAATGACCCGATATGGGCACAGACACGTAGTTGGGTCGGAGGGCCGCGGGTCGCCCCTTGGCGCAGGCGTAAAGCGATGCCGTCCCAAAAATCAGGGCCAGAAAGCTTTCAGTTTTCCGCGTAAACGGGGAGCTCTAACGGCGATGGGTTGTTGCGCGCTTTGGGCGATGTCGCGGCCGGGGCTGTCGGAGTCCCGCCTTTAGGCGGCTTTGAAACAAGCATTCATCGAGCAGTAATACCTCTGAACGTTGCGCGTTGCGCGTTGTACGTTAAACGTTCTCAACAAGACGACCAAGCTGATAAGCCTATGAAAACTTTCAACGTACAACATTCAACTCGCAACGTTCAACCGGGTCGCGGTTTTGCCACCCGAATGCCTTTGTCCGCCCGCGGCCGTTAGAGTCCCGGCTTTTTAGGCGGAAGAGTTACATGTGGTTGGGAGTTACTCTGGCAGCGGCGTGTCCAGTAGGGATTTGATCAGGGTGTTTTGATCAGGGTGTTTTTCCCGGCGACGGAGTCGCAGCAGATATTGCGCAGGCCGGCGTGGCCGAGAGCCACAGGGGGCGCAGGAGCAGGGGCACGGCCCGTCAGGCAACTTTGGTTCCGGCTACGCCGGGCTGGCGAATGTGATGGCTAAAGCTTCCAGCCTCTGCGGTAACTGTGTTGAATGAACTGGTCGGCTTCCTGGCATCCGATTGCCCGGAGTTCTTTGGCGTCCCAAACAATTTTGCGGCCGACCCTGTATGCGACGTTACCCAGCAAGGCTGCCTCCGTCAGAGCGCCCGAGTAATCGAAATTGCATGTGGTTTTGCCACCGTTTCGGATCGCTTCGATCCACTCGCGGTGATGTCCGATGGACTTTGGGATCGACTGAGGCGGGGGTTGAAAACCGGCGAAATCTTTTTCAGGCAACAATTGCCTGCGCGTATAGTCGGCCAACAACATTCCCTTTTCGCCTACGAACATCACTCCGCTTCGAAAATACTTTGATTGTTCCTCATCAAGCAGCGCTGGTTGTTTTCCGCCGTGATACCATGTTAGAACCACGGGAGGCTGTGGTGGCCGGTCTTCAATTGCAGGACGCGCAGGGTACTCGTATCTGACGATGAGCCACGGTGGTGTTGAATCTGGATGCACCGGCGGCCCGGCAAGAGGTTCAGCGGACAACGGATGACGCAGGTCCAGGGCCCAATGCGGCAAATCCATGAAATGGCACCCGAAATCTGCGAGGGAACCGCCGCCGAACGCCCACCAATTGCGCCATTTGAACGGAGCGTAATCCGGGTGATAATCGTAAGGGCCAACCGGCCCGAGCCACAAATCCCAGTGCAATCCGGGCGGAACGGGCGGTTTGTCTGTCGGCTTGTTCACCCCGCCGTAGGAGGCGCTGACCCACACGTGCACCTCGTGGACGGGACCGATCGCACCGGCTTGGACGAGTTCGACGACACGGCGATAATTGTCGCCAGCGTGGATTTGGGTGCCGAGCTGTGTGATTCGCTTGTGCTTCTTGGTGAGTTCTTCGATCTTACGGCATTCGGAGATTGTTCTGGTGAGCGGCTTTTCGCAGTAAACGTGGCGTCCTGTACGAATGGCCGCCGCAGTGGCCACAGCGTGTGTGTGATCCGGCGTGCTCACCACGACCGCGTCAATGTCTTTCTGGTCGATCAGTCTTCTAAAATCGTTGTATGTCTTCGCTCCCGGATGTTTCTCGCGTGCCTGTGCCAAGTATTTGTCGTCAACATCGCAGAGGGCAGCCACATTGACCAGGTCGGTTAGCTTGCTGACTTCCGACAGATTGTCAGCAGCACGATTCGCCACGCCGACAAACCCGACATTAATCTTCTGGTTAAGGGAGCCGAATCCGCGGAGGAAGCAGGGGGCAACTCCGAGTGTCGCGCTTGAGATGACCGTTTGACTCAGGAACCGTCTTCTTGTCAGTGCAGTATTCATGCGTTTCAGTCAATGCGGCTGTGAAGGTTCTGTCGAGCAGGAATTTCTACAAGAGTGATGTGAGGGGGGCACTGGAGCGCAAGCGCGGGCGATCTAAATAAAGAACGCCCGAGCACACACTCGGGCGTTGCATTACTAAATCCGCTTGGTGGCCCTGCTTAAGGGCGCGCGTAGTCGTACCCAGGCGTATCCTGTCCCGTCAAGCTCTGGGATGGAGGAATGGGCTTCTTGCGTTGGATGATGATAGGCGTGCCGCCACTTGCCATGGCAGAGCGCTCGATTACGGGCAGTGAATCCTTGGCGGAAGGCACTGCGGCAGCCACTGCATCGGCAGTTCGAACGGCTTCTTGCGGAACGGCCAATTTGACTGTCTCAGTGACTTCTGGGGCCATTTTTGGATTCGCCTTGGCGACACTGGCAGCGACCTGTGGGGCAAACTGCTTGGCTCCCAATGCGGCTGCCGACGCCAAAGCCACACTGTCTTGAGGAAGCAACTCAGCAGCCCTCGCAGCAATCTTTGGCGCAAGAGAAGGCTCCGCTTTTGCTATGGAGGAAATGACAGATTTAACTGCAGCAGGATATGCCTTGGCCACATATTCGACCACGGCCACCGCAATGGCCTCGCGGTCTCCAATATCGGCCTGCTTGACAAGCACTGCTGCTTTGGCAGCCAACTCAGGCACGCGCACTCCCATCATGGCCTTGCTAACCACAGCACCCTTTGATTCAACGCCGGCAACTGCCTGCGTAGAAATGACACCGATGGACCCCGCTAAAACGAGGGCCAAAACCCACTTTGTATGCTCCCTTTTCATAGGCACAAAATATGTTCCACCGTACGCAGGCTTATAATTAGCACATTGCGGAACATCACGTCAACAATTTTTTCAAAAAAATATCGAAGCGCAACTCTGCTGAAAAGTTGCCCGCGGTGCGCCTTGGATTCCCGCTTGAACTTCGGATTGTGCGAGTTGGGTTGGTTGGTTAGAATTACTGTGCGATGATTGCGCGCTGTGTGTGTGCTTGTTGCTTCGGGCGGAGTCCTGTTATTCAAGATGCGGGTCACGCGCAGCAGTGGAACAACTGGGTTGTTGCTCCGTCAGAAGCTGCAGGTCGCAAAGTTTTTATGCCGTTGAGCGAGCCGGATAACTTAGCTCTCGAAGAAGCTCGGGCCTGGCTGTTGCTTGGGGACGCTGTTTCAGCGCTTGGCGAGCTGGATCGGATACGATCGTCCAACCGGAATTCACCCGATGTGCTTCGGGTGGAGTGGGAGATCAGGGCCAAGTTGGGCGATTGGGATGCGGCTTTTCGGATCGCAGAGCGGCTTGTGGCATTGCTTCCTGACGAAGTGGATGGTTGGATTATTCGGGCTTTTGCAGCGAGACGGATGAAAGATGGCGGGCTGGAAAAGGCATGGTCGCTCTTGCGCCCTGCGCTTGAGAAGTTTCCCAAGGCTTTTCTTGTTCCTTACAATCTCGCCTGTTACGCGGCGCAATCCGGGCATGCTGATGAAGCGTGGGGACTGCTTCAACGCGCAATGGCGGTTGGGGGACGGTCAACAGTGCTGCAAATGGCGAAGGTTGACCCCGATCTGCAGCCGCTTCGGGAACGCCTTTCGGACGTTAGCCAGGACATCTCGCCTGAATGACCGTTTGAGTGTGCCCAACCCGGAAATCTGACCTCAATGAATGCTTTGGTTGTCTTTGGCCGGTCAGGCGGTGAGATTTCCGGGCCAATGAAACCCGCGTTCGGGCCAGAGAAGTATCAATATAGGGACAGGCTCATTATTAGGTTTTGCCCCCTGATTGCGGCGTGGTCCGCAAATTGTCCCTTGTTCCAATCCGATGTTGCCGATGTCTGTGGGGGAACCCCTCGGATGTCGATATGGGGACATACACGTTGTTTGGGCATGGAAACAAAGCGGCAGCAAGCTGCCGCACTCCAAACGCTTCGCGCCTGCCAACGCCCAATGCATCCGCGGCAGCGAGTGAAAGAGCACCGGGATCAGCGGCGAGATCGAATCAGGCGATATGGGGACAGACACGTAGTTGGCTCGGAGCGCCGCGGGTTGCGTTTTGGCGCAGGCGTAAAGGGTTGGCGTACCACGAGCGGGACCAGAAGGCTTTCAGTTTTTCGCGTAAACGCGGAACTGTAACGGCGGTGGGTTGTTCCGTGCGTCGGGCGAATCCAGCACCGCGGCTATTAGAGTCCAGCGTTCGGGCGGAAGAGTTACATGTGGTTGGGAGTTGCTCTGGCAGCGTTGCGTCCGGTGGAGGTTTGGTCCTGGTGCTTTTCCGAGCGATGGAGTCGCGGGGCATATTTCCAGCTAGGCGTGACCGACAGCCCGAGGGGTGCTGGAGCCGGGGCAGTGCCCGGGAGGCCATTTTGTTCCAGCTACGTCGGGCTGGGGAATATGCGGGCCAGGGCTGATCCGTGGTCTCGGTGCATCGCCGGTTATCATCCTGCATGGTTTGCAGGATGCGTTGCGGAAGAAAAACCTACACAGGCACTATAACCACTCGGGCGTGCTATTGGTCCGCTCCAGCGAGAACGTATTCTTGCAGCAACTCAACTCTTTTTGGTCTCGGCCTGTTCGGCAGTGGAAGAAGTTGAACCTGTACTGCGGCTTCGGTAGTAGCTCGAGTAATACCGATTCTGGTAGTAGTAATACGAGTAGTAGTAAGAGTCGCGGCCCTCGAAGTCGATGTCATTGAGGACGACGCCGCAAATGTGAATGCCTGCATCGAGGAGGCGTTGGATGCTCTTGCGCGCGTGTTCACGGCGGATTTTGTTGAACTTGGTGACGTAAACAACGCCGTCGGCCATTGCGGAAAGGA
>ERZ795045.5131-NODE-5131-length-10059-cov-3.681327_pt1 | contig 10059 bp, 3 predicted proteins | sample MGYA00375129_ERZ795045 | MGnify/ENA primary metagenome ERZ795045 (study PRJEB30174, sample SAMN05720166) | activated sludge metagenome | isolation source: anaerobic digester from wastewater treatment plant | place: Japan | collected 2015-05-15 ... | reverse complement strand
TCCGCCAAGCCGATGACTGGGACTTGATTATCGTGGACGAAGCCCACCGCATGTCGGCGCGGGACACCGAGCACAAGAGCGAGCGGTACCGCCTGGGTGAGCTTCTGCGCGAAAAGACCGCCCACTTTCTTTTGTTAACAGCCACGCCGCACAAGGGCGACCCGACCAACTTCAGCCTGTTCCTCCAGTTGCTGGACCAGGAAGCCTACGCTGACGTGAAGTCCATCCACGACGCGATGGCTCGCCGTGAGGCGGCCTGCTACCTCCGGCGCACGAAGGAGGTCATGCTCAACTTCCCCAAACCGCAGCCGGATGGCACGTGGAAGGCCGAGAAACTTTTTAAGAAGCGCATCACCCACACGGTCGCGTTCTGCCTAGAAGGCCCGGAGATGGAGCTTTACCAGGCCGTCACCCATTACGTTCAGCGCCAGTCGGCCCGTGCCGCTGAAGCCGGGGATGACCGCCGCGCCCGTGCGGTCGGCTTCATCATGGCCATGTATCAGCGCCGGATGGCCAGCTCCACCCACGCGCTCAAGCAATCGCTCATCCGCCGCCAGAAAGCCCTCAAGCAACTCCTCGAAACTGCCAATCAACTTGGCGACATCCCCATGCCCGACATTCCGTCGCAGGAAGAATGGGATGAAATGGACGATGCCGAGCGCGAAACTAGGGAGCGCGAACTGGAACGCGCCACGCTGGCTCGCCGGAAACCCGACCTGGAAGCCGAACTCAAAGAGATTGCCGAACTGATTGAGCACGCCCAGCACGTCGAGGACGGCGGGCACGAGATCAAACTGCGCCGACTCAAGGATCAACTCACCGAGCAGGGCATTTTCAGCGACCGTAATCTACGCCTGCTACTGTTCACCGAATACAAGGACACTCTGGATTACCTGGTCAACAAGCTGAAGGCGTGGGGACTCACGGTGGGCCAGATTCACGGCAGCATGAAGCCGGGCAGCCGGGACGAAGAAGGCACGCGCCTGTGGGCCGAGCGCAACTTCTGGGACCTCAAAACCCAGGTGCTGGTTGCGACCGAAGCCGCAGGCGAAGGCATCAATTTGCAATGCTGCCATGTCCTGTTCAACTACGACATCCCGTGGAATCCGAACCGGCTGGAGCAGCGCATGGGACGCATCCATCGCTATGGCCAGACCAAGGATTGCCTGATCTTCAATTTCTTCGCACAGAACACCGTCGAAGGCCGCGTGCTCCAAAAGCTCGTGGAGAAGCTCCAGGAGATTCGGGACGCCCTGGATGACGACGCGGTGTTCAACGTCGTGGGCGAGGTCCTGCCGTCGAATCAAATCGAGCGTCTCCTGCGCGATTTCTATGCGGGCAAGCTCAGCGCCAACGACCTCGAAGCGCGGCTGGAAGTCGAAGTGCGCGAGGAGGATTTCCGCCGCATCTGCCAGTCCGCCCTCGAAGGATTGGCGAAGAAGAACCTGAACCTGCCCATGCTGGTCGAACGCCGGGCCTTGGCCCAAGAACGCCGGATCGTCCCGGAGACCGTCGCTCGGTTCTTCGAGGCCAGCGCCAACGAAGTGGGGCTGCCGCTGACGCCGCTGAAAGGCACGGAGCGGGCCTTCACCGTGGGCAAGATTCCCCTCGCGCTCTATGACCAGGCCCGCGCCAAGGACTGGCGGCTGCCCCAGCTTGCCAAGAGCTACGACCGCATCTGCTTCGACCGAAGCGCCTTGGAAGCCGATGCCCGGCTCGAATGGGTCACCCCTGGGCACCCGCTCTTCGAGGCCGTCCGCCGCCAAGTGTGGGACCAGACGCAGCCGCAGCTCCGCCAAGGCGCGGTGTTCTACGAACTGGAGCGCGACCAACCCGCCCTGCTGGAGCTGTTCATCGCCGGGGTCGCCGATGGCGTGGGCAATGTCCTCCATCGCCGCCTGTTCCTAGTCGAGACCAACGCCGATGGCACCCGCCGCCTGCGCGATCCCAGTTACCTGCTCGATCTGATTGTCCCAGAGCGGCAACCTAAGCTCCTGCCGACCCTGGCGTCAGACGATCCGGGCACGCAAACGTTCCTGTTCGAGAAAGCCCTCCAACCCTTCCGGGCCGAGATCGCCGCCGAGCGCCAGCACGAACTGGATCTCATCGAGGCCAGCGTCCGCGCCTGCTTCGATGAGCTTATCAAGAAGCGCGACGCCGTTCTGAGCAAACACCTGGTTGCCCAAGACCAGGGCGATCCTAGCGCCAGCGGCCTGGCTGAATTGGAGGCACAGAAGCTGCACGAACTCCAACGCCGTCGTGACCTCCGCCTGAACGAGCTGGCGCGTCAGCGCAGCCTGTCGCTCCAGGGCGTCGAGCGCATTGGCCTCGCCCTGGTGATGCCTCACCCGGAGCGAAACGTCCCGGCGCACACGCATCTGAAAACCGACCGCGAGACGGAGAAGAAAGCCATCGAGACAGTCATTGCTTACGAGAAGGCACGCGGCTGCAAGGTAGAGGATGTCCAAGATCAGAACCTCGGCTTCGACCTGCGCAGCCTCCACCCAGTGTCGGGCGAGCTGCGGCTGATCGAGGTCAAAGGCATCGGCGCAGCGACCGGAACCATCTTCCTGTCGCCTAACGAAAAGCGCATCGCGGAAGACCGGCGCGATCTTTACTGGCTCTACATCGTCACTCACTGCGATACGACGCCGAAGCTGGAAGAACCGATCAAAGACCCTGCCCGGTTCCCTTGGCACGAGGTCAAGACGGTCGAGCACTACAAACTCGAAGTGAACGCGCTGACGGAGCCAATGCAGTTGAAAGAGGCCCCGCCGTCCTACGGAGGAGAAGCGCCATGACTACCGGGGGACCACAGAATTGGCGCGATGGTATTGACGGCGCAACCCTTCGGATTGCCGAGACGGATCATTCCCCGCTGCGGGTGCTGGCTGGCCCAGGCACGGGTAAGACATTCGCGTTGATGCGTCGGATTCTGCGCCTGATCCAGACCGGCGTGGCCCCGGATAAAATTCTCGTCTCTACGTTCACCCGCACTGCCGCCAAGGATTTGGAGCGGGAACTTAGGCGGCTTGGCGCGGCGGGGATTGAGAACGTGCGGGCAGGCACGCTTCACGCCCTGTGTTTCAGCATTTTGAACCAGGCTGCCGTCCTCGCCATCACCAACCGGACTCCCCGCCCCTTGATGGATTTCGAGACGCGGTTCTTGCTCCAGGATTTGTCAGGCAGCGAATTTGGCGGCGTCCGGGCCTGCAACGAACGCCTCCTAGCATTTAACGCGGCGTGGGCGAGATTGCAGTCCGACGATCCGGGTTGGTTGAAGGATGACACCGACCGCAGGTTCAGCCAGGAGCTGATGCGCTGGCTCAGTTTCCACAAAGCGATGCTCATCGGGGAGTTGATTCCCGTAACGTTAAGTTACCTGCGAAACAATCCGAATTGTCAGGAACGAACTCAATTCCAGCATGTCCTGGTTGACGAATATCAGGATTTGAACCGTGCCGAGCAGCTGCTGCTGGACCTCCTGGCCAGCAACGGCTCCCTCACGGTTATCGGAGACGAGAACCAATCCATCTATGCCTTCAAGTATGCCCACCCGGAAGGCATCGTGGAATTTGGCGATTGCCATGCCAATACCCTGGACGAGAACCTGAGCGAATGCCGCCGCTGTCCGAAGATCGTGGTGCAGATGGCCAACGCTCTCATTTTGAACTCAACCAGCCAGTCACGCCGCCAGCTCGTGCCGTTTCCAAATAATCCCGAAGGCGAAGTCCATATCATCCAGTGGCAAGAAATGGGCCAGGAGGCAGACGGGCTTGCGCGGTTCATCCAATCTCGCGTGGCCAGCGGGTCCGTATCTGCGGGCAGCGTGCTGGTACTGGCCCCACGCAGGCAATTCGGCTACGCCATCCGCAACGCGCTCCGGAAACTCCAAGTTCCAGCCCACAGCTTTTTCAACGAAGAAGAACTCGACGGCAATCCCAAAGAGCTTGCCGAGTGTTCCGCGCAAGAGATGTTCACATTGCTGTGCCTGCTGGTCGATCCAGACGACCGGGTTGCCCTACGGTGTTGGTGCGGCTTTGGCAGCGATTCACTGCGCCAAGTCCCCTGGGCCAAGCTCATGAAGCGTTGCAGTGAAACCGGCCAATCTCCACGCGAACTCCTGGAACAGATTGCTGCCGGTAACGCGACACTGCCGCGTTCGAAGCAGCTTGTTGAGCGATTCAATTTGCTAAAACAGCGCCTGGCAAGTCTGGCGGGACTGAGCGGCCAGCGCTTGGTGGACGCGCTGTATCCTGACGGCCAAGATTGGGCGGAGCCGTTTCGTGCGTTGGCCGGTTCCATTGGCCAGCCGGACTACGATGCTCTGGCCCTAGTTCAGCACCTGCGCTCTGGAATCACCCAGCCGGAGCTGCCGACTGACGTGGATTATGTGCGCGTGATGAGCCTTCACAAGTCCAAGGGCCTGACTGCCGATCTGGTTGTCGTGACGGGGTTGCTCGAAGGTCTGATGCCGCATATCGATCAGAATCAACCGCTGGCGGATCAGGAAAAGGCTTTGGAGGAACAGCGCCGGTTGTTCTATGTGGCCATCACGCGGTGCCGACAGACCCTGGTGCTGTCCAACGTCAACTACCTGCCACGCGACCAGGCTCATAAGATGCGCGCCAAGGTTGGTCGGGGCGGCACGCAAAGCTACGCTCCTACCATCGCCTCTCGATTTTTTGATCAGCTCGGCAATCATCGCCCCAGCCCTGTTTCGGGGCAACAGTTCCTTTCAACAACTTTGCCTGCTCAAACTGCATGATTCCCCCCACTTGCAAACGACTCATTGAGGTTGATTTCCCCATCGCCAAGGTCAGCGAGCACTCGGCGCGGGAGAAATCCATCCGGCACGGGCACCCGTCCACGTTGCATTTGTGGTGGGCGCGGCGTCCGCTGGCGGCGTGCCGGGCGGTGCTGCTGGGGCTGCTGCTTCCTGCGCCGACCGAACGGGATTGTCCGGCTGACTTCAAATCCAAGGCGCGGGAGCTGTTGCAGAAGCGGCATCGCAAACCGCTGGCGACCGACCAGGAGTTGCAGGATGACCTGCTGGCCTTCATCGGCGAATTTGCCGATTGGGACAACGCCAGCAACGCGCTTTACCTGGAAATCGGACGTGGGCTGGTTAAAGCCGCTCATCCCGAAGAAACGCCGGTGGTGGTGGACCCGTTTGCAGGCGGCGGCTCCATTCCGCTGGAGGCGCTGCGGCTCGGCTGCGAAGCCTTTGCCAGCGATCTCAATCCGGTTGCCTGCCTCATCCTCAAAACCCTCCTCGAAGACATCCCGCGCTACGGCAATGCGGAGTTTCGATTCAAGAAACCACCAATGGACACGAATAAACACGAATCGGAAAAGGGAAAAACCATTGGTGTCCATTCGCCTGCCTGTGCGTTGCACGCAGACAGGTGTTCATTCGTGGTCAAAGAAGAGGGGGATGAAGTTGTCATCCACGGGCTGGCCAACGCCTTGCGCTATGTCGGCCAGCAGGTGAAGGAAGCGGCGGAGAAGGAACTCGCCCAGTTCTATCCACCGGACCCAGATGGCAGTCGTCCAATCGCCTACTTGTGGGCAAGGACGGTGCGCTGCGAAGCCGTCGGCTGCGGCGCGGAGATTCCCTTGGTGCGGTCGTTTTGGTTGAGTAAGAAAGCAGGGCGCAAACGGGCGCTGCGTTATCATGTTCATCGAAACAGCGGTAAGCCGCCGCATCTTATCTTTGAAGTTTTCGAGCCGAAAAATGAAGATGATATTCCTGCTGGCACTGTGGCACGAGCAAACGCGACCTGCCCATGCTGTCACACTGTGTTGCCCGCCGCTCGCGTTCGCGCTCAACTTACAGCGCAACGCGGTGGCGCGGACGTGCAATTCGACTCCAAAGAAAATCGCATTGGTGGTGCAATGCTGCTTGCCATAGTCGCGCTGCGGGATAGTTCCGCAGGACGTCTTTACCGGCTGCCGACACCGCAGGACTATGCCGTGGTTTGCGCCGCCCAGAAAGCCCTCGCCAAATGTCCCAAGGATTTTGTGCCTGATGAACCAATACACCAGGACAACCGTGGTAATTTTTGGGTCGTTTCTTACGGCCCGACTAGTTTTGCCGACCTTTTTAGCGCTCGGCAAAAACTTGCACTGGTAATCCTCTGCGAGGCGATTCGGAAGTTATGGACAAACGAGGGGACGAGGGGCTTGGCAGAACTCCTATCCCTCGCTATAAGTAGATATGCGGATGGTAATGCTGCTATTTCCACATGGCTTGCGTCATACGAAAAAATCCAGCATGTCTTTTCTCGGCAGGCTTTACCTATGGTTTGGGATTATGCTGAAGCCAATCCATTCTCCGGCTCGACCAAAGGACTCGACAGCGCCCTCGACTTTCTCGGAGATTTTGTCTCTGCACAGGAGCCGCTTCGAGGCGCGTGTGGCAGTGCTCAACAATCCGACGCTGCGGAACACTCCTTACCGGACGCTGCGAGTAGTGTGTGGTTCACCGACCCGCCGTATTATGACTCCGTGGCCTATTCTGGGTTGTCAGATTTCTTTTTCGTTTGGTTGAAGCGTATGCTTCCGAAGCACCCGCTTCTCCGCAATCCATTCGATTCTGACAGCCCAGTCACGCCGAAAGGCAGAGAGTTAATAGTGGACACACGCGACCTGAATGGTGGCGTGCATACACCTGATTTCTATGAACGCGGGATGGCCACAGCTTTTGCCGAAGGTCGCCGCGTGCTTAAAACAGACGGCATCGGCTGCGTTGTATTCGCGCACAAAACTACTGAGGGTTGGGAAGCCCTCCTTTCGGGTCTCAACCGTAGTAGGTGGACAGTAACTGCATCGTGGCCGCTCGTTACGGAGGCGGCGAATAGACTAAGAGCCTTCGATTCAGCAGCGCTCGCAACGAGCATCCATCTTGTTTGCCGTCCGCGCCCCGCTGATGCAGGCATTGGCGATTGGAGCGAAGTGAAAAGTGCGATGGAAAAGCGGATTCGGGAATGGCTGCCTACGCTGGTCAAGCACGGGGTTCGCGGCGCGGATGCCATCTTCTCCTGCCTTGGCCCGGCGCTGGAATCCTACAGCCGTTATGACAAGGTGCTGACCGCTGCCGACCGCGAAGTGCCATTGGGAGGGAACCCCGACGCTACCGAACCGCACGAGCGAGGCTTTCTTGCCTACGTGTTTGAGGCTGTGTCCAAGGAAGCCCTGCGCCAAGTGTTGGGTGACCTGCCTGCCGCGCCTGCCTGCGCGGGGCACGCAGACAGGCCAAGCGGGAGCGCGGCGCAGGCGGGTGCCGATACGGAAGGGTTCGAGGAAGACGCTCGTTTGACGGCGCTGTTTCTTTGGACATTGCAGACGACGAAGACCAACGGCAATGGTGGAAAGGGAGAAGGGGCTGGAAAGGCGGAAGGGAAAAGGGAGAAGGGAGAAACTGAAATGGCGGAGGACGAGGAAGATGAGGAGATGCCGAAGAAGAAGGTGAAGGCCGGTTACGCGATGCCGTTCGATACTTTCATCCGCATCACCCGCCCGATGGGCATCCACTACCCGGCCCTGGAAGGCCGCGTGCTGGAAATCGAAAAGGGTATTGTGCGCCTGCTGCCGGTGCGAGAGCGGAGCGAGCAATTGCTGGGCGAAGCCGCCACGCGCCCCGGCATCCAGATCAGCCTCGAAGACGTTCAGCAAATGGAACTGGGCCTCTTGGTGAAGCGTCAGGAGGATTCCGCGATGTTGGCCAAGTCCAAGCGCGGCCAGAAGGGTAAAACCGCGCCTCCCGGCCAAGCTCAGACGGAAGACGCTTTCACCACGCTGGACCGCATCCACCGCGCCATGCTGCTGTTCAGCTTGGGCCGAAGCACCCTGCTTCGCCAAGTGCTGGAAACCGAAATGCGCCAAGGCAATCGCTTCGAGCGCCTGGCCCTGGCCTTGAACGCCCTTTACCCCGATGGCAGCGACGAGCGCCGGATGCTCGAAGGCGTGCAATCGGCGATGCGGGGAGTGAAATAGAAAGGAACAAATCAATGAACGCTAAAAACGAAACAAGTAATGAGCCAAAAGCTAAGCCTGACGATCTGCGAGCAGAATACACTGCATTGTGTCAATTTTACGGACAGGTCATCGGCTTCAGATTCACAGCAGCTACAATCTACTTCGCTGGCATCGCCTTCATCATGCAGTCGGGGCTTTCCAACTCCAAGTTGTTTTTGATGATGCTCTTTAGCATTGGCATGTGGGTAGTCGAAGTCAGGAACAGGGGGATATATTACATCCTCGGAGCGCGTGCCGTACAGATCGAGCGAGATCACTGGGGATATAAAGATAAAACAGCATACCATCCGTTGTTCCAGAGAATGTTTCGACCAGATGACCTTGCGAGTGAACATGCTCCTAAACCGACTCCTGATCCTGTGAGACTCTTATGGTTCTATATTCCTAAGCCACCTCAATGGGTTGCAAGACTCTTGTCGCACACAATGGGCTTCGATCTAGTATATTTAGGCATAATCGGATTCTCAATTTGGCATCTGGGATTGCGGGATGTTCTTATTCGCCTCTTTTAATCGTTTAATACTCAACTCTTAAAAAGGCCAACATGGAACCGTGGTACAAGATTGTCCTTCCCCGTCAGGAACTGCGCGAAGGCCGGTCGCTTGACCCGAAGGAGTTCGCCGTCCATCTGGAGCGGGTGGTCGCAGGCACCGCGCCCCGCGACTACGTGGAGCCGGAGAAATTCTTCTCTCGCAATTACTTTTCCAAAGCCCTGGTGGACTACTGCGGCATGGTGCTGCGCCGGTTGAACGGCGAGACCATGAACACAGCGTCGGTGATGTCGCTCATCACGCAGTTCGGCGGCGGCAAGACGCACACCTTGACCGCGCTCTACCACTTGTGCTCGAACGGAGCCAAGGCGAAGAACTTCCCCGGGGTCGCCGAGATGATGCGGACGGTGGGATTGAAGAACATCCCGGAAGCCAAAATCGCGGTATTCGTTGGCAATTCTTGGGACGCCTCGCCGGGGCGCGAAACGCCCTGGATGGAGATTGCCGACCAGTTGGCCGGTGACGCCGGGCGGAGGCTGTTCGACCAGCCGAAGAAGGCTCCTGGCGACAAAAAGCTGGGCGACCTGATTCGCTTGGCGGGCAAGCCGGTGCTGATCCTGTTCGACGAGACGCTAAATTACCTGGGCCGGTATCCCGAACAGGCCACGGCGTTCCACTCGTTCATGCAGAACATCACCACAGCGCTGACCTCCGCGCAGAACGCGGTTGGCATCTTCAGCTTGCCTGCGTCGCCCACGGAGATGACGGAAGATTTGCGCGAGTGGCAGGACAAACTGACCAAGGTGGTCGGGCGCGTGGGCAAAGACCTCGTGGCAAATGACGCCTCCGAGGTCAGCGAGATCGTGCGGCGGCGGCTGTTTGAGAACCCTGGCCGGGACAGTATGCGGAAAGCCGTGGCGCGGCAGTTTGCCCGTTGGGTGTTCGAGCGCCGTGACCGCCTGCCAGCTGAATGGGGTCAATTGTCGGAGGACCAGATTCGCGCCCAATTCGAGTCCTGCTATCCGTTCCACCCTTCCACCCTGACGGTCTTCCAGCGGAAATGGCAGGCCCTGGCGCAGTTTCAGCAGACCCGCACCACGCTGGCGATGCTGGGCATGTGGATTTCGTGCGCCTACCGCGAGGGCTACGGCAGCGCCCGGCGCGAGCCGCTGCTCACGCTTGGTTCCGCGCCATTGGGCGACCGGGAGTTTCTGTCAGCGGTGCTGCGCCAGATGGGAGAGCAGCGCCTCCAGGCTGCGATTCAGGCGGACATCTCGGCTCCGAGCGGCCAGCCGCCGTCCCACGCCGAGACGCTGGACGAGGAGCAGGCGGACAGTGTGGGCAAGACCTCGCTCCACCGTCGCGTGGCGACCACCCTGTTCTTCGAGTCCTGCGGCGGGCAGACGGACAAGTCGGCCCACCTGCCGGAGCTTTACTTCGCGGTGGGCGACCCGGACACCGAGACCACGCTCATCCACACGGCGGTCCAAAACCTGGAGCGACGCTGCTACTTCCTCCGGCCCGTGGG
>ERZ795045.5120-NODE-5120-length-10072-cov-5.052012_pt1 | contig 10072 bp, 4 predicted proteins | sample MGYA00375129_ERZ795045 | MGnify/ENA primary metagenome ERZ795045 (study PRJEB30174, sample SAMN05720166) | activated sludge metagenome | isolation source: anaerobic digester from wastewater treatment plant | place: Japan | collected 2015-05-15 ... | reverse complement strand
TGGCAGTGGTATCAGCGGTGGCGATTCCGGTGACCATCGCGGTGACCTTCGCACTGCTGAACGCCTTCGGGATCGAGCTGCACCAGGTATCGATCGCGGCACTGATCGTAGTGCTCGGGATGGTGGTGGACGACGCCATCGTGATTGCGGACAACTACGTCGAGCTGCTCGATCGCGGTGTGGAGCGCGGAGAGGCCGCCTGGCGCAGCGCCACCGAGATGGCGGTTCCGGTGCTGACCGCGACGCTGACGATCATCGGTTCGTTTCTGCCGCTGCTTCTGCTCTCTGGCGCCGTTGGGGAGTTCATCAGAGCGCTGCCGCTGGCGGTGGCCTTTTCGCTGGGAAGTTCGTACGTCGTGGCGATGCTGGTGACGCCCCTGCTGGGCCGCTATTTCATCCGCCGTGGTTTGCATGCCTCCGGCGATGACGGCAGAAGACGATGGTCGCTCGTGGAGATCATGCAGCGGACCTATAACCGTACGATCGTGCCGGCTATCCGAATGAAGTGGGCGGTAGTGGCGTTCGGGGTGCTGGCCATAGCGGCGGGATTGTTCATGTTGCGCTGGGTGCCGCGGCAGTTCTTCCCGCTGGCCGAGCGCGATCAGTTCGTCGTGGATGTGTGGCTGCCGGAAGGCTGGAAAGTGGAAGCGACGGATGAGGCGGTGCAGCGCGTGGAAAAGGTGTTGAGCGAGGAACCCGACGTCACCGGCTTCACGTCGTTTATCGGGGCGAGCGCGCCGCGGTTTTACTACAACGTCAATCCGCAGTTGCCCGGCTCCAACTATGCGCAGGTGCTGGTAGCCACGCGGTCGGTGGAGGCGACACCCCGGCTCGTGGAGGCGCTGCGGCCGAAGCTGTCGCGTGCGATTCCCGAGGCTCGCGTGTTCGTGAAGGAGCTCCAGCAGGGGCAGGTGATGGAAGCTCCGGTGGAAGTGCGGATTTCCGGAGACGACGCCACGGTGCTCAAGGAGCTCGGCGCCCGGGTTGCCGGCCTGCTGCACGAGGTTCCGGGTGCGATCTACATCCACAACGACTGGCGCGAGGACACCTACCGCTTGAAGGTGAACGTGCGGGAGGAGGTCGCCAACCGTCTCGGCCTGACCAATGCCAACATCGCGCGGCAGCTTGCGGGAGGATTTGAGGGCGCGCCGGTCACGACGTACTGGGAAGGGGATCGTGACGTCCCGGTAGTGCTGCGGCTGGAGCCGTCGCGGCGGCAGAGCTTCAAGGATGTGGCGAACACTTACGTGATGTCGCCTTTGACCGGCGTTCGTGTACCGGTGGGCTCCATCGCGGAGCTCACTCCGGAATGGGGCCCGGGGCGCATCGTGCGGCGCAACGGCGTGAGGACCCTCACGGTGCGGGCCTTCGCGGGCGAGGGCAGGCTGCCCAGCGAGGTGCTGGCCGAGGTGCGGCCGGCCATCGACAGTCTGCCGCTGCCCGAGGGCTACCGGGTGTCCTATGGCGGCGAGTATGAAAACCAGCAGGAGACCTTCGGAGAGCTGGTGAGTGTGTTGTTGATCGGCCTGGCGGCGATCTACATGATTCTGCTGTTTCAGTTCCGTTCCGTGGTCGATCCGCTGGTAGTGATGGCCGCGATTCCGCTGGCGCTGCCCGGGGCGGTAGTGGGGCTGCTGGTGACCGGCAATACCTTCGGCTTCACGGCTTTCATGGGAATCGTCAGCCTGGGAGGTGTGGTCGTGCGCAACTCGATCATCCTGGTGGACTACATCCGGGGCCGTATGGCCGAAGGCGAGAGCGTGGAGCAGGCGGCCATTGAAGCGGGCGAGAGGAGGCTGCGGCCGATTTTCCTGACCTCCATGGCGGCCGCCGTGGGAGTGACGCCGATGATTCTTTCCGGTTCCAGTCTGTGGTCGCCGCTGGCCAGCGCCATTGCGTTCGGGCTGATGGGGTCGATGTTCTTCACCCTGATTGTGATTCCGGCGCTGTATGTTCTGGTCCATGGGCGGCGTGTTCCCCGGCTGCCGGTGGTGGCGGGCGTACTGCTGCTAGCGTTGTGCGGCGGCGCGGCTGGGGCGGAGCGGCGCAAGCTGACGCTCGAGGAGGCGGTAGCGCTGGCCACCCAGCATAACGCGGCGGTCCGCTTGGCCAATGAGAAGGCGCGGGAAATGGAAGCGCGCGTCGACGAGGCTCGGGCGGACTACTTCCCGGTGCTATCGAACGATACCAACGCTGTGCGCATCGCCGAACGGCAGCGGCTGGACATTCCGCGCGGCAGCATGGGGGTGTTTCCGGCGACCGGTCCGATTCCGCCGGGTGTTGTCGTGCTTCCGCTCGGCGAGCACAACTTTCTGCTGACCACTACGACCCTGGCGCAGCCGATTACGCAACTGTGGAAGATCCGCGCGGGCGTGGACGTGGCGCGCGCGGATGCGGCGGGCGCGCGAGAGGATGTGCGCCGCGCGGAGAACGAGGTTGCGCTGAAGACCAAGGAACTTTTCTATGGCATTCTGGCGACCCAGCGGCGGCGCGATGCCGTGGCCGCCCAGATCCGCGCCGGAGAACTGCGCATCGCCGAAGCGAGCGATGCCGTGGAGGCGGGCATGGCGCTCGAGTTGCAGCTTGCCGAAGCGCGCGCGCAGATCGCGCAGGCCCGGCAAGGGCTGGGGCAGTTGGAAGACGCGCTGGCGGATTTGAATCTGGAGATGGCCGATTTGCTCGGGCTGCCGCTGGATACGGAACTGGAGCTGGTGCCCCCCGTGCCGGAGCGAACTGCCGTCAATGAGGCGGAGGCGGAGGAAACCGCGCTGGCGCAAAATCCCGAGATCCGGGCGGCGGAGCAGATGGTGGAAAAAGCGCGCGCTGCACGCAGGGCCGCGCGCGCCGAGTACGTTCCGGAAATCGGGGCCTTCGCGCAGCATGTCTATCAGAACGGAGTGCCGCTGCTTTCGCGCAATAACGGGGTTTTCGGGCTGCGCATGGACTGGACGCTTTTCGAATTCGGCAAGCGCCGCGCCCGGCTGGCGGAGCGGGATTCGCAGATAGCGCAGGCGGAGCAGAACCTGGAGCGGCTGCGGAACCGTGTGCGCATCGACGTTGCCAAGGCCGTTCGCAAAGTGCGGCGGGCGGAAACGCAGGTGCAGGCGGCGGAGGCGCTGGTGGCCGCGCGAGAGGAAGCGTGGCGCGTGGCTTCAGACCGGGTCGAGGCGGGAACCGCGAACCGGTCGGTGCTGCTGGAAGCCGAAGCGGCGCTGCTGGCGGCGCAGGCGGACCTCATCCGGGCGCAGTACGACCGGAGCGTGGCGCTCGCGGAGCTGGACAGGCTGAAGGGGGAGCGCTGACGCGGCGCAGCGTGCCGAACCGGCCGCGATAGACAAAGCGCCTAGTGCGCCATACTGAACTTAGGTTGCTCGGTCAACCGCTTAGATAGAGAAGAATCCAATGCTTGGCGTCTTGTTTTCAGTTATTCTGCTGGCCGAAAGCGCTTTAGTCAACATTCAGGATGTCGCCCCCGGCATCCGCCTGGACATACGTTACGCGACGGCGCGCAACTTCACCGGCACAAAGCTGTATGAGGAAGCCGCCTGCTATCTGCGCGCTCCGGCAGCCCGCGCGCTCGCCGCCGCGCAGCGCGAACTGGAAAAGCAGGGATTAGGGCTCAAGATCTACGATTGCTACCGCCCGCTTTCGGTTCAAAGAAAGCTCTGGAAGCTGGTGCCGGATGAGCGTTACGTCGCGAATCCGGAGAAGGGGTCGCGGCATAATCGCGGAGCGGCGGTCGACCTGACGCTGGTCGATCGCAACGGCCGCGAGCTTCCCATGCCCACGGAGTACGACGACTTCAGCGAGCGCGCTCATCGCAACTACAACGCGCTGCCTGAATCCGTAATCCGTAATCGCGCCCTGCTGGAAGACCTCATGAGGCGCCACGGGTTCGAGCCCCTGCCTACCGAATGGTGGCACTTCGACTTCACCGGCTGGGAGCAATACCCGCCCGAAGACGTGCCTTTTTCCGAGCTGAAGAAGAAACAGTGACCGCCCCATGAGTGGCGCGGCGCGCTGCCGGCAACCGCCTTCATCGCGCGAATCGCGACCCGGGGCAACCACGCGCCCGTTCCGGAGAGTACCGCTGGCCCTTCAGCCCTGGGGTGAGGACGAGCCTCACCCTTGAAGCAGGGCGGACTAACGCTCCTGGACGGGAAGCCTGGGCCGCGGCATGCTACAGTTTCGAAACTGTGCCGAGCCGTAATTCGTCACCCAGACGTTGACTCCGTCGAATGCCACGCCGGAAGGATGGAGTCCCACCGTGTACGTGCCTAACACTACCCCGTCGCTGGCCCGCAGCTTCGTCACAGTATCGTCGCCGCTATTCGCCATCCAGATGTGGGCCCCGTCGAACGCCACGCCTCTTGCTTACAACGTCGAGATCGTGGACTATCACTAGGAGGCATTCATGGCCACGAAGTCAGCAAAGCGTTTGGCGCCGGTCCATCCCGGCGAAGTACTTCAAGACCTGCTTCAGGAAGCCGGCTTGACGGTGAACGCTCTTGCCCTTGCTCTTCGCGTGCCGGCGAACAGAATCGGGGGCATCATCAAGGGCCAGCGTGGCATCACGGTCGATACGGCCTTGCGGCTTGCCCGCTATTTCGGAACCTCGGCACAGATGTGGATGAGCCTTCAGGCGAAGTACGACCTTGGAACCGCCGAAGACACTATAGGCCGCAGGATAGAGCGAGAGGTCCTGCCCCGGTCCGCAGCTTGAGTGTCATGCGGCCGCCAGACCAGAGCTGACCGCACGGTGCGGTCGCAAGCGGCGCCCACCAGTGAAGTCAGTCTCGTGAGCGCTTTTCCCTGTCCGCTGCCCGGCCCAGGGGAACAGCGAAGCGAAGCAGGACGGGCGCGGCGCCCGTCCTGCCGGAAGGAGACTGCTAGAAGTACAACTTTATGCCGGCCTGCATCTGCCGGGGGGTATTCGCCTGGCTTCTCACGAGACCGAATTCCTGGCTGGTGAGGCTGTTGTTCGGACTGCCGAAGCGAACGCGATTCAACGTGTTGAATGCCTCCCAGCGGAAGTCCATCCGGACGCTCTCGGTGAACCGGAAGGTGCGGGCGACCGAGATGTTTTCGTTTAACACCCAGGGGCCGCGCTCCTTCGGGTTGCGCCGGGTGCCGGTGCCGAACAGCGACTTCGCGACATAGGCCTTCTTGCCGGCCGGCGCGAGATCCGTCGGGGTCTTCTCGAACTTGGCCGGGTCCCACCACAGGTCCACCATGGGGTCGAACTTTTCGCCTCTGGGTGTGGCGCGCCAGTCGTTGTAGTCGAGCACGGTGATGCGGTTGCCGGCCTGGGTGATGCGCAGGCTGTAGCCGGGGTCCACCATCAAGGGCGTGCCGGAGGCGTAGGTATGCACGCCGGCGATGCGCCATCCACCGAGAATATGGTTGGCGATGCCGGTGGTGAACCACTTACGGCCCCTGCCGAACGGCAGTTCGTAGCTGTAGTTGATCTTGAAGACGTGGGTCTGGTCGCTCCGGGAGAGCGCCTTTTCCAACTTCAGGTTGTAGGCGTCCATGGACCCGCCGCCATCGGCGTTGGCGGCCTCGGCGGTGGAGAACATCTTCGAGAGTACGTAGGAGCCCATGAACTGCAGTCCGTCCGAATAGCGCTTTTCGATTTTTGCGATCAGCGCATTGTAGGTGGAGTTGCCGCTCCGGTCTCCGCCGTCGCTGCCGGTGTTGATGTTGCCAAAGTGCGGATAGGGACGGAGAGCCTGGCCCACGCTGGCGCTGCCGGGGAAGCCCGAGTACGGCCAGGGGATCCCGGCGTCACGGGCGGCGGCCGAATCCATGCGGGAGTTCATCAGGGCATAGGTGGCATCGAATCCAAGCCGGTCCACCAGCTCGTAGAACACCTTCGGATTCATCTGATTGATCTTCACCTGGTTGGTGGTCAGGTGATGCCCCATGACGCCGTTATAGCCGACCTCGGCGACGAACTGATAGGGCAACTGGCGCTGGATGTTGAAGCTGAAGTTCAGGTACTCCGGCAGCCGGCCGGCGTCGTACTTCTGCCAGTAGGGCGGGCTGTTGGTAATGGCGCCGTTGAGGTTCAGAAAGTCCGGCACCAGGAACGGCGGCTGCGGCCAAGGGGGCATGCCATCGTCCCAGTTGAACGCCGGGGTGATGCTGCCGTCGGTGGTGGCCCAGTTGTACTCGCCGATGAAGCCCTGCCAGTGCGAACTGCCGCCGGTGTTCTTCATGGGAGCAAAACTGCGGGAGGCGGAAGCGCGGATCACGGTCCTGTCATTGAGGCTGTAGGCCAGGCCCAGACGCGGGCTGAAGCCCCACGGCCACCCCGGATAGAGGGTGCGGCTGCCGACGCGGCCGGGACCGAAGCCGGCGTAGATCAGCGCGCCCGGACGCCCGCCCGCGCTCGGGTTCGGAAGATCCGGATCGAAGTTGTTGTACCCGTCCGGATGATGGCCTTCCACGGTCGGCGGAGTGTATTCCCAGCGCAGGCCGTAGCTCACGGTCAGGTTCCGGGTGGCGCGCCAGTCATCCTGAGCGTACCAGGCCCAGTACCGCCACTGGTTGGATACGTACCGCAGCGTCTGCAAGCGGGCTTCGCTGACTTCGCCGAGCAGGAACGACGCGAAGCCGTTGCCGCTCAACCCGGTCTGGTCCCCCGGAACGCTGGTCATCTGCCGACGGAAGGTGAACCCGCCGGTGCCGGTGTGCTGGCCGTAGCCGTTATAGTGGTCGCGCTGCCATTGGAACCCGAACTTGTAGGTATGGGTGCCGCTGATCACGCTGAGATCGTTGGCAATGGACCACGCCTTGTTGGCGGACCCGCCCCACTCTTCACGTCCCCAGGAAGTGTAGCCATCCATGGAGATTCCGGGGAAGTTCAGGTCGGGGTCGGCGACGTTCTTGATGCCGAGTTTCGTCCCCCAGCCCTTGTGGTGGTTGTAGGAAGCCTTCATCTGCCACCAGTCGTTGACGCCGAAGCTGACGTGATTCAGAACGCGGGGCGTGATGGTCCAATCCCACGTACCGCGGTACACTCGCGTGTTCGTGTCGTCCACGCGGAAGTCGTTCAGCGGGACGGGGAGGCCCGGGGGCGCGTCGCCCAGGAAGTCTTGAAGCTGCTGGCCCCAGTGGAACAGGAAGCCAATCCGGTGCTTCATATTTGGGTTGTGATCCAGCTTGATATCCAGCTTGTCCCACGGCAGGATATTGCCGCCCTCGGAAACGACGAAGTTGTTGCGCGGGTTCGGATTCAGGATGCCGCTGGGATCGGGCTGGTTCGGAACCATGGTCGCGTACTGGATGATTCTCTTCGAGAGCTCGCTGAAACGGGCGGTGGGAATCCGGGCGTTCGGGAACGGATCCCGGATGTAGCCGGAGCCGTTCGGATTCGGCCGGGTGGTGGCCGGATCGTAGATAGGCATCAGGTTGCCTTGGGCGTCCTTCCAGTTAGAGAAGTCGCCCTCGTACATCTCGGGCAACGGCACCGTGCGGAACGCCGCGCTGGTGCCGGCACGGTTGCGGAAACCTTCGTACGACGCGAAGAAGAACGTCCGGTTGTGGCCGTCGTAAATCTTCGGGAGAATGATGGGTCCACCGATGGTTCCGCCGAAGTCGCTCTGCTTCAGAACGGGCCTTTCTTTGTTCAGCGCGTTGTTGAACCACGCGTTGGCGTCGAAAGCATCGTTGCGAAGGAACTCATACAGAGTCCCGTGAAGCTCGTTCGTGCCGGATTTCGACACGAAGCTCATGGCGCCGCCGCCGGCGCGGCCGAACTCGGCCTTGAAGCCGTTGGTTTCGATATTGAACTCCGTGATGGCCTCCACGGAAGGAGAGTTCACCATCGTCCAGAGCTTCTGGTCGAAAGGCGCCGCAGGAGTGGCGGAAATGCCGTCTACGGTCAGGTCCCAGCCCGCTTCCTGGCCGCCGCCGATGCTGAAGTTTCCGGTGTCCTTGGACTCCGGCGCAATCAGCGCCAGGTTAATGGGCGAGCGAAGCTGGCCGCCAACCACGAGCGGGAGATCTTCCACAAACCTGTTCGTCACCGCCGTGGAAACGGTGGCGCTATCGGTGGAGAGCTGCGCCGCTTCGGCCACTACCGAAACGGAGTCGCTCACCTGACCTACCTGTAAACTGCCGTCCACACGGACGGTTGCGCCCACGTTCAGGACGACGTTGTCCCGCACGAGGGTCCGGAAACCCGGGGCGCTGATCTCGACTCTGTAGGTCCCGATCGGCAGCCCGGGGATTGTGTACTCGCCTTGCGCAGAGGTTTCCACCACGCGCTCCACGTTTGTCGCTGAGTGAACCGCTTTCACCCTGGCGCCGGGGATGACCGCGCCGCTCTCGTCGTTGACGGTGCCAACGAGGATTCCACGGTCAGACTGTCCCCAGGAGAGAGTCCCCAGCATCAGGGCACACCACAGGCGTAGTGATGCTTTCATGTGTTTTCCCCTCAAAGCTCAGCAAAGTTGGAACCGCTGCGGCGGGATTATATATCAAGGCAAACCATAAAGAAAAGCCTGAATCACTAACTAAGATGTAAACTTACCGGCGTAATCGTGGCGCAACGCTGGGGCCGGGATCGTGTTGCAGCCGCCCGCAAGAAACTGGCCGCTCAGGATGTGGACATCCGAGAGGCCGAAGGCCGGATCTGGCTGGTCAGTTCCCTGAGTGAAGGCCTAGCATGGATTGATTTGGAAGAGAGAACGTTGCAGGCTTTCGGACAATCCCCTTTGGACCGCGCATGGAAACCGAGGTCCCCGGCTAGAACGGTTCCGGCGCCTGCCATTCCCTTTCCGTCCAACTGGTTCGGTGCTTGAGCCGGCCAGGGGCGCGCCGAGTGTCCCGTCCGGACACAGATTTCAAAGCTGGTCAGACCTCTGGGACCCAAAGCCTGTAAAGCAAAGCAAGTAAAGATAAAACAGATAATCGGATCTTTTTTTCCTTTACACCCCTTTCCGGTTGTGGTATATTGCCTCGCGTTGGTTGCAGTCCTTGTCTGCACGAGGACGTTGGCTAGGGAGGTCTCATAACTCACAACGGGTCCTGGGCAATCCAGGGCCAGGAGGTGTAATGGTAAACTCTCGACTACTTCTATGTGTCTCTATTTCACTGTTATTGGCTCTTCCGACCTGGGCGCAGCTCGACACCGGAAACATAACAGGACGAGTAACCGACTCAACGGGGGCCGTAGTGCCCGGCGCACAGGTTACGGTCACTCAACTGGATACGAATTTCCAAAGCGTAACGGAGACTAACGCAGAAGGGATCTATCGTGTGCGATCCCTGCGACCCGGAGCATACAGAATCACAATCACGGCGCATGGCTTCAAGAATTTCGTGCGCGAGAACATCGTGCTGAGGACCGGCGACACCATGGCTGTGAATGCCATTCTGGAAGTCGGCGCCGTAACGGAAACCATCGAAGTCTCGGCCGCCGCTCCGCTGCTGGAAACCGAAACGTCCGCGGGCGGCCAGGTAGTGCGGGGCGATTATCAGTACCAACTGCCGCTTTACCAACGCAACGTCAAATCCATCATGTATCTGGTCCCTGGAATGACCATGAATGGATTTGGCTACGGCGGCCAGATGAACAACTTCCACATTAACGGCCTGCGCAGCGGATACATCGGCTATTTTGAAGACGGCACGTTCGCAATGGGCACGGACAACAACGGCCTGACGTCGGACACGATTCTCAATTCTGTGGAAGAAGTGAAGGTTCTGACCTCGTCGCTTCCTGCCGAGTACGGCCACTCGGCCGGCGGCGCCATCACGGTTGTGAAGAAGACCGGCACAAACGATTTTCACGGCATGGCGTCGATGTACGGACGGACGCGGAGAATGCAGCACCGCAAGTTCTTCGATAAGGAAACGCCTACGCAGCGCGGCGACATGATCATCTTTGCCCAGCCCGACGCGAACCTGAGCGGGCCGGTGTATATCCCGAAAATCTATGATGGGCGGAATCGCACGTTTTTTATGGTGAGCTGGCAGAACCTGATCGACAAGCAGGCCAAGCAGAACCAGTACACGGTGCCCACCGAGGAAATGAAGCAGGGCGACTTCAGATTCGGAGGGA
>ERZ795045.5108-NODE-5108-length-10082-cov-4.784781_pt1 | contig 10082 bp, 8 predicted proteins | sample MGYA00375129_ERZ795045 | MGnify/ENA primary metagenome ERZ795045 (study PRJEB30174, sample SAMN05720166) | activated sludge metagenome | isolation source: anaerobic digester from wastewater treatment plant | place: Japan | collected 2015-05-15 ... | reverse complement strand
TGCGCCTGGTGCGCGCCGAGATGCTGGAGGTGCTGCGCACCGACTACATCAAGTTTGCCCGCGCCCGTGGCCTGACCGACCGCGCCATCCACTTTGGCCATGCGCTGAAGAACACGCTGGTGCCGGTGATGACCATCACCGGCCTGCAGCTGGGCGGCCTGATCGCCTTCGCCATCATCACCGAGACGGTGTTCCAGTGGCCCGGCATGGGGCTGCTGTTCATCCAGGCGGTGCAGTTCGCCGACGTGCCGGTGATGGCGGCCTACCTGTGCCTGGTGGCACTGATCTTCGTCGTCGTCAACCTGGTGGTCGACCTGCTGTACTTCGCGGTCGACCCTAGGCTGCGCATCGAAAAAGCCGCGGGCGGACACTGAATGGACAGCAGCGTGAACAGCACCGTGACCAGCACCGCGACCGCAGCCCCCGGCGCACTGGCGCGCTTCTTCGACGGCGACGTCTGGCACAGCTTCAAGCGTTCGCCCACGGCCATCGGCGCCGCGGTCGTCGCCGCGCTGTGCGTCTTCGTCGCGCTGTTCGCGCCGTGGGTGGCGCCGCACGACCCCTTCGATCTGGCCTCGATCGACCTGAGCGACGCGCGGTTGCCGCCGCTGTGGATGGAAGGCGGCGTCAGCGGCCACCTGCTCGGCACCGACGACCAGGGGCGCGACCTGCTGTCGGCCATCATGTACGGCGCGCGCATCTCGCTGTTCGTCGGCGTGGCTTCGGTGCTGGTGTCGATGGTCGTCGGCGTCGGCCTCGGGCTGCTGTCGGGGTTCGCCGGCGGCAAGGTCGACGCGCTGATCATGCGCATCTGCGACGTGATGCTGTCGTTCCCGTCGATCCTGGTGGCGCTGCTGATCGACGGCGTCGGCCGCGCGCTGTTCCCGAAGGCGCCCGAATCGCTCGCCTTCGGCGTGCTGATCGTCGCCATTTCGCTCACCGGCTGGGTGCAGTACGCACGAACGGTGCGCGGCTCGACGCTGGTCGAGCGCAACCGCGAATACGTGCAGGCGGCGCGCGTCATCGGCGTGGCGCCGATGCGCATCATGTTCCGCCACGTGCTGCCCAACGTGCTGGGCCCGGTGCTGGTGCTGGCGACGATCCACGTGGCTTCGGCCATCCTCACCGAAGCCACGCTGTCCTTCCTGGGCGTGGGCGTGCCGCCGACTTCGCCGTCGCTGGGCACCTTGATCCGCATCGGCAACGACGTGCTGTTCAGCGGCGAGTGGTGGATCACCATCTTCCCCGGCGTGATGCTGGTCCTGATCGCTTTGAGCGTGAACCTGCTCGGCGACTGGCTGCGCGATGCATTGAACCCCCGTTTGCGTTGAGCCCTGCGCTGCATCATGGCCGACCCTTTGCTTCAAGTCCGCCACCTGCGCGTCGAGTTCCCGACGCGCCGCGGCACGCTGCTGGCGCTGGACGACATCAGCTTCGACATCGCGCCGGGCGAGGTGCTGGGCGTGGTCGGTGAATCCGGCGCCGGCAAGTCGCTGACCGGTGCTTCGATCATCGGCCTGCTCGAGCCGCCGGGGCGCATCGCCGGCGGCGAGATCCGGCTCGCCGGCCAGCGCATCGACAACCTGCCCTACGAGCAGATGCGCAAGATCCGCGGCAAGCGCATCGGCGCCATCTTCCAGGATCCGCTGACCTCGCTGAACCCGCTGTACACCGTGGGCCGGCAGCTGACCGAGACCATCCTGACGCACCTGCCGGTCAGCGCCGGCGAAGCCCGCGCGCGCGCGGTCAAGCTGCTGCAGGAAACCGGCATCCCGGCGGCGGAAGAACGGCTGGACCAGTACCCCCACCAGTTCTCCGGCGGCATGCGCCAGCGCGTGGTGATCGCCTTGGCGCTGGCGGCCGAGCCGCAACTGATCGTCGCCGACGAGCCGACCACCGCACTGGACGTGTCGATCCAGGCGCAGATCATTTCGCTGCTCAAGCGGCTGTGCAAGGAGCACGGCGCAGCGGTGATGCTGGTCACGCACGACATGGGCGTGATCGCCGAGACCTGCGACCGCGTGGCGGTGATGTACGCCGGGCGCATCTGCGAAATCGGCCCGGTGCAGCAGGTAATCCACCATCCGGCGCATCCGTACACCAGCGGGCTGATGGGCTCGATCCCGGCGATGGACGACACGCGCGAGCGGCTGCTGCAGATCGACGGTGCGATGCCGCGGCTGAATGCGATCCCCACCGGCTGCGCCTTCAACCCGCGCTGCCCGAAGGTGTTCGAGCGCTGTCGCGTCGAGCGGCCCGAGCTGATGGATGCCGGTGCGACGCGCGCCGCCTGCTGGCTGGTGGGGGCGGCGTCGTGAGCGCTCCGGGCAAGACCCTGGTGCAGGTCGAGGACCTGGCGAAGACCTTCGACGTCTCGGCGCCGTGGCTGAACCGCGTGCTCGAGCGCAAGCCGCGGCAGTACGTGCATGCGGTCGACGGCGTGAGCTTCAGCATCGACAAGGGCAAGACGCTGGCGCTGGTCGGTGAATCAGGCTGCGGCAAGAGCACGGTGGCGCGGCTGCTGGTCGGGCTGTACGAACCGACACGCGGGCGCGTGCGCTTCGACGGCCAGGACACCGGTATGCGCGGTGCCGAGCGCGGCCAGATGCGCAGCCTGCGCCGGCGCATGCAGATGATCTTCCAGGATCCCTATGCCAGTCTGAACCCGCGCTGGAAGGTGCTGGACATCGTCGGCGAGCCGCTGCGCGAGCACGGCCTGGCCAGCGGCGCCGACCAGCTGCGTGCCAAGGTCGCCGAGCTGCTGCAGTCGGTGGGCTTGGCCGCGGCCGACGTGGAGAAGTTCCCGCACCAGTTCTCCGGCGGCCAGCGCCAGCGCATCTCGATCGCGCGCGCCCTGGCCACGCGTCCGGAGTTTCTGGTGTGCGACGAGCCGACCTCGGCGCTGGATGTGTCGGTGCAGGCGCAGGTGCTGAACATCATGAAGGACCTGCAGCGCGAGCAGGGCCTGACCTACCTGTTCATCAGCCACAACCTGGCGGTGGTGCGCCACGTGAGCGACAAGGTCGGCGTGATGTACCTGGGCCGGCTGGTCGAGCTGGCCGACAAGCTGGAGCTGTTCGCGCGCCCAAGGCATCCGTACACGCGCATGCTGCTCGATGCGATACCCGACATCCACATGAGCGGCAGCTCGCGCACGCCGGTGCAGGGCGAGGTGCCGAACCCGTTGAACCCGCCCAGCGGCTGCGCCTTCCACCCGCGCTGCCCGCATGCCAACGCGCGCTGCTCGGCCGAGCGCCCGGCGCTGATCGACAAGGATGGCGTGCGCGTGGCCTGCCACGCGGTGGAGGAAGGGCGGATCTAGGCGCGGCGGTGCGGCTGCGCGCTCAAGGCAGCAACCGGTCCTGCGCAAACAAGTCCTGGATGCGTTCGCGCTCGCGGATCAGCAGCGGCTGGCCGTCGACGATCAGCACTTCGGCGGCGCGCGCGCGGCTGTTGTAGTTGCTGGCCATGGACATGCCGTAGGCGCCGGCCGACAGCACCGCCAGCACATCGCCGGGCTGCACGGCCAACTCGCGGCCCCGCCCCAGCCAGTCGCCCGATTCGCACACCGGGCCGACCACGTCCCAGCGCGTGCGTGGGCTGTTGCGGTCGAGGCACGGCTCGATCGCCATCCAGGCCTGGTACAGCGCCGGGCGCATCAGGTCGTTCATGGCCGCGTCGACGATGCAAAAGTGCTTGTCCGCCTCGCCCGCGCCGGGCTTCAGGTACAGCACCTCGGTCAGCAGCACGCCGGCGTTGCCGACCAGCGAACGCCCGGGTTCGAGCAGCAACTCGCGCTGGCCGTGGCCGCGCGCGTCGATGCGCTGCAGCAAGCGGCCCACCAGTTCGTCGGCCTGCGGCGGTGTTTCGTTTTCGTAGCGGATGCCCAGCCCGCCGCCGAGGTCGATGTGTTCGATGGCGATGCCCGCGGCCTCGACCGCTTCGACCAGGTCGAGCAGCCGCTCCAGGGCATCGAGGTAGGGCTCGACCTGCGTGATCTGCGAGCCGATGTGGCAGTCGATGCCCACCACCTGCAGCCCCGGCAGCGCCGCGGCGCGGCGGTAGGTGGCCAGCGCCTGGTCGTGCGCGATGCCGAACTTGTTGTCCTTCAGCCCGGTGGAGATGTAGGGGTGCGTGCCGGCGTCCACGTCCGGGTTGACGCGCAGGCTCACCGGCGCGGTGCAGCCTGTGTCCACCGCCACCTGCGACAGCACTTCGAGTTCGGCCGCGCTCTCCACGTTGAAGCAGCGCACGCCGGCGCGCAGCGCCTCGCGCATCTCGGCGCGCGTCTTGCCGACGCCGGAGAACACCACGCGCGACGCCTCGCCGCCGGCGGCGAGCACGCGCTGCAGCTCGCCGCCGGAGACGATGTCGAAGCCGCAGCCGGCGCGCGCGAAGGTCTGCAACACCGCCAGGCTGGGGTTGGCCTTCATCGCAAAACACAGCAGGTGCGCGCGGCCGGCCAGCGCGCGCTGGTAGGCGGCCAGCGCGGCGAGCATGGCCTGCTGCGAATAGACATACAGCGGGGTGCCGAACTGGCGCGCCAGCGCGGCCAGCGGCAAGCCGTCGAGCCGCAGCGCGCCGCCTTCGCGCCTCAGGTGCGGGGCGCCGGGCAGGCTCATCGCGGTGCCGGCGCCGACGCCGCGGGTGTCGCTGCGGGCAGCGTCAGCGGCCCCTTCTGGCCGCAGCCGGCCAGCGCCGCGAGCGTGCACAGCAACATCCCTGCCATCGGACGCAACAGGGCCTTTGCCGCGGGCGCGGCGTGCGCAGGGGGCGCGGCTACACTGGTCGGCGAGCTTGATTGCATCGCCCGAATTCTAGTGACGATGAGCCACTGCCCCGACGCCACCCCGCTCAGCGATGCCGACTACCGGCGCATCACCACCGCCGTGCTGGCGGCGATCGAATCCCATGTCGACCGCTGGCTGCAGGCCGACGTGATCGACATCGACACGCAGCGCAGCGGCGGCCTGCTGGAGCTGGTGCTGCCCGACGACAGCCGGCTGATCGTGAACACGCAGCCGCCGCTGCAGGAGTTGTGGCTGGCGGCGCGGGCCGGCGGTTACCACTACCGCCACGTCGCCGGGCGCTGGCTGGACACGCGCGACGGCAGCGAATTCTTCGACGCGCTGTCGCGCCATGCCAGCGCGCAAGGCGGGCGCGAGCTGCGCTTCACGCCGCCCTGAGCGACCGCGCCTTCAGCGGCTGCAGCGGCTTCAGCGCCGGAACAGATCGAGGATGCTGTTGCGTTCCTCGCTGGTCGGCGCCGGCGGCAGCACGTCTTCGAGCCCCAGGCTGCGCACGCCGGCGCCGCGGCTGAACTCCTCGAAGGCCCAGTCGCCGTCGACCTGCGTCACGCCCTCGGGCGGCGTCAGTTCGACGGTCGGCACGCCCTTGAGCGCGTGCGACATGAATTCGATCCACACCGGCAGTGCCAGCCCGCCGCCGGTTTCGCGGTCGCCCAGTTTCTTCGGCGTGTCGTAGCCGATCCACACCACCGCCACCAGGCTGGGGTGGAAGCCGGCAAACCAGGCGTCCATCGCATCGTTGGTGGTGCCGGTCTTGCCGAAGATGTCGCCGCGGCCCAGCGCGCGCTTGGCCGAGGCCGCGGTGCCCGAGCGCGTGACCTCCTGCAGCAGCGTGTCCATGACGAAGGCGTTGCGCGCATCGATCGCACGCTTCGAGTCGTCCAGCGGCTGTGCCACGGCCTGCGACAGCACGCGCCCCTTGCTGTCGGCCACCTTGGCGATCAGCACCGGCGGCACCAGGTAGCCGCCGCTGGCGAACACGCCGTAGGCGCTGGCCATCTGCATCGGCGTCACCGAGCCGGCGCCCAGCGCCATCGTCAGATAGGCCGGGTGCTTGTCGGCATCGAAGCCGAAGCGCGTGATCCACTGCTGCGCGTAGTCGGGCCCGATCGCGCGCAGCAGCCGGATCGACACCATGTTCTTCGACTTCGCCAGCGCGGTGCGCAGCGGCATCGGGCCGTCGAACTTGCCGTCGTAGTTCTTCGGCTCCCACGGCTGGCTGCCGGTGGCGCCGGCGTCGAAGAACAGCGGCGCGTCGTTGATCACCGTCTGCGGCATGAAGCCCTTTTCCAGCGCGGCCGAATAGATGAAGGGTTTGAAGGCCGAGCCGGGCTGGCGCCACGCCTGCGTGACGTGGTTGAACTTCGACTTGCCGTAGTCGAAGCCGCCGACCAGCGCGCGGATCGCGCCGCTGGCCGGGTCCAGCGCGACGAAGGCGCCTTCGACCTCGGGCAACTGCGTCAGCGACCATTCGCCCTTGGCGCCGCGCAGCGCGCGCACCACGGCGCCGCGGCGGATCTGCAGCTTCGGCTCGGACTTGGCCGACAGCCCCGAGGCCACCGGCTTCAGGCCGTCGCCGCTGACCGTGATGGTTTCGCCGTCCTGCAGCACGGCAACCACCTTGCGCGGCGAGACTTCGAGCACCACCGCGGCGCGCAACTCGCCGTTGTCCGGATGCTCGGCCAGCGCTTCGGCGATGCGCGCGTCGAGCGCGTCGGGGGCGCCCGGCAAGTCCACGTAGGCCTCGGGCCCGCGGTACCACTGCCGCTGCTCGTAGTTCATCAGCCCGCGGCGCAGCGCACGGTAGGCCACTTCCTGGTCGGCCGAGCGGATCGTCAGCGTCACGTCCAGGCCGCGCGAATAGGCCTCTGCGCCGTACTGCGCGAACACCAGCTGGCGCGCCGTCTCGACCGCGTACTCGGCGTGCACCGGGACCTCGGTGGGCTTGCGATAGCGCAGCACCTGCTGCCGCGCGGCGGCGTATTGCGCTTCGGTGATGAAGCCCTCCTCGAGCATGCGGCCGAGGATGAACTGCTGGCGCACCGTCGCGCGCTTCGGGTTGACGATCGGGTTGTACGCCGACGGCGCCACCGGCAGCCCGGCCAGCATCGCCGCTTCGGCCGCCGTCAGGTCCTTCACCGGCTTGCCGAAGTAGATCTCGCTGGCCGCCGCGAAGCCGAACGCGCGCTGGCCGAGGTAGATCTGGTTCATGTACAGCTCGAGGATCTGCTGCTTGCTCAGCAGCTTCTCGATCTTCCAGGTCAGCAGCAGCTCGTAGATCTTGCGCGTGTAGGTCTTTTCGGTGGACAGGTAGAAGTTCTTCGCCACCTGCATCGTGATGGTCGATGCGCCCTGGCTGCGCGCATCGCGCAGGTTGGCCAAGGCGGCGCGCACGATGCCCTTGTAGTCGACGCCGCCGTGTTCGTAGAAGCGCGCGTCCTCGGCGGCCAGCACCGCGTCCTTCAGCACCTTGGGCATCTGCTCGATCGGTGTGAAGTTGCGCCTTTCTTCACCAAACTCGCCGAGCAGCACGCCGTCGGCAGCGTAGATTCGCAGGGGCAGCTTCGGGGCGTAATCGGTCAGGCCGTCGATCTCGGGCACGTTGGGGTAGGCGACCGCCACCGCGATACCGACCAGGATCACCAGACTCAGCACACCGGCCACGGCCAGCCCGCACACCCACGCCATGCCACGCGCCAACACACCCGTCCAGCCGCGGCGCGATGCGCTGCTGCGGCCTTGGGTGGGCGAGGGCGGGTCGGTCGGGGTCGGGGCGTCGGCGCTCACGGTGGTACCTTCGGGCTGCGCCCTGCGGTATTCGCCCTGGGGGCGGCCCGGCGGGCTCACGCGCGGGCCTGGGGCGAAATGGCCGATTATAGAAAACGTGCCGCTGCACTCAGGGTTTGCACCGGGTGGGGTGGTGCTGCGGGGCCAGCGCAATTGCGAGATGTTTCGAGCGCTGTTCCGGCCGTCGGCGAATCACAACGACGCGCAAACTGCGCCGGGCGTTCTGCGAGGGCTCGCAAGAACCTTGCTGCTAGGATCCAAGCAACCTTTCAAGTTCCCCGTGCCTGCCACGGGCGCGATGCCGGGAGTGCCGTCGACGTGAGCTTCCTCAGCCAGTTACTGGGACAAAAGCACCCCGCGATGATCGGACTGGACATCAGCTCGTCCAGCGTCAAGCTGGTCGAACTCGGCCAGACCGCCAACGGCGAGCTGGTGCTCGAGCGCTTCGCCTCCGAGACCTTCGACAAGGGCTGGATCACCGACGGCCAGATCGAGAAGTTCGACGAGGTCGCCGATGCCGTGCGGCGCGTGGTCGGCAAGAGCGGCACGCGCACCAAGCAGGTGGTGATGGCGATGCCGCAGTCGGCGGTGATCACCAAGAAGATCATGCTGCCGGCCGGGCTGCGCGAGGAAGAGATGGAGCTGCAGGTCGAGTCCGAGGCCAACCAGTACATCCCGTTCTCGCTGGACGAGGTCAGCCTGGACTTCTGCGTGATCGGCCCCAGCGCCAGTTCGGCCGGCGACGTCGAAGTGCTGATCGCCGCGTCGCGCAAGGACCGCGTGCAGGACCGCCAGGGCCTGGCCGAGGCGGCAGGGTTGAAGCCGGTGGTGCTGGACATCGAATCACATGCCTCGCGCCTGGCGATGAGCCGGCTGGTGGGCGCTTTGCCCAACGAGGGCCGCGACGCATTGGTGGCGCTGTTCGAGATCGGTGCCGACACCACCAGCCTGAAAGTGCTGCGCGACGACGAGATGCTGTACGACCGCGACCAGGCCTTCGGCGGCAGCCAGCTGACGCAGCTGATCAGCCGCCAGTACGGCTTCTCCTTCGAGGAAGCCGAGGCCAAGAAGCTGGCCGGCGAGCTGCCGGACGACTACGAAGAGCTGATCCTGCGCCCCTTCGTCGACAGCCTGTCGCAGGAGATCGGCCGCGCGCTGCAGTACTTCTTCACCAGCACGCCGCATCACAAGGTGCACTACGTGATGCTGGCCGGCGGCACAGCCACCTTGCCCGGGCTGAAGGACCGCGTCACCGAACTCACCGGCTTTGCCTCGCAGGTGGTCAACCCCTTCGACCGCATGAAGCTCGGCTCGGCCGTGCGCGAGTCCAGCCTGCGGCGCGAGGCGCCGTCCTACCTGACGGCCTGCGGGCTGGCGATGCGGAGATTCGTGCAGTGATCCTGATCAACCTACTGCCGCATCGCGAGGCAAAGCGGCGGCAGCGCAAGCGTGCGTTCTTCGCCACGCTGGGCCTGAGCGCGGTGCTCGGCCTGCTGGTCGTCGGCATCTGGTACGCGGTGCTGCAGCAGATGACCGCGGCGCAGCAGGCGCGCAACGAGTTCCTCAAGGCAGAAATCGCGCGGCTCGAGCTGCAGATCAAGGACATCGCCAACCTGCGTGCCGAGATCGAGGCGCTGAAGGCGCGGCAAAAGGCGGTGGAAGGCCTGCAGACCGACCGCAACGTGCCGGTGCACCTGCTCGACGAACTGGTCAAACAAACGCCCGAAGGCGTGTACCTGACCAGCATCAAGCAAAGCGGGCAGGTGGTGCTGGTCACCGGGCTGGCGCAGACCAACGAACGGGTGTCCGAATTCCTGCGCAACACGCTGTACAGCTCGCCGTGGCTGGAAAAGCCCGAGCTGGTGGAAATCAAGACCGCCGCCAGCGGCAATTCGCCGTCGGCCGCGGTGGCCACGCGCGACGGGCGCCGTCTCAACGAGTTCTCGATGCGGCTGAACATCAAGCGCCCGGCCAGTGCGGCCGATGCGGCGTCGGCCCCGGCGGCGGCCGGCGGCGCGGCGGCGGCGAAGAAGGCATCGTGAGGGCGCCATGATCAGCAAGGCAAGCAAAGCTTCGTTCGATGCCAGCACCGTGCTCGGCAACGCGGCCTCGCAGTTCCGCGGCCTCAATGCGAAGGAGCCGGGCCAGTGGCCGATGCTGCCCAAGGCGGCCGCCTGGTTGGCCGCCGCACTGGCCGTGGTCGTGGCCAGCTGGTTCGCGCTGCTGTCGAGCGCCGACGACGAACTGCAGGCCGAACGCGAGAAGATCGAAAAATCGCTGGCCGACCTCGACGGCATGGGCGCGCTCTCCTACCAGTGGCAGGCCGACGGCACGACCGTGCCCGGCGCCCTGTCGGACAGCCTGCTGCTGACCCAGGCGGTCAGCGGCAAGGCCCTCACGGTGATCGCCCACTATGTCGATGGCCAGGGCACCCAGGAAGTCGTCATGAGCGCAGCCACCGCGCCGGTGACGGACGTCAATTTCGCC
>ERZ795045.5102-NODE-5102-length-10088-cov-4.737466_pt1 | contig 10088 bp, 7 predicted proteins | sample MGYA00375129_ERZ795045 | MGnify/ENA primary metagenome ERZ795045 (study PRJEB30174, sample SAMN05720166) | activated sludge metagenome | isolation source: anaerobic digester from wastewater treatment plant | place: Japan | collected 2015-05-15 ... | reverse complement strand
TGCGGTCATTCTTCGGGCATCCATCTGTTGCCTATATTACTGACTGCTGAGTAAGGGTGCCTTAAGGTGTTGCGGTGTGCGCCCGCTACGATGCCGCGGCATGAGGATCCTGATCGTCGAGGACGACCGGCTGCTGGGCGACGGCCTGTGCCAGGGGCTGCGCGCGTCGGGCTTCAGCGCCGACTGGCTGACCGACGGCGCCGCCGCCGACGCCGCGCTGGCCGCAGGCGACGTCGACCTGATCGTGCTCGACCTCGGGCTGCCCGGGCGAGACGGGTTGCACTGGCTGCGGCACTGGCGCCGGCGCGCCGAGCGCGTGCCGGTGCTGATCCTGACCGCACGCGGCGAGCTGGCCGAACGCATCGCCGGGCTGGACGCCGGCGCCGACGACTACCTGGTCAAGCCGGTGCCGCTGGCCGAGCTGGCGGCGCGCATCCGTGCGCTGCTGCGGCGCAGCCACGCGCGTCCCGAGCCGGTGTGGACGCACGGCGCGCTGCGCTTCGAGACCGATTCGCGCCGCGTGTTCTGGCGCGGCCGGCCGGTGGAGCTGGCGCCGCGCGAGACCGCTTTGCTCGAGCTGCTGCTGGCCAGCCCGCAGCGCGTGCTGTCGCGCGCCACGCTGCAGCAGCGGCTGTACCACTTCGAGCAGGACATCGACAGCAACGCGCTCGAAGTGCACGTGCACCACCTGCGGCGCAAGCTGCACCCGGCGATCGTGCGCACGGTGCGCGGCGTCGGCTATGCGCTGGGGCCGGCCGATGCGGGTAGCGCGAGATGACGCTGCAGCGCCGCGTGATGCTGTTCCTGCTGGCCAGCGCGCCGCTGGTGTGGGCGCTGGGGCTGGCCTTCGGGCTGCGCAGCGCCAACCTGGAGATCAACGAGCTGTTCGACACGCAGCAGCTGCAGCTGGCGCGGCAGGTGATGGCGCTGCTGCCGTCGCTGCCGCCGCAGATGGAAGCGCAAGCGCTGCCGCAGGCGCCCGGCGGCGCCAAGGGCGCCGCCGACGAGGACGACCTGTCGATCGCGGTGTGGGACCGCTCGGGCCGGCTGCTGCTGGCCGACCGCGAGGGCGTGCAGCTGCCCTACCGCGGCGACGGCGGCGGCTTCGTCGACCACCGCATCGACGGCCGCGACTGGCGGCTGTATTACCTGCGCGAGCCATCGGGCGAATGGCTGGTCGCCGTCGGCCAGCAGCGCGACGAGCGCGACGAGCTGGTGCAGGCCTTGCTGGCCGGCCAGCTGCTGCCCTGGGTGCTGACCTTGCCGGCGCTGCTGCTGGTGATGGCCGCGGCGTTGCGCCAGGCGCTGCAGCCGCTGCGGCGCCTGGGCGAGGAGCTGCGCCAGCGCCGCGCGCTGGAGCTGCAGCCGCTGCACGACACTGCGCTGCCCGACGACCTGAAGCCTTTGGTACAGGCACTGAATGCGCTGCTGGCGCGGGTGCGCGAGCAGATCGAACACGAGCGCCGCTTCACCGCCGACGCCGCGCACGAGCTGCGCACGCCGCTGGCCGCGTTGCAGGCGCAGTGGGACACGGCGCAGCTCGAAGCCGCCCGCGCGGGCCATGCGGCCACGCCGGCCCAAGCCAAGGTCGGCGAGGGCCTGGCCCGCCTGAGCCGGCTGGTCACGCAGATGCTGGCGCTGGCGCGGCTGGAGCACCTGGACGCGCCGGCCCAGCGCGCCGCCATCGACTGGAGCACGCTGGTCGAGCAGTTGTTCGGCGAGCTGTTGCCGCTGGCCGAGACGCGGCAGGCCGAACTCGAATGCCAGTGGCCGCCGCGCGGCGAACCGCCGCTGCTGGTGCACGGCGACAGCGCGCTGCTGACGCTGATGCTGCGCAACCTGCTGGACAACGCGTTGCGCCATTCGCCGCCGCACGGCCGCGTCACGCTGCGCTTGGCGGCCGATGCGATCGAGGTCATCGACCACGGCCCCGGCGTGCCCGACGAACTGCTGCCGCGCCTGGGCGACCGCTTCTTCCGCCTGCCCGGCCAGGCGCATGCGGGCAGCGGGCTGGGGCTGTCGATCGCCACGCGCATCGCCGCGCTGCACGGCCTGGTGCTGCAGGCGCGGCGCGACAGCGGTGTTTTCGTGATGCGCGTGAGCCCGGCCTGAGCGCCTATGAAGCATTCCGCCACACCCGCTCGCGCGCCGGAAACGGCGCCGCTCGTCGTTGCAAATGCTCGCCATAGCTCGGGCTATGGCTGCGCTTTGCGCCTGGATCGACACCGTTTCGCGACGCCCGCTCGGGCGCGCCGGAATGCTTCACAGGCTCTGAGCGCCGGCGCCGCTACAGCGGGGCCGCCGGGCCGAAACCGAACAGCGCCGCCAGCAACCGCGCCGGGAACTGGCGCACCGCCGCGTTGTAGGCGAGCACGGCGTCGTTGAACAACTGGCGCGCGAAGCCCAGGCGCTGCGCCGCGTCGCCCAGCACCGCGCGCAGCTTGGCCAGCCCCTCGTCGGCGGCGAGTTCGCGCTGCTGTTCGGCCAGCGCCAGCACGCGCGACTGCGCCGCGGCCAGCGCGGCGTCGGCCGCGGCAAAGGCGCTGGCGTGGGCCGCCAGCGCGGCGCGCGCGCGCAACGCCTCGGCCGCGGCCTGGGCGCGCGCCTGGGCGGCGGCGAGGGCATCGAGCGCGCCGGCTTCGCCCGCCAGCGGCTCGCGCAGCGCCTCGAGCAGCGCGCGCAGCGCCGCGGCGCGGCGCTGCAGCGGCTCGTCGAACTGCGCGCAGGCGCCGACGATGGCGTTGCGATGGCCGACCAGCCGGTTGTGCGCGCCCAGCGCCCAGAACACCGCCAGCGCGGCGAGGGCGATCAGCAGCCACTGCGGGGTGTCCATCGCATTCGCCGCTGGCCGGCGCCTAGAACGAGCCGAACACCGAGCCCAGCACGATCACCGTGACCAGCGCGAGCAGCGCGCTGACGATGCCGACCATCACGATGTCGAAGTAGCTGTCCTTGTGCGAACTGCCGCACACCGCCAGCAGCGTGACCACCGCGCCGTTGTGCGGCAGGCTGTCCAGCGAGCCGGCGCCGATGGCCGCCACGCGGTGCAGCAGCGCCGGGTCGATGCCGTGCGCGGCGGCCAGCTCCATGTAGGTTTCGCCCAGCGCGGCGAGCGCGATGGTCATGCCGCCCGAGGCCGAGCCGGTGAGTGCCGACAGCACGTTGGTGGCCACCGCCAGCCCGACCAGCGGCCCGCCTTCGATGCCCAGCACCCAGTCGCTGACCACCTGGAACGCCGGCAGCGCCGCGACCACCGCGCCGAAGCCGACCAGGCTGGCCACGCTGATCACCGGCAGCACCGACGCGTTGAGCCCGGCGTCGACGCTTTCGCGCAGCGCGTTCAGGCGCGGCCGGTTGAGCAGGTACAGCACGACGATCGCCGCGGCCAGCGCGACGATCACCGACCACACGCCGCCCACCGAATACAGCGAGGTCTCGCCCCACTGCGGCAGCGCCAGGAAGGCGGTGTCCATGCGCGGCAGCACGAGCAGCGACATCGTCAGGTTGACCGCCATCACCACCCCCAGCGGCAGCATCGCCACGACGATGCTGGGCGGCGCCATGGCGCGCCGGCCGTGGGCGGCTTCGGCCGGGTCGAAGGCGGCGGCGGTGGTGGCGCGCTCGCGCACCACGGTGTCGGTGGTGGATTGGCCCGGTGCCGCGATCGGCCCGCCGAAACCTTCGCCCGCGGCGCGCGCGCGCCTTTCGGCACGGCCCAGCCACCACAGGCCGAAGCCCAGCATCACCGCCGAGGCGATGATCCCCAGCCCCGGTGCGGCAAAGGGCGTGGTGCCGAAGAAGGGCATCGGGATCGCGTTCTGGATCGCCGGCGTGCCCGGCATCGCGGTCATGGTGAAGGTGGTGGTGCCCAGCGCCACGGCGGGTGCCAGCAGCCGGTTCGGGATGTCGGCGGCGCGGAACAGCGCCTGGCCCATCGGCGCGATCACGAACATCGCCACGAACAGGCTGACGCCGCCGTAGGTGACCAGCGCGCCGGCCAGCACCACCGCCAGCACCGAGCGCGACGGGCCCAGCTTGTCGGTCATGAAGTTGGCGATGGCCGTGACCGAGCCGCTGTCGTCCATCAGCTTGCCGAACAGCGCGCCCAGCAGAAACAGCGGGAAGAACTGCGCGATGAAGCCGGCGGCCGAGCCCATGAAGGTCTGCGTCCAGTGCGCCAGCAGCGGCTGGCCCGAAAAGGCCGCGGCCACCAGCGCGGCCAGCGGCGCCAGGCCGAGCACGCTCCAGCCGCGGTAGGCCAGCCACACCAGCAGGCCCAGGCCGACGAGGATGCCGAGCAGTCCCATGGCGCGGCCCTCAGCAGGCGGCCAGCATGGCGTCCAGGTCCAGCGACGAGCGGTGGCCCAGGTTGGCGCCGTGCTCGGCCATGAAGACTTCGGCGCAGCGCCGTCCCTCGTTGCGCAGCCCCTGCAGGAAGCGCCACTCGGTGATCAGCTTCGAGCTGGAGTCGACCTCGTCGACGCGGTCCGAGGCGATGCGGTGCACGCGCATCGACGCCCAGCGCGCGCTTTCGCCGTCGCCCACGTCGGGCACCTTGTTCGCCAGCTTGTGCAGCAGCGCGATCATGCGCAGCTCCTTGACCAGCGGCGCATTGAAGGCGACCTCGTTGAGCCGGTTCAGGATGTCGCGTGCCGTCTTCGGCACGGCGTCGCGCACGATCGGGTTGATCTGCACCAGGATGGTGTCGTGCGAATTGGTCTCGCGCACCAGCGGCGTGATCGTCGGGTTGCCGACGTAGCCGCCGTCCCAATACGCCTCGCCGTCGATCTCCACCGCCTGGAACATGGTCGGCAGGCAGGCCGAGGCGATCAGCACATCGGGCGTGATCTCGGCGTTGCGGAAGACGCGGCCGGTGCCGGTGCGCACGTTGGTGGCGGTGATGAACAGCTGCAGCCGTGACTTGGACAGGCACTCGAAATCCACCGTCTCGGCCAGGATGCTGCGCAGCGGGTGCGCGTTCATCGGGTTCAGGTCGTAGGGCGAGAACATGCGGCTCATCACCTCGAAGCCCATGTACAGCGGCGAGTTCTGCAGCGTCCACTGCCCCGACAGCATCGCCCAAGGGCTGCGCTGCAGCGGGCTGAAGCGGCCGGCGTCGGCGGTGGCCTTCCAGAAGGTTTCCAGCGCCGCCTTGGCGCCTTCGGCCCCGCCGTGCTCGTAGCCGCTGGCCATCACGGCGGCGTTCATCGCGCCGGCCGAGGTGCCCGAGATGCCCTCGATCTGCAGCCCCGGCTCCTCGAGCAGACGGTCGATCACGCCCCAGGTGAAGGCGCCGTGCGCGCCACCGCCTTGCAGGGCCAGGTCGATGAGCAGGGGTTTGGAGGCAGACAAAGGCATGGCTCTTCCGTAACGTTTGTGCGGTGCAGCATGATAACGGGGGCCCCGGTGCGGCGGCCGCACGCTAGGTAATCGGCCGATAACGCGGGCAGCGCCGCGCCTTCAGCCCCGAATCTCGCCCTGGCCCAGCACCACCCACTTCAGCGAGGTCAGCCCGTCCAGCCCGACCGGGCCGCGGGCGTGGAACTTGTCGGTGCTGATGCCGATCTCGGCGCCCAGCCCGTACTCGAAACCGTCTGCGAAGCGGGTGCTCGCATTCACCATCACGCTGGCGGAATCGACTTCGCGCAGGAAGCGCATCGCATGCGGGTGGCTCGTGGTCAGGATCGCATCGGTGTGCTTGGAGCCGTAGCGGTTGATGTGCGCGATGGCCTCGTCCAGGCTGTCGACCAGCTTGATGCTGATGATCGGCGCCAGGTATTCCTCGGCCCAGTCGGCTTGCACCGCATCGACCACGTCGGCGCCGGGCACGCCCGCGAGCAGCGCCTTGGCGGGCGCGTCGCAGCGCATCTGCACCCCCTTGGCCGCGAAGACCGCACCCAGGCGCGGCAGGAAGGCCGGCGCCACCGCGCGGTGCACCAGCAGCGACTCGGCCGCATTGCAGGGGCTGACCTTCTGCGTCTTGGCGTTGTCGGTGACGCGCAACGCCTGTTCCAGGTCCACCGTTTCGTCGACGTAGATGTGGCAGTTGCCGTCCAGGTGCTTGATCACCGGCACACGGGCTTCGGCACTGATGCGCTCGATCAGGCTCTTGCCGCCGCGCGGGATGATCACATCGACGTACTCGGGCATCGTGATCAGCCGGCCCACCGCGGCGCGGTCGGTGGTCTGCACCAGCTGCACCGCATCGGCCGGCAACCCGGCGGCGACCAGCGCCGCCTGCACTTCGCGCCACAACGCCAGGTTGGACTGCAGCGCCTCGGAGCCGCCGCGCAGGATGCAGGCGTTGCCGCTCTTGATCGCCAGCGAGGCGGCTTCGATGGTGACGTTGGGCCGGGCCTCGTAGATCATGCCGAACACCCCCAGCGGCACACGCATGCGCCCCACGCTGATGCCGCTGGGCCGGCGTTTCAGCTCGGTGATCTCGCCCACCGGGTCGGGCATCGCGGCGATCTGCTCGCAGCCCTGGGCCACGGTCTCGATGATCGGCGGCGTCAGCTGCAGCCGGTCCAGCAGCGGCGCGGCCAGGCCGGCGGCGCGTGCGGCGTGCAGGTCCAGCGCGTTGGCCCGCTGCAGCGCGTCGGCGTTGGCGCGCAGCCGCGCCGCCAGGCCGCGCAGCGCATCGTTCTTCGCCGCGGTGGGCGCGGCCGCCATCGTGCTGGCCGCGGCGCGTGCGGCCGTGCCCACGTGGGCCATGTAGGCGGGGATGTCGGTGGGGTTCATGGCCGGGATTTTCCTCCGAAGCGGTGTCACTGCGGCAGCAGGCCCAGCCGGCCCAGCACGCCCAGCCACAGCGCCGCGCTCGCCATGTAGCCCAGCGTCGACAGTACGATCGCCGCCGTCGCCTCGGCCTGCTGCGCCGCATAGCGCTGCGCGAAGATCAAGGCATTGGCGCCCACCGGCACCGCGGCGGCCATCACCATCACCGCCAGCGGCAGCCCGCCCAGGCCGAAGCCGAAGCGTGCGCTGGCCAGCACCAGCGCCGGCACCAGCAGCAGCTTGGCCGCGGCGATGGCGGCCGGCGCAAGCAGGCCGCCCTGCACGCCGTAATAGGCCAGCGACAGGCCGATCAGCACCAGGCACAGCGGCACTACCGCGCTGCCCAGCAGTTGCAGCACCTCGTCGGCCAGCGCCGGCAGGCCCAGGCCCGCGGCGTTCCAGGCCAGCCCGGCCAGCACCGGCAGCACCACCGGGTGGATCACGGTATTGCGCACCGTGGTGGCCAGCGTGCGCACGAGGCTGCCGCCGCCTTCGCGCCGTGCCTTGTCGTGCGCCAGGTCGAGTTCGACCAGCGTGGTGCTCAGCGACAGCAGCACCAGCGCGTGCACGCTGACCACCATCAGGTGCAGCCCCAGGCCCGCTTCGCCGAATACGGCAGTGGCCATCGGGATGCCCATCTGCACGTTGTTGCCGAAACCCACCGCGATCGCGCGCACCGCCGGCGCCGCCACCGGCAGCGCGGGCGCGTGGCGGCGCCGCCGCCGCTGCCAGGCGTGCACCGCCAACATCAGCGCCAGTATCGGCAGGAAGTAGGCGACCAGCATGCGCCACGGCAGCGCGGCCAGGTCGAGCCGCGCCGTGGTGCGAAACAGCAGCGCCGGCACGAAGATGTAGAAGGCCGCCGCCGACAGCACGCGCGCCGGGTCGGCTTGCGGCGCACCCAGCCAGCGCAGCCGCCCGGCCAGCCAGCCCAGCGCCACGGTGGCCAGGATGGCGAGCAGCTTGAAGAAGACGGCGGCAGTCATCGGACGGCACGCCGTCGTCGCGCTGGCGCAGCGTCGAACACTGCACTAGTGCGGTGTTCGACGCTGCGCAGCACATAAAACCGCGTCTTTGCCGCCCTGGCGTCGTTGCAAATCCTCGCGATACCTTCGGGTATCGCTGCGGTTTGCGTCTAGCCAGGACGACAAATCCATCGGTTTTCTTAAGCGCTTCACAGCGTCGAACACTGCACTAGGCCGTCTTGCGCGCTGGCGTCTTCTTCGCTGCCGCCGCCTTCTTCGCCGCGGCGGGCGCCGCGCCGCGCGCCGGGCGCGGCTCGAACTCGAAGCCGACCTTGCCGGCCTTGTCGTCGAAGGCGAGAAAGGCCTTGAACTTGCGCCGCGTCTTGTTGGACACGAAGCCGTCGAGCAGGTCGGTCTTGCCGCCGTGCAGCAGCTTGCCCAGTTGTTCGCGCGACACCGGCTGCTGCAGGATGATGCGCCCGGTCTTGAAGTCGCAGGTGACGTGCGCGCCCACCGCGTGCTCGCACACGTAGTTGGTGCCGTGCTCGTACACATGGCCGCGGCACTTGGGGCACGCGCCCAGGCTTTGCTGGGCGGAGAAGTCCACCGCCTCGCCCGACTCGGCTTCGCGCTTGGCGTCCTCGCCGAAATCGAACTCGAGCTTCCAGTTGGCGATGTCGTCGTCGCGCACCAGCTTCAACTCGGCGCTGAACGGCCAGCCGGCCTTGGAGCGGAAGCCCTCCAGCGGGCCTATTCGCTTGTCGCGCAAGAAGCTCTCGGCTTCGGCCAGCTCGAAGCTGCGCCCGCCGGGGATCTTGCTGATGCTGAAGCCGCAGCCCTCGCCCGCAGCGGCGGGCCCGGTGCAGGCATAACGCCGGTAGTTCTCCTTGACCACGCCGCCGCAGTTCGGGCAGGGCGTGGCCAGCGTCGCGTAGTCGCCGGGGATGGTGTCGCGGTCGTACTCCTTGGCCTTCATCACGATGCGCTCGGCCATGCGCGCGACGTCGGCCATGAAGGCGGCGCGGTCGAGCCGGCCGTGTTCCATCTCGGCCAGACGGTATTCCCAGTGGCCGGTCAGCTCGGGTTTGGTCAGGTCCTGCACGTCCAGCCCGCGCAGCAGCGTCATCAGCTGGAAGGCCTTGGCGGTGGGCACCAGCTCGCGGCCGTCGCGCAGCATGTACTTCTCGAGGATCAGCCCTTCGATGATCGCCGCGCGCGTGGCCGGCGTGCCCAGGCCTTTTTCGGCCATCGCCGCGCGCAGCTCGTCGTCGTCGATCAGCTTGCCAGCGCCTTCCATCGCCGACAGCAGCGTGGCCTCGGTGTAGCGCGCCGGCGGTTTGGTCTTCAGCGCCAGCACGTCCACGCTTTCGGTGTGCACGGTCTCGCCCGGCGCCACCGGCACCAGGTTGGCATCTTCTTCCTGCGCTTCCTTGCCGTAGACCGCCAGCCAGCCGGGTTTGACCAGCACCTTGCCGTTGGTCTGGAACTTGTGCTGCTGCGCGTCGACCGTGACGGTGGAGATGCGCGTGGTCACCAGGAATTCCGCCGGCGGATAGAACACCGCGAGGAAGCGCTTGACCACCAGCTCGTACAGCTTGGCCTCGGCCTCGCTCAGGCTCTTGGGCGCAAGCAGCGTCGGGATGATCGCGAAGTGGTCCGACACCTTGGTGTTGTCGAACACGCGCTTGCCGGGTTTGACGTAGCCCTCCTTCAGCGCCAGCGCCGCATGGCCGCCGAGCGCTTGCAACGGCCCCGGCAGATCCTCCTGGGCCAGCATGTCGAAGGTGTTCTTCACCACGCCCAGGTAGTCCTCGGGCAGGTGGCGCGAATCGGTGCGCGGGTAGGTCAGCACCTTGTGTTTTTCGTACAGCGCCTGCGCCAGCGACAGCGTGGTCTTGGCCGAGAAACCGAAACGCGAGTTGGCCTCGCGCTGCAGCGTGGTCAGGTCGTACAGCGCGGGGCAGCTGCTGGTGGTGGGCTTGGATTCTTCGCTGACGCTGGCCGGTCGGCCGCGCACCGCCGCGGCGATGGCTTGCGCGCTGGCTTCGTCCCACAGCCGCTCGGCCCGCAGCTCGGCATCGTCGGGGTTCTTCTTCCACGCCGGGTCGAACCACCGGCCCTGGTACTGGCCGGCCTGCGCGTCGAAGCTGGCGCGCAGCTCCCAGTAGTCGCGCGGCACGTGGCGGCGGATCTTCTCCTCGCGCTCGACCACGATCGACAGCGTGGGCGTCTGCACGCGCCCCACCGTGGTGAGGAAGAAGCCGCCGTCGCGCGAGTTGAAGGCCGTCATCGCGCGCGTGCCGTTGATGCCCACCAGCCAGTCGGCCTCGCTGCGGCTGCGCGCGG
>ERZ795045.5085-NODE-5085-length-10110-cov-4.618001_pt1 | contig 10110 bp, 8 predicted proteins | sample MGYA00375129_ERZ795045 | MGnify/ENA primary metagenome ERZ795045 (study PRJEB30174, sample SAMN05720166) | activated sludge metagenome | isolation source: anaerobic digester from wastewater treatment plant | place: Japan | collected 2015-05-15 ... | reverse complement strand
AGGAACCGTCGCTGGGCGTGCAGACCGACCAGCAGGGTCAGTTCGACGCGCGGCAGCTTTGCCAGCAGCGCATCCATCCACAGCGGCGCGCATTCCGGACGCGGCGGCAGGTCACCGCCGGCGCCGCGGCCCGGGCCAAGGACCGCTGCGTGGCGTTCACGCCGACGATGCAGCAGGCCAAGACACCCGAAGCCGCGCTGCAGCGGCTGAAGGACGGCAACGCGCGTTTCGTCGCCGGCCGGGCGCTGCACTGCGACCTGCTGGAGCAGGTGCGCAGCACGGCGCGCCAGCAGGCGCCGTTTGCCGCGGTGCTGGGCTGCATCGACAGCCGGGTGCCGCCGGAGCTGGTCTTCGACCAGAACATCGGCGACATGTTCGTCGCGCGCATCGCCGGCAACATCGCCAGCCCCGACATCATCGGCAGCCTGGAGTTCGCCACCGCGCTGGCCGGCGCCAGGCTGATCGTGGTGCTGGGCCACAGCGAATGCGGCGCGGTCAAGGGTGCGGTCGACGACGCCAAGCTCGGCAGCCTGACCGGCGTGCTGGCGCAGATCCGCCCGTCGCTGAAGGCGCTGGACTACAAGGGCGTGCCGTCGTCCAAGGACAAGGCGCTGGTGCAGCGCGTGGCCGAGCAAAACGCCAAGGACGCCGCCGCGCACCTGACCGGCCGCAGCCCGACCATGGCCGGCCTGGTGCGCGAAGGCAAGCTGAAGATCGTCTACGCGATGCACGACGTGGCCAGCGGCAAGGTGAGCTGGTTCGGCTGAAGGCGCAGGCGGCACGCAGGCATCAGGATGCCGCTGTGGGTGGTCGCGCGCCGGTTGTCTCTGCGTCGTCTGCGCACCCTGCGATGAGGGCTGCTTGCATCCGGCGCCGAGCCGCCGATCGCGGGTCGACGCGGTCGTGCGAGCGCGCGGACCTTCGACTCAGTCGTCCTCGAACTGCGCCGTCAGCCGGCCGTCGCGCAGCGCCTCGATCAGCGCCGCATGGTCGCGCTCGTTCTGGTCGGCGTACGCGGCGCCGAAGGTGGCGAGCGCCTCGCTCAGCGCCTTGCCGGAACCCACATAACCGGTGAGCAGTGCCGGATCGACCGAGCGCGCGTGCGCGCGCGCCAGCGCGGCCCCGCAGGCGCGCGCGTAGTTGCGCAGCATGCGCGGCGTGTGCAACTCGACCGTCGCCTTGATCTTCATGTCGCGCAGCTGGCGCACGTAGGCGTGGTGCCCGGCGGCGGTGACCAGGTGGCCGAGGAACAGGTCGGACGAGGCCTGCATCAGCCGCTGGCCGAAGACCACGCGTTCGCCCTCGGTGGCGAAGGCCTGCACGTGGACATGCGGCGCCAGTACCGACGGCCGCGCCTCCTTGAGCTGAAGGAACAGCGGGTCGTCCTCGGCGGCGAACAGCATCACGACGGCGCAGGTGGTGCCCACGCTGCCCACGCCGACCACCTTGATCGCGACATCGGCCAGCTCGTAGCGGTCGAGCAGCACGCGCCGCTCGGGCGCCAGCGACCGGCGGTAGGACTCCAGGTTCGCACGCACCTGGTCGGAGAAGTCGGGCTCGCGCCACTGTTGCGGGTGGTAGATCAGCGGCGGCTGGTCGCGGATGCGCGGCTCGCCGCCGTCGATCTGCGCCAGACGCACGAACTCGACATCGGCGCCGCGCTGCTCGGCCTTGGCGCGCAGCGCGCGCGCCGCCTTGCGCATCGACGCATCGTCGAAGCTGTCGATCACCGCGTCGACCTCGAGCGATTCGTACCACGCGCTCAAGGTCGGCATGCGCGCCAGCGCCTGAAGCTTGTCGGCGTAGGCCCGCACCGCCTCGCGCACCGCGTCAGCGGCGTCGTCCTTCTTGTGGCCGTTGTTGCGGCTGGCGACCACGAAGCTTGCGGCCAGCCGCTTCAAGTCCCATTCGAAAGGGGCCGGGTGGGTCTCGTCGAAGTCGTTGATGTCGAAGATCACGCGCCGCTCGGGCGTGGCGAAGGCACCGAAGTTGGACAGATGGCAGTCGCCGCAGGCCTGCGCGATCTGCCCGGACGAGGGCGTGCCGGCCAGGTCGGCGGCCATGACCGCCGCCGCGCCGCGGTAGAAGGTGAAGGGGGTGCGCGCCATGCGGCCGTAGCGGATCGGCACCAGGTGCTCGATGCGCCCGGCCGACGAATCGATCAGCTGCTGCACCACGTCGCGCCGGTTGGCGGCGGGTCTGTATTCGGCATGGGCTTCGCGTGGGCAGGCCACGCGCAGTGCGCGGCCGGCGTCGATGCGCTCCTGTCGCGCGCGCAGATGCGCCGGTTTCTTCAGGTAGGCGACCTCGATCGGTGGCGCGAAGGCATCGGGCGGCACCGGGTCGGGCGCTGCCACGGGCGCGGCGGGTGCGACCGATGCGGCGGCCGCGCGCAGCCTATCCTTGGACTTGGACTTGGACTTCGCTTTGGTCCTGACCTTGCCCGTGGACTTGTCGGCGCGGGCGTCCTTGGTGCGCTTCTTCATGGTGCAAGTCTCGCACGGCGCGTGCGGGCGCGGCAGGACAGCGGCGTGCCGGCGCGGCGGCGCCAGCGCGGGCAGCGACGGGTGCGGCGCTTGCCATCGGGGCTCGGGCCATCGCTCAGACGCCCCGAGGCGCAGTCCGCCGCAGTGCAGGGGCTGACACGCGCGCGGGTGCCAGCCCCAGCCAAGGCCGCAGCCAGCCGCTGCGCCGCGCCAGCCGCCAGGCGGCGAAGCCGCCGCCGAAGGTCAGCGCGACGATGAGCGCGGCCTGCATGCCCGCGGCCAGCGCCAACGGGCGCAGCGCCACCGCCGCGGCGATGATGATGGTCTGGTGCACCAGATACAGCGGATACACCGCTTCGGTCAGCGGCGCGCGCCAGCGGTGGTCGAAGTCCAGATGGCGTCGCGCAAAGCCGAAGGCGGCAACGACGCCGCACCACTGCACCACCGCGAAAGCCAGGCGCATCGGCGCTCGCCAGGCCTCGGGCACGCTCGGCCAGCCGGGCACCGTGCCGGGGTACAGCGCCAGCACCAGCCAGCCCGCCAGCCCCAGCGTCAGCGCCGGCCAGCGCAGCGCCTGCAGGCTGGCCAGCAGCACGCGGCGGCGCGCCAGCAGCACGCCGAACGCGAACATCGGGCCGTAGGCGGCATGCGCCGCCCAGTCGTCGAGCAGCGCGTGGGTCTCGCCGAAGTGCGGGAACAGCAGCAAGCGCAGGGCGCCGAGCAGCAGCAGCGGCAGCAGCAGCAGCCGCCAGCCCGCGAGCCGGGCCAAAGCGTCGGCCGCGTGCCGCCGCCAAGCCTGCGGCAGCAGGCGCAGCGCCGACAGCAGCAGCATCGTGTAGCTCCACAGGTAGGGCAGGAACCACAGGTGGTTCCAGGTGGGCAGCACCAGGCATTGCTTGGCGTCGCAAAAACCGCCGTAGGCACCGAAGTACAGCCGCAGGAAGTCGGGATAGCCCCCGGTGTAGCCGAACTGCTCGCGCACCTGCAGCCATGCCTGCGGCGGCACGACCACCGCCATGCCGAACAGCAGCGGCCACAGCAGCCGCTTGCAGCGCTGGCGCGCCAGGCCGGCGCGGCCGAGCATCAGCCCGGTGGCCAGCCCCGAGACCACGAACAGCAGGCTCATGCGCCAGGGGTTCGTCAGCCGCATCAGCGGCTCCAACGCGGGGTAGGCCGGCGGCAGCTTGACGTGGAAGTCCCACGGCACGTAGAGCATGCCGACGTGGTACAGCACCAGCAGCGCGAAGGCGCCGATGCGCAGCCAGTCGGCGAAGTACAGGCGTTCGCGCGGTTGGGCAGGTGTATTCATGGCGCCAGCGTAGGCCGCGCTGGCGGCGCGGGCCAGCGGCTTGGGGCCAGATGCGCCGCCGCCGGGGCGAAACGCAGGTGGGGGCGCTTCGACCTCGACGTGCCGCCTCAAGCGCCGAGTGCGCGCTGCAAAGCCTGCCGCCACGGCCGGCTGCAGCCCAGCCGCGTGCCGTCGCTGAGCTGCACCGTGGCGTTGCCGTGGCCTGCGGCTTCGACGGCCCGCACCGCGGTCACTGCCACCGCACGGCTGCGATGGATGCGCACGAAGCCCGGCCCCAGGTCGGCGAGCACGCCGTCGAGCGTGCGGCGCAGCAGGTGCATGCGCTGCGCGCCGTGCAGCTCGACGTAGTTGTCGGCGGCCTGCAGCCACAGCAGGTCGCGGCAGGCGATGACCTGCAGCCGGCCGCGCTCGCTGACCACCAGGCGCTCGGCAGCAGGCCGGGCCGCCGCTGGCGCCGGCGGCGCGGACCGTGTCGGCGCCCCGGCGTGGGGCCGCTGCCGCCGCAACCGCTCGATCGCGCGCGCCAGTCGCGCCGGGTCCACCGGCTTGAGCACGTAATCCACCGCGGCCGCATCGAAGGCCGGCAGCGCGTAGGCGTCGAATGCGGTGACGAAGACCACCGCCGGGCCGCCCGCAGCGCGTTCGGGCAGCGACGCGGCCACGTCCAGGCCGCCGAGTTCGGGCATCTGCACGTCCAGCAGCAGCGCGTCGGGGTGCAAGGTCTCGGTCAGCGCCAGCGCCTGCAGGCCGTCGCCGGCCTCGCCCAGTACCTGCACGTCGGGCAGCGCGGCCAGCAGCCGGCGCAGCCGGGCGCGCGCCGGCGGTTCGTCGTCGACGATCAGCAGGCGCAGCGGCTCAGCCACGGACCGGCAGCTCCAGCACGGCGACGCTGCCGCCGGCTTCGCGCGGCAGCAACTGCAGCGACGCGGCCCCGCCGTACAGCGCGCGCAGGCGCTCGCGCAGATTGGCGAGGGCGACGCCAGCGGGGTGTTCGGCCGCGTGGCCCGGGCCGTCGTCGGCCACGCTGAGCATCAGGCGCGCAGCGTCCTGGCGCACCACGATGCGGATCGTGGTTAGCGCGGCACGCCGTTCGACGGCGTGCACGAAGGCGTTTTCCAGCAGCGGCTGCAGCGACAGCGCCGGCACCTCGATGGCCGGCGCGGCGTCCGTGTCCCATTGCAGTCGCACCCGCGCCGGGCCGTAGCGCTGCTGCATCAGCTCCGCGAAGCTGCGCGCCAGCGCCAATTCGTCGGCCAGCGGATGCAGTGGCCGGCGCGCGGCGTCGGTGGCGGCGCGCAGCAGCTGCGACAGGCGCAGCAGCGCGGCGTCGGCGGCGTCGGGGTCGTCGTGCACCAGCGCGGCGATGGTGTTCAGCGTGTTGTGCAGGAAGTGCGGCTGCATCTGCTGCGTCAGCTGCGCCAGCCGCGCTTCGGTGGACAGCCGCTCGAGCCGTTCGGCGCGCAGCCGCTCGGCGGCCAGCGCGCGGTGCGAGCGCAGCGCGTACTGCACGCCGGCGAACAGGATGTAGAAGACCGAGAACTTCAGGCTTTCGTAGGCCAGCACCTCGGGCCAGGGCTGGTGCGGGTAGGGCAGGCCGAAGGCGGCGCGCACCGCGTGGCGCAGGCCGTACAGCAGCCCGACGAAGGCCAGCGCCACCAGCGGCGTGACGCGCAACACGCGCCAGAACCAGCGCGCCGGCCGGGCCAGCCAGGGGTCGTCGCGCGGGCTGCGGCGCCAGCGCCAGGCGGCTATCAGCGTGGCCGCCGCCATCGACGCGGCCTCGTAGAACAGCGGCCAGGGCCACAGCGGCTCGCCGGCGTACCAACGTTCCTGCAGCCCCACCAGCAGCATCAGCACACAGAACGCAGCCCAGGCCGCGGCCAGGCGCGGCGTGATCGGGGCGGGTGCGGCAGCGGCAGCCATCGTGCGCATGATGCGCCCGGGCCGGGCTTAAGATCCTTGCGACCCGCAGCCCCGAGGACCACCCCCATGAGCATCTACGACCAGCATCTGGACAAGAACGCGGCCAACCACGTGATGCTGTCGCCGGTGAGCTTCGTCGAGCGCAGCGCCGAGGTCTTCGGCGACCTGCTGGCGGTGATCCACGGCGCGCGCCGCTATACGTGGGCGCAGTGCCGCGAGCGCAGCGCGCGGCTGGCGGCGGCGCTGCAAGCGCTGGGCATCGCGCGCGGCAGCACGGTCAGCGTGATGCTGCCCAACACGCCCGAGATGGTCGAGGCGCACTACGCGGTGCCGGCGCTGAACGCGGTGCTGAACACATTGAACACGCGGCTCGATGCGCCGCTGCTGGCCTGGCAGTTGAACCACTGCGAAGCCGCGGTGCTGATCACCGACCGCGAGTTCGCGCCGGTGATGGCCGAGGCGCTGCGCATCCTGCAGGCCGAACACGGCCGCACGCCGGTGGTGATCGACGTGGCCGACAGCGAATACGCCGGCGCCGGCGACTGCCTCGGCGCGTACGAGTACGAAGCGCTGCTGGCCGCGCACAGCCCGCTCGCCAAGCTCGAAGGCCCCGCCGACGAGTGGGACGCCGTCGCCGTCAGCTACACCAGCGGCACCACCGGCGACCCCAAGGGCGTGGTCACGCACCACCGCGGCGCCTACCTGAACGCGGTCAGCAACGCGGCGACCTGGACCATGCCGCATTTCCCCAAGTACCTGTGGACGCTGCCGATGTTCCACTGCAACGGCTGGTGTTTCCCGTGGACGGTGGCGATGCTGGGCGGCACGCACGTGTGCCTGCGCCGGGTGGAGGCCGCGCCGATCCTGGCGGCGATGCGCGAGCACGGCGCCGACCACTACTGCGCCGCGCCGATCGTGCACAACCTGCTGATCAACGCGCCGGCTTCGCTGCGCGAAGGCATCCGGCACAAGGTGCGAGGCATGGTGGCCGGTGCGGCGCCGCCGGCGGCGATGATCGAAGGCATGGCCAAGCTGGGCTTCGACATCACCCATGTCTACGGGCTGACCGAGGTCTACGGCCCGGCGTCGGTGGCGGTCAAGCGCGAGGGCTGGGCGCAGCAGAGCCTGTCGGAACAGGCACGGCTGAACGCCCGCCAGGGCGTGCGCTACGCATTGCAGGAGGGCATGACCGTGCTCGACCCGGCGACGATGGCCGAGGTGCCGGCCGACGGCCAGACCATGGGCGAGATCATGTTCCGCGGCAACATCGTGATGAAGGGTTACCTGAAGAACCCCAAGGCCACCGCCGCCGCCTTCGAGGCGGGGTGGTTCCACACCGGCGACCTGGCGGTGATCGAGCCCGACCGTTACCTGAAGATCAAGGACCGCAGCAAGGACGTGATCATCTCGGGCGGCGAGAACATCAGCTCGATCGAGGTCGAGGACGCGCTGTACCGCCACCCGGCGGTGATGGCCTGCGCGGTGGTGGCGCGGCCCGACCCGAAGTGGGGCGAGTCGCCGCTGGCCTATGTCGAGACCAAGGCCGATGCGCAGGTCACGGCGGCCGAGCTGATCGCGCACTGCAAGAGCCTGCTGGCGAGCTACAAGGTACCCAAGGAGATCCGCTTCGAGCCGATCCCCAAGACCAGCACCGGCAAGATCCAGAAGTTCCAGCTGCGCGAACGCGCGAAGAGCGCCGCAGCGATCGGATAGGACGCAGGAGAGCGGCGATGAACGATGCGGCGCTGGTGCTGAACGAACGCGATGCGCGCGGCGTGGTCCGGCTGACGCTGAACCGGCCGGCGGCCTTCAACGCGCTGTGCGAAGCCATGCTCGACGCGTTGCAGCGCGAGCTGGACCGCGTCGCCGCCGACGACACGGCGCGCGTGGTGGTGATCGCCGCGGCGGGCAAGGCGTTCTGTGCCGGGCACGACCTGAAGGAGATGCGCGCCGCGCCGTCGCTGGCCTACTACGAACGCCTGTTCGCGCAGTGCGGGCGCATGATGATGAGCCTCCAGCAGCTGCCCGTGCCGGTGATCGCGCGCGTGCACGGCATCGCCACCGCGGCCGGCTGCCAGCTGGTGGCGATGTGCGACCTGGCGGTGGCCGCGCGCGATGCGCGTTTCGCGGTCAGCGGCATCAACGTCGGCCTGTTCTGCTCGACCCCCGGCGTGGGCTTGAGCCGCAACCTGCAGCGCAAGGCGGCGTTCGAGATGCTGGTCACCGGTGAGTTCATCGGCGCCGACGAGGCGCGGGCGAAGGGCCTGGTCAACCGCGTCGCCGATGCCGATCGGCTCGACGCCGAGGTCGAGGCGCTGGTGGCGAGCATCGTCGCCAAGCCGCGCGACAGCCTCGCGCTGGGCAAGGCGCTGTTCTACCGCCAGCTGGAAACCGGCATCGAGGCCGCCTACGCCGATGCCCAGCAGACCATGGCCTGCAACATGATGCGGCGCAATGCGCTCGAGGGCGTGCAGGCTTTCATCGACAAACGCGCGCCGGATTGGTCCGGCGCCTGAGCAGGGCCGCTCAGGGCTTGCTCGTGCTCTTGCCGGCCGCGCCGGCAGCAGGCGCGGGCGGGGCCGTTGCGGCGGCGGCGCCCAGGCCCTCGCTCATGCCGATCAGCACGCCGCTGACCATGGTCGCGTAGCTGTCCATCAGCACCTGCGTGGCGCGCAGGCTGGCGGCGCGGCTCTTGCGCAGGGTGTCCTGCGTCTGGGCCATCAGTTGCTCGACCGTCTGCGTGGCGCCAGCGCCGGTGGCCGTGCCTTGCAGCTTCATCGTCTGCAGCACCTGCTGCCACGGGCCCTGCACCGGTGCGGCGGCCTCCTTCACCACCTTGCCGACGGTGGCGAAGAGCATGTCCTCCATCTTGTCCACGCTGTCCAGCGCCGCCTTCAGCTGGGTGTCGCGCAGGCCGGCGCCCTGGTCCATCAGCTGTTGCAGGGCCTTGTGGTGTGCCTGCACCGCCTTCAGCAGTGCCGCATCCATGCCGTCGAAGGCCTTGCGCAGCATGGCTTCGATGTCGGCGGGCGGTGCCGGGTTCTTGGCCACCCCGGCCGAGGCGGCCTGCGTCACCGCCTTGATCACGCCGCGCATGTTCTCCAGCGTCATCTCGCGGCTTTGCAGCGCCTTCAGCGTGGCTTCGGCCACCGCCTGGCGCAGCTTGTCACCCTGCTGGGCCGAGGCCGCGGCGAACATGTCGATGAGCGTGTCCTGGTCGACGCCCGACTTGGTCATGAGGGTCTCCTGGTGAGGGTTGAGCAAAGCGCCGCGCGATTCTCAGGCAAGCGCGTGCGGCGGGGAAGATGGCGCAGGCGGTGCGGGCGCGTTTCGCGTTTCGCTACAGTGCGTCGCAGCCGACCCTCGAGCCGCGATGAACCCCCGCCTGCGCTTGCGCCCGACCATGCTGTCCGACCTGGACTTCGTGACCGCGGTCGAGCGCGACAGCCGCAACCTGCCGTTCATCACGCCGTGGGAGCGCACGCAGCACGAAGGCGCGGTGCGCTTTCCGGACTTCCGCCACTTCATCGTCGAAGGCGGCGACGACGATGCCGCCGTGGGCTTCGTCATCCTGCAAGGCTGCCGCAACCCGCACCGCAGCGTCGAGCTGAAGCGGCTGGTGCTGCAGACCAAGGGCCAAGGCCTGGGCCGCGCGTGCGTGCGGCTGCTGAAGAAAATGGCCTTCAGCGACCTGCACGCGCATCGCTTCTGGCTGGACGTGAAGCTGTTGAACGCGCGTGCACTGGCGCTGTACGCCAGCGAAGGCTTCGTCGAGGAAGGCCGCCTGCGCGAGAGCGTGCGTATGACCATCGACGGTGCCGATGGCTACGATTCGCTGGTGGTGATGAGCATGCTCGACCGCGAATACCAGGCGCGCGTGGCACTCAACCTGGAAGGCGCGCCCGGCAATGGGCTGCAGCCGCCGTAGGCCCGGCCACACGAGGAGAGCTTCGATGATCAGCACGATGATGGACGTGCCGCTGTCGCTGAACCACCTGCTCGAGCGCGCCGGCAGGCTGTTCCCCGGCAACAGCGTGGTCTCGCGGCTGCCCGACAAGTCGCTGCGCCGCCACAGCTACGCCGAGTACTACCGGCGCACGCGCGCGCTGGCCTCGGCGCTGCAGCGGCTGGGGCTGCAAAAGGGCGAGCGCGTGGCCACGCTGTGCTGGAACCACCATGCGCACCTGGAGGCCTACTTCGGCATCCCGGCCGCCGGCGGCGTGATGCACACGCTGAACCTGCGCCTGTCGGCCGAGGAGATCGGCTGGATCGCCGCCGACTGCAAGGACCGCTTCATCATCGTCGACGACGTGCTGCTGCCGCTGTTCCGCCAGGTGATGCCGCTGCACAGTTTCGAAAAGGTGCTGGTGTTTCCGTTCAGCGGCGCGCCGG
>ERZ795045.5078-NODE-5078-length-10116-cov-8.372528_pt1 | contig 10116 bp, 7 predicted proteins | sample MGYA00375129_ERZ795045 | MGnify/ENA primary metagenome ERZ795045 (study PRJEB30174, sample SAMN05720166) | activated sludge metagenome | isolation source: anaerobic digester from wastewater treatment plant | place: Japan | collected 2015-05-15 ... | reverse complement strand
ATTTCTTCTTTTGATTGATAAAAAGGATTGATTCCCTTTGTGAAAATTTCTTTCAATATCTTTTTATCTTCAATAACACACCAATGTGTTTTTGTAGAACCACTATCAGCAATTAATTTCATATTTTGTGAATTGCAAAAAATTAATTTTGCTACAAAGTAAAGTAAAAGAAATCACCTTTCAAAGAAAAAATAATAAAAATTACATTTTAACGCAAACGATTGCAAAAAAAAATTTGTTAAGAAAGAAAATTATTGTACTTTTGAAATCAAATTTAAAGAATTTGTAATTTTTAAAAATATGAAAACAAATTTAAGTTCAAAAATTTCAATGATTCGTATCCCCAAAAGATACTATCAGCCTGACGATATATTTGATTTGTCGCGTGTGACGCGTTTTGAAAAAATACCAACGGAAATTTTTGATAATGAACAAGTTGGTTCAAAAAAAGTAGCCGAAGAAATTGCAGACCTTATTCGTAAAAAACAGTCAACCAATGAAAACTGTGTCTTAGGATTAACAAGTGGAAGATCTATGTTGGGTATTTATGCCGAATTGATTCGTTTACATAAAAAAGAAAATCTTAGCTTTCATAATGTTATTGTTTTTTTATTGTTTGAATATTATCCCTTGTCCAGTAATTTGCAAGGTGCTTATGCTCAATTGAAAGAATTATTATTTGATCATATTGATATTCCTGAAGAAAATATTTTTTATCCTGATGGAACAATGGATAAATCTGAAATTATCGAGGCTTGTGCTGCTTATGAACAGAAAATAGCTTCTTATGGAGGAATTGATCTTCAACTTTTAGGTATTGGTCAAACAGGGAATATTGGTTTTAATGAGCCTGGTTCACAAGTGAATTCACAAACTCGCCTTATCTTATTGGATAATGTTTCAAGAAAAGATGCGGTAGATTATTTTGGAAGCATCGATTTGGTTCCTATTTCAGCCATTACAATGGGGGTAGGTACAATTTTGAAAGCAAAAAGAATTATAGTAGTAGCTTGGGGTGAGCACAAATCAACTGTGATTAAAAATGCTGTAGAAGGAGTTATGTCTGATATGGTTCCTGCTTCATTTTTGCAACTCCATTCCAATGTAAAAATTATTATTGATCTTCATGCTGCCAGTGAGCTTACTCGAATTAGTATGCCGTGGTTGGTAACTTCCTGTGAATGGGATAGCAAATTGATTCGTCGGGCAATTGTGTGGTTATGTCTAAGAATTAACAAACCTATATTAAAACTTACCAATAAAGATTATAATGACAATGGGTTAAGTGAATTGCTGGCCATTTATGGCTCAGCTTATAATGTTAATATTCGTATTTTTAACGACTTGCAGCATACTATTACCGGATGGCCTGGCGGGAAACCTAATGCTGACGATACCTATCGTCCTGAAAGAGCTTTCCCTTATCCAAAACGTGTCATTATTTTTAGTCCCCATCCTGACGACGATGTTATTTCAATGGGAGGCACTTTTAAACGCCTGATTGATCAAAATCATGAAATTCATGTGGCATACGAAACTTCAGGAAACATTGCCGTAACAGATGAAGAAGTGATTCGTTTTCTTTCTTTTACAAAAGGATTTAAAGATTTATTTGATGCTGAAAATAAAGCTTTTGAAGAAAAATATAACGAATTATATAATTTCCTATTGAATGAAAAAAAAGAAGGGGATAATGACACAAAGGATATTCTCGAACTAAAAGCATTGATTCGAAGGGGTGAAGCTAAAGCTGCTTGTAGATATTTAGGGCTCCCTTTAAAGAACATTCATTTTCTTAATTTGCCCTTTTATGAAACAGGTACCATCAAAAAAAACGATTTAACTGAAATAGATGTAAATATTATTAAACAACTTTTACAAGAAGTTCGTCCGCATCAAATTTATGCGGCTGCCGACTTAGCCGATCCTCATGGAACGCATAAAATTTGCCTTGATGCTGTTTTAGCAGCTATCGACGAACTCAAGGAAGAAGAATGGATGAAAGATTGTTGGATATGGTTGTATAGAGGTGCATGGAAAGAATGGGAAATAGATCATATAGAAATGGCTGTTCCTTTAAGTCCTGAAGAATTGAGAAACAAACGAAATGCTATCTTACGGCACCAGTCACAGATGGAAAATGCCCCTTATTTAGGTGATGATCAACGGCTTTTTTGGCAGCGTTCTGAAGATAGAAATCGTGCAACTGCTGAATTATATACCAAATTAGGCTTGGCTTCTTATGAAGCGATAGAAGCTTTTGTCAGATATATTATATAATAAAAAATATTAATGCTTACATAATTATGAAAATCATAGATTGTTTTATTTTTTATGAAGAGACAGAGGGAATAAAAAAAACTATCCAGAATTTATTAGAAAGTGAATTGGTAAATAATATTTATCTTTTAACAAAATCTTCTCTTAATCCGAATGTTGAAAAATGTGACAATATTCCAATAAGTTCCTTGATGAGTACGGATACAGTAAAAAAAATTGCAGATAAATCGCAAGCTCTTTATACAATGATTTATCTTAAAAATACAACATTGGAATTAGGTCAATTTTCTTTAGAACGATTTTATCAAATAGCTAATGATACTCAAGCTGGGTTGATTTATTCTGATTATTATCAAATAACCAACGGAACTCGTTCTAAATTACCACTGATAGATTACCAATTAGGTAGCGTACGAGATGACTTTAATTTTGGTTCTGTATTGTTTTACAACACTGAATGTTTAAAAAAAGCTGTGAGTGAATTTTCTGAAAATTATCAATATGCTGGTTTCTATGATTTAAGGTTAAAAGTTTCTCAATGCACCGAATTGATTCACATAGATGAATATTTATACTCTGATGTAGAATTAGATATTCGTAAAAGTGGTGAAAAACAATTTGATTACGTAGATCCAAAAAATCGTGAAATTCAGTTGGAAATGGAAAAAGCATGTACTGATCATTTAAAAAAGATAGATGCTTACCTAAAACCCGTATTTAAAAAAATTTCATTTAACGAAGAAAAATTTCCTGTTGAGGCTTCCATAATTATTCCTGTCAAGAATAGGGTGACTACCATTGAAGATGCTATTCGCTCTGCTTTGTCACAAAAAACCACTTTTGAATTTAATGTTATTATTGTGGATAATTATTCGACGGATGGAACAAGTCAAATAATTGCCAAATATGCAAAGAAAGATGAACGGATTATTCATGTTATCCCTGAAAGAGAAGATTTATTGATAGGAGGTTGTTGGAATTTGGCAATTCATCATCCTTTATGTGGTAAATTTGCTGTTCAACTGGATAGTGATGATATTTATCAGGATGAAAATACTCTACAAACTATCGTGGAAGCTTTTTATGAGCAAAATTGTGGTATGGTGGTAGGTTCTTACACCACAACCGATTTTAATATGAATATTCTTCCGCCGGGGCTGATTGATCATAAGGAATGGACTCCTGAAAACGGTCGTAATAACGCTTTAAGAGTGAATGGTTTTGGCGCTCCACGAGCTTTTTATACTCCTTTATTAAGAAAAATTAAAGTTCCTAATTCTAACTACGGAGAAGATTATGCATTGGGACTTGTTTTCAGCCGGGATTATCAGATAGGAAGAATTTATCGTTCACTTTATCTTTGTCGTCGTTGGAAAGATAATTCTGATGCCGAATTAGATCCTGCAACACTAAATCTTTATAATCATTATAAGGATAAAATCAGAACTATCGAAATAAAAGCAAGACAGCAAAAAAATAAACTGGAACTTAACAAATAAATCAAACTTAGTTCCGGAAAGTATAAAGTAGCGATTTTTTAAAGTAGCATTTTGTTGATTTCTAATCAGTGCTTTTATTTGAAAAACACTGATTAGAAATTATAAATTGGAACTAAAAAAATTATATTATTCCTTGTGCAAGCATAGCTTTTGCAACTTTCATAAAACCAGCCACATTAGCTCCTTTCAAATAATTAACGTAGCCATCGTTTTCGCGTCCATATTTTATGCATTGTTCATGAATTTTTTTCATGATTTGATGTAATTGAGCATCCACTTCTTCGGCTGTCCAATTTAAGTGGATAGCATTTTGTGTCATTTCCAAACCTGAAACGCTTACTCCGCCTGCATTTACTGCTTTTCCGGGAGCAAATAACAATTTATGTTGTAAAAATAAATCAATAGCTTCTGGCGTACACCCCATATTAGAAACTTCTGCAACGCATTTAACATGATTATTAATCAACATTTGAGCATCGTCTTTATTTAGTTCATTTTGTGTAGCGCAAGGCATGGCAATATCCACTTTTACTTCCCACGGCTTCCGATTTGGGAAAAATGGAACGCCAAATTTCTCAGCATAAGGTGATACAATATCATTACAACTTGCTCTTAATTCCAGCAGATAATCAATTTTTTCACCCGTTATTCCATTTTCATCATAAATAAAGCCATCCGGTCCAGAAACAGTTACCACTTTGGCACCCATTTGCGCAGCTTTTAAAATAACACCCCAAGCTACATTACCAAAACCTGAAACAGCAATTGTTTTTCCTTGAATATCCATACCATTGGTTTTGAGCATTTGCTGAACAAAATACAAAGCACCAAAACCTGTGGCTTCTGGTCGAATGTAAGAACCGCCAAATTCTAAATTTTTGCCTGTTAAAACTCCTGTATTTTCACGAGTTAACTTTTTGTACATTCCGTATAAATAACCAATTTCACGACCTCCAACACCAATATCACCTGCTGGCACATCAATATCAGGTCCAAGATAACGCCAAAGTTCGGTCATAAAAGATTGACAGAATCGCATCATTTCCATTTCAGATTTCCCTTTCGGATTAAAGTCAGAACCTCCTTTAGCTCCACCCATTGGTAAAGTTGTTAAAGCATTTTTAAAAATTTGCTCAAAAGCAAGCGATTTCATAATAGATAAATTTACTGAAGGATGAAACCGCAAACCGCCTTTATAAGGTCCAATGGCATTGTTGAATTGCACGCGATAACCGATATTTACTTGCACATTTCCCTCATCATCTATCCAGGGAACTTTGAAAGTAATAATTCGATCTGGTTCTACCAAACGTTCAACAATTTTTACTTTTTCAAATTCAGGATGTTGGGAATAAATTTCATCAATACTAGTTAATATTTCACGAACTGCTTGTAAATATTCTTTTTCTCCGGGATGTTTAGCTTCAAGTGATGATAATAATTTTTCAACATTCATAATATTTATTTTTTAGAAATTAGTAATTATATTTATAATATGATAAATATCCTTGTTAAGGAAAATGAATTCAAAAATATAAATAAGAAAGTGTAGTTTTTTCGGGTGCAAATTTAAACTTTTTATTTCATATTGCAAACATTTGATAGAAATTTTTATCATTTGAATAATAAAATTTTAAAAAAGAAAGTAATTATCTACTAATAAATGATTTTTAGAAGAAATATGTTTTAATTGATTTGAATAAAAGGAAGTTCAAAAAAAATGATTGTTGGGTGAGTGAACCATAGTATACATTTTTTCAAAATTCAGCTTTTTGGAAATGTTTTTTACTATTTAGTTTTTATAAAAAAAGATGATAATTGATTATTAATCTGGCAGTTTACTATTGTTAAATACACTTGCCATATACATTGTTGTTAAAGCCGTTGTTGTCAAATGTAGAAAAGGGTGGATAAGAAAAGTAGGAATGACAATAAAACCTCACAAATGGCTTCCAGGAGAAGAAATCTTTTATTGATGGAGGGGTGATCTCGGCGGGATTCGAACCCACGACCCACAGCTTAGAAGGCTGTTGCTCTATCCAACTGAGCTACGAGACCAGAATTTTTTGGTGTAAAAAAAGAAAAACAAAATTAATCAGCATCAAGAAATCATTAGGAATGCAATTTTTATTATTTTCGATTGATTTTCCTGCTATTTCCCGTTGCAAAAGTACTGTAATTTTAAAAAAAACGCAAGTGTTTTTATTCAAAATTCATAATAAGGAGTCTTTTTCGACTAAAAATAACTAATTTTGTAAAATTAAAAGGTATTATTATCAAAATAATAAATATATAGACTGATAAATGAAAGTATTAAAATTTGGCGGCACTTCGGTTGGCTCAGTGCAGGGCATTTTGAATTTAAAAAAAATTGTTGAATCACAAAACGAACAGATAGTAGTAGTGGTTTCTGCTTTGTCAGGTGTAACAGATCAGTTATATCATATTTCAAAAATAGCTGCGAGTGGTGATGAAAGTTACTTAAAGGAATATGATGAAATGTTTCGCCGTCACATGGAAATCATTCATCAAGTGATTTCTCCTGAAAAAAAAGCAAAAACAGTCAGTCAAGTTCAGACATTGTTTGCTGATCTTTTAAATATATTTCGTGGAATTTATTTAATTAAAGATATATCCACTAAAATTACTGATACTGTTGTAAGTTATGGTGAAATGATTTCTTCTGTCATTATTGCCAATGTTATAAAAAATGCTGTTCATTTTGATTCACGGACATTTATTAAAACAAAGGATCAATATAATAAACACATGGTAGATTTTAAAACTACCAATGCTCTTATTCAAGAAAAATTTAAGGATGCTCCTCAGATTGTAGTATGTGGCGGATTTATTTCAACCGATGTAGAAGAAAATTATGTCACCAATTTGGGTAGAGGAGGTTCTGATTATACTTCTGCTATTCTTGCTGCTGCCTTAAATGCTTCCATTCTTGAAATCTGGACAGATGTTGATGGTTTTATGACTGCCGATCCACATATCATTAATAACGCTTATGTAATTGATCGATTGAGTTATAGTGAAGCAATGGAGCTTTGTAATTTTGGTGCAAAAGTGATTTATCCACCTACTATTTTCCCTGCTTTTCATAAAAGTATTCCAATCATCATTAAAAATACTTTTCATCCTGAGGCACAAGGCACTTACATTTCGAAAGAAAAGTCGGGTGAACCTTCCAAAGCCATTAAAGGAATTTCATCCATCGACGATACTTCCTTAATTACCATTCGAGGTTTGGGAATGGTGGGTGTTATTGGAGTTAATTACCGAATTTTTCGTGCTTTGGCAAAAAATGGCATCAGCGTATTTTTTGTTTCGCAGGCTTCTTCTGAAAGTACTACTTCCATTGGTGTTCGAAATGCTGATAGTGCTTTAGCTGTTCAAGTGCTGAAAGATGAATTTATTTATGAATTAGAACAGGGTGAAATTGATGAGATTTTTTCTGAAGATGAGATGGCAACAATTGCCATTGTTGGCGACAATATGAAACGTACTCCTGGTATAGCTGGAAAACTTTTTGGTACTTTAGGACGAAATGGTATTAATGTCGTTGCTTGTGCACAGGGAGCATCGGAAACTAATATTTCATTTGTTACTGATAGAAGCTATTTGCGAAAGGCATTGAATGTTATTCATGATTCGTTTTTTCTGTCTGAGTATCAAGTGCTGAATATTTTTTTGGTGGGTATTGGTATGGTGGGAAGCAATTTGTTAAATCAAATCAAGATGCAGCAACCCAAATTGATACAGGAAAAAGGATTAAAATTGAATGTTGTAGGAATAGCTACAAGTGAAAAAATGTATTTCGACAGAGAAGGAATTGATATTGAACAATATAATGAGATTTTGGAAACAAAAGGTGTAGTATCTTCCTCTGAAAAGATTGCTAGTGAAATTATCAATATGAACATTTTTAATTCTGTTTTTGTGGATTGTACTGCCAGTGAACAAATTGCTGATTTGTATCAACAATTACTCGATCATAATATTTCTGTGGTAGCAGCTAATAAAATAGCAGCCTCTTCTTCGTACGACAAATACATTCGGTTGAAAGAAACTGCTCTTCGTAAAGGAATTAAATTCCTTTTTGAAACCAATGTAGGAGCTGGTTTACCTATTATCAGCACCATTAATAATTTGATAAATAGCGGCGACCGTATTTTTAAAATTGAAGCGGTACTTTCCGGAACGTTGAATTTTATTTTTAATACCATCAGTGAAGAAATACCTTTGAGCAAAGCTATTCGGTTGGCGAAAGAAAAAGGTTTTTCAGAACCTGATCCTCGTATTGATTTAAGTGGTAAAGATGTGGTGCGAAAACTTGTTATTCTGGCACGTGAAGCAGGCTATCGAGTGGAACAGGAAGAAGTAGTAAAAAAATTATTTATCCCTGATAAGTTTTTTAAGGGAACATTGGAAGAATTTTGGGAAAGTATTTCCGAACTGGATGAAGAATTTGAACAAAAAAGACAGATTTTGGCTTCGCAGGGAAAACGTTGGAAATTTGTAGCTTCTATGGATCATGATTATTGTGAAGTGGGACTTCAGGAAGTAGATCAGCATCATCCTTTTTATGATTTGCAAGGAAGTAATAATATCATTTTACTTACCACAGAACGTTATAATGAATTTCCTATGATGATCAAAGGTTATGGAGCTGGAGCAAGTGTTACTGCAGCAGGAGTATTCTCCGACATTATCAGCATTGCTAATATTCGTTGAGAGAATGAAAAACACTCGAGTTTTATTTTCTGTGGTGTTTTCTTTGTGTTTTGTTATTGCTTGCAAAAAAATGCCACCACAATTACCAGCCAATAAAAACGTTGATGACGTCCAGAATACTATGTCAATGATGGAAATAAACCATCAATTAGCACTTCGAGAAGACAGCTTATTGCAAGTGTATGTGGCGAACTTGAAAGACAAAAGTTTCAGGAAGACAGAAACTGGATTGTGGTATAAAATTGAAAAAACTAAGCAAGGAAAGAAAATAAAAAATAATGATGTTTGTCAATTTTCTTATGAACTTTTTTCATTGGATGACAAGTTGCTTGAGAAAAATGAACAAGAAATTATTGTTATAGGAAAAAAACAGACTATCAAAGGACTTGAAGAAGGATTGCAACTTTTACGCAAAGGCGATAATGCCATTTTCATTATTCCATGGTATCTGGCTTACGGGATGAAAGGGAAAGAACCATTAATAGCTCCTTATGTTTCAGTAATTTACAGGGTAAAAGTGTTTGAATAATATAGCCAATTTGAACGAACTTAAAGGAAATAGTAGTTTCTGTTTATTTTTAATGACAATTCTGGGATAAATTTAATTATTTTTTGAAAAGGTTAATTCTTCCTTTTTTGTTTTCTAAACAATACTAAAGAAGAGACTCCCAAAATAGCACGTCTCTTCTTTAAATATTTCTCTAAAATAGTTATTTTGCTTGTTGTTCTGCCTCTTTAATCATTTGCTCGCTGGCATACATATAAACTTCTACTCGACGGTTGGCAGCTCTTCCTTCAGGGGTAGAATTATCAGCTACAGGTTCAGAATAATTTTTCCCTATCACATCTTTAATTTGATTAGCAGGAACTCCTTTTGATTTTAGAAAATTAGCTACTGATTGTGCTCTTTCTACAGATAATTTTTGATTAAACTCTAAAGAACCTGTATTATCTGTGTGACCTATAATAGCAATATCCATAGTTGGATTTTCAATCATAATTTGCGCAAATTTACTCAAAGCATTTTTTGACGCTTCATTTAAAGTACTTTTATTCGTTTCAAATAAAATACCTGATTCAAAAGTTACTTTCACTGCTGGAAGCCCATTAATATCAGTAATGGTTTCTACTTTTGCTCCTTCAATTGCAGCCGCTTTTTCTGCTGCCTTATCCATTTTGTGTCCAATAATTGCACCTGTTGTTGCTCCAACTGCTGTTCCAATAGCAGCACCTATTCCAGCACTTTTCGCATCTTTACCTACAATAGCTCCTATTCCTGCCCCGACGGCAGCGCCCGTCCCTGCACCAATCATGGTACCTTTTGCTGTCTTGTTTAGGGATTTACAGCCACTTAAAATTATAGCAAATGATAGGAACAAAATCATTAATCCATTTTTTGTTTTCATATTCATAAATTTTTAAAGTTAATAAAACATAATTTACTAATAGTTTCTTTTTCAATTTTTTTGAAAAACGCTATTTTATTGACGAATAAATTTTTTTTGTTTAAAACAATGTATAAAAATAATTCCCCCATAATTTTTTTCAAAGATAATTTGTTTTTATTTAATTTTCAAACGTAATTTGTTAAATTTGA
>ERZ795045.5077-NODE-5077-length-10120-cov-3.882762_pt1 | contig 10120 bp, 12 predicted proteins | sample MGYA00375129_ERZ795045 | MGnify/ENA primary metagenome ERZ795045 (study PRJEB30174, sample SAMN05720166) | activated sludge metagenome | isolation source: anaerobic digester from wastewater treatment plant | place: Japan | collected 2015-05-15 ... | reverse complement strand
ATCCGCTCTTTTTTCAACTTTTTAGTCCTGGAGGGCATCGTTGAGGAAAATCCGGCCCGGGATCTGGAGACCCCCAAGCTGGAGAAAAAACTGCCCCGCGTTCTTACGGCCAAGGAAGTGGACAAACTGCTGGGCCAGCCCAAGTTAGGCGAGCCCAACGGGCTGCGGGATAAAGCCATGCTGGAATTGCTTTACGCCTCCGGTATCCGCGTTTCGGAGCTGGTCACGTTAAATGTAAGCGATTTTAACCCGGAGGTGGGCTTCCTGCGCTGTAAAGGCAAGGGCATGAAAGAACGCATTGTCCCCATCGGCAGTGTGGCTATTAATTATGTGCAGGAATACATACAGAATCATCGCTACAAATTGACCAAAAAAACCGACGAAAAAGCTTTATTTGTCAATCATCACGGCCGCCGCCTGACCCGCCAGGGCTTCTGGAAAATACTGAAAAAATATGTGCAAAAATCGAAAATCTCCGGCGATATTACTCCCCACACCTTGAGGCATTCCTTTGCCACGCATCTATTGGAAAACGGTGCGGATCTCTGTTCCGTGCAGGAAATGCTGGGCCATTCCGATATTTCTACCACCCAGATTTATACCCAGATTACCAGGCGAAAGATCCGTGAAGTATATGACAAAACCCATCCCAGAGCCTGATCTGGCCACCACGGGCCGGCGCGTGGTCGTGGTGGTGCTGGATGGCGCCGGGGTGGGGGCGCTGCCTGACGCCGCGGCGTACGGGGACGCAGGCGCCAATACCCTCTACCACGTGCTGCAAAAAGAAGGCCCCCTCAAGCTGCCAAACCTTAACCGGCTGGGCCTGGGAAGGATTTTACAGCTTTCCTCTCCCGGCGCGCTTCCTCCCGGGCTTACCGATGCCGCCCCGCCGGGTTATTACGGGCGCATGGCCCTGCGCTCGCCGGGTAAAGACACCACCAGCGGCCACTGGGAACTGGCCGGGGTAATCCTGACGCAGCCGTTTCCAGTCTATCCCCGCGGCTTCCCCGATGAAGTGATCAAACCCTTTGAGCAAGCCCTGGGGCGCAAAGTGCTTGGCAACAAGCCGGCTTCCGGGACCGAAATTATTGAAGAGCTGGGTGAAAAGCACCTTCAAACAGGGTACCCCATTGTCTATACTTCGGCGGACAGTGTGTTCCAGATCGCCGCCCACGAAGCGGTGGTGCCGCCCGAAGAGCTGTACCGCTGGTGCACTATAGCCCGGGAAATCTTAACAGGAAAGCATGCCGTGGGGCGGGTTATCGCCCGGCCCTTTACAGGCCGCCCCGGTGCTTTTGTGCGCACCGGCGGGCGGCATGATTATTCCCTGGATCCGCCCGGTAAGACTCTGCTCGATCTGGCTGCCGGGGCCGGGTATCCCGTGGCTGTCATCGGCAAGGTTTCTGATATTTTCAACCATCGCGGGATTACGCTGAAGCGGCCCGGGGGCGGCAATGATGCCGTAGCCGCTGATCTGTGCTATCTCCTGGAGAATGTGCGCAGCGGAGTGCTCTGGGCCACTTTCGGCGATTTTGATACTCTTTACGGTCACCGCAATGACAGTGCCGGCTATGCTGCGGCCCTGGAGAAGTTTGACCTTCAGCTAAGCCAGTTTATGCAGGCTTTAACGCCCGGAGATCTTCTGCTCATCACCGCCGACCACGGCTGTGACCCGACTCATCCCGGCAGCGACCACACCCGGGAATACGTGCCCCTTATGGCCTGGAGCCCCTCGTTCAGCGGCAGTGTCAACTGTGGCACCCGTAAGACTCTGGCCGATTTGGGGGCCGGAGCTGCGGCATGGTTGAAGCTGCCTGCGCCGCTTCACGGGCAAAGCTTTTTAAATCCCGGCCAGGGGCCAGGCTCCAGGGCGGGGGCACCATCTGAAGGGGATACCATCTGAAGAATGAATAATATTCTTCCCAGATCGCCCGCCTCCTGAAATACTCCTATTTTTCTGCCGGTGATGATAATTATTACCCCTGGCTTTAGCTTTTCAGGGACTCCTTTTTCTCCTTTTACCGGAGGCAAAAAACCGTATTTTTTTTTCCCCCATGGATAAAATAGCAAAAAAATGAAAGGGAGCGATGAGGTGGTGAAAGCGCTACGCTTCGCAATCGTCGCGGGTATTTTAATCTGCCTGCTCTGTTCGTCTCTGGCCGCTACCGGGCTGGCGGAAGAGCCGGAATTTGATCTTAAAGCGAAAGCGGCCCTGCTGATGGAAGTAAACAGCGGCAAAATCATCTGGGAAAAAAATAGCCGCGAGCGGCTTTATCCGGCCAGCCTGACCAAAATCATGAGCCTGCTGGTGGTGCTGGAACAGTTGGAGCAGGGCGCTTTTTCTCTTGATGACCAGGTTCATGTCAGCGCCAGGGCTTCTTCCATGGGCGGTTCGGAGCTTTTCTTAAGTGAAGGCGACGTAGTCTCTTTAGAAAACTTGCTTATTGGCATGGCGGTGGGCTCGGCCAATGACGCCGCGGTAGCGGTGGCTGAACATGTGGGTGGATCCGTAGAAGGTTTCGTGGAGATGATGAATGAAAAGGCGCGGCAATTGGGAATGGCTGACACCCATTTTTGCAACCCCCACGGGCTGCACCACCCCGACCATTACAGCAGCGCTTATGATATCATGCTCATGAGCCTGGCCCTGCTGGAATACCCGCGCATTCACCAGTGGGCCACGATCTGGATGGACGAGCATTTCCTCAAAGGCCAGATTAAATCCGGGGAAGTATTCTTGAGCAACACCAACCGCCTCGTTTATTACTACCCCGGTTGTGACGGCCTTAAAACCGGATTCACCCGCGAGGCCGGCAACGGCATCTCCGCCACGGCGAAGCGCGGTCAAACCCGCTTTCTGGCTGTGGTCCTCGGTTCTCCCACCGTGGACGATCGCTATGATGCAGCGGTGAAACTTTTAGATTATGGCTTCAGCCATTTCAAGGGTATACCCATTCTGGACGCGGATGAAGTGGCGGCCACTATCACCGTGGACAAAGGCCAGCCGTCTACGGTAAACCTGGTGCCGCGAAGCCGCTTTGGCCTGCTGCTGCCCCGGGGTGCAGAGGAGTCTTTCACCCGCGAAATTAAATTGCTTCCGGTTCAGCCGCCTATTAAGCAGGGCGACAAGCTGGGCGAATTAATCATCACCTATAATGAAGGGGAGAAGGCGAGCGTAGATCTGGTGGCTGCCGCTGATGTGGCCCGCGCTTCCCAGCCGGTGATCTTCCTGCGCCTGCTTTACCGCTGGCTCCGCTTCGGCCGCTAACTTGAAATAGGGGTTGCCTGATGGTCAGTCAGGCAGCCCCTTTCTTTATGCATTAACCTTGCTTGCCATATTTCCAATGAAAATGCCCCAAACATTCTTTCTTGGAGCAGGCGGAACAAATAATAAGCGGCCGGTCAAAGTATGGCAAATGGCTCCGGTTATGATCGAGTACAAATTGGTTAAAGTGCAGGTAAACCTGCATTTTTTTTGTTTCGGGAGTAAGCTTCTGAACCTCCGTGTGCTCCACCAAATTGGCCTGGACAATGGCCAGCCGCCGCCGTGGCCTGCTTTTAGAATCATTGCTTTTTCTTTCATTGTCCGCAGCCGGATAAATATTCCTTTGTCGAAAATTTTTTACTACGTGGCAGGGAAATTTTGATAAGCGCAGAATAATTTACCATGGTAAGCTTTCGAGTCAAGGAGGTAGCCATGGATCTGGAAAAAAAGATACGCGATCAATGCCTGCTAATTCGCGTCCGGGGAGAGCTGGACCATCACTGGTCCGCTGTGTTGCGGCAGAATATTGACCGTTCCCTGGAAGAACACGGCGCCAGAAACCTTCTGCTAAATCTGGAAGGTCTCTCTTTCATGGACAGCTCCGGCGTCGGCGTGCTTCTGGGCCGTTACCGGCGCCTGGCGGCCCAGGGCGGGCGCATGGCCCTTTGCCGGGTCTCACCCGCTGTAATTAAAGTGCTGGAGATTTCTGGAGTATCTAAAATTATCCCCTTTTATCAAAGCGAAGCAGAGGCTTTTCGGAACCTGGCCCTGCCGGCGCAAAGGAGGCCGCAATAACGGTGCAAGCGCAATCATTTATGAAACTGGAAATCCCGAGCCTTTCGGAAAATGAATCTTTTGCCCGCGTGGTCGTGGCCGCTTTTGCTTCGCGCCTGGATCCGACCCTGGAAGAGATCAGCGACATTAAGACCGCCGTTTCCGAAGCGGTTACCAATGCCATCATCCACGCTTACGAAGACCGGATCGGGCCCATCACCATCACCGCCTGGCTGGATGGAAACCGCCTTACTGTGACCGTCGCCGACGTGGGCGTAGGTATAGCGGACCTGGAGCAAGCCCGCCAGCCGCTTTATACCAGCAAACCCGAGTTGGAGCGCTCGGGAATGGGCTTTACGATTATGGAAAATTTCATGGATTCCATGGAGGTGGAATCCGCCCCGGGTGAAGGAACAAAGGTTACGCTAACCAAGATTATTCGTTCCAAGAGTAAACTGGAGGAGAACTAAACGGATGGAGGAAGAGCTGCGCGCGCTGCTTCAGCGTTACCAGGGCGGCGAGAGTGAAGCTGCGCCGGAGCTGATATCACGCTTAAGTCCCCTGGTTAAAGGGCTGGCCCGGCGCTATGCCGGCACATCTTCCGAAATCGAGGATTACTACCAGGTAGGAATGCTGGGCCTGCTTAAAGCAGTCGCCCGCTTTAAAACGGAGGTCCCGGTTAAATTTACCACCTTTGCTCTTCCCTGGATCAGGGGAGAAATGCTCTGCTACCATCGCCATACTGCCTCACCGGTAAAAGTGAGCCGCTCTCTGTGGGAGCAGGCCCGCGCCCTTAACCTTTGCCGCGAGCAATTGCTGCAGGAACTGCAGCGCGAGCCTACATTGTCCGAGCTTTCCCGGGCTTGCGGCATACCCGTGGAAGAGATCTCTCTCATAACCGAATCAACCCTGCCGCTGTCCGCCCTGGAAGAAGAGACCACCGCCACCCGGGAAGGAGCCAGCCAGGAGGAGCAGCTCATTGACCGCATCAGCCTGCGGGAAGGGATAATGCAGTTGACCCCCATGGAGCGAAGAATTATTGTCCTGCGTTTTTTCCAGGAGCAAACGCAGGCGCAAGTCGGCCGCTCTTTAACCCTTTCCCAGCGCCAGGTTTCGCGCCTGGAGAAAAGAATTTTAGGCCGGCTGCGCCGCTACCTGCAGCCCTGACTGGTATAAGAAGTTCTATTTGAAACATACTAAAACCGCTGTCAAAATAATGGCCCCGGGGAGGTCTACCATGTTTTTGCGGGGATATTCTCTCAGGGTTACGGCGGTTCTTTTTTTATTGATCCTGTTTGTGCTTATTGCCGGCCTGCTGGCTTATACCATCTGGTATTCGCCGCCACGGGAACCGCCCCGCCGTTCGCGGCCGGTGGCGGTTACTCTAACCACAAATCCTGTAACTAAATTAAATTCACTTAAAGGAGGCTCCATTACCGGTGACTACGGTAGCCAAAGTAATTGAACTGGTCGGGGAATCTGAAGTGAGCTGGGACGACGCCATGCGCAACGCGGTAAAAGAGACGTCCAAAACGCTGGACAATATCACCGGAGTAGAGGTGCTTAACTTTACTGCGTCCCTGGACAATGGGGAAATCGTCGAGTACAAAGTCAATCTGAAACTGGCTTTCGGCGTCCATGAAAACAGGTAGCAGAAAGTGAGGCGGGTGGCAAAGTGGCCAGTATTCATCCTGAGCTTAACATTACGGAAGAAGATTATCAGACTATGGTTAAGCGGGAAATGCCCAGGCCGCCGTTGTGGCGCAACTGCATTATCGCCTTCTTAAGCGGCGGTATGATCTGCTTGCTGGGGCAGTTTATCCAGAACATTTATCTATCCCTGGGGTTCTCAAGCACTGACGTGGGCAATCCTACCGTGGTGACAATGATCTTCCTGGCCTCACTGCTGACCGGTCTTGGTGTATTCGACAACATTGCTCGCTATACAGGCGCAGGCACTGCCGTCCCGGTAACCGGTTTCGCCAACTCGATGACTGCGGCGGCCCTGGAATTTAAAAAAGAAGGCCTGGTATTGGGTATCGGCTCGAAAATGTTTGCCCTGGCCGGCTCGGTCATTGTTTTTGGAGTGGTAACCGCCTTTGTGGCCGGCTTAATCTCAGCGATTCTGTAAGAAGGTGCAAGATGAGCCCAAAGGCAGGAAAGCATAGCATCTTATTCGATGCCCCTCCTTACCTGGCTTCAGCGGCGACGGTGGCCGGCCCCAGGGAAGGGCAGGGCCCCCTCGGGCCGGATTTCGACTTGATCTACAAAGATTTATTGCTGGAGCAGAAAAGTTTTGAGGCGGCGGAAAGGAAAATGCTGGCCGATGCCTGCGCCCTGGCCCTGGAGAAAGGGAACTATCGCCTCGAGCAAATGGATTACTTTCTGGCCGGTGACTTGTTGAACCAGATCACCGCATCCAGCTACTGTGCCGCCAAACTGGCCCTTCCTTTTTTCGGTTTATATGGCGCCTGCTCCACCCTTGCTCTATCCCTGGCCCTGGGTGCCATCCTGGTTGCGGCCGGTTTTGCGACAAATGTTTTGGCCGCAACTTCCAGCCACAATTGCAGTTCGGAAAGGCAGTTTCGCTATCCCACCGAGTACGGTTTTCAGCGGCCGCTCCAGGCCCAGTGGACGGTAACCGGAGCCGGGGCGGCGGTAATCGGCGCGGAGGGGCAGCCGCCCCGTATTACTGCCGTGACCACGGGCAAGGTCGTTGATTTCAATCAGAACGATCCCCTGGGGCTGGGCGTAGCCATGGCCCCTGCGGCGGCGTCAACCCTGCTGCTGCACTTCCAGGAGCTGCAGCGGAATCCGTCATATTATGATTTAATCGTTACCGGAGACCTGGGCAAAGTGGGGATGGCTTTAAACAGGCAGATCCTGGCGCGCAGCGGTTATCAGTTGGACGACAACTATAACGACTGCGGTGTTATGATCTATAATCCCGACCTGCAGCAGGTTGAGTCGGGGGGCAGCGGCTGTGCCTGTTCAGCCCTGGTGGGGCTGGGCCATATCTGGCGGCGGATGCAAGAAGGAGAGTTGAAGCGGGTGCTGCTGGTTTCTACCGGGGCCCTGCACAGCCCCACCACCCTGGCCCAGGGCGAAAGCATCCCCTCCATCGCCCACGCCGTTGCCTTGGAAATGGGAGACGGCTCCTGACTTGAAGTCAATTGGAGACGGTTCTTGACTTGAGTTTGTCAAAATTCAAGTCAAGAACCGTCCCTGGGAAGCTGGAGGTGTGAAAATCCAATGGGCACTTACTTGACCGCATTTATCGTCGGCGGACTGTTCTGCCTGGTGGGGCAACTGCTGTTTGACCTGACCAAGTTTACACCGGGGCATATCCTCTCGGGTTTCGTGGTTGCCGGGGGTATCCTGGGCAGCCTGGGCCTGTACGACCGCCTGATCCAGTTCGCCGGGGCCGGGGCCAGCCTGCCCATATCCAGCTTCGGCAACGCCCTGGTAAAGGGGGCCATGTCCGAAGCGGCACGCCGCGGCGTCATCGGTGTGCTCACCGGCATGTTCGAACTGACCAGCACCGGTATCACCGCGGCCATCTTTTTTGCTTTTCTCATCGCGGTGTTCTTTAATCCCAAGGGCTAGGTCAACCTGCCTGGACAAGTGAAAGGGGCGCAGCCTTTATGGCCGGAAATGAAGATCAGGCTAAAATCAGTAGAAAAATTGAAGAAAACCTGGAGTATCTAAAAGAGCGCCTGCAGCTTGGCGAGAGCAATTTTGACGTTATTTTGAAAGAGATCACTATCGGCGGGAAAAAAGCGGCGCTGCTCTTTTTGGACGGGTTTACCAACAGCCAGATCTCTTCTTTCATTCTCCGTGCCGTTCTGAATGTCAAACGTGAAGAAATCACTCCCGCCCCTCTGGAGAAACTGCTGCGGCAGATTATCCCCTTTGTGGAAGTAACACCGATTAACGACCTGGAAGAGGCTATCCGCGAAGCCCTGGCCGGGCCCATGATTCTGTTCCTGGACGGAGAGAGACAGGCATTAGTCATCGATACCCGCGAATACCCGGTCCGCTCTCCCGAAGAACCGGACATTGAAAAGGTAACCCGCGGGTCCCGTGACGGCTTTGTCGAAACCCTGGTCTATAATATTGCTCTGATTCGCCGGCGTATCCGCGACCCCCAGCTACGGGTGGAGGCGATTAAAGCCGGTCAACGTTCGGTCACCGACGTGGCGATCCTGTATCTTAATGACGTGGCCCGGCCGGAAATCGTGGATCAGGTGCGGAAGCGCATTAAAAGTATCAATATTGACGCACTGCCCATGGCTGAAAAGTCGGTGGAAGAGTTTATTGCCGGCTCCTACTGGAACCCTTTTCCCGAGGTGCGCTATACTGAGCGTCCCGATGTGGCCGCGGCCCACCTGGTGGAAGGGCACGTGGTCATAATCGTCGATACATCTCCTTCGGTAATGATTGCGCCGGTAACCTTTTTTCACCACCTGCAGCATGCCGAAGAATTCCGCCATTCCGCCATAATCGGCACTTATATCCGCTGGGTGCGCATGCTGGGTTTCCTACTTTCCTTCCTTCTGATTCCGGTGTGGATTCTACTGGCTGAAGAGCCCCGCTACCTGCCCGAATTTCTTAGCTTTATCGGACCCAAGGAACAGGCGGCGATTCCGCTGTACCTGCAGTTTATAATCGCCCACTTCGGCCTGGACCTGGTCCGCATGGCCAGTATCCATACCCCGTCACCGTTTGCTACCGCCCTGGGCCTGGTCGGGGCGCTGCTCATCGGCCAGATCGCCGTGGAAGTGGGCTTCTTTGTGCCGGAGGTCCTCCTTTATACCGGCCTGGTCGCCCTGGGTATTTTCGCCACGCCGAGCTGGGAGCTGAGCATGGCCAACCGGGTGGTGCTGCTGCTGTTGATTCTTAGCACCGGGATCTTCGGCCTGCCGGGGTTGCTGGGCGGCCTTGCTGTGTTAGTATTGCGTATCGGCACTACCCGTTCTTTCGGCTTCCCCTACCTGTGGCCCCTGATCCCTTTTAACGCCAAGGCGCTGTTAAGTATTGTGGTGCGCCGCCCCATTCCGGTGAGCCGCATCCGGCCCAGCTTCCTTAAAGTGAAAGACGTGGACCGCATGCAGAACAAGCCATAGGGCCCGGCCCTAAAAAGCGCCCAGCCAAAACCGCCGGGGCGGTTTACTATAGCCCTGCTGTATGTTTAATTTCTACAAGCGGCAAAATATAATCATATTGGTTTATACAGTAGTAAGTTAATCTTACAACAAAGAGGGGATGTTACATTGCAGATGGTAGATTTTTTAGAAAAGGCATTGCGGCAGAAAGAACAGGCGTTAATCCAGTATGTCAGGTATATGCGGGAAGCCCAGGATAGCCAAAATGAAGAAATGGCCGCACTTTTTGCCGATCTGGCCAAAGCCGAAGAAAAGCACATTACGGTCATCCGCGATCAGGTGGCCCAACTCTCCGGCGATAAAGAAATGCTCAACCAGTATGAATATATCAACCAGTACAACTCCCAGCACCAGGAAGAGATTACCGAACATTAGGTAATTATTCTTAGCGGAATCTGCCGGCCAGTATCGCCAGTATTATTGTGATGAGGATTTCCTGTATAATGCCATGTAATCTGTTATGCCCGCTTTCATCCTGGCGGACCGGTACAACCTGTTCCCGCAAAGGAAATGGCCGGGCCGCCGCCAGCTCATGATTTTTTGGATAGTTCTGAAAATAATACCTGGAAGCATAAGGAAATAATGGTTCTTGCTTTGTCTTTATGATATAATCAATAAAGTACATAGTTGGAAATCTGCGGCGGTGTTAAAATTTGACCCTGATTGTCACCCATGACCACGTCGATTTTGATGCCCTGGCCGCGGCCGTGGGAGCGTCCAAGCTTTATCCCGGCGGAAAAATCGCCCTGCCGGAGCCTTTGCATGCCAATGTGCAGGCTTTTGTCAACCGGCACCGCCACCTGCTGCCCTTGCGCGAAGCCGGCCAGGCGCCGGGCTCCCCGGGTACGGCGGTGATTGTGGATACCCGCCAAAAAAGCCGCCTCGGCCCCTACCTGGAAGAGGTGGAGCAGGCCGC
>ERZ795045.5067-NODE-5067-length-10132-cov-4.357348_pt1 | contig 10132 bp, 10 predicted proteins | sample MGYA00375129_ERZ795045 | MGnify/ENA primary metagenome ERZ795045 (study PRJEB30174, sample SAMN05720166) | activated sludge metagenome | isolation source: anaerobic digester from wastewater treatment plant | place: Japan | collected 2015-05-15 ... | reverse complement strand
CAGATCGTCGATGCCACCGGCGGCAGCAGGCACGTTGCCCATCGCCGCCCGAAGCGCGGCGACCGTCTGCTCGACTCCGTCCGCGCCTCCGCCGTAGCGGAACGAGTAGCCCGACCCGTATCCCATGAATCACCAGCTTACGATGAGGAACGATGAGTCCGTCGCTACGCCCGCCGCGTCCCAAAGACGCACGTCCACGTCCTTGCCATTCGCATTGACCTGTTGGGCGCTCCGAACATAGGTGAGCGCCTGCGGGATCACGACTGCACCGTAGAGCTGGGTCGTGATCGCGGTGCCGGTCTCGTCGTCATATGTCGTGTCGTATTTGACCACCAGCACGCCCGCGCTCGTCCTCTGAACGAGCGGCTTGGGGATGCTCTGGTCGTCGGGGCGCGCGCAGCTCCCCCACGCGGCCACCGTGTATTCGGTGGGTGCGTAGGTGGCCAGTGCCCAGAAGCGATTCCCGGCGAGCCCGAGCCCCGCGATCTGCCAGAACATGAGCCGTGCGATCTCGGGAGGGAGCTCCTCCTCGGGGTCGATCGTGGCGATCCGCGAGCGCACCTTGAGCGGTCCGAAGTCGGATCGGATTGGACGGTTCGGGCTTCCGGACATGGTGCTCTCAGGGGTGCGGGTAGATGCCTAGACGGCCGAGCGTCAGCTTGTAGGGGCCGGCCGCCGTATCGGTGGGGATAGCCGGAGTCACGGTCGCGGCCGTCAACGACGAGATCCCGAGCGGGCCGACCGCGGGCCCGAGCGACTCCTTGATCCAAGCCCCCGCCTCGCTCGCGGCGAACGAGTACGGCGCGTCGAGCCCCGGGCTCGGGAACCGAGCCGCCCGAGCGATCCTCTCGTCGCTCACGAGCTCGCCCGGACCGAGGGAATCGAAGTAGAGCTCGACGGCGCGCGCGATCGCGTCCGCTCGGCGCGACGCGGGCGACACCGCGATGCCCGGGGCGAGCAACATGTTCGGGGGCGCCGTGAGGACGCAGTTGAAGACCCCGTCGCTCACGTAGGAGACGCTCGCCACCTTGAGCCGCTCCCACCGCGAGCTCGCAACGTCCCACGCCATCAGGGCCGGCGCGGAGGCCTGCGGGCTCGCCACCTCGACATCGGTGGTGATAGTGAAATGGGTCTGGTCGGTGACCGTTCCGACCGCCGGGATCGGCGCACCCGTGGGGACCGGCCAGGGCGCGCCGTCGATCCACCCGCTCCCGAGGTCGACATTCAAGCCGACGTCGGTCGACTGGGCGCGAGCCGCGGTGACGACGACGAACGGCTGGGCCGGGAGCTCGCGCGTGCCTGGGGGCGTGAGCGCCGACGCGACGAGGGCGACCGCCCCGACGGACGGCAGCACCGCGTCCGGCCCCGTCTCGGTGCCCCGCTTGCCCAGCACCGCGACATGCATCGACCCGGCGTGGTAGGCGCAGGGGTAGACGAACACGCCGCCCACGCTCGAGTCGACGTCGAGCCCGATGCTCCGGATCATGCGGCGGTTACCGGCGCCCTGCCGCCGCTGGCGACGAGCGTTGAGCCGCTTGGCGAACTCGGCCGCCGTCTCGATCGGGGCGCCGCCCTTGAAGCGCTCGTCGACGATGAACGGCTGCGCGTCGAGCGGACCGCGCCGCCACGTGAGCTTCGTCCCCGCTGGGATGTTCGTTTCGCGCCCCGTGTCGATCGCCTTGAAGGCGAGGGTGAGCGTCGCGGAGCTCGCCACCGTCGTGAAGAGCACCTGATAGCGCTTCCCCGAGGGGTCGGTCACGTAGTCGGCCGCGTCGTCGGGGAGCAGCGTCGATCCGGAGAACGTGGAGCCGGGGACGACCGGTCCCGTCGCGTTGCCCGATCCGCCCGTTGGCGGGAGCCGGGTCATGTCCCACATCTTGCCATGGCGATTGAACAGCCACTCGTCGGCCGCGCGATCTGGCCACACCTGGTCCGCCATCCACAGCGCTCGCGCCTGTTTGGCCATGAGCACCAGATCGACGGCGTCCGCCTCGGCGTACCAATTGGTCAGCTCGGATGTCGCGACCGCGATCTCGTCCTCGCTATATGCGACTCCGGTATCTGGATTGATGAGGAGCCGGAGGCCGTTGCGGAAGTACGACAGAAGCTCGTCGCGGAGCTCGCCGCGGCGGAACAGCGGGAAGGGGCGCTCGCTCACGTGTTCCTCACAGACTCAGCGGAGGCGTTCTCCTCCTGCCCGGTCATTCGGTTTCGGTAGGCGACGAAGGCCGCCCCGGTGTCATCGTCGACATCCGACTGGATGAGCTTCAGCTCGATGAGCTGGCGGTCTACGAAGCGACGTGTCCATCGCCGCGTCTCCGCGTTGTACTCCGCCTTCGCGGAGTCGAGCCCGTACTGGATCCGCGCGTATCGCGTGCCCTGCCCCGCGAGCGCCGGCCCCGATCCCTCCACCGCCCGCGCCTGGAACTGCATCGCCGCGTCCACGGGATGGGGGGCGCGAAAGAGGCTCGTGATCTCCCCCGTCTTAGGGTCGATCTCGCGCGCGAGAAAGCCCGGGGGGCGCTGCGTCGAGTAGACGCCCTCGGAGCGACCGATCGGGGGCGCGGTGCCGGCGGGGAGAATGACGTAGGGGGCCATGGGTCAGTCGAGCGGACAGGCCGTGGAGGGGAGCTCGGGGAGCGACGGCAGCGAAGGAATCGGCAAGCTCGGGGTCGCGAAGCCTGGGATGCCCGGAATGGGGAGCCCAGGCAGCGAAGGGACGCCCGGCATCGATGGCAGCGTCGGCAGCGAGGGCAGCGGGAGCGACGGGATCGCGAAGCCTGGGATGCCTGTGGTCGGCAGGCCGGGGAGGCTCGGGAGCGACGGCAACGACGGCAGGCCGGGGAGGCTCGGGATAGGCGGGGTCGGTGGAGCGAAGCCGGGGATGCCCAGCGCCGGGAACTTGCAGTTGCTCAAATGGGCAATGGCGGGGTGAGCGAGGCGAAGAGCGTGGTGGATGGGACGCCCTGGATTCCAAGCAGTCCGGTGAGGACCGCGCTCTTCGGCACGTTCCACTCCAGCGGGTTGCCGAAGAAGCCGGAGCCGCGGACCTTCAGCGTCCCGTCGAGAAATAGCCCGTCATCGTTGAACGTCATCATGCGCCCCGTCTTCGTTCGGAAGACGATGTCGCCCGCGTCGTTGAACACGATCGCGGCCCCCGTTCGGTGGATGATCTGGATCGATCCCGTGCTGTCGTCGACGAGCACCGTGTGAGCCTGCGTCTGCGCCGCGTTCGGGACGTAGACCTGCCACGAGCCGGTGTACGTGAACGCGGCCGGCGCGGAGACCTTGTGCTGGTTGTCGTTCAGCTCGACGAACGCCGCGCCGGTTGGGCTGCGCGTGATCGCGCCGGTCTCGGTGAGCACGAAGGCCGTCCCGTCCTGCTGGACGATCGAGATCGAGCCCTGGTCGGGATCGAGCGCGATCGCGTTCGCCTTCTCGACGGCGCCGCCCGAGTCGAGGCGGGGGGCGTAGAGCACCGCCGTCGTCCCGCGGAGGTCGGCCGCGTCGGCGAGCGAGAGGAACCCGCCGCCATAGCCGACGAGATCCACCTCTCCCTCGGAGGGGTTGACCCGCATGTTGAGCCGCAGATCGCGGCCGGCGATGGGGGCGAAGCGATCTCCGAAACGGGCCCCCACGATCTCCGCGTAGCCCTCGGGGTTGAGCCCCGTTGCCGCCGTCGAGCTCGTCGAGCTGCGCGGGCGCACGACGACGCCCACCTGGCCAAACATCGGCTCATCGGATGACGATTCGCCGTCTTTGGGATCGTCCTCGGATCGCTCGACCCCTCGCACCTGTGCGAGCACCGCCTTGCGCGCCCCCGAGACCGCCGCCGACACGATGCGCCCGAGCGATAGGAAGGCGTCGATGCCCATCCCGAGGGGCGGCCGTGCTTTGAAGAACATGTCTATCGCTCGTCGAAGTTGAACTCGGGGGTCTTGAACGGGCCGTTGTAAACCTCGGTCCCCTGCTTCCCGAGTAGGCCAGTCTCGCGATTGAACAGGAGATCGGCGCGCACGACAGATAGGGTCGTTGTCGACCCCTGATCGTCCTGCTTCATGCGGACCCGGTTCACGAAGTAGTTGCCCGCGGGAGCGCCCATCACGTCGCACTCGATCGACGCGATCGCGGTGATCGCCCATCGGGTCTGTTTCGATCCGTCCCAATAGGTGAGGCCGTCCGTGACGATGTCCCATGCATCTTGTCTCGAGACGAGCGACGAGAGCAGCTTCGAGGCCTTGCGCCTGGCCTGATCGTTGTTCTGGATCTGGTTCTGGACGGTGACGACTCGCCGATTGAAGTGCCCCGTCTCGGCCGCGCGCGCGAGCACCTCCGGGTTCCCCGCCGACGAGTGGATCGGCGCCTTCGCGAGCTCGCCGCCCCACGTCTGCCCGTAGACGACGACCTCGGATGGGACCTGCGTCCAGTCGCACGACCGGTGGATCTTGACGATGTTGTTCGCGCGCCGATCCGCCGCCGAGCCGCGCTTGAGGCGCAGGTAGTAGTCCGGGCTCGCGTCGGGGTCCGGGCGGAACACGCCGATGCGACCGTTTGGCAGATCGCAGACGATGAGCCCGTGGCGATCGGCGTGCCGGGTGACCGCCTCCATGATCGACTCGCCCGGTTGGATCTTCGCCTGCGGCACCTGAATCGGCTCGAGGTCGGTCTTCTGGGGGGACGTCTTCGAGGGAGCGCCGGAGAGGAGCACCGCCGCCGTGCGGTGGTCGACGACGAAGTCCGAGCTCGTGTATCCGATGGTCGAAAGGGCGGCGACCATGAACTCCGCCACGGACACCCCGGCTACGACGATCGACGTGTCCGCCGATGCGACGAGCGCGTCAGAGAGGCGGGTCCGAATGGCGATCGCGCACACGATCCCGTGGTCGTCGCCGTCTAGCTCGAGCAGCTCCGCGCGCCCCGAGATCATGGGCATGTCGTTCACGGCCACCGTCCACGGCGTGCCGGGCTGAAAGGCGCTTCCGAGCTGCGCCCACGCGCCCTCGTCGCCGAATTGGATCACAGCCTGCGCCGGGGCCGACAAGTCCCACGTGATCTCGACCTTCTCGATCTGGTCGAAGACCTTCCCGCCGGCCTTGATCGAGACGCGATCCGTGGGCCTCGTCACGCGGCCCTCTTCGGGATCGGGACGTTGATGACCTCGTCCGGGAGCACGTCGATGGCGTCCACATGCGGGTTCGCTGCGATCAGCTCCTCGAGCGATGCGCCCGTCGCAGCTGCGATCGCGAAGAGCGAGGTCTGCCGAAGGACCAACCTCGGCTTCGTCGGCTTCTGGATCTGCGCCTGCGGGGCGCGCGCCGCGGCCGCCCGATCTTGCAGCTTCGCCACGGAGCGGTGGGCCCAGTGGTGGCGGGGGCTGCGCACGTCGCGGGTGTGGACCACCGAGCCCGTCTCCTGGCCCACCTCTTTGGCGATCGCGTCGCCCGTCGCGTAGCCCAACGGACGCTGCTCCGTCATCGCGACGCCGATCGCGTAGCAGGCCGCGAACGTGTCGGTGGCGTACTGGACGAGATAGGTATTCGCAGCCTCCTCGGGTGAGGGTCCGGCGAGGACGTCCGCGATCTCGGCGAGCGTCTGCCGCACGTCTTGGGTGACGCCGGCTTTGCCCGTCTCCTGCACCGCCTCGTTCAGCTCAGCGAAGAGACCGACCACGCCATTGTCGGGCCGGAGCTCCTTTTGCGAGGCATCGTCCTCGTTGTCCTCCGTGAACTTGGCCGTGTACGCGGCCGCGTTCCTCTTGCTCGACTCCTCGATGATGACGAGCTCTTCGACGATTACCCGCTTGATGCCCTCGCGCGGGTGCATGAAGTCGGCGGTCTCACCGATGCGGAACGCCTCCCGGATCCGATTGGCGAGGTCGGGATAGGGGGCGATGCCTTGCTGCTCGATCGCCGGGTCCTCTTGGCCCTTGTGGAGCAGCCCCGACACCTCGAACACCTCTTCGAGGTCGCCAAGGATCTCTCCCCGCATGCCATTCCGGAAGAGGCGCCGATGCTTGCCGATCCGCTTTTGGTAGGTCGTCTTCAGCGACTCGACGGGGAAGTAGAGTCGCACCCCGGCCACCTCGAGATAGGCGGGCGGAAGCCTCGCCATCGTGTCGTCGGTGTCGTCATCCGCCATTGGGGTTCACTCCTGGAATTTTGCTCTCGGGGAGGGACGTCACGCGGACATCCCCCTTGATCGTCAATTGTCCGCCGAGCTTACCGAGCATGTCAGCCAGAAGACGAGCACTCTCCCGCGAGGCCTCTGTTTGAGCGGCCATCTGGTCATTCGCCGTGGCCTTCGGCATCGTGCCGATCGCGCCGGCCGTCGCAGCGAGCGCGGTCTTCTCCGCCGCGCTCAACGCGGCGTTCTTCTCCCCGATCGTCGCGAGCCGGATCGGCCCGGTGGTGGCGATGTCCCCCGAACCGAGCGTGGCGCTCGGATCGTACGGACCAATCCGGGTGTCCACGAAGTCGGGGCGCTGGCGCGCGCGCTCCTCGGCGAGAAGAGCACGGATCGACTTCGACGAGGCCGCCGTGGTCTTGTATAGAGCTTGGTCGGTGTCGGGCGCGTATTCGGCCTCTCCGTTCTTGCCCCAGTTCTTCTCGAGGCGGATCTCGTTCGCGTCGTATGTCTTGGTCCGGCGCCCATAGAGCGCATTCCCCGCCTTGTCGGTACCAACCCGGTACGTCTTCGTAAGTTGGTAGCCGCCGCCGACCATGTCCATATATTCGGCGTCCGCCTTCGGCACATAGTTGGCCGTGAAGTCGCCGTTGTCCCGGCCCGTCTCTTCGGCCAGCTGATAGACTTCGTATCCAGCCATACCAACGGCACCCACAGCGCCGAGCGCTGGATTGATACCCATTGCGAGCGCGGCTCCACCGATACCCAGTAGATCAGTGGCATTCTCTTTGGTGCCTGGGGCCAGCGGTTTCAATGCTTTGACCCACGGACTATCACCCAAGCCGGAGAGCTTTTCGGTGATCCCCTCGATCCCCTTCGCGAGCGCCTCCAGCGCGGCCGCCACCGCGTCGCTCTTTAGCACCCGCTCGAGATTGTTCTGGGCGCGCTCGAAGCGGGAGCCGCTCTCCTTGCTCCGCTTCGTCGCCTCCTCCTGCATCTGGGAGAACGTGAGCACGGTCTTTGAGGCCTCGTCGAACGCGTCCACGACGGCATCCACGCCGCCCTTGAGGCCGCCGTTCTTCTTCCCCTCTGCGAAGACATCGGAGAGTGCCTTCATGACCGGGAGCGCCTGCTCGCCGAAAACCGCCTTCAGCTTGTCGTTGTTGCCTCCGGCGGCGCCCACGATCTGAGCGATCGCAGCCTCGAAGGGGGTCCCCTTCTTGATGTTGACGCCGAGCATGCTGGCCTTCTTCTGAAGGTCGCCCGTCTCGAGCCCGGACATGATGTCCGAGACGACGCCCATGGCCTGACGCCCCGATCCGCTCGGACCTTCGGCGTAGGAGAGGAAGCCCAGCATGCGCTCGAAGCCCTCGGCCCCCTGCACCCCGGCGAGCTTGGCGGACATGCCTAGCTTCTTGATCGAGGCACCCATCTCGTCGATCGACATGCCTCCCTTGTGGCCGAACGACACGAGGCCGGAGAGCGCGCCGCCGATCTGGTCGTCGGCGATCGCGAAGTTGCCGTTGAGGTCGCCCGCGATGTCGGCGAGCCCGCCGATCTCCTCGCGAGCTCCGCGGGAGACAATGGCCACCTTCTCGAGCGCCTTCGTCGAGAAGTCGTAGTCGCCCGACTTGTCGAACAGACGCGTTTGGGCGTCGATGAGGTCGTGGGTGTTGACCAGCCACTTGCGGTTGACCTCGTCCGCCTGCTTCATGACGACGTTTCGGTCGACGAGGCGTCCGGTGCCGGCGCGCACGGCGAACGTGAGCTTTCCGACTGCCTGCTCGGTGTCGCGGATCTTCGCCAATTGGTCGAAGAGACCGATGCCGGCGCCGAGCCCGCCGAGCATCATGGTCGACCGAGCGAGACCTTGGATCCCGCTCGTGAGGCGCTGCATTCCGGAGAGCGCGGCCCCGCCAGCGCCCTCTTTGCCGAACAGGAAGCTTTGAAGCGATGGCCCCTTGCCGTGGACCTTTACGTTGACGTTCGCTTCGCGCTCACTCACTTCTGCCTCGTCGTCTCCGCGAGCCGCTCATCGAATCCGTCGCCGGACATCATCCACAGCCATTCCTGATAGGTCATTTGTCCGGAGTCGATGTCTCGAGCGATTCCGCAAATGACCTGAAGGTCGGTGAGCTCTCGAGCTGGACGGCCATAGAAATGACCAAGCGTTCCCGCGCGAAGCCACCGAAATCGACTAAAGGGGAGAGGTTCAGCTTCTTGGCGATGCCCCTCACGGCGCGAACGTAATCGCGCGGGTCGGAATCCTCACCGATGCGAGGATCCTCGAGTCGGTTGTAGAACGCGATGCGATCGACGAGGCCGAAGACGACTCCGCGGGGGACCGTGTCGATCAGGAACTTCGGCAGCATGTACTCCCCCGGGGGCTCCTCCCTCCGGAATAGAGCGGCCGCGACGAAGTGATAGGCGTCGAGCTCCTCCCACAGCACGGTATCGACCGCGCCGCGCGCGGCCTCCACCGTCTTGATCGAGTCGTCTTTCGCGATGGTGCGAACCATTGCGATCGCCGCCGTACGCGCCACGGCCGTCTCAACCGGGTTCGGGACGCGCACGTAGACCTCGTCCGTGATCTGGACGCGCTCGCCGTTGACGGTCGCGAAGCGATGGACGACGTCGGGATAGAAGAGGCGCCCCTTGTGCTCGAGCGCCTTGAGCTCGTCCGGCCCCTTGCCGTCGAGCCAGTCTTCGAGGCTCTTTTTCACGTGGTCGGGAGCTTCGTGATCGACGTGTTCTTGCCGATGAAGTTGAACGTGATCTTGACGGAGTCACCCGTCGCCACACGGATCTCCCGGTCGGTGATCTTGATCTTGTAGGTGAGCGCGTTGCCGGGGATCTCGAGCCGCGCCGCCTTGCCCTTGGCGTTCTTCACGTCGAGGAACTCGGGGCGCTCGATCCCGCCCTTCGGAATCTCCATCGTGTAGCTCCCGGAGCAGTCGTTGACTCCGTCCACGGTGCCCGCGGGGGACGCCGCGAGCGAGTGCGTGAGCTTCGATCCGTTGCTCTCGCGCACGGTGATGTCCGTGACCTGCCGCATGCGGCCGCCGGGCGAAATGCTGACCTGTCCCGATGGATAGGTCGGGAGGTCGTCGTCTTCGTTTGCCATTGCCGTGCTCTCCGATCAGCGCTGTTGAACCACGAGCGACTTCTTCGCGAGGTGCCGGACGATGCTTGCCGGAACCACGAGATCGACTTGGCCCCCGTCTGTCGGGTTGATCCGGCAGACGAACGAGCCATTGTCGAGCGCCTCTTTGAACTTCGATCGCCGGACGATGCCGCGGAGGATGTGAGCCTCCATGCGGCCGGCGACGCCGTCCGAAATCTCCTGGATCGTGACGCACCCCTCGGGGAAGTCCTGGCCCTCGAGCACGTCCGTCGTGTCGATGATGTTCATGTTCGGCCAGCTCGTCTCGATGAACGTCGCGAGGTCGCGAGCGACGTAGTCCGTCGAGACGCGCCGGGGCACGTCGAGCACGCGGTCGTCCGCGGCCCCCTGCGCCGTCTTGAAGTAGCTCGTGATCGGCCGCGTGATGAAGGGCCGGCCGCTCTCGTCGTAGGCGATGCACCCGATCCCGCTCTGAAGATCGTCCTCCACCTCGGTCCCCGATGGCATGCCCGAGACGAGGCTCTTCGGACCGTAGAGCGTCGAGACGTAGACCGTGCCGATGCGGTTGCGGTTCGGGTTCTTCGCTTGCTCGCGGAGCCGCGAGCCGGCCTCGGCGCACGCGAACTCGAACGGGAGCGACTGCCCTTCGCGCGCGATCACGTAGTCGAGGCGTTCGTAGTTCTGAGCCGCCGCGCCCGTCTTGAGGCTCGCGTTCGTGGCATCGGTGCAGCCGAGGAGCGCGCTTTGGAGCTTCGCGAAGATGCCGGTCTTGTAGAGCTCGATGTGCGTCTTGAGGCGGCCGGGAGCGCCGGTCGTGGTCGCGGTGACCGTGTCCGCGTTCGACGCGCAGATCAGGATGATGTGATATTCGCGGCCCGCGGCGAG
>ERZ795045.5060-NODE-5060-length-10145-cov-4.844202_pt1 | contig 10145 bp, 9 predicted proteins | sample MGYA00375129_ERZ795045 | MGnify/ENA primary metagenome ERZ795045 (study PRJEB30174, sample SAMN05720166) | activated sludge metagenome | isolation source: anaerobic digester from wastewater treatment plant | place: Japan | collected 2015-05-15 ... | reverse complement strand
GCAGTCTGACTCCGGCTTTACGGAAGTCTTTACCACATGCCACCTCTCCTCCGACATATGCCGCGAGAGCCTGGCTCGATTCTTGTCTCTTTCAACAGATATTCTGGCCACGGTAGGTCCTGTAGATGTTGAAGAGTCGAATACCACCAAACATCTTGCGACCTCTCGCAATTCAGGATAGATCACCGCATACTGGAGCGCCCAATTGCGCGTCTCGGCCCACTTCTCCACGGCCTCCCTGGGAGTAGATGGCGATATCGCTTCCTCCAAAAGTCTGATATGCCGCTCAAGCGACGATGTTTTGGGCCCGCAAATCCCCAAGCGCCTCTGCAACAGCACCACCACCTTGCCATTGTCAACTCTGGGACATTATCGGCCTCAAGGGGCCCGCCCGTTTATGGTCAGCTGTATGGCGCCATCGGCCAAAATAGTTAATATAGCGGACATGGCAATAACAATCGCAATCCCTGCAACCCGATGTCCTCTTCTCATGAAGATTCTCGCAATTACCTGGTTTTCAGGTCAAATCCGGCATGAGTCAACTGCAGCCCGCAAGGCTTCCGCGATTCCGCCGCCATTTTGCAACTGTTCGATCATTTCCTTCCGACCAGCTCCATATAGTAACGCCTCGATGCAAATATCATCACGGTGGGAGCCAGGATCAATGGAACCGCAAGCCACAACCAAAAGAGGTTCGGCCATGCCAGGGAGAGCAGTGGGAACAGAGCGCTCACACGGTACACCGTCGACGCCATGTGGTGAGTCTTCACCCATACTTCATCATCCGCCATCGACCACTTCGTCCTTACCCCCATTATCCCATTTCTGGGCGTATCCTTCATCAGAACGCCTGTGTAATAGAAAAGCAGTGCAACAGGGATGCCAAGAAACTCGTACATACTGGACGGCCTGCCCAAGGCGACCATTACGAAGTCTGCATACATGGCCGCAAAAAGCAGAATCAAAAGGCTTTTGAAGATGCCAAGTCTATCCGCGGCAACGCTACGGGCGTCCGCATCGATACTGTTTATGTAGGCCCTGAAGACCAACGACATTATCAGGTGAACAATGAGTATAACGACGGGAAAGAAAAAGGCCCCTTCCGCCTTCGACCCGTAACGGTCAATCTCGCCCTTCCAGTTCATGTGCATTGGGACTCTATCGGGGAGCACCCTGTACACAAAGATCGACATTATGAATATGAGCGCTAAAAGCAGTAAAGGTAGATGCCTGGCCTTGAACATGGTATTTCGTGCCTCCTCGCGCCAGATTGGAACTGCCAATGAATGGCTACTTCAAGAACATCCTACCATAATAGAATTGTCGAGCGGTATTCATTTTGTTCCCATTCTGGTGGCCATAACCTCCTTCGAGTGGCTTTATGTTATTATAAGTAGTGGAGGTGTCATCATGACCGAGAAAAAGTGGAAAGCCGTTTCAACCAAACCTAGGACGGTAACGATAGACAAAGCCGCGGAAGTACTAGCCGTTTCGACCACAACTATACAGAAAATGATGCGAGACGGCCGTCTCCATGGCATCAAGCGAGGACGGGATTGGAGAATCCTCCGTTCAGACCTAGAGCCTTTTGTCGCAGATGCCGGATCGCACAAATCCGCTCCTAGCAACAAAACTGAACGTTAGGCCGAAGAAACAACCGCCACAACTTCTTATCCCCTTATGGCGCACTAAATAATGAAGAAGCCGGGCACAAGCCCGGCCCGCCGGCGGAATCTATATGGAGGCCATACAGCCAGATTTCTTGTCAAAATGACGTTGACTCCTTGGCTCCGAGCTATGCCGCCAGCCCCGCCCGTTCCATGTGACGCGTCTTGAGGCTAGCCTACTGTAGCCATAGCCCTTCGCGTCCCGGCTGGCCATAGTCGGGAAGATAATCCGCAGTCTTGTCCACAGTGACGATCTTCTGCTCCTGAATGGACTTTAGTATATCTCTGACCGTTTTCAGGTCTCCATATTCCATCTCCGGCGGTACACTTACCGGCTCCTTTCCTCTAAGGGCGTTGGCGAGGTTGAGCAGCTCATTGTAATAGGCTTTCTGGGGATCATAAGGGATCTGTTCCGAACGCCTGTCGTTGTAAGCGACATTTATCACTCCTGAGTTCCGGTCCTCCAGATAGATCATTCCTTCGGTGCCGAAGATCCTGAACCCCACAAGAGGGCGCTGCATCTCCTTGCCGGAGCAAAAGAAGCTGAATTGGCCGATCATGCCGCTTGCAAAGAGCATGTTTACCACTATTACACTGTATGGAGAGAACTCCGCATCTTGCGGCCTGCCGAAAGCCTGCAGCCGATCGATTGCGCCAAAAATGTGGCGCATGGCGGCCAGGTCGTGCACTGCCATGTCGGCAATGGCGCCGCCAGGAAACTCGGGATACTGTCGCCACTCCCTTGCGGCAAAATCATCTTTCCACATGTCCGAGGGGAAATCCACGGTTCGGTTGTATATGAAATACACCGGATCTCCCACTCGCCTGCTCACAACGAGGTCCCGAATGATGTTCATTTCCTCACTGTACCTGTAGTTTTCTGCGATCATGATCAGTACACTGTATCGCTGCGCCAGCTCTCTTGCTGAAAGTGCTTCCTTGAAGGTGCCGGCCAAGGGTTTCTCACAGATAATCGCCTTCCGCTTGCCTGCCAGCTCCCGCGCAACCCTTTCTGTGATAGCGTAATTGAGCTCGATGGGGACCATTATGTCGATCACATCAAGGTCATCTCTGGCCACCATCTTGCGCCAATCAGTATACAAGCTCTCAGCGCCCAACCTTAACCGCTGTCCCCAATCCGCCAATTTGCCAGCATCCTGATCGCACAAGGCGCCGATCTCGTAAACATCTGAAAGCCTCTCGTAGGCCGGATAGTGGAGCCGTTCGAATGCCATGCCCGTTCCTATTACGCCTACACGCAACTTGCTCAAGCCCTGATCACTCCAATCCCCGAATTGTGTCGATCCGCCCCTAATCAGCCGCTGATTATGGGCACCTTGCTCACAGCTGTAATCAACCACTACAGTGCTGGCCACTTGTGAGCGTCCCTCAGCCGACTTTTGTCGATTTCGGTTTGAGGTTACGCCCCGTGCTTCCACAGTTGTATGGCAGAAAGTCCTCCATTCCCTTAGCACTAGTCTGAGCGGCAATACTCGATGATATGCGATAACCGTCCCCATGAAGGAAGAAAGCGCGACTAAGGAGAATAACATTCGGGTGGTAGACGTCCGGCATAAGATAATGCCTGCGTCGAACTCTTTTGGAAGGAAGTTTAAAGAATGGCCCATAAAACCCTAATTACAGGCGGACCTGTAATAGCACCCACATCCGTGATTGCAAACGGAGCTGTCCTCATAGAAGACAGCACGATACTCAATGTCGGTTCGGCCGCTTCTCTCGGCAAAGAAACGGTCGATGCAACGATAGACGCTAAGGGCGGAATAATAGCTCCCGGATTCATCAATCTCCACGTCCATGGCGGCGGAGGCGCAGACGCCATGGACTCGAGCTTCGATTCGCTCAACTGCATGTCAAAGTTTGAGGCCTCCCATGGAGTTGTTGGCTTCTTGCCGACAATCATGTCCTCCCCTCTAGAGCAAATGACAGGTGCATGCAAAGCCGCCGCAGAGGCGATAGATGCTGACCGTCTAGGCTCACGCTGTACTCAGGGCGCGCGCATCCTTGGGATAAATGTTGAAGGACCGTTTCTCAATTCGATTCGTAAGGGCGCACAACCCGAAGAAGGAATCATGGCCCCCAACATCTCTGTCCTCGAGAAGCTCTTAGATGCGGGAGGCGGCCACATCATGGCCATGACGGTAGCCCCGGAGATTCCAGGAGCAATCGACATAATCCACGCCCTCGCGTCCCAGGGAATACTGGTTTCTGCAGGACATTCCGATGCAGCCTATGCCGACATGGAACGCGGCGTGGCAGCTGGAATCAGGCATGTCACTCACACCTATAACGGCATGCGCGGCCTCCACCACAGAGAGCCAGGGGTTGTAGGCGCAGCGCTGACGATCGATGATCTCACATGCGAACTGATAATCGATGGCGTGCACGTCCATCCGATCGCCGCCTCCATTGTGGTCAGGATGAAAGGGGCTGCGCACGTTGTTTTGGTCACCGACTCGATGCGCGCAGCAGGACTGCCCGACGGAGACTACACCCTCGCAACCCAGCATGTGATCGTTAAGGAGGGTCAGGCCCGCCTGGAATCAGGCGAACTTGCCGGTAGTACTCTAGCCATGGATGTTGCAGTCGGCAACATGGTTCGTCTCGTCGGCGTGCCGCTGCCTGACGCCATCGCCATGGCTTCCTCGACACCAGCGCGCCAGCTAGGGCTGGACGATCGAAAAGGCCGCCTCCAGCGGGGAATGGATGCAGATATAACTATCCTCGATGCCAACACTTATAGGGCAACAACGACGATCTCAATGGGCAAGGTGATCTTCAATGCATGATGCAGACGTCAAGGCGCCCAGAGCCCCGAAGCATGGCGGACAATCTGCAAGACTGGAGTGTTCGAGTTGGACAATGCCAAGACCATCGTGATCGCCCTAGGCGGGAACGCGATACTTCAGCCGGGGCAGAACGGGACTGTCGATGAGCAGATGGAGAATGTAGATTCCACCGCGGAACAAGTAGCTGAGCTCATAGCCCAAGGCCACAGAGTGGTGATAACCCACGGCAACGGGCCACAGGTCGGAGCACTCCTGATCCAACAAGAAGCGGGCCGCGACAGGGTCCCTCCCATGCCATTGGATGTATGCGGCGCCGAATCCCAGGGGCAAATCGGCTACATGCTCCAGCAATCCATCGGAAAGATGCTGGCGCGCCGATCGATCCCGAGGCCTGTAGCGACCGTAATCACGCAGATGGTGGTGGATCCGAATGATCCCGCTTTCGCAAATCCGACAAAGCCTGTAGGGCCATTCTACAGCGCTTACTATGCCGAGCAGCGAATGAAGGAGACCGGAGAGAAGTGGATCGAAGATGCCGGACGCGGCTGGAGACGTGTAGTCCCATCGCCTGATCCCATCAGAATCGTGGAGCAAGACGCCATCCTCTCACTGGTCCGAACGGGCGCCATCGTAATTGCTAACGGCGGAGGCGGAATTCCCGTTATAGAAAAGGGCGGTTTCTATAAGGGAGTGGAGGCCGTTATCGACAAGGATCTAGGCGGCGAGTGTCTTGCTAGGGACGTTGGTGCCGACGTCCTTCTCATACTAACTGACGTGGCCCATGTAGCCCTGCATTACAAAACGCCCCATCAGGTCGACTTGCACACAGTCCAATTGGATGACCTCATTCGTTACCAACAGGAAGGTCACTTCAATGCAGGAAGCATGGGACCCAAGGTCGAAGCGTGCCGCCGTTTCGTTGAGCGCGGAGGAGAGGCGGCGATAATCGCGCAACTCGACAAGGCGGTTGAGGCCATTCACGGAAACGCAGGCACGCGCATAGTGAAACAATAGGGGCGCAAGAAGTGGACAGCCCTGACCTCGTATGCTGCTATATGTGTTCTTGAAATCCAGACAATCATTAAGTGGAATCGCGCAGGAACCTGTCGAGACTTGCCCGAGATGTTGCTTGCCGGGCATAAACACCTATGGCAGTGTAGATTGATCAATTGTATGCTCAGTACGCAGTCGGTTCCAGCTAACTTCAGCCAGGGACAAAAGCTTGCCTTAATTTCCATATAATCGGGAACTCTCTTGTGCTTGCGCCCCATGGCTATGATATAATATGTTGTGTTTTTGCAAAAACCCGCTATAAGGGGGCGAAACCCCATGAGTGAGGAACAGCAAACCCGCCGTAGAACCCCTGCTCAGCTCAGACGGAGCGCGCTCATTGGCGTGGTCTTCAGCGTGCTAGGGCTCTACGTTGTGCTCCAGTTTACCGGCGGACGAACGTCATGGAAGGAATTTGCACAGATAGACCCGGCAATGCTAGCTATCGCGTGCGGACTCGTGGTAGTAACATGGCTGTTCGATTCGCTCCGGATGAGGGCTCTCATTCGATCGCTTGGGGGAGACTTGGACATCCTGACCGGAATGCGCATCTCCATCATGGGGGCATTCGTGTCTAACGTAACACCATTCGATAGCGGCGGCGAGCCTATGCAGGCGTACCTTCTAACTGCAAAAGGCTTAAATGTAGGGCAATCTACGGCAGTTATCGCAGTGAAGACCATATGCAACGCCCTTGCCCGCTTCACTCTTGGCATAGCCGCATCGATCTGGTTATTTGGTTTTGCTGACTTCTGGAGCATTCCCAAAGCTATGTACGTTCTCCTCGCAATCGGCATCATCCTGTATTTCGTGGTGTTTGCGTTCTCACTCTACCTGATCTTTCACCCGGAAAAGATCAACGTTATCGTTGTACCTGTTGTACGCAACAAGTTTACCCTGAAGTTCTTCAAGCCCGAGACTTTAGATGCAGTGCTCGATCGCATCGATCACGAGCTCAGGGAGTTCAGAAATGCATTGCAAGAATTCATGGAGAACAAAAAGTCAGCGCTTTGGAAAGTGATGTGGCTCAGTTACGCGTGGTGGATCACGATAACCATAGTTCCAGCAGTAATCCTGGTGGGTCTGGGCATAAAACCCAAGTTCACGCACGTTATGGGGATCACTCTGATTTTCTACCTTGCAGCCGCCTATGCTCCCACACCCGGATCGAGTGGCGCTGCAGAGCTCGGCTTCAGCCTGCTATTTAGCAGTGTGGTTCCGCATGGCCTCATAGGCCTCTTCGTCACAGTATGGCGCGCATTCACCTACTACCTCAATCTAATCGTTGGCGGTGTCCTGATGGCTGTCAGCATGATCAAAAAGAACACGCCTTCAGAAAAGCAAGGCAGATCAGATGAAATACCACAGCCACAGTCCGAGGCACGCGCACGTGAATCCGACACCATCAGCACACCCAGTTCAGGGGCTGCCCACACCATTCCCCCTGCCTCGTAAGAAAGTGCCGCTCGCGATCCCGCTCCGCCCCGGCTCCCCGCGAACATCGGGTTTCGTCTCTACCCTCTTGCCGCGGACAGGCAGCGTGTCCTCCCATTATATGGCTGCGCAAGTTCGGTTGCAATTCCCTCTATTGCCACCGTAGGAGGATACAGGGGAGCAGTTGTTTACCAATATCTCAAAAACCGCCTTATTCCCTATCTGAAGATTGCATTGGAACCCAGGAGGGCCAGATGTCCGCATCTGATGAATCCTGGCATAAAGTGCCATGGCATCTCTGTCAACCCCGCTTCTACAAGGCAGGCTGGAGCATTGGCAACCACTGCAAGGGGGATTACCCAGGTAAAGATGATGCGCATAGCGTCGGGGCAGAAGCGCATCGGATACTGCCCGAATTGCACGAGGTCCATTGCCAGGTTGATTCAGGCGGAAAGACCCATGTTGTACAGAACGAGCGAGGCCGCGATCACGAAGAGGCTGTACACTGAAGATTGATCGCCGTGAATCGTCCTCCGATCCACAGGCCGAATAGAGCGATGGCAAACCCGCAACCGAAGCGAACATTTCGCCGGGTTCAAAATGGGCAATCGGCATTACAACACCGATATCGGCCTGGATGTGGTGGCAACGACGAAGGCAAATCCCATGAGCTGATATAGCCCCACGGAGAGAAAATACACCCAAAACCCCGCGGGCGAAATCCGATAAGCCCTGAGCCTCGCCTGAAGCAGCGCCCGCGGACGCACATTCATCCGTCCATCAGTCAAAGCGCGCCATGCGCCTCCTCCACAGTGCAGCCCACAGAATCTGCATTCCCATTCTTCCGATGCCCACCCCGGACGCAATGGCAGCCGGCGTATCGGCCATGTGGACAAAAGGCAGCCACAGAAGAACCTGCTGGATGCAACCAGAAGCGTCGCAGGAACGATGGGGGCAAGCGAAACAAGCGCTCCAGAAAAGGACCTTGCCGCCAAGAGCGCGATCGGGTGGGGTGGAGCAAGCATACTGGTGAGCAAAGATCCGCTCATGTATCCATCAATGAGGTGCCCTGAACTATCGATCCCGGACTGCACCAACAATACGAGGGTGGCTCCTAATGCTGAGCCTAGAAAATCCGGCAGCGGCATGAACCTCTGCTTAGCCAGTATCCGCACAACTTTGGGCCAAAAAGGCCTTCGGGCCGCCAATGGTTCCAGGTCAAGGCGGGAGTTGCCACTCGTGCTTGTCCATACCGTAGAGCTCGCAATGGAGGGCAAACGAAGATGTCCGACGGGAACTGACATAGCCCACGCGCCTCTTGAAGTCTGAGTCAAAGATGTCAGGCCTTTTCCCGTAAACCAACACCTCGCCGGAGATGGGAACGTGTATTCCGCACATCGTTCGAAGCAGCGTCGACTTTCCAGACCCGTTAGGCCCCTCGATCCCAACGATTTCGCCGCCCGCAAACCCTATGGTCACGCCATCCAGCGCGCGTCTTCGCTGGATCTTTCTCCTTCGCCCTTCATATTCCCACGACTCATACTCCACAACGACCCCGTCGAGCTTGACTGCCATTGCCCAAGCATCACCTGTACGTTCCACCACAGCTTCCCCGCTGGAGAAGTTCGCGTTCGCGCCCACGCAATCCGGGCGGCCTCGCCCCCTGACTCTAGCGAGCATGATGCCTGCTGCGTCAGCGAGCCAAAGCCCCGCCTTCATCAGGCCTTCTCTCTACTATGATGCGGGCATCTATCGCGTAAAGCTCTGACCCATACCCCTTAACCGGGTTCAGGTCCAGCTCCGCAATCTCAGGAAAATCAGAGACCAAAAGCCCAACCCTGGCCAGTATGTCAGCTGCTGCGCCAACATTGACGGCCCGTCCGCCCCTTGCCCCGTCGAGCAGGCGTCTCCCGCGAATGGAATCGATCATTCTCTTGCATTCCTCCATCCCCAGCGGCGCCAGAGCGAACCTTACGTCCTTGAGGACCTCGGTGAAGACTCCGCCAAGCCCGAACATGACCAGTGCCCCAAAGCCCTCTTCGCGGGTCGCTCCCATTATCAGTTCCGTCCCCTCTATCATGGGTTGGACCAGAACGCCGGTTGCCCCGTCTATTGACATCAACCTCCGCCAAGTATCACGGGCATCCTCAATGCTCGCAACGTTCAGCGCAACTCCGCCCACATCAGTCTTGTGGAGGGGGCCCACAACCTTCATGACAACCGGAAATCCCAGATCCGAGCAGATCCCGTCCAAGTCCTCGACTCCAACTGCCACTGCTTGGCCAGGGATAGGTATGCCGGCAGCACGCAACAGTGCAGCAGCCGTCTGGGGCGCCAAAGCCGTCCTGGTGTTGTCCGCATGAGCAGACCCGTGAGCCTCATCCCCTCGCAGCGCTCTTGAGATCGCCTCACGGCAATATCCGGGAAGTGTCTCTACTGGCTCATCCAGGCGCGGACGGTTTATCACTCGCCCCAGGCTCCGCCCGAGCTGAACTTCGTCAACAAAATAGGACTTCCCGCGGGCCTTGAAGTCCTCCAGCGCCAGAGCTGAAGTTATGGGGGATGGAAAGACTGGAATAACCGGAATTGGGGACTCGTCCATAGCACGGGCAATAACGTCATACATCTCAGCGACCCCGCCCATCCCCGGATCGCCCATGATGAGCGGCATAACATCCATACGGTCGCGCTCTTCTTCCGAGATCACGTCAACCGCCTGCTGGATCTGGCTGGGGGTTCTTGTTGATAGGCAATCTACGGGGTTGAGGGCTGAGCTTCCCGGCCACAACACTTCCCCAAGCCTTTTTTGAGTTGCCTCCCGCAGCAATGGGACCTTCAGGCCCTGTCGAGCCAGCTCGTCGGCGAGAAGCACGCCAGGCCCGCCGGCATCAGTAAGCACGCACACATTTCTTCCATCTATCGGGCCGGCCATGAGTAAAACGCTTGCCACGTCGAGCAATTCTGATCTGCTGGAAACCCTTATGATACCAGCCTTCTCGAATAGAGCCTCAACTGCTGTGTCATCACTGGCCATCGCTCCTGTATGACTGGCGGCCGCCCGTTTTCCGGCACCTGTCGCGCCAGCTTTTATGCCCACAATCGAGCACCCTTTAGAAATCAGCGACCGCGCATAGCGCAGAAGCTTTTGCGGCTTCTTCACGGATTCCATGTACAAGGCCTTAACCTT
>ERZ795045.5058-NODE-5058-length-10146-cov-4.875830_pt1 | contig 10146 bp, 10 predicted proteins | sample MGYA00375129_ERZ795045 | MGnify/ENA primary metagenome ERZ795045 (study PRJEB30174, sample SAMN05720166) | activated sludge metagenome | isolation source: anaerobic digester from wastewater treatment plant | place: Japan | collected 2015-05-15 ... | reverse complement strand
CCGCTGCCCCGGTCCCGCGGCCCGCGCTGCGGTGGCGCGGCGCCGCCGGCGGCGTCGAGGTCCTCGACCCCGGCGGCGAGTGGTCGGGCGAGGTCGGCGGCCTGCTCGAGCTCGCGGGGGCGATCTATCTCGTCGACGCCGGGGGCGGGTGGCTCGTGCCCGACGCCGCGCTCGAGGCGGCCGACGCCGCGCTGGCGGGCGCCGGGTGGTCGCTGGCCGAGGCCCCGCTCGAGGAGGCGGCCTAGTGCGGCGCCTGCGGATCGACTGGCCGGAGGCGTGGTATCCGGTCGCCGGCGGGGTGCTCTGGCTGCGCCCGGTCGACGGCCTCGCGGTCGCGCCCGGCGAGGGGCCGTCGCCGGCGGCGCGGCTCGCCGCGGGGCGCCTGCCCCGGGCGGAGGCTCACGGCGCCGCGTGGCGCGCCGCGCTGCGCTTCGGGCTGCGCAAGCCCGCCGGCGCGCTGCTCGGCGAGGTCGTCGCGCGCGACGGCGTCGCCCGGGCCTCGCGCCTCGGCGGGCTCGCCGACGGTGAGCCCTGGACCTGGGCGGCCGACGAGCTCGGCGCGTGGCGGGTCGGAGGGGTCGCGCTCGATCGCCTCTGGCCCGCGCTCGAGCCCGCGTGCCCGCCCCTGCGGGGCGACGACCTGCGCCGGCTCGCCGAGGGCCTGCGGAGCGCCGCCGGCGGCGACCTGCCCGCCGAGCTGCGGGCGCGGCTCGAGGCCGACGCGGCGCGCGGCGTCGCGGGGCAGCCGGCGCAGCGCGACGGCGCGGCGAGAGCGGGGTGGGGGCCGTGCTGACCGCGGACGCCGCGGGGCGGGTCCTGTCGGTCTCGCGCGCCGTCGCGTGGGCCCGCTGCCGCCGGGCCGAGCGCCTGCAGTACGGGGCCGGCCTGACGCGGATCGGCGTCGAGGCGGCCGCGGACGCCCGCCTGCGCGGGACCTGCGTTCACGCCGGCATGGCGGCCGGGATCGCGCGCTTCCCCTCGCGCCCCGACCCCGACGAGGTGCGCGCCGCGGTCGTCGCGGCCGCGGTCGCCGAGGGCGCGGGCGCGGTGCTGCCGGAGATCGACGGCTGGTCGCGGGTCGCCCTGCGGGCGCTCGCGGCCATGCGGCCGGAGGACTGGCGGCCGGCGACGCTGCCGGATGGGCGGCCGCTGGTCGAGCTCCGGCTCGAGGTGCCGCTGCTGCGCGCGGGCGAGATCGCGCTCCCGGGGCAGGGGTGGACGCTCTCGATCAAGCCAGACGCGGTCCTGGACAACCTGCGCACCGGGCGCCGGTGGGGGTGGGACCACAAAACTCACGCGAGCCTGTCGCGCTCCGAGCCCTGGACCGAGCTGCACCTGCAGTCGCTCGCATACTGGCGCGCGCTGGAGAGCGTCGGCGTCCGGCTCGACGGCTTCGTCCTGTACCACGTGCTCGCGGCCGAGCCGCGCCGGCCGAAGATCCGGCAGGACGGCCACCTCGAGGAGCGCCCGTGCGTGACCGACTGGCCGACGGCCTGCGCCGCGATCCGCGATTCGGCGGACCCCGACCCCGACTCGCCGCGATACGACGCCCTGCGCGCGGCGTGCGCCGCGCGGCGGTGGCAGGACCCCCAGGAGGTCCTGTGCTCCGAGGCCGAGCGCGATCTCGCGTGGGACTGGCTGCTCGACGCCCGCGACGGGGTCGCGGCCTCGGCCGCGGAGGCCGACCGCTGGCCGCTCGTCGAGGGGCTCGGCGGCCAGCCGACCGGGCGGGGGTGGGCCTGCCCCGGCTGCGACTACGCGCCGCTCTGCGCTGAGCAGTTTCGCGCGGGCGACCCGGCCTCGGTCGCGGGCGCGGCGTACAAGCGCGGCGGCGACCGCTACCTGGCCGAGCTCGCGCCGGGCGGGGCGCGCGCAGAATTTTCGCCGGAGGGGTTGCGCGGCTCGCGCGGGGGGTTACAGTCCACGGCGCAAGACTTGCGCCGCGTCGCCCGCGGCGCGGAGGGACACCCCGATTGACCGACACCCGACCGACCGCTCCGCAGCTCGCGGACCTGCCGCGCCCCGCCGAGATCGCCTCGGTCGGGCTCTGGGGCCCGAGCGGCTGCGGAAAGACACAATTCGCGCTCTCGATCTGCGCGGACCTGAGCTACTGCCCCGTTGTCTACGCAGACACGGACGGCGGGATCCAGGCCGTCCGCCACTACGAGCACGCCGACCTCTTGATCCACAAGCCGATCAGCTCGATCAAGGAGCTGATCCGGCTGGTCGGAGACATCGCCGCCGGCCGCGTCTGCAACCGCGCGGGCGTCGTCGCGCGGACGCTCGTCTTCGACGCAGCCTCCTCGCTGCTCGGCATGGAGCTTCGCCGGTATGAAGGCAAGGACCCGGCCGACCAGGCGAAGGCGCTCGCGCCGCAATTCACGATTCTTTTCGGGCACCTGCGCGAGCTCGCCACCCGACACGGGGTCGGGCTGATCGAGATCTGCCACTCGAAATCGGTCACGGAAAAGGTCGGCGAGGTCGCCGTACGCTCCGAGGTGCCCGACCTCTTCCCCTCGATCCGCCGCCCTTGGATGGCGCACCTGCGGCACGTGTGGGAGATCAATAAGGCGCGCGGCGCGCGCGGTCCGGCCTTCCCGATCGTGAGCCTGCGCACCGAGCCGCGCGGAAAGCGCGGCGCGCCCGGCTTCGTCGAGTACATGAAGACGTCCAATATCGCATTCGCGCAGTGGATCGCCCTGCAGGCCGCCGAGCAGGGCGGCGCGAAGTGCGAGGAATTCGCCTGGGATACCGGCCTCCTCTCGCCCGAGGAGCAGCCGACCCTCGCCATGCTGCTGCAGGTCGCCGCCGACCTGCAGCTCGAGCAGGGCCGCGCCGTCGCCGCGACCCCCGCCGCCGCCCGCGCGCTCGCCGCCCTCGAGGCCGCCGCGGCGGTGCTCCCCGAGCAGGTCGCCGAAGGCGCGACCGCCGACGCCGCCGCTTGAATTCCGCTCCGCGCGAGACGGCTCTCGCGCGACTCTCGCCACGCAAGGCGCCACCCGTAGCAAGGAAACTCACACGTGAATCAGCCCGCCACCCCCGCCGCCACCCCCTCGCGCCTCGGCCTCGCCGGCGCCCGCCGCCTCTCCGCGGCCGGCCCGGCCACCCCGAGCGCGCCGACCGCCCCCGCCGCCCCCGAGGCCGCCCCCGAGCAGGGGCAGCGCAAGGGGCTCGCCGCGCGCCTCCGCGACGCCAAGGTCGCGGAGCGCGCCGCCACCTACTCGCCGACCGGCGAGCACACCGGGACGATCGTGAGCCTGGCCGTTACCAAGTCGGGCAACGGCGTCCAGTGCCGCGTCAAGCATGCCGACGGCGAGAGCTTCGGCAGCTTGAATTTCAACCTCGCCCGCGGCGTCAAGAATGCGGACGGGACGCCGGTCATGGATCCCGAGACCGGCCTGCAGAAGACCGAGCCCTCGATCGGCGCCTGGAAGCAATGGGAGACCTTCTGCGCCCGCTACGGGGTCGACGCCGCCGAGGCGCTCGACCTGGTCGAGCAGAATCGCGCGCACGAGACCGGGATCCTCGGCCTGGTCGAGCGTTGGAAGTGGTCGCAGTCCGGCGACTTCCTGAATGTCTCCATGCCGCTCGGCGACTCCGCCGGCGCCGCGGCCGCCTAGTATCGCCCGGCCTCGCGGCCGGCCGACTCGCTTAGCTCAAGAGGTAGAGCGCCCGGCCCGACCGGGAGGCCGCAGGTTCGATCCCTGCAGCGAGTACCACCGCGCCCGCCTCGAGCGGGCGCTCGCAATTGGACCGGAGCCCCTCGCGTGACAGCGCTCGCCCGTACCCGCGTCGTCGACCTGCGATCCTCGCCCTACGAGGTCTACTGCGGCCGCCCGCGCCAGGGCGAGCCGTGGGACCTCGGCAACCCGTGGGGCACCACCCGCGAGGGCGGGACGCGCGCCCTGATCCTGGTCAAGGATAAGGCGCGCGCCGTCGAGCGGTTCGCGGCCTGGCTGCGCCGCGACCCCGACGCCCTCGCCGAGGTCGCGGCCGTCGCTCCCGAGCTGGAGCCGCCGACGCTCGAGGAGGTGCGCGACCGGCTGCGCGGTCGGACGCTCGGCTGCTTCTGCGCGCCGCGCGGGCCGTGCCACGCGCGCGTCCTCGCGCACGCCGCCGACGGCGGCGAGCCTGCGTGGCCGCTGCCCGAGCGCGCGCCGGTCGACCCGCTGCCGGCCGCGACCGCGGCGGCGCAGCGGACGGCGGAGGAGTGCGATCGCGAGATCGAGGCCGCGCTGATCCGCGGCGGGCGCCGGCTCGTGTCGCTCGATATCGAGACCTCGGTCGAGACCGGCGAGCCGGCTTGCGTGACGTGGGTCGAGCTCGCGCCGGCGAGCGACGGCGGCTGGGAGGTGCTCGGCCCGTTCGGGGTCGCCGCGCGCGACGCTCGCGCCCGCGACCTGTTCGCGGGCTGGCTGGCCGACCCCGAGACCGTGCTCCTGGGGCAAAATGTCGCCTTCGACCTCTGGACGCTCGGGCAGGCGTGGGACCTCCTGGCGGAGGTCGCCGCGGCGCACGACGCCGGGCGCGTGCGCGACACCATGCTGCGGCAGCGCTTGCTAGATATCGCATGGCCCGCGCGCCTGGTCTGGGTGGTCGAATTCGGCCGGATGGTCCCGCGCAAGTTCGCGCCGCACGCCCTGCTCGGCGAGGTGCGGATCGACGAGGGGTCGGACGACGGCGGCGGCGCGTTCGGCGCCAAGGGCGGCCTCGACGCGCTGGCGGCTCGCCACCTCGGGATCGACCTCTCCGAGGGTAAGCACGCCGACGGCGCCCCGCGCCTGCGCTACGGCGAGGTCCTCGGCCTGCCGTGGCACGCGTGGCCGCTGCCGTTTCGGACCTACGCCCTCGGCGACCCCGACGCGACGCTGCAGGTCTACCTCGCGCAGGCCGAGGCCGCGCGCGAGAAGGCCCGCGACCGGCGCGAGCGGCTGCCCGACCTCTTCGACGGCGACCCCGACGACCCGCTGACCCCGCTGGTCGACGAGGCTTTCCAGTGCGCGATCGCGCTCCCCTTCCAGGCCATGTCGGCCCGCGGGCTGCGGAGCGACCGCGCGCTCGTGCGGCGCCAGCGGGCCGAGCTCGAGGAGCTCGCGGCGTGGGCGGAGGCGCTCATGGTGGAGGCCGGCGTCGCGCGGCGCGAGCCGGTCTACGCCCCGCCGCCCGAGGGCCCCAAGCCGCGCCGCCGCAAGGGCGAGCCGGCCCCCGAGCGCGAGGTGCTGCGCCACGAGGTCAAGGTCGACGACGCGGAGATGCGCCGGCGCGTCGAGCGCCTGCTGCGCGCTAAGGGCCTGCCGGTCGAATTCACGAAATCGGGCAAGAAAATCAAGGCCGACGCGGACACGGTCTTCGCCGCGGTCGACCCCGCGATCGGCGACGTCGACGGCGACGCGCCCGGCGCCTGGTCGGACGCAGCCGAGCTCGTCGAGGAGGTCGACGCCGACGCGCTGCAGACGATCGACCTCGCCGCCGCCCGCGACCTCTCCGAGCTCCTCGGCCCGCGGCTGCTCAAGATCGCGCGCAGGGCGCTCGCCGGCTCGGCGGCCGAGCGCGAGGCGGACCCCGATCGGGCGGCGGCGCTGCGCGCCGAGGCCGGCGGCTGGTCGCTCGGCCGGCTGCGCGCCGCGGTCATGGCCGCGCCGGACCCCGGCCTGGCCGCGCTCGCGGTCGCGCGCAAGGCGGTCAAATTCGATACTTCGTTCCTCCGCGGCCTCGACACGGACGACGACCTGCGCGCCTGGTTCCGGACCATGATGGATACCGGCCGGACCTCCATGGTCGGCCGCATTCGGCAGAATATGCCGAAGACCGGCGGGATCCGCGAGTGCATCGTTCCGCGCCCGGGTTTCGTTTTTCTCCAGTGCGACTACTCGCAGATCGAGCTCCTCGGCCTGGCGACCGCGCTCGACTGGTGCGTCGGGCGCGAGAGCACGCTCACGCGCGCGATCCGCGAGGGGACCGACTGCCACCTCCTCCTCGCGTGCCACCCGATCCTCGAGCTCGGCGAGGAGTACGCGTCGGCGCGCGCGCACCGCAAAGCCTGCAGCGCGGTCCTCGAGGCGCACGGGTCGGACCGCGCTCGCGCCGAGGCCGCCCGCCCCGACCTCGACTGGTCGCGCTTCGACAAGCTCGAGAAGGCGCGGCAGAACGCGAAAGCCGCGAATTTCGGGTTTCCGGGCGGCATGGGGGCGCGCAAATTCGTAATCACCTGTAAGAAGCAGGGGATCGCGATCTCGCTCGACCAGGCCGAGCGCCTGCGCGAGGCGTGGCTGGAGACCTGGCCGGAGGTCCGCGACTACTTCGGCTGGGCGTCCGCGCTCACCTCGCAGGGCCGCTCGGCGGCCGTGCGGCACTTCGACGGCGGCCACTGGCGCGGCGGGTGCGGTTACACGCAGGCGTGCAATACGCTCTTTCAGGGGCTCGTCGCGCGCGGCGCGAAGCTGGCCGCGTGGGCGCTGTTCGTCGCGTGCTATCTCACGCCCGATTCGCCCCTGTATGGGTGCCGCCCGGTGCTGTTTGTCCACGACGAATTCGTCCTCGAGGCGCCGATCGAGCTCTGCCCCCCGCCGCCCCCGCCGGGCCCGGGCGAGCAGCCGCGGCCGGACGAGCCTGCGCCGCTGCGCGAGCTGATCCGCGTCATGGTGCAAGAGATGCGCGCGGTCATGCCCTCGCAGGCGGTCAAGGCCGAGGGCAAGGTGCTGCGAGTACGATGGACAAAATAGCGCGTTGACGCAGCGGGCGCCGCGCGGCATGCTAGCGGCGATGTCACGCCTCGCCCTGCTCTCCCTCTACCTGGTCCTCGGGACCGCCCTCTACCTGCTCACGCTCGCGCCGCTGCCGCCGACCGCGCTCGCGCTCCTGCTGCTCGGCCTCGGCCTGTTCGGCCTGTTCGCGGCGATCACGCGCGACTCGCCGACGTGGTGGGATACCCTCGCGATCCTCGGCCGGATGGTCGGTCCGGTGCTCGCGCTGCGCATGCTCCTGGGAGGCGCGTGACCGCGCTCGAAGCGCTCGCCGACAAGCTCCGCGCGCAGGCCCTCGCGGGAGAGCTCTCGGCGCCCGACGGCGTCGTCGAGGTTAGGCTCGAGCGCCGGCTCGTGCGCGAGGACCGTCGCCCGTGCGAGGTCGGCGAGCGCTGGCGCAGCGAGCTCGCGACGATCGAGCTGCACTCGCGCGCGGGGGTCGTGGCCCTCCTTCGCCCGGCGAGGGGAGACCTGGTCTTCGCCTTCGGCGACGAGAGCGCGGTCGCTCCTTGGCTGGCCGGCTGGTCGCGCGTCGGCGACCGACTCTGGCGCGCGCCGACGTAGCCGCTGCGCAGGATTTGCGCGTGCGCGCCTTGCGCTCGCGCGGCTCGCGCCTTACGCTGCGGGCCGTGGGACTGCTACCAGATCACGAGCCCGCGCCGCGCCTCCTCGGCCTGTGCGGATATAAGTACGCGGGGAAGTCGACGGCCGGCCGGCTGGCCGAGGACGGGTGGGGCTTTGCGCGGACGCGCCTCGCCGGGCCGATCAAGGCCGCGGCGATCGCGTGCGGAGTGCCCGCTGCCTACGTCGACGGGAGCGAATCCGCGAAGGAGTGCCCGCTGCCGACCCTCGGCGGCAAGTCCGCGCGAGCGTTCATGGAGCTGCTCGGCGATTGGGGGCGCTCGACCTTCGGCGAGGACTTCTGGCTGCGCCAGTGGGGACGCGGCGCCGACGCGCTGATCGCGCAGGGGCGCGGCTTGCTGCTGGTCGACGACGTCCGTTACGACGACGAGGACGCCTGGCTCGCGGAGTGGGCGGAGTCGCGCGGGGTGCCCTACCTGCTGGTGCAGGTGTCGGCCCCCGACCGCGAGGACCAAACGCCCTCGCATCGGAGCAACCGCACCCCCGACCCGAGCAGAATCGCGCGCGCGGTCGATAACTCGCGCGCGACCTGCCCGACGACCGCCGACCTGCGGGCGAGGGTGCTGCACACGGTCGAGGAGTGGGACGCGCGCCTCCGCGCCGGCCTGGCGCCGACGGCCGGGAGGACGCCCCGGTGGTAGCGGTCTCCCGCCTGAGCTTCCCCCTCCCCGACGGCGCTCGCGTCGAGCGCCTCGCGCTCGGCGCCGACCCCGGGGTCCAATTCGGCCTGGCGCTCGCCGCGCTGGTCGACGTCGCCGGCGCGCTGCAGTATCGCCCACTCGAGCTCTGCCTGCTCGGCCAGCGGGCGATCCGCTCGCCGAAAGCGCTCGCGCGGCCGGCGCTGGCGCCGACCTACCCCGAGATCCTCGCCGAGCTGCGCCGCATGCTGGCGGTCGCCGATGCGCTCGGCGACTTCGACCCCGCGCTGGTCTGCGAGGACTGGTTCATCGGGCCGAACGGCTCGACCGTGCGCGATACCGCGCAGATGTTCTACTTCGCGCAGGCCGCGGCGCAGGAGCTCGGCCTCCGCTTCCGCCCGGTCATGCACGCGACCTGGAAGGCCGCGACGCTCGGATCCGCGCGGCTGTCCTCCGACGACGCGGCGCGCGCCTACGGCAGCGCGGCGACCGCCCTCGTAGGCGAGGGCGCGCCCGAGCGGTGGGTGCCGCCGAGCGGTCGGGCGCCGACGGAGGCCGACGACGCCGCCGCGCTCTGCGTCGCCCGTTGGTACCTCGGGACGGAGGTCGCGCAGTGACCCGCGCCGGCTCCTCCCTGCCCGACATCCGCCCGCCGGGCGCCCGTCGGCCCCTCCCGCCGGAGGCGGTCCGCCGCCACCTGCAGGCCGAGGCCCTCCTGCGAGGCGAGCGCGCGGCCGCTCGCGCGAGCAAGGTCACGTCGCGCGAGTGCGCCAAGGACGGCAGCCACGCGGCCCTCGTCCTGCCGGACGCGCACCACCCGCACGCCGACCCCGAGTGCATGGCGATCGTCGAGCGCGTCGCCGCGCTCGTGCGCCCCCGCCGGATCGTCATCCTGGGCGATTGGCTGGAGTGCGCGGCGTTCACCGCGCACCCGCCCCGAAGCATCGCCGAGGAGGCGCTGCACGCCTATAGCGTCGAGATCGACCAGTGCGCCGCCTCGATCGATCGGATCGTCGCCGCGGCCGGCGGGGTCAGCCCCGGCGCGGTGGAGGAGGTCGCCTACGTCGAGGGCAATCACGAGGCGCACGTCGAGCGCGAGTGTATCCGCCTCGGCGCGATCGGGCGCGCGGTTCACGACATGATCTCGCCCCGGCGCCTGCTCGCGCGCGGGCGCCCGTGGCTCAAGTGGACGCCCTACGTAGAGCACTACGCGCAGGACCGCCGGCCGCCGGCGCACCTCCGCGGGGGTGGCATGCCGCACTATAAGATCGCCAGCGACCTATGGGCGATCCACGGGTGGACCACGGCGACGCACGCCGCCGCGAAACATCTGCAGATGGCGGGGACGGTTTCGATCGTACACGGGCACACCCACCGCCAGCAGTCGGTCACGGGCCGCTGCCTGGAGACCGGCCGGCTTGTCAAGGCATGGAGCCCGGGCTGCCTGTCGGATCTGCAGCCCGCTTGGCACCACACGAGCCCTAGCCAGTGGGCGCACGGGCTGAGCGTTGTCTACCTCGAGGACAAGTGCCGGCAGGTGCGGCACCCGCGCTGGACCGACTACACGATCACGATCGACCGCGGCGAGTGCGTGCTGCCGGCCGGGACGAGCGTCCGCGCGTAGGCTAGCCGAGCGCGTAGACGCGCGAGATCGCCGACGGGTCGGGGCCGCGGGCGACCCGCACGAGGCCCCGCCGCGCCATGTCGCGCAGGTCGGCGTCGCTCAGCGGGACGCGCGAGCGCGCGAGGCCGGCGGGATGGGCGCGCAGGTCGCGCAGGACAACGGCGTCGAGGGCGGAGGGCATGCGGACAGGTTGACCGCTGGCCGCGCCGAAGGCAAGGGCGCCCCGCGTGAGATTCGCCGCGCAAACCTTGCGCGGCGCGCGGCGCGCCTTACGCTGGCGGCGATGCTCCTCGGCTCTGCCGCTCAAGTCCTCGCCGGCGAGGCGCGCGCCCACGTCGCGCACGCCGACGCCCTCGACTTCCTCCGCTCGCTTCCGCCCGCCTCGTGCGACATCCTCGTGACCGACCCTCCCTACTCCAGCGGCGGCATGGTCAGGGGTGATCGGGCGAAATCCGGGCTCGCCGCTGCGAAATACGGCCGCGCGGAGCAGACGGCGGAG
>ERZ795045.5043-NODE-5043-length-10171-cov-4.079577_pt1 | contig 10171 bp, 9 predicted proteins | sample MGYA00375129_ERZ795045 | MGnify/ENA primary metagenome ERZ795045 (study PRJEB30174, sample SAMN05720166) | activated sludge metagenome | isolation source: anaerobic digester from wastewater treatment plant | place: Japan | collected 2015-05-15 ... | reverse complement strand
AGCATGAGGCAATTCGCGGGCCACGCCGCAATCCGGGGGCAACACCCAAATAACGAGCCTGTCCCTCTATTCGTGTCCTTGTCGGATCTACCTGGGTGGGAGGCAGCACGTACTGAATCAACTCATTTGCCGCCGTATTCGGTCGCCAAAGGACGAAGTGGTGACGGAGCAGCCAACACGCGGTGTCGCTCAGCCGTGGTTGATGAAAGGCGTCACGTTAGTAGGCGACAACGTTGGTCGGGGGACCAAAATTCCTGCTGCCCAGCAATATAGAACTCAACAAGAGACCGGACTTCCAGCGACCGGCGTCCGTTGCTACCGGGGGCTACGTATTCTATCCAGAGAATCAAATCGCAACATCTGTCCCAATGGCGCTTGCGCGGCGCAAAACATGCTTCAAATTAGTCGAGCGTCAAAAAGAGCATTCTATGAAGTGTCATCGCAGCTCAGGCTCCGAATTCGGCAACCAATCAGTGCTCAACTTCGGTGTCTGCCAGCGCGTCGCAAAGCTCCTGCTCCAAACTATCTTCGTTCTGTCAGTTGCGGGCGCTGCCGCATGTTTGGGCGGGGATTGGCCCGGATTCCGAGGACCGAACGGCGATGGCACGTCCAATGCCCGAATTCGGACCGATTGGGCGGCCAACCCCCCGAAGGTTTTGTGGCGAAAAGGCACAGCAAACAATCTTCAGGACGGTTTCAGCTCGATTGCAGTGAGTGGCCAGCGGCTGTTCACGATGGTCAGGCGCTCGATCGGCGGAACTTATCAGGAGGTGTGTGTTGCGCTTGACACTGAAACGGGCGTCGAACTTTGGTCAAGGCCTCTGGGGCCTGCAACATACGACGGCGGCGGCAACGAGGGCGCGCCAGGAAACACCGGCGGCGACGGTCCACGCTCGACTCCCACGGTGAACGGGAACCGCGTCTATGTCTTTACCTCGTGGCTGGTGCTCGCGTGCCTTGACGCAGAAGACGGACACGTGGTTTGGTCGGTTGATCTCATGGCCGCACCATACAAGGCCTCGGTTATTACATGGCAAAACGCAGCGTCACCCATAGTCAGGGATGGCCTTGTCATTGTGAATGGCAACGTACCTTCCAAGCGGCTGATGGCCTTCAACGCAGAGACAGGGGCGCTCGTGTGGAGCGGGCAAGACGACAAGATGACGCATTCGACCCCAGTCAACGCGGAGTTGTTCGGCGTTCCGCAAGTGATCTTTTATGCACAGAGCGGGTTGGTAGCGGTCAACCCGAACACCGGCGCTGTGCTATGGCGGCACGCTTGCACCTACAACGGAGTGTCCGTGGCTTCTTCCCCGGTAGTGGTAGGCGATCTTGTCTATTGTTCGGCAGGTTACAACACAGGCGCACGAGTGATTCGCGTCTCGAAATCCGGATCGGCGTTTTCCACCACGCAGATCGCGAGGACACCCGGCATGTTCGAGAGTCAATGGGCGACGCCTGTTTGTTATGAGGGCTTTTTGTACGGCATTTTCGGGACGAAAGAGCATGGTACTGCACCACTGAAATGCCTCAGAATTGACACGCTTGAAGAACAATGGTCCCAAGACGGTTTCGGCATGGGCGGCGTGCTCCTTGTGCGAGACAAATTGCTCGCGCTCACCGATGCCGGCGCCATTGTCCTCGTCCAACCAACTCCTGGCGCGTATTCCGAAATTGCGCGGTTTGCGGCTTTGTCGGGCAAATGCTGGAACGTGCCTGCGGTGATCGACGGTCGAATCTACGCGCGCAGCACCAAGGAAATCGTGGCGCTGGATGTCTCTGTCTCACCGCCGCCGAAGCTCCGCCTCGAGATCCTGCGGGCCGCCACGAACGGCAAAGTGCGAATCAGATTCCGGAACGCCGATGGGACTCCGATCGAGTCCGGCCGGTTGCCGGGAATTCAAGTTCTGGCCAGTTCTGACGTGGCAGCTCCGTCTGCGATGTGGGCCGAGTTAATCACTGATTTGGAGATCGAAGATGGGACCGTGTTTCTCGATGAATTGACAGAAGCATGGCCGCAGCGATTCTACAGAATTGTCGAGAACCCGTGAAACCGCCGAACCACATCTGTTGCACGAACTCGCGCCCGGGCAATGCGTTCACCCTGATCGAACTGTTGGTGGTGATCGCCATCATAGCGATTTTGGCTGGACTGCTGCTGCCGAGCCTCTCCTCTGCAAAGGAAAAAAGCCGGCGCTCAGCGTGTTTGAACAATATTCGGCAGTTTGTTGTCGCAACGCACCTTTATGCGGGGGATTTTCTCGAGCACCTGCCGCCGGGCAACACAGACTATGAGTCGGCCACCGACCCTCCCGCGGAGGATATTCCGGTCCTGTCCACAAACACACGAAACGCCATGATCACCTATGCGGGGAGCTGGCGTGTGCTGGACTGCCCAAGCCTGCGCGACCCGTTCAACCGGCCCGAGGGCTGGCAGCCCGAACCGAACTACGGATTCGTGATAGGTTACAACTACCTTGGCGGTCACACGCGAACGCCGTGGGACCCCCTTCCCGGTCACACAGGCAAATGGATCTCGCCACAAAAGCTCTCTGAAGAGCCCTCTCTTGCACTTGTCACCGATGCCAACGATTGGTCGCCCGGATACGGGAAGACTCTCGCGCCACACGGCGCAAACGGGCCCATACTGCGCGGACGCGACGTCACCAACGCCGGCGCGGAAGGCGCCAGCTCGGCGAGTATCGGCGCTGCGGGTGGCAATATTGGTCTCGTGGACGGTTCCGTCTCATGGAAGCCGATCTCGAAGATGCTCATCTACCGGGGTAGCCTGAAGTGGGAAGAAGCGGGTTGCACCGCTGCGTGGTAGCTTCTTGGCGCACGACAGCCCGGATATTGCATGATCTTTTGAAGACACCCGTTTCGCAGGGTGCTCAACGCATACACCTGTATTGAAAAGGCCTTCATGTTCGCGAAGGCTTTCGGGCTGCGATTCTCGGTCAATTTCTCTGTATCTCGTTCTCTGGCCGCCAGTAAGGCAGTAACGACGATACGGCCTTCGTGAATGAGTCGGAACAGGGTGACAGGCTCATTGTCTGGTTGTGGACCCAAATAGAGGGACAGGCTCGTTGTTTGGGTTTTGACCCCGGATTGCGGCGTGGCCCGCAGATTGTCCCTTGTTCCAATCGGCGGTTGCCGAACTCTGTGCAGGTACCCGGCGATGCCGATATGGGGACAGACACGGTGTTTGCGGCGTCATGCCGATCTGGTTCGAGGCACGGTGTTTGCGCATAAAAACAAAGCGGTAGCAAGCTGCCGCACTCCGAGCGCTTCGCACCTACCAACGGCCACTGCATCCGGTGCAGTACCCGTCAGGCAATTTTGGTTTCGGCTACGCCGGGCTGCGAAGTATGGAGGTTAACCCTCACTGATTTGAATACATGGCGTGTTTCGCCTTGCGGAATGTCGCCCCCGGAGGTGGTAAGCTTCGAATTGCTTCGTCGTAGTTGACAATGTACTGCCACCAGTTGTTGTAAAAGCCGTCGGTGGTTCCGGGGTTGTGCGGCAGATGTTTCATCCACCAAAGATGATGATTCACGATGCCGTCCCACCCGCCTGTCGCGGCGTTCAACAGTTTTTTCTTTCGGGGCAAGACCGGATAGGTGAACCAATCATCGGCGTAGGTCCACACCGAGTTGGTATTGCTCCAGTCGTAGTCGCTGACCGAATTCGGCGCAAAATGCACGCTCCCAACCTCGGCTTGGCCGGGGAAATCCTTGTCCACACGGGTGAACTGATTCCAGGCATTCTTTGGATTGCGTTTGTGGTCCCACACGCCCCGGCCCACTGTGAGTGCGAGAGCGCTTTCGATCCGGTGACAGTAGCTTTCCAGCATCTCGCCTTCGCCGCGCTCGTAATTCCAGCCCATGATCCAGATGGTGCGCCCGATATCCGGGATGTCGTAGGGGCGGTAAAACCATGGATTATCGGTCTGGTAGGGGATTTTGTCGCCCGGGATCTTCCAATGGAACTCGTCCCATGCCATGTAAGGTGCGCCCCAGAGCCAAATCTCGCGCACGTCTTTTTCACGGATTTTGGCCTCCAGATCAAACTTCCTAAAGAGCCATTTGAAGCTTGTCATGCCCGGGTTGGCGGAGGCGCGGTCGTTCTCCCACATGTGCAGAAAGGCTTCTTCGGTGTAGGTGAAACCATCGCGAAAGGTGGTGAAACCATCGTATTCGATCTTCTCCACGACACGGTAATCTACATAACCGCCGCTGGTAAGCTTCGCGTCGGCAATCATCTTGTCTGTGAGCTGCCATGGGTCGGACCATTTCATGTATTCGTGGAGCCTGACGTTGTTCCGCGTCTTGAGAACGGGATCGAAATTGATGACAATGACATTGACAACCTGGGTACCTGTGCTCGAACTGTCGAGCGCTTGCCCGGCCGCGGACGCATCAAACCAACCGCTCAGGCATGCAAGCGACAGAATGAGCAAGCAACGTCTTTGATCTTGACCGCCGGTTGCATGCGATTTCCACCCGAGGTTCCTCACCCAATGACAACAACGCATGCGCACAGCATGTGGCCTAAGTCGATCCTGTCCAGTTCAAATGAAATTGCCTTGCAGCCGATCACATAGCACTCTCATACAGCGCAGTGCAACCGGAACAACCTTGCCGTCGCGAAATCAAAACCGGCACGTTGATCTTGGATTCCCGACGGTAAGAACAGGAGTTTTATGAGAAAGAATCTGGTTTATTTGGTCCTCGGCTGGCTTCTTGCAACAGCCTTGTGGATTGGTCATTCGGCAGTTTCGCTTCCGCGAAGCACTCCGGAGGAACAGGGTGTTTCGTCGTCGGCGCTGCTCGAGTTTGTGAACGCTTTGGACCAGCAGATCGATGGCATGCACGGCATCATGATTGTGCGTCACGGGCGTGTGATTGCCGAAGGCTGGTGGGAGCCGTACGGTTCAGAACATAACCACGTGCTGTATTCGCTCAGCAAAAGTTTCACTTCGACTGCTGTCGGATTTGCCGTGACCGAGGGCAAGCTTAGCATTGACGATGAAGTCATCAGATTTTTCCCCGAAGACATGCCGGCCAACCCCAGCAGCAACTTGAAAGCAATGCGCGTTCGGGACCTTCTGACGATGTCCACAGGCCATCAGGACGAACCGCCGATCTCGCCCGGTGAAATGTGCGCGAAGTCGTTCCTTGCGCACCCAGTCCCTCATTTGCCGGGCACGCACTTCAAGTACAACACTGCCGCCACTTTTATGTTGTCGGCAATTGTTCAGAAAGTGACCGGGCAAACGGTGTTTGATTACCTTCGGCCTCGGTTGTTTCAACCGCTGGGGATCGAACATCCGGTTTGGGAGACGAATTTTCAGGGGATTTCCCTTGGCGGATACGGTCTTCGAGTGCGCACGGAAGACATTGCCAAGTTCGGCCAATTGTACCTTCAGAGTGGACGGTGGCAGGGCAAACAGTTGCTGCCCGCAACATGGATCCAGATGGCAACCTCGAAGCAGGTCTCCAACGGCAGCAATCCGGAAAGCGATTGGAACCAGGGTTACGGTTTCCAATTCTGGCGCTGCCGCCACAATGCCTACCGCGGCGATGGAGCGTTTGGCCAGTACTGTCTTGTGATGCCTGACCAAGACTCGGTTATCGCTATCAACAGTGGCACGGGCAACATGCAGGCCGTGTTGAATGTCATCTGGGACAAGTATCTGCCCGCGTGCCAACAGAAGAAGCTCCGACCGAACCGTGCTTCGGAAGGCGAGTTGAGGCAGCGGTTGGCGAGCTTGAGGGTGCCTCCGGTCCGCGGTGCCAAAACTTCAGGTTTGGCTGCTGAAGTCTTGAATTGCCGGTATGTTTTTCCGGCAAACGATCAAAAGCTCGGCAGCGTGTCGGTCAAGTCAACCGACAACGGTCAGAGCGTAACATTGGTGATGGAGTTCGATGGAAAAGAGGTCAGATTGCCCGCAGGTTATGAGCAGTACCGCCTTGGACGTGCACCTCTTTCCATGGGTCTGTTGTCCGAGTTCCCGAGCGAACCCGTGGCCGGCACTTTTGCATGGACAACGCCCGATACCATCGAAATCAAGGTTTGTGCCTACGAAACTCCGTATCATCTGATTTACAGGCTCAAATTCGAGGGGGACAAGGTCACGCTGGACCGAGAAGCAAACGTGTCATTTGGATCACGCAAACTGCCAACGTTGCATGGCAAGAAATCGAGTTAGCCACACCGCGTATCGGGCAGACCACACCTTCTGGCAAATCAGTGCGATGACCAGAGTAACAGGCTGGTAGTTGCTCACGCGCCGCGGTGGTGACATCGCCAGGTGCATGGGACAACCGATCGCCGCCGGAGCTCCGCGTTAACGCTGGATGTAAAAACTCCCTGTAGCCATTCCGATGCGCAGGGTTCGACTCGACAGGCGCCACCAGCCCTGCAAACCTCGTGTCGTGCAACAATCGATCGTAACCCTTGACATGGAAGGCGTGCTCACGCCCGAAATCTGGATCGCCGTCGCGGAAAAGACGGGCATCCCTGAGCTCAGGCTTACTACCCGCGACGTTCCGGATTACGACGTGTTGATGCGGGGCAGGCTCGCCCTGCTGGCCAAACATGGACTCTGCCTTTCGCACATTCAGTCCGTGATCAGCACTTTGAAGCCCTTGGATGGAGCCCTCGAGTTCCTGCGCGAGCTGCGCGCGTTCACACAGGTAATCATCCTCTCTGACACGTTCGAGCAGTTTGCGCAGCCGTTGCTGCGCCAACTAGAATGGCCGACGCTCTTTTGCCATCGCCTTGTTGTCGAGAACGACCGGATAGTCGGTTACCAGATTCGCGTTCGCGAACAGAAGCAACGCGCCGTGGCGGCGCTGAAATCGCTTAACTACAGGGTGATCGCCGTTGGGGATTCTTACAACGACACCGCCATGTTGAAAGAAGCCGACGTGGGCTTTCTGTTTCGCGCGCCTGAAAACGTGCGGCGCGAATTCCCACAGTTTAAATCGGTCGAAGACTACCCCGACCTTTTGAACCTGATCCGGAAAGAGCACCAAAACTGAGCGCTGTGTTATCTGTAGCCGGGTGGTTTGGCGGGCTTACGGCCTAACGCGAACCCGCCGTGCGCGACCGCGCAAGCAACCGGGGGCAACCAAGGGCAACATCGCCAATCAATCTTCCGGTTTCACGTCCCGGCTGGTGAGGTCTTGCAAAGCGGCTCTCACGCTCTTGCCCTGGTAGAGCATTGCATACACTTCGTCAATGATTGGCGTGGAGACGTTGTGGCGCCGAGCAAGGGCGTAGGCTGATCGCGCCGTTGGGTAACCCTCAGCCACGCTGACGGACGAAGCAAGAATCTCAGAGAGCTGTTCGCCCCGGCCCAATCGTTCGCCCAAGGTTCTGTTCCGGCTCAGCTTCGAAAAACATGTCACGACAAGATCGCCAATCCCGCTCAATCCGGCGAACGTGTCAGCGCGCGCTCCACACGCCACACCGAGCCGGCGGATTTCCGCAATGGCACGGGTTACAAGTGCGGCCTTCGAGTTGTCGCCAAAACCAAGTCCGTCGCATACACCAGCGGCAATTGCGATCACGTTCTTAAGCGCTCCGCCAAACTCGACTCCGAGAATGTCGGTGCTCGTATAGACCCTGAAAGCTGGCCGGTGAAACAGCGGTTGCACAAGCGCCGCGTCCTCTGAGTCCCGGCTCGCCGCCACGGCCGCAGTAGGGATTCCGCGGGCAACTTCAAGAGCCAGCGTCGGCCCTGACAAAGCCACGCAACGTGCCCGAGGCGCGACCGCCCCGAGCACGCCGCTCATTGGTAGTCCGGACTCGTAATCGATTCCTTTTGTGACACTGACCACAATTCCGTTGAACTCGCGCAAAGCGCTCCCAACGCGCCGATAAGCGAAAGACGGAACGGCCATGACGACTATTTCACCCGCATTTGCCGCAACGGCGAGGTCCGGCTCGACCCCCAACCCCTCGGGCAGGTCAATATCCGGCAGGTATTTCTGGTTCCTGCCCGCCGTCGGAATGCGAAGAAGATTTGGCGTGTCGTTGTCCCACAGAACGACATTGTTGCCCCCCTGATGGAGATGTCGGGCAAGCGCAGTGCCCCATGCGCCAGCTCCCAAAACGGAAATCTTCATAGACTTGCTTGCACTGCTATCATTCCAAATTCACGCGGATACTTCGAAACTCCGAAACTCCGATACTCGGTTACCCTGCTCTTCCCCCGTTCGCGGTCCATGGTTCTGGTGCTTGGTCTGTTGTCAGTGCTCCAGGGTCCTCGCCACGCCGCCGGTTTGTCTTCTTTGGAACTCGGTTGTCTCGGTTGTGTCGGTGCCACGCAGAGGCTCTTCGGCGGCGTCGAGCGCCTTGTTTCGGCCAAACCGATGTTCCGTCCCGTTCACGAGCCTTTTGATGTTCGATCTGTGCGCGTATATGACTACCGCCGCCATTAACACGGCAAACGCGGTTAGGAAGGAGTTCCCCTTCGTGAGCCAGACCAGAAAAGGCAGGGCCAAAGCTGCGCTGATTGACGCAAGCGAAACATAGCGGCCAACGACAAAAACGATCACCCACACCGCCGTCGCAAGCAGGAGCGCGACAGGAGTGATGACCGCCAGAACCCCGGCCGATGTTGCAACGCCTTTCCCGCCCTTGAACTTCAACCAACAGGTATAATTGTGGCCGAGGATCGCGCCAGCACCAGCAAGCACCGAAAGCAGATTCTGATCGGAACCTGCCGTTGGCCCAACTACCGCGGCAAGCCGGGGCAGTCCCCAGCACGCAAGCGCGCCTTTGGCGGCATCAAGAATCAGCACCATTGCGCCCGCTTTTTTTCCGAGCACACGCAACGCGTTTGTTGCCCCTATGTTGCCGCTGCCCACACTGCGCAAATCTACCCCCCGGGCCCGCCCCACGAGAAAGCCCGTCGGAACCGAGCCAAGCAGGTATCCAAAAACGACTGCTGCAAGGCACAGAATGATGGTCATGCGAAAACTCTAGGCGACAGACGTTGTTTGTCCACAAAACTCCAGCAATCAGATTGGTCTGTGCAAAAGCCTGTGACCTGCTACACTGCATGTCAGCGAAAATGAACAGCTCAGGTCAAAACGCTACAATGGCCGTCTTTCTTGACCTCGAAAACATCGCCATCGGGGCGCGCGAGGCCAATTTGCCCCGTTTCGACATCCGGAAAGTGCTCGAACGAATGCTGCTCAAAGGCCATATCGTGGTCAAAAAAGCCTATTGCGATTTCGAGCGGTTCAAGGAGTTCAAACGCGACCTGCACGAAGCCGCTTTCGAGCTGATCGAAATCCCGCATGTCCGGCAGTCCGGCAAAAACTCCGCCGATATTCGGATGGTCGTGGACGCCCTTGATCTTTGTTACACCAAGAGTCACGTGGACACATTCGTGATTGTGAGCGGCGACTCGGATTTCTCGCCCCTTGTCAGCAAGCTCCGTGAAAATGCAAAAAAGGTGATCGGCGTCGGCGTGCGCAAATCCACGTCGGACCTTTTCCTGAACAACTGCGACGAGTTCCTGTACTACGACGATCTTGTCCATGCCGAGGCTTCAAAGTCGAAAGTGCGCTCTGCGGGTGGCACACCCACGGCATCCGATGCCGACAAGGCCGCAGCCCTCGAAAGAGCGTTGAACCTGGTTGTTGAAACGGTCGAGGCTCTGAGCGAAGAACGCGAGGAAAACGATCGCATTTGGAGTTCCATGGTCAAACAGGCCATTAAACGACGCGACCCGGGCTTCAGCGAACGCGCCTGCGGTTTGCGGTCGTTCCACGACCTCCTACTCGAGGCGCAGCGCCGGGGTTTGGTGAAACTCGAAGCCGACGAGAAATCCAAGAGCTACACTGTCCGTCTGGCCTGATTGCGGCGTGGCACCTCTCACGGAGTTGTCCCATCGTTAAACTCCGGTGCAACCGACCCAGATTCTCGTTCTGGGTTCACTCGCCAATGATCTTCACGAGCACGGCTTTCCGCCTTCTGCCATCAAACTCGCCGTAAAAAATCTGTTCCCATGGCCCGAAATCGAGTTCGCCGTCTGTGATCGCGATTACAACCTCGCGGCCCATCACCTGGCGCTTCAGATGCGCGTCGGCGTTGTCTTCGCAGATCGGAAGAGCACACGTCTGAACTCCAGTCACGTGAGCTTATCTCGTAT
>ERZ795045.5042-NODE-5042-length-10172-cov-95.049224_pt1 | contig 10172 bp, 11 predicted proteins | sample MGYA00375129_ERZ795045 | MGnify/ENA primary metagenome ERZ795045 (study PRJEB30174, sample SAMN05720166) | activated sludge metagenome | isolation source: anaerobic digester from wastewater treatment plant | place: Japan | collected 2015-05-15 ... | reverse complement strand
AAAGCAGCCTCCAGCGGAGAAAAGACCGAGGCCTTTTCCTTCGGTGACATCTTACAGGATGCCTTGGTAAGGCAAGCCGGGAAAAAAGGCGTGCCTTTAGGTGTAAGTCATGGGAGGGCTAAGGCGGTGGGGTCCTCGTTACCACTTAAAACGGGGGAAGAAAAAGATCGGCCAATGGTTCTTGAGCAATTAGGCGAGGTGGGTAAGGTGTTTGTCCTGACCTCATCGTGGGAAGGGGAGATGCCTTTGAATATAGCCAGGACTCAAGACTCGCCCGGTGAAAGCGAGATCGTACTCCTCGATCCGAAAATTCTGGCTTGCATGGAAAAAAATGTGCCTGTCGCCGAAGCATCCATTATAGGAGAAAACGAAGTCCCTGCGCTTATAAAATTGATGGAATTGAAGGAAGGGGAAAATTGGTTGCCCGTCTTATATATGCCGAAAACGCCCGAAGTTATTTTAACGAGTAATCTATGGGGGGTAGATGAAGAGGCTGTGAAGTTAAAACCCCCCTGTCAGGTTTTGGTGGAAAAGGTGGCCGGGCCGTCCTTGAATTTAGGCCCCGTTGATAAAGCGAAGACGGGCGAGATAGTGAAGATCACCATCTCAAAGGGCAATATCAAGGCCGCAAAAGGAGAGATAGGCCATATCACTTCTCGTGTTCCAAGGGAGGAAGATCAAATTTTTCCTGCAGAAGAGGCGGCCCATCTTCCTTCCCTTTCTGGGGGTGAGCGTTTCTTTATCCCCGTAGCTCCCATGGAATTCAGGGAACTCATCGTTCTCAAGGTGGAGGACGATTCGGAGTTCGTTAAAATAAGCCTCGAGCTCGGTAAAAAGGCACCAATGCCTGAGTTGCCCTCAAAATGGGATGATAAGACGGGGTCTTTTAAAGAGGCGATAAGGGCGTATCTCATAGATCGCGGGGTAGATGGGAAAACGGTAAAAGAGGTGGTAGCCCAAGTCAAACGCGTACTCGATATTTCGTCCGGGGAAAAAGAGGTGAAGGGGACTTCTTTATCGGAGGAGGAGAAAGGCCCCGCGAGGAAGGAAAGGCCCCTGCTTTTCGTCAAAGAGGAAAAGACAAAGGAAAACCTTGAGCCGCGGGGGATGATTAAACCCACGGGGCGGGAGGTAGAGGTAGAGAGGCCGCGCGCCTCTTACGGAAAAATGGGGTCGCGCCCGCTTAGGGAAGACTCAAAAGAGGGGGCAAATAGTGTCAACGAGGTAAACGGTCGCCTCGCGCAGGTCTTCAGTCGCGAGTCACAGATTGATAACACATCTTCCCCCGCTCCCGTGAAAGACGAAGAAATTGTGAGCCAGGTGGGCCGAGCCTTAGAGTCCTATAGCGATAAGTCTGGCCGAGTAAAGGTGCTCCTTGAGCCACCCCATTTGGGGGAAGTGGAGATGGAGGTGATCGTCCGGGGAGATAGGGTAAGGGCCGTGATGGTTTCGGATAATGAACAGGTAAGACAGGTTCTTAAGCACCATGCAGAGGAAATCAGGCAGGTCCTGGCAGATCAGGGCCTCAAGGTGGAGCGCCTGGAGGTTAAAGCTCCGGACGACAGGTCTTTACCGCAGTGGGCAGGAAACGGTCGCCAGGGTGAAGAGAGGGAATTTTACGGGAGAAGAAAAGATGGTAAACCAGATGAGAAGGAAGATGAAACGGTCAATTTTGCGAAAGAGCTTACTATGACCGTCTAAAGGAGAGAATTATGGCCGATATAGCAAGTGTAACCCAAACAAATACGACGAGCCAAACAGCGCAGGCTACTTCCAGTACTGCCGCGAAAAGCATGGGCAAGGAGGACTTTCTTAAGCTCCTCGTGGCCCAGTTAAAGAACCAGGACCCCTTGAATCCCATGGAGAGTACGGAGTTTACGTCCCAGCTTGCCCAATTCTCGAGCCTCGAACAACTGTTTAATATCAACAGTGAGTTGCAAAGCCAAGCGCTAAGTATCATGACCCTGGCCCACACCCAGGCCGTGGGTCTGATCGGGAAAACTGTGACTGTCAATGGAGAAAGTACCATTACCTCGGAAGGAAAGCCGGTAATTATCCCTTACAGCCTGGACGCCGATGCCAACGAGGTTACCATTACGATCTCCGACCGCACGGGTAAAGTCATCAAAACCATAAATACCGGGGCTAAGAAGGCGGGCGTAAATACCTACACCTGGGATCCGGCTGGTTTAGTAGGTGATTTTACCTACCAGATTTCGGCGAAGGATGCCCAGGGGGGTACGGTCAGCACTTCGACCATGGCAACCGGCACGGTAGAGGGGGTAAAATTCCAGGATAACCAGATTTACGTAGTCATCGGCGGGAAGGAGTATTCCTTCGATGATATTGTTTCCGTCTCGGGATGAGATTTGCTTCTTCGCCACCGGCCGCGAAAGCGGCCGGTTTTTTTATGCCGGAAGGTGGGAAATTTTTGCCGGGCCGGGTGATGCACATTTACTTAACATGTTGATTATACAGAGAAAACAAAAATGGCACGGCGGTTGCTCACCAGGTTAAATCAAAATGAGCGAAAAATCCTTTACAGGAGGGGGATATGAGCACGGCAATTTCCATTGGGACAACGGGTTTGACGGCCAGCTCCAAGCAGATGGACGTCATCGGTAACAACCTGGCCAATTCCAATACCCTGGGGTTTAAGGCCAGCAATACTTACTTCGCCAGTATGCTTAACCAAAGCCTTTCGTCCGGCGGTTCGTTGCAGGTGGGCTCTGGTGTGTCGGTTGCGGCCATCGGTACCTCCTTTCAGCAAGGCGCCTTCGAGACGACAGGTAATGCCACGGATCTGGCCATTGACGGGGAGGGTTTCTTCATCGTGGAAGATGCCGAAGGGGGCATCTACTATACCAGGGCCGGGAACTTCCACATCTCCAAGGAAGGGTATCTCGTGGATGCCAATGACTACAAGGTGTTGGGCTATTGTCGGACCACCACGGGCACGCAAGCAGAAACCATCACGCCCATTTCCTTGAAGAACGTGCAGTCCGTACCCCAGGCCACAACGGCGGTGAGCATGGGAATCAATTTGAACGACGCCACGGGGACGGGCGAGAAGTTTACCGTATCTCAGACCGTCTATGACTCCAAGGGCGCCCAGCACAACCTCTCCACCGTTTACCAGAAGACGGAGCAGCCAGGAACCTGGGGTTTTACGGTAAAGCTCGACGATACCGAAGGAGATGTGGAGTATCAAGGCGTGATCTTCGATGAGGAGGGAAACCTCCGAAAGATGTATATGGGCGATCTGAACGACTTAACCCACCCAGTCGGGAAGGGAGTTACCTTAAGCGCTGTAAATTATGGGCAGATATTTCCTACGTCGGGAACCGTCAAGGTTTCCTACGACGGAACTAACTGGAGTATAAGCGAATTGGGCGGTTTTCCTGACGCAACCTTGGACGACAGTGAGGCAGGGAAAATAAAGATCAGCCTCGACGGTGATACCAACTATGAGTTGACGTTCGAAATTAACGACATTACCAAGTGGGCAGCCGATGACTACTTCACGTTTGACATTTCCAACGACGGGCGCGTATTGAATAAGACGGTATCATCGATAGACGGCGAAATAACATCTAAGGGAGAGATTGTTTCCGGGGATTCTTGGTCCACCATCTCCAACATAGAGCTGACTTACAACGGGAGCACCTGGACGGCTACCGGCAAAGGGTGCTACACGAATATGTCTGTCTCTTACCAGGATTACAAGATCAATCTCGACTTGGACGGTCAAGGGGGAGCCGACATTGTGCTCGACCTATCCGATAGCAAAGATAAATGGGTGGCAAATGACACTATTTCGTTTTCCCTCGTTTCATCCATAACCGATCTGGACGATATCGGCATTACCTTTGCTGACCTTTCCAACGGGGCCACGATCGGCGACAACAACGAGGTAACCTGGCAATTGAAAACGGATACCATCAACAAACTCACCGGCTACTCGAGCGCCTCGGTGGTCCAGTCCCTGAGTGCCGATGGTTACCCCTCCGGCGTCTTAAAGAGCTTAAGCTTTGGTAAGGATGGCACCATTACGGGTTTCTTTACCAATGGGCAGACGTCCAATTTGGGTTCCATATTACTTGCCAATTTCCCCAATCCGGGGGGGTTGAAAAAGGTGGGTAACTACTTTGCGTCCACCATCGAGAGCGGTACGGCCATTATCAATATGGCCGGAACGGGCGGTCTTGGGGAGATTATCTCCAACACCCTTGAACTATCCAACGTGGATACGGCCAAGGAGTTCATCAACATGATTCAGGCCCAGCGGGCCTACCAGGCGAGCGCCCGGGTGATCACGACGGCCAACGACATGCTTACGGAACTCATGAATATAAAGAGGTAAACTATTTGACATAAGGAAAAGAAAAAGGTATAATGTGCGGAAAGGATAAAATTTTTCTCCCCCGCGTGCAGAGGTATAAGACCAGGGGTAGCAAGGAGGCGGCCAATGGGGCAAATGGTGACCGGACTAGGTTATAGTCGCTCACCTTTGCCCGTCGCTCCCCCAGAAGGTCATCGTCTACACCTCCCTGCCCCTTATAAAAGACGTGACGAAACCTCGATTGAATTTCGCGAATCGCCTCAAGGCATCTATGAGGTAGATGAAAAGAAACAGAGGGTCGTTCAATTTCCCACCCCATACCAAAGACCAGGCCAGATCATAGATATTTGGGTTTGAATCTCCGATCATTCCATCTTGGCACAACCGTTGCTCATTAACCTTTCCAGTAAATTTACTGGAAAGGGCACATAGTGGATCTAGGCACTATTTTCGGTATCATCTTCGGCTTTAGCCTCATTGCCATTGCCATTACCCAGGGTGGTGGTATGAGCTGGTTTTTGGATGGGCCCTCTGCCCTCATCGTCTTAGGCGGTACTTTCGGGGCCACCCTTGTTAACTATCCCCTGAAAGACTTTTTGGGCATTTTTTCCGTCGCGAAAAACGTCTTTCGGCGTGTCGAGTATGATCCCAACCGGATCATCGCCCAGTTCGTTCAGATGTCAAGGGTTGCACGCCGTGACGGAATTTTGTCACTTCAGCAGGTGGCAGAAAAATCCCGGGACCCCTTCCTCGCGAAAGCCATCTTGCTCATCATCGATACACCAGACCCGGCGGTGGTTTCAGAAATACTCGAGACGGAGATAGATGCCTTGGCGGAACGCCACCGTAAGGGCGCCGATATCTTTACCACCATGGGGAACTTTGCCCCGGCCATGGGGCTTTTGGGAACCCTCATCGGTCTAATTCAGATGCTACGCAAAATGCACGACCCCTCCACCATCGGTCCCTCCATGGCTCTCGCCCTGATTACCACCTTTTACGGGGTGATCCTGGCCAATCTCGTCTTCATTCCCATGGCCGGGAAATTGAGGGATCGGAGCGCCAAGGAAATTCTCGTCAAGCAGCTCATCTTAAACGGCGTTCTCTCCCTGCAGGCCGGTGACCACCCCCGGGTAATGGAGCAGAAGCTGCACTCATTTTTGTCGCCCCGTGAGAGGAGGTCGGCCTTTGGTGAAGGTTACAAGTAGAAGAGATAGGTCCGACAATGAGGGGCTGTCCAGCTGGCAGACGGTCTTCTGCTCCCTTACCATGATTATTCTCACGTTTTTCATCATGATGACGGCCTGGTCTCAGTTCGAGGTGAGGAAAATGGCCTATGCGCGCCTCGCCGTTTCCCCAGCGAAAAAGGGACTCGAGGAGGCAAGAAAAGCCATGGAACGCCTCGCCCAAGATAGGGGGCAGGGAGGGCTCATCAAGATCAAAAAATTCGCCGGGGGATTTAAAGCCGTTTTGGCCACCCCCCTCCTTTTCCCGGCGGGGAAGGCGGAAGTAGACCCTTCGGCGTATGCCATTTTGAAAGAAGTTGCGAAGGTATCGAAGCAGGCCGCCTTCTTTATAACGGTGGAGGGACATACGGATAACACCCCGGTTGATACAGCTCTCTTCTCTTCCCACTGGGAACTGTCCGCCTTGCGGGCGGTAAACGTTATTCGCTTACTCCACCAAGAAGGGATCTCCCTGGATCGCCTCTCGGCGGTGGGATTCGGAGATACCCGCCCCGTGGCAAGTAACAGCACGGAGGAGGGAAGGCAGAAAAACCGGCGCATTGAGATCGTCTTCAGTGAAGAGGTTTCCTGATGAAGAAAGAAAAGTCTCTTCCCCCCACGGTGAAACCTGCCAGTTGGCTGGTGAGCTTCAACGATTTGCTCACCTTGCTTCTCACCTTCTTCATCCTCATCGTTTCCCTTTCCAGTTTGCAGTCTTCCTATTTGAAGGAAGCCGCCCGATCTGTAGCCGAAACCTTCGACCGAGTTGGCACTGAAGGTGCATTTAAAGATGCGAAGAGGGGAACACTGGAGAAGATAAGGGGACTCAACGTAAGAGAGGAACGAAACTCCCTCCGGTTTTCCCTCAACGAGAGTGCCCTCTTTGAAAAGGGCTCGGCGGACATTCAACCGGCGGCCCATGAGTCATTGAGGCAGCTGGCCGAGATAGTGAAGGGTGAGGGGGTCATGATTCGGATAGAGGGGCATACGGACAACGTACCTATAAAATCGGAAAAGTTCCCCTCCAACTGGGAGCTTTCCGTGGCGCGGGCGGCAAACATCGCCAAATTTATGGCGCAAGCCGGGGTGCCGGTCGAAAAATTGTCGGTTGCCGGTTACGCCGCAAGCCGGCCTCTGGCTCCCAATGACACGGAGCAGGGGCGGGCCATAAACAGAAGAACAGAAATTGTCATGATGTGGCAGGAGGAAAAATGGCAAGAAAGGACGAAATAGAGGAAAAAGAGGAATTACAGGTAGCGGAAGACCGCAAGAAGTCGCCGGTCATGCTCATCATTTTGATTGCCCTTTTACTCCTCGTGCTGGTGGCGGTGGGGGTGGGGGCAGCCCTGTACTTCATGAAAAAACCACCCGCCGAAGAAAAAAAGGGTGTGGCACCGGTGACGGCGGCCATCGGTCCCCTTTGGACGATGGAGGGCATGATCGTAAACCTGGCCGATCAGGGTGGGGAAAGGTATCTAAAGGTCTCCATGCAGTTTGAACTCAACTCGCCAGAAGCAGCCAAGGAGCTCGAACTGGTAAAACCGAAAATCAAAGATATGGTCATTGACCTCTTAAGTTCCAAAACCTATGCGGATTTGGCCGATAATGCGGGAAAACAGAGGTTGAGAGAGGAGCTTATGTTCAAGGCCAACGGTATCCTCACCCAAGGGAAGATTTCCAAGGTGTACTTTACCGAGTTCGTAATCCAGTAGCAGGTGACGGCAAGATGGCAAACATTCTCACCCAGGAAGAGGTCGATGCCCTACTTAGAGGTATAGCCGGCGGGGAAATCGACACGACCCCGGAAGCGATCCTCGATGAATCGGGGATCATGGTCTATGATCTAACCAGTCAAGACCGGATTATCCGTGGCCGGATGCCCACACTGGAGATGACCAACGAGAAGTTTGCCCGCCAGTTTCGCACCACCCTCTCCGGGCACATCCGCAAGGTGGTAAGCATCACGGCCGTGAGTACCGATATGATGAAATTCGGGGAATTTCTCAAGGTACTCCCCGTACCCACGAGCCTTCACCTCTTCAAAATGGAACCCCTGAGAGGAACGGCGCTCTTCGTGGTGGAATCGAAGATCATCTTTACCCTGGTGGACATCATCTTTGGTGGCACGGGCAAGGATTTCTTCAAGATTGAGGGACGTGAATTTACGGCCATCGAAAACAACATCATTCGCAAGATTGTGGTCGCCGCTTTGAGCGACCTGGAGAAGGTATGGCAACCCCTCATCGAAAACAAGGTTACCTACCAGAGATCAGAGGTGAACCCCCAGTTCGCCCACATCGTATCACCGACGGACCTGGTGGTCGTGACGAATTTCGAGGTGGAGGTGGAGTACTTGACGGGACTCATCTCCATCTGTTTCCCCTATGCCATGTTAGAGCCCTTGAGGGAAAAGCTACAGGCGGGTTATCAGAGCGAGGAATTGGGGATAGACCAGGCCTGGGCGGAGAAGTTCAAGAACAGCTTGAAGGCGTGTTCCGTGGAGTTCATGGCGGAATTGGGTACCACGACCCTTACCCTTCGCGACGTCCTCAATATGAAAAAGGGGGATGTCATTCCCTTAGAGCAGGATGCGGAGGCGCCCCTTACCCTTTTCATCGAGGGGGTACCCAAGTTTAGGTGTATCCCCGGAACATACCGGAACAACCTGGTCGTGAAGATCGTCGATTTTATAAAAGAGGTTGAGTAGGGAGGTGGAAGATATGGATCAAAGCGAAATTGATGCCCTGATGCAGGGTATATCGGGTGGTGAAGAGCCGGCCAAAGAGGGTGCAAAGGCCGATAGTGAGCTTAGTTGGGACGACGTTCAGGAAGATTTAGAGAAGTCTCGTCGCCCCGTAGCTGTTTCTTCGGAGCCGCCGGCAGCAGAGGTCTCCATTCCCCAATTTGAGGAGATGCCGAAGACGGGTCCGACCGGCGAAAAGATCGATTTAAACTTCATTCTCGATATTCCCCTCACGGTAAACGTGGAGATAGGGCGCAACAAGATGCTCATCGGGGAGCTCCTCCAGTTGGGGCAAGGCTCGGTCATTGAGCTCACAAAAATGGCGGGCGAGCCCATGGATGTGTACGTGAACAACCGTCTCATGGCCCGCGGGGAAGTCGTGGTGGTGAACGAGAAATTCGGCGTGCGCCTTACGGATATCATCTCGCCGGCTGAGCGGATCAACAGGTTAAAGTAAGATGGAAGGCGCATCCTATCTTGGTGCTCTCTTAAAGATGTTCTTTGCCCTGGGGCTGGTGGTCGCCCTCATGTTAGGCACCGTTTACTTGCTCAAACGCATGTTGGGACGTGCCTCCGTCGGGGTAGGGGGTGAAGAAGTGATAAAAATCCTTGCCGTCCGCTCCTTAGGGCCAAAAACGAGCATAATCGTCGTGGATACCCTGGGAAAGGTAACGGTAGTAGGCCTTTCGGCGGGAAGCATGCAGGTTATAACTACCATTGACGATGAAGTTAGGCTTGAAAAGATTCGGGAGCTGAGAGAACGGGTCCCCATGCCCTACCCGCCCCTGTGGGAAAAGCTGCGAAAAAAAGCAGGAAAGTCATGAGAAACGGAAAATTTATCTTCTTTGCCCTCACCCTTATTTTGCTTGTTACCCCAACGGTCGTTTTGGCCCAGCCCTTCTCCATCCCCACCGTTTCCCTTTCTATCGGCGGTGCGGACCATTCCAAAGCGTCGACCACCGTTCAACTCATTATACTTCTTACCATTCTAACAGTGGCACCGGCCATACTCCTTATGATGACCTCCTTTACAAGGATCGTGGTGGTCCTTTCGCTCCTTCGCCACGCCTTGAGTACCCAGTCCCTGCCGCCCAATCAGATTATCATTGGGCTTGCGCTCTTTCTTACCTTCTTCATCATGGCCCCAACATGGCAGAAGATCAACCGCGAGGCCCTGCAGCCATACTACGAAGAGCGCATTTCGGGGGAAGAGGCCCTTACGCTGGCGGAAAAACCCATCAAAGATTTCATGCTTCGCCAAACGAGGGAAAAGGACCTCGCCCTGTTTGTGAAAATATCGGGGGAAAAAAGGCCGGAAAAACCGGATGACGTCTCCTTGAAAACGCTCATTCCCGCCTTCGTCATCAGTGAATTGAAGACGGCCTTCCAAATCGGGTTCATTATCTATCTACCCTTTTTCGTGATCGACATGGTGGTTTCCAGTGTGCTTCTCTCCATGGGCATGATGATGCTCCCCCCCATCATGATCAGTCTCCCGTTCAAACTCCTGCTCTTCGTTTTGGTGGATGGCTGGAACCTTGTCGTGGGTTCCGTCGTGCAGAGCTTTAGGTGAGGTGGAACATGACGGTAGAGCTGGTAACGGGTATCATGGCAGAAACGGTGCGGGTGATCCTTTTCGTTGCGGCGCCGGTTCTCATCGTGGGCCTCATCGTGGGGGTCGCGGTGAGCCTTATTCAGGCCGCCACCCAGGTACAGGAAATCACCCTGGTATTCGTTCCTAAGATCCTGGCGTGTCTCATTGCCCTTATTGCCGCCTTACCTTGGATGATTGCCACCCTCATTACGTACACCCAGGAACTGTTTCGACACATACCCATGTATGTCGGATGAACCTCCCTGC
>ERZ795045.5038-NODE-5038-length-10180-cov-3.395654_pt1 | contig 10180 bp, 7 predicted proteins | sample MGYA00375129_ERZ795045 | MGnify/ENA primary metagenome ERZ795045 (study PRJEB30174, sample SAMN05720166) | activated sludge metagenome | isolation source: anaerobic digester from wastewater treatment plant | place: Japan | collected 2015-05-15 ... | reverse complement strand
TCCGTAAACAACCCCGTCTTCCGCCTTAATGTCGTTGTTTATGCAGTATATGATATAGGGCATGAAGCCGAAGCTAAGCTTCTCAAACATGTCCTTATAATCCTTTATGTATTCAAAATCCTTGTCTGTCCCAAATAAATATATGATTCCGTCAATTATGTTGTTGAGGGTTATTCCGTCAATCTGGCCCTGCTTTCTTATATCCTCCAACAGCCTTTCAAGCCTTACGGGTACCGGGAGCTCCTTTGTGGTAACATATGCTTTATCCTTGAAGTTGACTCTTGCACCCTTTCTCAAGCTGATAAAGGAAATATCCTTTCTTTTTTTTGTAAAAAATTCTTCTAAATATTCAGCCCTGTCCATTCTTCCTCCTCTAGGTTATTAACCACATATGTTTCGCACCTGTTAAAAATATTTTCCCTGTCCCTGTATATAAACAAGATAATATTTCCTCCGATTTCCGAAATCCTGAAATCATTAATTATTTTCCCTTCTTTTGAAGGGAAATATTTATTCTTAAAATCTGTATCATGAGCCAGCCGCTTCTTTATGTCTTTAAACTTGTCTTCCGACTCCCTGTCCAAATAGTCCGGCAACTCTTCAAACTGGTTATTAAATATATAATCAAATTTCAGGGTCTCTATGAACTCATGGTCCATGCCTTTACGGTATTTTACATAATCATAGAGTATCTTGTAAAGATTTTTCCTGCTGTGGGCCTGGTTGTACAAATCATGCTTGAGCCAGTAATCACTGAAAGATTCGTAAAACTCAAAGGGGGAATCGGGAAATTCCGTATCTGTTAAGTATTTTAAGGATTTGTAGAAGTATTTCTCATTATAATATCTATTGACCAAATCTTCAATCTTTTTTAATTTTAATAATTCTTCCAGGCTCATATATTTTGTGCATATCACTTCATAGGGGGCTTTTTTTGTGTATTTTATCCCGTGCTTATCCCGGTCCCTGAAGATTTTGGTTCCCTTTAAAACTTTTAAAAAACCTAACTGTATCTTCTCGGCATCAAGCTGATATACCCCGTCAAAGGACTTTTTGAAACTTTCATAATCTTCATAGGGCAGGCCTGCGATAAGGTCCAGATGCATATGGATATTCTTGTTTTTCCCGATTTGCCTGATAACCCGGCTCAATTTTTCCTTGTCCATGTGCCTGTCTATTTCTCTTAAAGTATCTTCATTCAGGGACTGAACCCCTATTTCAAACTGGAACATGTTGACGGGCATTTTACTTAAGAAATTAAGGAACTCGTCATTTATGATGTCTGCGGTAATTTCGAAATGCACTGTCATATTATTCTTGTTGTTTTTAGCTATATACTCCATAATTTCCATGGACCGCCTGTAATCCGCATTGAAGGTCCTGTCCACGAACTTGATTTGCCTTGCCCTGGTATTCAAAAGCATTTTTAGGTCCCTCTTAACCCTTTCCATGGAAAAGAACCTAAGTTTTTTGTAAAGGGAGGACAAGCAGAAAGAACAGCAAAAAGGGCATCCCCTTGAGGATTCGTAATATATTATCTTGTTATCGAATTCTTCCCCTTCCTCATAGGGGTAATCAATTATATCAAGATTATCAATGGGAGCCCTGCCTTCGTTAATTATAACTTCATTGTTTTCCTTGTAGGCGAGACCCTTGATTTTGCCAAGGTCCGGTTTATGTTTATGGATTTCTTCAAGAAATTCCCTGAAACTTTCTTCTCCTTCTCCGAAGATTACATAATCTATTGAGGAATTGGATTCCATAAAATCCCTTATTTCATAGGAAACCTCGGGACCTCCGCAAAGTATCTTTAGCTTTTTGTTTGCTTCCTTAATAATGTATGAAATATCCTTGATATAATCAATATTCCATATATAACAGGAAAAGCAAATGATGTCCGGGTCTTCAGCCAATATTTCCCCCAATATGTATTCCTGCTTTTGGTTTATGGTGAATTCTTTTATGGCAATATTAAAATTCCTGCAATATTTTTTTAAATACCGCACGGCTAAATTTGCGTGAATATACTTTGAATCCAGGCTTACCAACAATATTTTCATATCCTTATCCTCAATAGCCCCGATTTATTCCTTACTAAAGCCGTATTTCCCGTTATTTTCAACACCTGGCACCTTCCCAGGAGGGGATGGGTAAAGGCCGGGTTTTTTAAGCATTCCCTGATATCCGGAATCTTATCCGGTATTATTAATTTTTCGGGACTTATCAAACCTTTTCTGAGTTTATATAAATAAATGGAAAAGTTCTTTATATGGTCTTCCTTGTTCTCATCGGGATTCAAATTGCTTTTCCTTGTATCATCCTTCTCAAATATGTAATTTAAAACCCTATAGTTATTAACCATATAATCATCGAAAAGCACAGGCTTTGAGAGCAGCTTTATTCTCTCTCTCTCAAAAGCAATCATGTAATTCCTGCTGATTTCCATTCCAATTTGGGCAAAAAACTCCCTGATTGAAAAATTTATGAGCCGCTCCCTGGTTGCTTCCCCCATCCTTTCCGGGTCAGAGTCATTCATATATTCAAAAAGTGCTGATGAAACAAGGAAGGCATTCAATATGGCACTATTATTCAAGGTGTAAAAGGTAACTGCTTTTAAAACTTCTTCGATTGCATTTTCCCAAATGGTGTTGGCTATGATAACAGGAATGATTTTAAATTCGGAAAGTTCATCACCCTTGCTTGTAGGCTTTTGATTATGCAGCCAGTAAGAGATTGTTTCATCATCCCTTTCCATGTAACAAGAAAATAATTCAAGTTCCTTTTTATACCTATCCCTGTCAAAAAGGCATCCTATCTTGTTTTCAAATGGAAGAAGACATTTTACGCTTATTAAAAACAACTGAAACTCAATGGAGTCTGTATCTTTAAAACAGTAATTTAAGAGGTTTTGTATTTTGTCCTGCATATTTTCTCCTAAAAAAAGAATCCGCAGCAGAGACTGCGATTCCATTATACAATCAAATACAAAAATTATCAAATCCTATTATCTATTCCGGAATTCTTCCTTGAAGTCCGTGGCATACTGCAAAACTTTGGATGAGTAATCGCTTATGCCCCTTTCATTGTATGTTTTTAAATAATTTCTCAGGCCTTGCTGACCCCTGTTGTAAGCAGTAAGAACCTTATGGAGGTCATCCTCATAGAGGTTCTTAAGGTATGAAAGCTGGGTAATGGTAAGCTTTAAATTAAACTCAGGGTCCAATAGCATTTCATGCTCATAAGCATAACCTAAGTTTTCTGCAATAACCCTAGCCGTGTTTTCCATCAGCTGGCCCAGTCCAAGCTCTCCACCCGCCCCAACAGCCTTGGGATTAAAATCACTTTCCCTTTTAATAAGACCCAATACCAGGAAGGGATCAAGGTGATTCTCCCTGCATTCGACCACAAGAAACTTGCAAAGGTCATATTCCAAACCCGAAATTTCTTTTGTAAAGTCAATTAATGCCTTTTCATATAGATCCCTGTAGTCGTAAATATTTGTTTTTATCGTTTCTTCCTGAGGTATTTTGTCATAAGTGTGTTTATTCTCATCAAGGGTGCTGGCACCTGAATTTACCATCATAAAGTAAGAAAAAATGCATATTGCAGCTAAAAGAGTCAAATATTTTTTCCCTTTCATTTCAATCCTCCTTGTCCAACTTTAAGTATAAGGCAATAATCACCAATGCTCAATGTAGAACGGTGAAATGTATTGTTGAATAAGGAGATAATTTGACGTTTTTATAAAAAAAAGCCCGGCATTTCCGTGCCAGGCATTCTTTTTACATCTTTTCCGGGGCTTCCATGCCCAATAGCTCAAGTCCCTTTTTAAGAACTCGATTTACGGTTAAGGTCAAGAGGAGTCTTGCTTTTTTAATCCTTTCATCCTCTGTAATGATGGGGCATCCGTGATAGAATCGGTTAAATTCCTGGGCTAAACCCACAAGGTATCGGGTGACCATGAAAGGCTCGTATTTGTCATGGGCGTTTAAAACCGCTGCCTTAAATCCATCCAATTTCTTTATAACATTGAATGATTCATTGTCGGTTAATAGAGTATAGTCCACATCATCATCTATCTCCAGGTCTGCCTTTCTGAGAAGGCTGCAGGTCCTTGCATATGTAGACTGGACGTAAGGTCCCGTTTCCCCTTCAAAACTCAGGGTTTTATCCCAGGAGAACACATAGTCCTTAATCCTGTTGTTGAAAAGTTCCTGGAATATAACTGCCCCTATTCCGACCTGTTTTGCAACTTCTTCTTTGTTTTCCAGGTTTGGATTTCTTTCTTCAATAATTTCTCTGGTTTTTTCTATGGCCTTATTTAAAACATCCTCCAGGTATACGACTCTTCCTTTTCTTGTTGATAAGGCACCATCTTCCAGACTTACGGTTCCAAACATGACGTGCACGCAGTCATATGCCCAGTCGTATCCCATCAAGTCTATGATTTTTCTCCACTGGTCGAAGTGGAGTTTCTGCTGGGCTCCAACCACATATATATTCTTATAAAAATTATAGGTATCTTTTCTGTATTTAGCGGCAGCCACATCCCTGGTTACATAGAGGGTTGACCCGTCACTCTTCTGAATTAGGGCATCGGTCAGGCCGTAATCTGAAAGCTCAACAATTTTTGCACCTTCCGATTCCTTGAGAAGGCCCTTGTCTTCCAATTCATCGATTATTGCAGGCATCTTATCCGAATAAAAACTTTCCCCGGCATAGGAATCAAATTTTATGCCAAACATATCATAAACCCGGTTGAACTCCTTCAGGCTCACTTCCCTGAACCAGGCCCAGAGCCTTTGAGCTTCTTCGTTGCCTTTTTCCAGCTGATTAAACCAATATCTGGCTTCTTCCTGGTATTCCGGATGGGTTTCTATTTCCTTGTTGTATCGCACATACAGCTTCATCAGTTCATTAATAGGGTCTCTTTCGATAGCTTCAACAACTTCGGGAGTTCCCCATTTTTTATAAGCTGAAATAAGCATACCGAACTGGGTTCCGTAATCTCCCAGGTGGTTAATTGCTATTGTATTGTAACCTAAATATGTATAGATCTTGTATAAGGCATTTCCTATCAAGGTTGAACGTATATGGCCTATATGAAAGGGCTTTGCTATATTGGGAGATGAAAACTCAACTATTACGGTCTTGCCTTCCCCAACGTTTGTCTTTCCGAAATTTTCCTTCTCCTCAAAAGCCTTTCTCAAAACTTTCTCAGCAAACTGGGACTTGTTCACAAAGAAGTTTACATAGGGGCCTGCGCTCTCTATCTTTTCGAACTCGTCTCTATTTCCTATTTTTTCAACAAATTCATTAGCCAAAGCTGCGGGAGATTTCCTGTATTTCTTTGCAAATTTAAAACAAGGTACCGCATAGTCTCCCATTTCGGCATTTGGTGGTATCTCTATCAATTGAAGAGCATCATCCATAGACAGGTCCGGCTCTAGGGATGTAAATATTTCAGCTACTTTTTCCTTAAAATCCATCTCTCTCCTCCAAGGTAATCAGGAATTATTAAAAACTAAAACCTACCGTATTTTATGCGTCAGGCAGGCTGCATCTTCATTTTTAGTTATGATATCACAGCAATTTTAATGTGTCAACTAAGCCGGGAACTATTTTAAAATTAGTTCGCAAGCTGTAGGATTTTTGGCCGGAATGAGCTTTAGAATTATTCGTGTCTTAAACCGTGAGCGGATATTTACATCTTCCTCTTGAAAAATAATAAAAATATCAAGCGAACATTTGCAGGACACGACTTAATTCTTAGCGAATGCAGGTTAAAAATCCGTTAAACAGCTTGCGTTGTTTGAGCGAAGCGAGTTCGCAAGCTGTAGGATTTTTAGCCGGAATGAGCTTTAGAATTACTCGTGTCCGAAACCGTGAGCGGATATTTTTATTATTTTTAATCACCTTGCATTCATTTTTTTTATTAATATAATATATATCAGCGGCACGATTTCAATGATGGAAAGGTGATTTATCTTGAATATCTTGGTTACTTTAAACTCTAATTATATAAAGCAGTTGGCGGTAATGCTCACATCCCTCACCAGGTCAAATCCCAGGGTTAAATTTGATGTCTATATAGCCCATTCCTCCCTGAGTGAAGAAGACTTTGACTTAATTAACAGGAGTATAGATTGCAGCATGTGTAATATTATAGACATAAAAGTTCCGGAAAGCATATTTGAAGGAGCCCCTGTCACTGAAAGGTATCCCAAAGAAATGTACTACCGGATTTTTGCCGCCCAATACCTGCCGGAAGAATTGGACCGTATCCTCTATCTTGATCCTGACATTGTCGTGATTAACAGCATTGAAGAATTGTACAAGCTCGATATGGGCAGCAATTTTTTTGCTGCAGCCTCTCATGTAAAAAATAAAAGACTTAAAAAAATAAATGCGATTAGACTCAATATGCCGGTGGAAAGCACCTACATAAACTCCGGGGTCTTGCTTATAAATTTAAAAGAACTCAGGAAAAACCAAAGTATTGAAGAAGTATATGAATATATAAATAATAAAAAACTCTTGCTGGTTCTTCCCGACCAGGATGTTTTAAACGGGGTTTATGCCCACAAAACAATTCCCCTTGACGCCATGGTGTACAACCTGAGCGACAGGTACCTGGCTCTTTACAATGCCAATCCCAAGAACCTGGCCAACAGGAAAGACATGAGGTGGATTGCCCACAACACTTCAATAATTCACTACTGTGGAAGAAACAAGCCCTGGAAGAAAAGCTACAGGGGAGTCTTGGGCGTATTTTACTATTATTTTGAAAACTTAGCCAAAAAACAGGTGCACTACAGGTCTAATTCCGTTTCCCCGTCTCCCTGAGTTATATGCCATTTATCATGGCCAATTATTTCATCCAGGGTGACCCTGTCAGAAAGAATGTTGGCAATCATCATATTGTTCTTGGGAGGCTTACGGGTTACCATGAAACCGTTGCTTAGAAGAACCTTCCTGTACTCGCCGTAATGGCCCGTTCCGACAACCGCGTATTCAAGCTTGTTGTCATAGCAATATTTGGCCAGGCCGTTTGCCAGGGCTTTTATGTATCTTTCGTTTGTGGGGTCCGTGAAAAATTCAACGGCAGATGTCATTTTTGACCCGTTGGCGACCGCGTTGTGAAGTATGGCAAAACCGATTATTTGGCCCTTATGCCTTGCAAGCAGGGTCACATAATCAACGTCCGGTCTTTCATTGTACCTGTAATTCAGGTATTTGTAATCCCTTACCAAAAGAACCCTGTATTTGGATTTAAATTTGTCCCAGCATTGCTGTATTTCTTCCGGAACCTTATCAAGTATCTCATATTCTATTTCCTTATCCAGCTGTCCTTTTAACTTGATTTTCATGAAGGTAGCAAAGATTAAGTTTCCCAGGTCTGCCAAAAAGCCTATTTTAATTCTTCTTCTGAGTATATTGTTAATCAGTATGGGTTTTACGTATACTTCCTTTTCAAAAAGAGTGGGCCAGCCGAATCTTTGATAGGCAGGATAAGACTGGTCATTTGCCAGGCCTATTACCACGTCCACCCCGTCCTGTTTCCCTCTCTCACAGGAGTTTTCCGTCATTTTTCTGAATATGCCCTGCCTTTTATAATCCGGATGGGTCATGGACTTTACAGAGTGAGCAGCCAAGAGGACTTTTCCGATTACATAGAGCTCGTTTGGCAAAAGTCCGTCACAGGCAATAACCTTATCCCCTTCCTTTAAAAGATACATCATATTTCCGGATTTATTATATGGGTTCATATCGAAGAGCCATTCATACATTTCCTTATTGCAATTAGTTGCCTGGCCGAAAGAGATTACCGACAATTCTTCAAAGGCGGCAAAATCCCTGTCCATATCCAGCCTTACTATCTCTCTTTCCATATTTCCTCCCTTATTCGTGACAATTCTTCTAAATTTTATGTTATTTTACTATTAGAAGTATTGTATGTAAATAAATAATTGTTTAAATTTATTCGAATTAATGTCATTCTGAGGGCTTAGCCGGGATCCTTCACTGGGTCAGGATGACATGGGATCCTTCGCTTCGCTCAGGATGACAACTATTGCGTCATTCTGAGGGCGCAAGCCCGAAGAATCTCATTGAAACATTGGTATCCTTCGCTTTCGCTCAGGATGACAAGCGAATATGTAATTATTCATACTCAAACAATGCAATTTTGCATTCCTTGCATCTCAGCCCGGGAACCTTGTTTGCCCTCCTTATGGGCATTGTCACCAAATTCTCGTCATAGAAGTCAAACAATCTGGGCTTATCATCTTCGGACCACAAAATTTGCTTTCTGGAATGAACATATCCTTCTTCCATAGCTTTACCGCATAAGGGACAATTTAAACTCTTTACCTTTCTTTCCATATTTGCTCCTCAATCATTTAAATTTAACTATAGTGACCCCGTCTCCTCCTTCGTTGAAGGTACCTAACCTTGCTTCCTTAACATGCTTGTGTTTTTTCAAAAACTGGGTTATCCCTTCTCTTAAGACACCAGTACCCTTGCCGTGAATTACCTGGACCTCGTTTAAATTTGACATGAAGGCATCATCCAGGTATTTGTCAAGTTCCAGCAGGGCTTCATCCAGGTTGTAGCCCCTTAAATCTATCTTGGGATTAATTGATGAAGTCTTTAATTTAACCATCCTGTGGGTGCTGTCTTTTTGTTTCGTCTCCTCATCGGATTTTATTTTTATCAGGTCTGATTTTTTTACCTTTGTTTTAATCAGGCCTATTTGTACGGTTACATTCTGGGAATCGTCCACATCCGAAACAATATAACCTTTTTGATTCAAGCTTTTTACAAGTACCGCATCCCCTGTTTTTAAGGGTGTTTCAGTATCAAGAGCATCATCTTCCGCAATTTGGTCCCTGTAAATATTTTCGGATAATTCCTTGGTTTTTTTATTTAAAAGCTGCCTCAGTTCATTGGCGCGGCGGTTTTTGTCCTTGTCCATTTCAAGATTTAATTTTCTTAATTCTTTTATGATTTCAGCAGCTTCTTTTTTGGCATTCTCAATTATTTTTCTGGCTTCATAATTGGCGTCATCAATGATTTTTTCGCTTCTTTCAAGGGCTTTTCTTTCCCTGGCCAAAAAGTCCCCGTGTTTTTTCCTGCTTTCTTGTTCCAGCCTGTCAATTTCCTGCTTCTTTTCTTCAATGTATACCCGGTTTTCTTCGATTTGCTTTAAGGCATCTTCAAATTCAATCTTGTCGGATTCCATGTATTGCTTTGCCTTATCTATGATTTCCTGCTGAAGCCCTAATTTTTTTGATATTTCAAAGGCATTGGATTTTCCGGGAACCCCGATTAAAAGCTTGTAGGTGGGACTTAAGGTTTCAACATCAAATTCGACGCTTCCGTTTATGACTCCCTCGGTTGTAAGGGCATACAGTTTAAGTTCTGCGTAATGGGTGGTTGCAGCTGTCACGATCCTTCTTTCATGGAGGGTATCAAGTATAGCAATTGCCAGGGCTGCCCCTTCCGTGGGGTCCGTTCCGGCTCCAAGCTCATCAAAAAGCACAAAGGACCTTTCATCCACCTCTTTCAATATTTTCACGATATTTGTCATATGGGAGGAAAAGGTGCTCAAGCTTTGTTCAATGCTCTGCTCATCCCCTATATCGGCATATACTGCGCTGAATACTGATATTTCGGTCCCGTATTCGGCAGGAAGATGAAGACCTGCCATACCCATGAGGGTGAAGAGACCCAGAGTCTTAAGGGATACGGTTTTTCCTCCGGTATTGGGTCCTGTAATTATAAGGGTCCTGTATTCGTCCCCTAAGACTGCATCGATGGGCACTACCGATTCCGGCGGTATGAGGGGATGCCTTCCCTTTTTAATCTTTATGTAGCCCCTGTCATTTACCTTGGGCTCAATACCGTTTATGCTTATGGCATACTTTCCCTTGGCAAAAATAAAGTCAAGCTCCCTTAATATCTCTTGATTATTAATCATTTCTTCGCTTATGTCCCCTATCATCAGGCTGAGTTCCAAGAGTATGCGGTCGATTTCTTTTTTTTCTTCAATCTTTAAGTTAGCAATATCATTGGTCATTTCCACTATAGCCATAGGCTCTATAAAGAGGGTTGAGCCTGTTGCCGACTGGTCATGGATTATGCCCTTAACCATGCTCCTGTATTCCTTTCTTACGGG
>ERZ795045.5037-NODE-5037-length-10181-cov-7.801797_pt1 | contig 10181 bp, 6 predicted proteins | sample MGYA00375129_ERZ795045 | MGnify/ENA primary metagenome ERZ795045 (study PRJEB30174, sample SAMN05720166) | activated sludge metagenome | isolation source: anaerobic digester from wastewater treatment plant | place: Japan | collected 2015-05-15 ... | reverse complement strand
GCAAAAATAATTTGCCGATACTTGATAAATTTACACAAAATAGTTGACAGTACCACGTTCTAAGAGAGGCTATATTGAAGATAGCATTTATTACACTAAAATATATCTTTAAGAATCATAATTAAAAAAAATAATTGTCATATAAATAATTTTTTGTAATGTTACGATTTAAAAAAGTAAATATGTGAGGATTTCATGAATATGATAGATAGAATTAAAAATCTGAGTATCATACAGAAAATGGTGCTTTCGACAATTGTGCTTTTTATATTTACAATTATAATAGCTACATCAACAGCAATTATATCAACAGAAGTTATCCTTGACAAGTATTTTGCTCAAACAATAAACAACAAGTCAAAGCTCCTCCTCGATTTGATAGAGGAGAAAAAGGAAAAAGCAGAAAAAATAGCCTCATGGTTTGAGAATACTCCAAGATTTAGTGAAGCACTAAAAAAAGGTGACAGGAAAGCTGCAATTGAACTTGGCAAAAAAGCCATGGAATCCTTTAGTATAGATTTTTTTACAATAACAGATTTAAAGGGGAATGTATTTATAAGGGCTCATGAACCTGAAAAATATGGAGACAGTATAATAAACCAACAGGTTATTCAAAATGTACTAAGGGGTCAAAAAATAGTATATATTGAAGATGGTGCTATTGTTAAATACTCAATAAGAGCTGGAACTCCGCTAAGGGATCAATCGGGTAATATTATTGGAGCAATAACTCTTGGATATATACTTTCCAACGAACGTTTTGTAGATGAAATGAAACAAATTCTCCATAGCGAGGTATCAATTTTTGCTGGCACTACAAGAATTGCCACAACTATAATGCAAGATGGCAAGAGAATTACTGGAACAGAAATCACAGACAGTGAAGTTATATCTACTGTTTTAAAAAAAGGAGAAACATTCTTAAGTGAAACAAACATCAATGGAGAGAATTTTTTTGGATTTTACTCTCCTTTAACGAATGCTGATGGTAAAATAACTGGTATGATCTTCACTGGAGTAAATGGAAATATAGAAAAAGAATTGGAATTCAAAATTGCAGCTGTTCAGACAGGAGTTTTTATAATAATTGCTGCGATCTTTTCATCCTCTATTTTTATCATCCTAAAAAATATATTTGGGAAAAGAATAAAAGAAATGTCTGATTTTTTAAAAGAAATTGCCACTGGCAATGGAGATCTTACCAAGAAATTTGATTTAAAATACCATGACGAAATTGGCACTGCCATGCAATACTTCAATGACTTTATTTATTCCCTTGCAGGAATTGTTACTGTTATTCGTAATGTTACTGAACAGCTTACATCTGCAGCTACAGAAATGACAGATTACACTATGAATTTCTCGGAAAACGCTCAGGGCCAGGCTGCCTCTGCAGAACAGATAACAGCAACAATCGAAGAGATGTCTGCAGGCATGGAAAATATTGCAGGGTTTGCAGAGCGCCAGGATAAGAATCTTAATGATCTATCTGCCAGGATAGAAATGCTTTCGTCCCTTGTTAACAAAATGTCTGAGGAAATATCTCAGACAAGAAAGCTCAGCAACAACATTACAGAAGAAGCAAAATCCGGTGGAGAATCATTGGAATTTATGAACCAGATTATGCAAAAAATATTCGACAGTTCCCACAACATGGTTGATATAGTGAGAATGATAGGAGACATCTCTGAGCAGATAAATTTACTTTCTCTTAACGCTGCAATAGAATCTGCAAGAGCTGGTGAACACGGGAGAGGCTTTGCAGTTGTTGCAGATGAAATCTCAAAACTTGCAGATGAAACAGCCTCAAGCATAAAAGATATTGACAGGCTTATAAAAGAAAATACCCTTGAGATTGAAAATGGGCGCAAGAGCATAGGTGAATCCCTTAACAAGATATCTGGCATAATACAGGGCATTGGAGAGATCAATAACAGAACGGATGAAATCTATAAGTTAATCCAAAATGCTGTTAAAGAAAACGAAGCTGTTCGTGAATACTCTTCCATAGTCAAAGAGCATTCTGCTATGATTAAATCTGCAACTGAAGAGCAAAAGATTGCAGCTTCAGAGGTTGTAAATTCAATTTCCTCTGTGAATTCTCATGCACAAGGAATTGCGGCTAATTCTGAAGAGATGGCAGGCAGTGCAGAATCACTTGCAGGCATGGCAGAGGAACTAAAAAAGCAGGTATCTATTTTTAAGATATAAATCTTTCTGTTGCAGGAAATAAATGAATAAAAAAATCTATGGCCTTGCCTGTATATTTTTGCTCATATTCTATGGAAGCAAAAATATATCAGGCCAAAACAATAACATTCCAAAAAATGAAATCATTTCAAAGCTAAATGCAGTGAGAGAACTGGGTGGAGATCTCTTAGGCTACAGCGATGAAATTCTATCCCTCCTTGAAGAAAAGAAAACAATAAATAGGGAATTGCCTCCAGAGGAACTCCTTGACGAAATAGATAAATTTGATTCTCAAAGCGAAGCAATCGATCCCCTCTCTGCCTTATCTTCATGGATTGACTTAGGAAAAGCACGTAGACTGGAGACAATTACAATACCTGACAAAAAAGGCTTTAAAATCTCTGCAGCATCCTTACCATCACCTATAAACGACAACTTTAAATTACCTGTTAAGGTCAAAAATGCCATTGTCTATGCATCAGATAGATCTGTCCCTGCTGAATTTTATTATATCCGCATAAATAACTCCGGGAAATTACTGGAATGCCTTAATTTTCTTGAAAGCAAACTAAAGTTATTTAATTACTTATCATCTGGATATGCTGTAGATTTTTTAACCAGAAAAAAAATCTTGAAACAAATTGCCTTCCCTGATGGAGACCTCCTCAAAGAACTAACCCCAACGATTGATGAATTCATCATAACGGGTTCTGACCCTTTCATAGTTGAAGGGAGCGATATTTCTCTCATCATAAGACCCTCTGATAGCAAGGCTTTTAGCTATGTATTAAACTCCTTTCGAAAAAAAATCGCTGAGAATTATAAAATTGAAGATAAAGACATAACACTCTGTGGTATCAATGGAAAAATTCTTTCATCTGATTATAGAAAAATTCACTCCTTTATTTTTGTGTTGCCAGATGGAACAATAATTATCAGCAATTCAAAGGGAGCATGCGAAACTATCATAGAAACAAACTTCGGACGACATCCATCTCTTGGAGAATCCAAGGACTATCTCTACTCAAGAACATTATATCCATCACTGAAAGACAAAGAGGATATATTTATCTATGTATCAGATTTATTTATACGCCACCTTGTATCTCCTGTGCTTAAGATTCAGGAATCTCGTAGAATCAAAGAAGCAAGCAGAATGGCAATACTTGAAAAATATGCAATTTATTATTACCAGATAAAGAATAAAATGCCCTCTTCAATTGCAGAAATAATGTCTGTTACAGATGACACAGCAATAAATTATTCCAGAAAAAACGAACTTAAGCTAATAAAAGAAAATCCTCTATTTGCAATAGCTCAATCTCTACCTGATGATACGCTCACATCATGGTCTGGCTTTGAAAGGGAGCTGGCTAAAAAAACAAAATCTGGTAAAAAGAGCAAAAAGAAAAAAGGAGATCCTGGGAGTCTTTCTAATGCCATGAGAGTGTTTTACAGAAACATGACAGGTTCCTCACCGAAATCCCCCTATGAAGTCATTTCATTAATCAAAAACTGTGAAGTTAAAGGAATTTCAAATTCTATAAAATTTCAGGGGCTAAAAATAATTGATGGGACATTCCGCTCTGTAAGTGAAGAATATGGCATGAGAGGATTGATGACACCCTGTATTGATATAGATGATACGTTGATATCAGAGAATGAAGCTCTTGAGTATAAAGAATTTCTCTCCGACTTTCAATCATACTTTGAATCAACTCTTTCGCCTATGGCAATTAGAGTTAAATTTGATCCAGATTTATCGATAGATGGATTTATATTAAAAAATGATAATAATCCCTTATTCTCACTCCTCCAATCAATATCCACAGAAGGAACAATGCAGTTAAATCCTCATTTTACTGGAAAGGACTTTCTTGCAGAGATTGCTTTTAAAGCAAATCCAGCAGTAATCAATGAATATCTGCTGTTAAACAAAATAAAGATAGACTACAGAGAGCTGAAAAATGAACTTAAGGATATAATTACAGGGGAAATACGAATTGCCTTTGGTGATGGAGAAAATCCAATTGTTTTTAATCCTTCATCACTTAAAATTTTACTTGATCAGCAAAGCTATGGTCACTACGAATCACGAGCTGGATTTTTTATCTGGCTTGCACTTCATCCTGTAGTGATCTCCATTCCACTAAAAAATGAAAAAGCCGGGAAGAGTTTTACAAACTCTTTGCTGGCGGAACTAACAAATAAATTGAACTCAGGCAATTTAATTAAGGCAGAAAACTTTCGATACTCAACAGGTGGTGATGAAATCAATATACTCAAGCTCACAGTAGGTAACTCATTAAATATCCGTATACATACAATGATAAGAGATAATAACTTATATATGACTACCTCTGAAAAATATATTGCTGCAATCAAAGAACAAAAACCAGCACAAACATCTATGGATGAATCAAACTTGTGCCTTGAATTAAACCTTGTCAATAAAAAGAATATCCAGGAGTATTTTCTGAAGGCTTTCATTGAAGATGGTCTAAACAGGAGCCTGAAAAATTTTGGCACAATAAAGCTCATGACAGAGCTATATCCAGAAAAAAATAGCGATGAACTACAGGAGGTTCTATATAATAATTTTGGATTTATTACCACCTGCCCTCTCGGTGGAAAATATGAAAAAGATAAAAAGAGTGGCGAAATCTTTAATACCCAATTTGGTTATTATAACCTGCCTGTGATAAAAGAAGGCTCAAAGGGATTTATTATTGATGAGATCAATAATCTCTTTAAATATAGAAATCTCTCTTCATCCTTTAGCCTTACATCCACAGGCATTACTTTTAAATTTACTGCAAAAAAATAAAAATCATTTTCTGCAACTTTCCTTAACATAGCTTATGGCAGATCTTGCTGCTATGGCACCTGAGCCAACTGCCACTGCGATTTGCAAAAATCCTCCAGTGCAATCACCTGCAGCAAAAATCCCAGGAGCATTTGTCTTCATATCCTTGTCAACCACAATAAAATTACCCTCTGTAATTATTCCAAGGCTCTTTGCAAAATCAGTTGAAGAAGCATCTCCAAGAGCTATAAATATTCCATCTACTTTCAGTTCTTCTCCATCTGAAAATCTTACCCCTTTAAGGACATCATCACCAATTAGCTTGCTTATTGATTTTTCAATTACAGGTATATTCAAATCCTTAAGTCGCTTGCGATAATCAGCGCTTATGGTTGATTCTTTGCCGAGGGTGCATATTGCTACATTGCTTGTATAATCAGTTAACTCAATTGCCTGATTTGCTGCATAGTTACCTTCTCCTGCCACAAGAACACTTTTGTCTTTGAAGAAAAATCCATCACAGCTTACGCACCATGAAATTCCCTTTCCATCAAATTTTTCGTAATCAGGTATATCTGGCTTTTTACGCGAAACTCCTGTGGCCAGAATTACAGAACATGTTTTGTATTCATCTCTTTCTGTTTTGACTATATACTTTCCTGAATCATCAAAGTGAATAGAAAGTACTCTGTCACAGAGGATCTCTGCTCCGAACTTAGATGCCTGAGCTACACCTCTTTCTATAAGCTCTTTTCCAGAGATTGTTTCATGAAATCCAAAATAATTGTCTATTGCATAATCACCTGCAATTTTTGGATCACATCCAAGTATAAGGGTCTTTATATTAGCCCTTGCTGTATATATTGCTGCAGATAAACCTGCAGGTCCCTGCCCTATTATTATCACTTCGTATTCTCTCATAAATAACCTCTAAAATTTTAGTTTTTAATTGAGTGATTAAATTCTTAAAAAAGTTACATTTTACTCCAAATACTTAGCTATTATACAAGAGATTTAAGGGTCTTTATTAAAAGATCCATACCAAAGGGCTTTACAAGATATCCGTCAAAACCATAGCTTTTAAAATCAGCTATGACAGGATCATTGCTGTATCCTGAAACAACTATTGCCTTAAAAGAAAAGCCAGCCTCCCTTAGCAATCTCACAGCTTCCATTCCACCCATCCCTCCAGGAATAGTTAAATCAGCAACAACAAAATCAACTTTTTCCCCTCTGGCAACTCTCTCTTCAAAAATATCCATAGCCTCATGACCTTCTGGAGTTAGTATCACCTGAGCGCCCTCTGGGGATAGTGCTTCTTTCATTATAAATCGAAGCTGTGGCTCATCATCTATAACAAGGACAACCTTCCCTTGTAAGGACCCCTGTATTGGGGTAGATTCATTAAAAACTTTTAGGTCATCTGCATTCTCGCATGCTGGCAAAAAGATTGTGAAGGTTGTTCCAACTCCCACTTGCGATTTAACATCAATTGCTCCTCCATGCCTTTTAATAATTGTGTGACAGATAGTAAGGCCAAGACCATTGCCATCCACCTTTGTTGTGAAATATGGGTCAAAAATTTTTGATAAATTCTTCTGTTCAATCCCCTCACCATTATCTGCAACAGCAATGTAAACATAAGCACCCTCTGGCAATAAAAAAGGATTATTGCCATTTAGGTATATGTTATCAGCTTTGATCTCTATCTTTCCTCCATAGGGCATTGCCTGAACTGCATTTAATATTATATTCTGAATCACCTGCTCAATCTGACCTCTATCAATATCAACAAACTTTAAGTCCTCTGCTATTTTAATTGATAGCATTACCCTTGAACCACTGAGGATAAAATTTGCAGTCTCTGCAATGAGATCACTGATTGAGCTTATACGCTTAACAGGTTTACCTCCTTTAGCAAATGCAAGGAGTTGTTCTGTAAGCTTACGTGCCCTTATGGCAGCCTTTTCTGACTCCTCAAGAAGTCTTAAGGCCTTATCTTTATCATCTAATTTAATCCTTGCAAGAGATATCCCCCCAACAATTGCTGTGAGTATATTGTTAAAATCATGAGCTATACCTCCTGCAAAAATTCCAAGGGATTCAAGCTTATGCCTCCGAGTTTCCTCCTCTTCGCGTTTTTTCTTTTCCGATATATCTCTCACTATGGAAACAAACTTTCCCTCTCCAAAGGGCACCATCCTTGCATCAAAAAACAATACTGTTCCATCCATATTTAATTCATAATCATAAGAATAAAGCGAAGTCCCTTTTTTAAGCTCATCTATAGCTTTAAAGGTGATATCTGCAATATTGGAAGGCATAACCTCATCTACTCTTTTACCAATAAATTCCTCAGGGGGAAGATATAATCTATCAAGGCTATTTGCTCTATAGTCAACAAAAGTCCCTTTTTCATCAAAAACAAATAACAAGTCTGGAATTACCTCAATGAGAGCCTTTGTTTTAACCTCACTTTCTCTTAGCTTAATAATTGCATCTTCCAGTTCTTTTGTGCGCTCTCTGACTTTATAATTTAAATACAGAGCTATAAGAACAAAAAAAGCTGCAACAGCAATACTGGTAATTACAATATATGCAACAAATTTATAATTTATCCGAGGTTGGATATCTTCACCAAGCCATCTGGAATCAATTGCTTTATATTCATTATCACTGATAAGAGCAAATCCCTTTTCCACAAGTTCCAGAGTTGCTCTATCCCCTTTCTGAACTGCTCTGTGAAACTGTCCACCACCTAAGGATAAGGCATATTTAAACTTTTCTTCAAGATGATATTTATGAATATAGTATAATGCAGGAGGCTTGTCTATACAAAAGACATAAATGTTACCCTTTGCCGCATCAAGAATAATTGATTCATAGTTTGGATACTCTTTTAAAGAAAGAATCCCATTTTTTTTAAGAGTATCTATGCAGGCATCTCCCTCTTTTACTCCAACAACATATCCAGCCAGAGAGGAAATGCTAACAATCCCTGAAACGCTCTGTTCAAAAAAGACAGGAACCTCAATTGTTGCATAGGGATTTCCATAGTCAAAATAGTTAGTTCTCTCCTCTGTCCAGAATAGTGTATCTATTACATCTGCCTCCCCCTTTTTCATAGCAGCAAGGGCTTTAGCCCAATCCATTCCTTTTAGATAAACTTTAACTCCGGTGCGGCTGCTCCACAGATTCCATTGATCTACCAGTATTCCCTGAAGATTTCCATCTTTATCTCTGAAGATATATGGAGGATAGTTGTCATCAGTCACAACTGTGATCTTTTTTTCTGCATATACAAAACTTATTGTAAAAAGCAGAATAATCAGTAGTAATAATTTTTTAGCTATTATTGTGGATCTCATCTCATTACCTGTGTAATTTATAATATAATACAGGCAGACAGAAGTATCCACATAAAATTTTTGACTTACAAAAAAATTTTTTAAGGACTTTTTTCTATTTTAAGCGGAGGCTTCGCTTCTGTGCTCTGAGTTCTTCTATTTCTTTTCGTATAGAAATTATTCTATCCATCATTTCAATTTCTTTTTTTCTGACCTCTTCGATTTGAAAACCCTCTGTAAGATATATAACAAAGCCTATCTCTCTATAGTCCTTTGACTTAGTATTATTATAGCGGACATCAACCTTAACCTCAGAGAGAAACTCCTCACCATCTCTTCCTTTAAAGGCTGCAGGTTCTGATAAAAGACGCAACTCATCCATATTAACCTTGAGTTCCTTAATAAAAAACATCTCTATTAATTTCAAAATAACCGGTGAGTTTTCTGCTTTTTTGAGCATCTCATATCTTATAATATCTCTTTCTCTCTCGACATCGCGCTCTGCATATTTAAGTTCAACAATACGCTTTTCTATTGATTCTATTTTTCTCTTGACTTCATCCGACATGACAAAAACCAACTGAGGATATAAAAATCTATATGCTAAATATGCTAAACATATTCTCTTGAAATGGTGTAGTCAAGTTCTATTTTTTCAAGATCAAGCCTCTTGAGCTTATTCCTGAAGTTGGTCGATTCATCCTCAATTATATCTACCAGATACTTTATCTGATTATCAATTGCTACCATATAGAGATTTTCTGAAATATTATATCTCTCTTTAAAATGATAAACTAAGTCATCATATACAGAAAAAAAATCACTATCTAACTTTTCTTTTGTAATTTCATAAAAAGAAAGAGTTTTTCTCAAAATGTCAAAGGTTGTGTTAAATCCTTCAATTCCTGCCTCTTTAAACTCATAATATAAAAACAAGAGCTTCTCTAAATAAGCTCTGTCAGACATCTGACCGAGCAAATCCCCTGTGGCAAGTATTGCACCAGCCATGGCCATATCTTCTGATAAATTCTTAATGGCATCCCCTTTTATTCCAGTGCAAAGAATTAGCTGAGATATAACCTCAATATCGCTCTCCTTAAGATGAAAGGCTTTATAATTCTTTCTTAAAAAATCATTACTTCTTTCTACATGAACGGAGGTATATTTTGCACCAGTGCCTTCCCTGTCCCAGTCTTCCTGAATATATCCTGTATCGTGAAGCAAAGCTGCAAGGTGGAGATTAAGGCTAAGTTCAGGGGAAAACTTTTCCCTGACAAAAAAAAGTCCATCCATAAGCCTTGACACAGCAAGTAAGGCATCAAAGGTATGTGTGAGGTTATGGTATTCAGTATTACACTTTCTGTATCCAGAAAAATTGCCATCAAAAAGCATACAAATAAGACCAAAAGCATTCTCTACTTGAGAAAAAAGACTTTCCTCATAATGAAAGAGCCAGTTTTTCCTCACCTCCTCAAGAACAGCCTCCCTTGAAGAACTATCAAGTAGCATTGAAAGCTGAATCTTGCCATTATTCATAACAAAGCCCCCTCTCAAGTAATTTTTTCTGTAAAGTGTAGAAAACTAAAATTCCACTACACCGTGATTTTATATAAGCTCTTTTTAAGAATAATTTCAAGAAATAAATCAGATAAAGAAAATTTTTTTAAAACAAAAATCCAAAAAAACACAGATGGGTTAACTTAACCTTACCTAAGTGAACCTGCTGATTAAATCATAAAATAAATTTTATTTGACATCTCAATTTTTATATATTATTATTATAATAAACTTTCAAAAAGGAGAAATATTTATGAAAAAAATCATCCTCAAATTTATGC
>ERZ795045.5034-NODE-5034-length-10185-cov-3.695459_pt1 | contig 10185 bp, 8 predicted proteins | sample MGYA00375129_ERZ795045 | MGnify/ENA primary metagenome ERZ795045 (study PRJEB30174, sample SAMN05720166) | activated sludge metagenome | isolation source: anaerobic digester from wastewater treatment plant | place: Japan | collected 2015-05-15 ... | reverse complement strand
TGCTTCCGGACAAGGCTTTCAATGCCGAGCGGCGAGTGATTAATCCGGAGATCTCTTTACCAGTTATTAACAACAACAGCTCGACATTATCTTGATTCAATTTGTTCAGCGCCTTTACGGCGCTGTCTGACCGCCTTATCCGGCCAACCCTGACTTCCCGCGCCTGTTCAAATTTAACCATGATTACCCTCTCTTAGAACATAATCATAATCAATACTTTCTACCCGCATTTAATAATTCCTGTATCTTTTTTATCCCGCTCTTGCAGCAATACAGGTATATATGGGGAACGGTTGCAGCCTGTCCGGCCCTCCCGGCCCGCTTATTGTGCTATTCATTTTGTGGCTTACCCTTTTAGTGCGAGGCGGCTGGGCAGAGCGTTCCCGGTACAGCTTTCATCCTGGTTGCGGCCGGGATCGCCGGCACGGTCCACCGGTTTGCGGGCCGCGCGGCCAGATTTAACTTAGGCTTCGTCCTGGGTATGCACCAGCCGGGTGATGCACCAGCCGGCTTTGCAGAAACAAAAGCGGTAAGCCCGGGGGATTGGGGGCAGAGCTCCCAACAGACTGGCTACTGTAACATAATTAGTCCAAATGGAAAAATAGATGCATTTAAGATGGGCAGTTTATGATCATTTATTAACGTGACGCGTTCAAGCCAATTAAAAGGTGGCGGGCCCTGGCTCCCGCCACCTGTAGGCCGGCTTCTAGACGGCAACCTGATCCTGTGGCCTTGGGGCGGCAACGGGCAGGTTGCGGCGCGGGTGAATCGTTCCCGGCTTGCATGCGGCCACACATTCACCGCAATCGTCACATTTTTCCAGGTCGATCACGGCAAGATTATCCTGCATGGTAATAGCTTCCTGTGGGCAAGCCTTGACACAGGCTTTACAGGCCATGCAGCCAACTTCGCAGGCCAGGGTAACGCTTTTACCCCGATCATGGCTTGCACAAAGCACCAGGTGTCCTGCTGTGCCTTTTGGTAATATTTGAATAATATTTCTCGGGCAGGCTTTGGCACAGAGGCCGCAACCGTTGCATTTTTCCTTGTCAACTACCGGCAGACCGCCCGGTCCGATCGTGATGGCTTCGAAAGGACAGGCCCTGACGCAATTGCCAAGACCGAGGCAGCCGTAAGTGCAAGCCTTGAAGCCATTGGCATATTTCATGGCCACGGCGCAATCCTGGATGCCGTCATAGACAAAGAGGTCTTTGGCCATTCTATTATCGCCGATACAGAACACCGTGGCCACCAGCGGCACAGTTTCAATGGCTTCCTGGCCCAGCAGGGCGGCAATTTCTTTAGCTGTTTCACTGCCACCGGGGATACAACCGTCTATTTTAGCCTCTCCCCCCACAACAGCTTCGGCAAAATTAGTGCACCCGGCGTAACCGCAGGCTCCACAGTTGGCTCCCGGGAGCACCTCCCGCACCGCTTCTACCCGGGGGTCGCTCTGCACGGCAAAGAAGCGGGCTACCAGCGCCAGCAGAACTCCAAAAAGAATTCCTATTCCGCCCAGAGCCGCAACAGCATACAATACTTGCACGGTCTATCACCTCGTTACTTGGTTTGTTCAGTTGCTCCAGTACCCGTTAGCTACAGGGTCAGCATGCCCTTGAATCCCATAAACGCCAGCGATAGAATACCGGCGGTAATCAGGGTTATAGCGGTACCCTGCAGCGCCTTGGGAACCTTGGCCAGCTCCAGGCGTTCGCGGATCCCGGCCATAATAATCAGGGCCATGGAGAAACCCAGGGCGGCGGCAATTCCGAAAACAACCGCCTCCACCAGGGTAAATTCATTCTGTACCGCCAGCAGGGCAACCGCCAGGACAGCACAGTTGGTGGTGATCAGCGGCAGGAAAATGCCCAGACCCTGGTAAAGCGTGGGGCTGATCTTGCGTAAAACGGTCTCCACCAGTTGAACCAGGCCGGCGATGACCAGGATAAAGGTCACGATTTGCAAATAAATGAGCCCCAGCGGAACGAGCACGTAGGTATAAGCCAGCCAGGTAACCAGGGTGGCCAGGGTCATGACAAAGACTACGGCCATGCTCATACCCACAGCGGTTTCCATTTTCCGGGAGACTCCGAGGAAGGGGCAGATCCCGAAAAAGCGCTGCAGCACAAAGTTTTCTACAAATATATAGATAAAAATAATAGAAATCAGCTTTTCCATAACGACCCTCCTGAATGGGTTGGTTTAGGCGCCCAGCTAGTCAATCTTCAGCTTTTTGAAAATAACATTTGTCAAGCCCAGCAGCAGCCCCAGGGCAATAAACGCTCCGGCGGGCTGAGAAAACACGGCCATAGGCTCAAATGATTCCCCGAAAACATGCACTGCGTATGCCGTGTCAGCCAGAAAGGTACCGCTGCCGATTACTTCCCGCAGAGCGGAGAGAATGAACAGGCTCACGGTAAAGCCCAGGCCGATACCGATACCGTCAAAAAGAGAACGGAGCACCGGTTTTTTCCCGGCAAAAGCCTCCGCCCGCCCCAGGATGATACAGTTAACCACGATCAGGGGAATAAACACGCCCAGGGCCGCGTAAAGTTTAGGCTGGAAAGCCTTAAGCAGCATCTCCACCACGGTAACAAAAGTGGCGATAATTACGATATAACAAGGAATGCGCACCTGGTCGGGAATATAGCGGCGCAAAGCAGAAATAACCACGTTGGAGCAGATCAGCACCACAGCCGTCGAAAGCCCCATGCCCAGGCCGTTAATAAGATAGACTGTAACCGCCAGGGTGGGGCACATCCCCAGCACCAGGCGGAAAGTGGGGTTGTCCCGGACAATACCCCGGGATATATCCTGCAGGTAAATATTCATATTACTCATCGTCTTCACTCTCTTCACCTCCACCCTGTTCTAACGCCTTGGTTAGGGCATCTTTTACACAGTTGACAATGCCGGTGGCGCTGAAAGTGGCCCCGGTAGCCGTGTCTACATCCAGGCTCTGCGTCTCAATGATCCGGTCGGCGATCAGCGGATAAGAGAGGACAAAATAAGTGGGCGTTTCATCCTGCTCCACCACTTCGATTTTGACAATGCGGCCGGCTTCAACCGTTACTTCTACCGCCATCGGCTTCAGTCCCGTCCCTTCACCGCGATAGGTGCCGTCGGGAACCTGGGTAATATCGATGACCTCTTCCTCGTAATCAAGGAAGGCCTTGGCTATAGCTTCGGTCATGCCCCGGATGGCGCCGATAATCGCGCTGGTGCTGACGGTAGCGCCGCTGACGGTATCCACAGTGTCCAGTTCTTCCAGGGTTTTGCCGACAAAGCGATCGTGAAATTCGGGTTTGGTAATAATATCCCCAAGCCCCGGGGTTTCACTGTGACTGACGATGTTATAGCCCACAATGGCTGCCGACTGGTCTACCGCCAGAGTATAGACTACCGGTCCGCCGTATCCGGAGTACTCAAGGTTTTTTCCGATCACGCCGATGAGGTTGCCCGAATCGTCATAAACCAGGTCAAACAGATTTCCTTCCAGCTCTTTCTCTTCAAAATCGGCTACATCGGGAAAATATAGACGCACCGATTCCAGGTAATCCTGCAACTGGCGCTCCGCGATAATGGGCTCAGTCCAACTGTTCACCACCGCTAAAATGACTGCGGAAAAAATGCTTACTGCGGCCAGGGTTAAGGTAAGGCGCAAAATATTACGCACTTTTTTTCACCTCCCCGAATTTCCTGGGAATAGTAAAGTTATCGATAATCGGGGTAAGGGCATTCATGATTAAAATGGCAAAAGTAACCCCTTCCGGGAAAGAGCCGTAAAGGCGAATGAGCATGGTAATAACGCCGCAACCGATGCCAAAAATGAGCTTGCCCAGGTTTGTTACCGGAGAGGTAACCATATCGGTGGCCATAAACAGGGCGCCTAACAGGACCCCGCCGGCCAGGACGTGAAAGAGACCGGTTAAAAGATGGTTCCCGTAAAACCCACCGCCCAAAGCGGCGCCCATAACAAAAACGGTGCCAATATAGCCCCCCGGAATACGCCAGTCGATATGTCCTTTAATGAACAGCCAGCCGGCGCCGACAAGCAAAGCAAGGGCGGAAGTTTCGCCCAGCGCGCCGGCCACGTTGCCGAATAAAAGCTGGCTTAAGGACGTATTGAGCGCCTGTTCCTGGCCGGCCAGCGGCGTAGCCGTAGTTACGGCGGAAATATCGTAGAAAAAGTCCGAGAAGATCACGAAAGGTTTGGGCACAGGCCAGATCTGCCCGGCCATATGGCCGCCCCAGGAGACAACCAGGATAGCCCGTCCCACCAGGGCCGGGTTGAAGATATTGTTGCCGATACCGCCGAAAACTTGCTTGCCGATGATAATGGCACAGAAAGAACCAACCACTACCAGCCACCAGGGCGGTGCCGGCGGCAGGGTCATGGCCAGAAGCAGGCCGGTTACCGCAGCGCTGCCGTCACCAAATATATCCAGCTTGCGCATCCAGATAGCCTCGGCAAGCATGGCCGAAATCACGGCAATGACCATGGTCAACAGTGCCTGATAGCCGAACAATAGCACCGCTATCAGGGCTACCGGGAAGAGGGCGGCCAGGACATCGATCATCACACTCTGCACCGATTCGATGGTGCGAATATGCGGAGAAGAAGAAATAACCAGTTTGCCGTTCATTTTATCACTCCCATCACTAGGGCGCTATTTTTGCTGTTGCCTGCGTCTTTCCAGAATGTCGGCTTTCGCCAAACGGATCCATTGCGTCAGCGGAATGCGCGAGGGGCAAATAAAAGAACAACAGCCGCATTCGATACAATCGGCGGCATGAAGCTTTTCTGCCCTCTGGATAAGCTCATGCTCAGCTGCCTGGGCAATGAAAGTCGGCACCAGGTTTACCGGGCAGGCGCCGACACACTTGGCGCACTTAATACAGGTGCTCGGTTCGGAAAGGTCCACGTTTTCTTCGGTCAGGGCCAGAATACCGGAGGTCCCTTTAATTACTGGAATGTCGGCACTGGTTTGAGCCAGGCCCATCATGGGGCCGCCGATAATTAATTTGCGGGTTGTCTCTTTAAGCCCGCCACACGCTTTGAGCACTTCACTGACCAGGGTGCCGATGCGCACCATCAGGTTGGCCGGGCGGGCCACGCCTTCACCGGTTACAGTGACCACTCGCTCTACTAAAGGTTTGCCTTTGTGCAGGGCTTCGCACATGGCGACGGCCGTACCAACATTATGGTTCACTACCCCCACATCCATGGGCAGACCGCCGGAGGGAACTTTACGCCTGGTCGTCGCATAGATGAGCATCTTTTCTGCGCCTTGGGGGTACTTGGTCGGCAAGGCGACTACGCTGATATTTGCCTCTCCTTCCACTGCCTGGCGCATTACCCGCAGGGCATCGGGCTTGTTATTTTCAATACCGATGATACCTACGCTGGCACCCAGCGCTTTTAACATTATTTTGAGGCCGAAGACCAGCTCATTTGGTTTTTCCAGCATTAAGCGGTGATCGGCAGTGAGATAAGGCTCGCACTCGGCGCCGTTGATAATTACGGTATCAATAGGTTTTTCGGGAGGCGGTGCCAGTTTGACATGAGCCGGGAAAGTAGCCCCGCCCATACCCACCAGGCCCGCTTCACGAATGATAGCCTTAATTTCTTCAGGACTTAAAGACTCCAGGCTACCGTGCGGTTTAATATCTTCATGCCAGGTATCCTGCCCGTCGGATTCAATGGTGATCGCTTCTACTTTCCGCCCCAGCGGATGGTTATAAGGGCCTATGGCCACCACAGTGCCGGAGACGCTGGCATGTACGGGCGCGGATACAAAGCCCTTGCTTTCGCCGATCTTCTGTCCTAATTTAACCGTATCGCCCACCTGCACCAGAGCTTCACAGGGAGCACCGATATGCTGCTGCAGGGGAATAACCACCTTGGCCGGAGCCGGCATGGCAGTTATGGCCAGAGAAGCGGTCAACTCTTTGCGATAGTCCGGATGAACGCCACCCTTGAATGTTGCACCACCCATGCGTTAGTAATCACCCCTTCTGGGAAGAATATAAAGCAGATTCTCTGTCTAGGTTGTGCCATCCATAACTTAAAAAAATTTCGTGATCTAAAACAAAAGTCCTGCCCCAAATGGCGCTTTTTCGGTTGCCCAAAAAAGATCAAAAATTCTCGATTCACATTAAATTGGGATAGTATCTATTTAGCATAGAAAAATTTTATAGCAGATTAAAGCAATAGTCTTACTTGAATTATTGTAACTGATTCCAAGCAGCAAGTCTGCAGGAAATGAGTGTAAACAGGACGGTAATCTGGTATGCGAGGCCGGGGGCGGAAAATAAAGTTACAGGGAAAAAGAAATCAGGGAAAAAGTATTTATTAAACCACCATGCCATCGTCACAGGCACAAACCAGCGGAGTTTACCCGGGTTAAGAAGGGGAAAACAGCCGGGAATAATTACGCAATATAAGATAGTAGACCAGTAATAAATAAAAGAGGCGGGCCTTGGGGCCCGCCTCTTTTATTTAGCTCTTACTCTTCTTCCTCGGCGCCCTCTTCGACAACTTCTTCTTCCACTACCTCTTCTTCAACTACCTCTTCTTCGGCTGGCTCTTCCTCACCAGCTTCTTCTTCGGCGCCTTCGGTGCCCTGCTCTTCGCCTTCTTCCACCGCACCTTCCTCTTCCTCTACACCGTTGACTTCTTCTTCGCCTTCGGTGCCTTCATCGGCCGGCTTGCAGCCTACGGCGAAAGTAAAAACTAGGGCGAAAACTAGCAGCAGGCAAAACCCCCACTTCAATGCTTTTTTCATGAGCGACTCACCCTCCTTTCCTACCTAAACGGCGCCATCTAAATTTATTTCTAATAGCTAGCGGCGCCATCTTTTATTTATAACTTCGCTACCATATGTGCTTTTACCTGCTAATATTCTTAATTAATTGGTTAATTTTCCTAAACAAACCTATTAAATTGTTAATATGTTAGATAAAGATGTTAACAGGGGTCAAATATGGATTAATCAGATTTAAAAAAGCAAGTCCAGTCCAAAGGCGGCGGGTCAAGTAGCTAAAACCGTTTTCCAGTAGGCGCGGGCATCGCTGACAGTATAGAGAGAGCCAGTGACCAGGACCGCGTCGGCAGGTGAAGCCAGGCTCAGAGCCGCCTCCATGGCCCGGCCCAGATCGTATTCCACGTGGACGCGGCCATTAAATGCAGGGATGTTCTTCAGAGCCGCAGCAAGATCTCCAGGGTCGGCGGCCCGGGGCAGTGACGGCCGGGTTAAAACAACTTCAGCAGCAAGGGGTGTAATGGCGCTTAAAATAGCGTGAATATCTTTATCGGCCATAATCCCCAATACTAGAATTAGACGGTTGAATTGAAGATATTCTGGAACTGCTTCGGCCAGTTGCCGCATGGCCGCGGGGTTATGCGCGCCATCCATGACTAGAAGGGGTCCCCGGGAGAGCAGCTCCAGCCGGCCCGGCCAGACAGTTTGCGCCAGTCCCCGGTGCAGTGAATCCGGCGTGAAAGTAAAGCCCTGCGGTTCGAGCAGCTCCAGCGCCGCCAGGGCGGTGGCGGCATTAGCTACCTGGTAGCGGCCGCGCAGGGGAATAAACAAGCCGGTTAAGTTATATTTTAGACCGTAATACGACATATACTGGCCCGAATCAGTAACATTGCGGCGGTAGTAAGTAATTTGATTTTGAGCCTCAACCATACCTTCTTCCCGGGGAAGCACCCGGTAGAGAGGCGCTTTTTCTTGAAAGCATTTGGCCTCGAGTACCGCCAGCACCTCTGTGTCGGTGGTAGCGGTAACCAGGGGTATCCCCGGCTTAACGATACCCGCTTTTTCTGTGGTAATGGCCTGCAGCGTATCACCCAAGACGGAGGCATGCTCTATGCTTACATTGGTAATGACGCTAACCGAAGGGGTAACCACATTGGTAGCGTCCAGGCGCCCGCCCAGCCCCACTTCAAAAACAACCAGGTCAGGCTGGCGGCGGGCGAAGTAGTTTAACGCCAGGGCGGTTACCACTTCAAACTCTGTCATTTGCCCCAGCCGGGGGTTGCTGTCAATTTTAGCCACCAGGGGGCGTATCTCTTCCACCAGTTCCACCAGCTCCGCCGGGGTTATATCCTGGCCGTCCACAGTCATGCGGTTGGTAAAAGAAAGCAGATATGGTGAAGTAAAAAGGGCGGTCCGGTAGCCGGCCGCCTGCAGGATGGAGGCAGCCATGGCCGCAGTGGAGCCTTTGCCGTTAGTGCCGCCAATGTGCAAAAATTTAAGGCGCCGTTGCGGATTGCCCAGGAGTTCCAGGAGGGCGCTGATGCGCTCCAGGCCCGGTTTTATCCCGAACCGGCCGATGCTGTGAATCCAGGCCAGGGCTTCGCGGTACTGTTGCTCCAAAATCATGGTTATCTTAACTCCCGCAGCCTTTCTTCAAGCTTGGCCTGTCTGGCCAGGTTCTCTTCCTCCCGGGCCTGCTCCTTGGCCACTACTTCAGGGGGTGCTTTCTTCATAAAATCGGGGTTATGCAGTTTATTCCGGGCCTGCCGCAGCTCTTTTTGGACCTGGGCCAGTTCTTTTTCCAACCGTGCCACCTCCGCCTCCAGATCGATTACTCCGGCCAGGGGCAGGTATGCTTCCACTTCTTCGCCCACAATGGCCGTAAGGGCTTGTCGCGGCTTGGCCGCTTTGGGGTCGATCTGGACAGGCTCGGCGAAAGCAAGGCGGGTCAACTGGTGGCGTTCCTGCTCCAGGGTTGCCGCGCTCCATCCTGAGGCCCGCAGCAACACCGGCGCTTTACGCCCGGGGGGCAGGTTAACCTGGCTGCGCAAGTTGCGCACGGCGCGGATCACTTCCTGAACCAGGGTCATCTCCTTGTCCGCCTGCGGAAATTGAAGCTGATCAATAAATTGCGGCCATGACGACACTACCAGGGCGGCCTGGCGATCAGGCAGATGCTGCCATATTTCCTCGGAAATAAAAGGCATAAACGGGTGGAGCAGGCGCATGACCCCGTCCAGAACATAGAGCAGTACCCCGCGGGTGCGGCGCTTCTCTTCCCGCGCCTCAGCCCCTCCATCCTGCCGGTAGAGGTAATGCTTGCTGAATTCCACATACCAGTCGCAGTAATCATTCCATAAAAATTCATAAATTTCTCGAACAGCTTCGCCCAGCTCGTATTCTTCCAGCAACCGGGTCGCCCGCCGCACCGTTTCATTGTAGCGGTGCAAAATCCAGCGGTCGGCCCGGTTAAGATCCTCCGGCAGGTGCAGCGGGTCAAGGGGGCGATAATCCGCGGCGCCGTTTTCCGGGCTTAAATTCATAATCACAAAACGAGAGGCGTTCCAGACTTTATTGGCAAAATTGCGCCCCGCCTCCACGTTTTCCTGGCGAAAGCGCTGGTCGTTTCCCGGGGCCTGCCCGGTAACCAGGGTATAGCGCAGGGTGTCGGCGCCATAATTTTCAATAATCTCCAGGGGGTCAATGCCGTTGCCCAGCGATTTGCTCATCTTGCGGCCCAGGGAATCGCGCACCAGGCCGGTGATGTAAACAGTATGAAAAGGCACTTCTTTCATAAATTCCAGGGACATAAACATCATCCGCGCCACCCAGAAAAAGATGATGTCGTAGGCGGTCACCAGCACGCTGGTGGGGAAAAAGCGCTTCAGGTCCGGTGTCTGCTCCGGCCAGCCCATGGTTGAAAATGGCCATAGCGCCGAGCTAAACCAGGTATCAAGGACGTCGGGGTCCTGCTCGAGGGTGCTGCTGCCGCAGGATGGGCAGTGCTGCGGATCTTCATAGTCGACAATCACTTCGCCACAGGAGCAGTACCAGGCGGGGATGCGGTGCCCCCACCAAAGCTGGCGCGAGATGCACCAGTCGCGAATATTCTCCAGCCAGTTGCGATAAATCCGGGCAAAGCGGGCCGGGACAAAAACGGTGTCGCCCCGCTCCACCGCCGCCAGGGCCGGTTCGGCCAGCGGCTTCATCTTTACGAACCACTGGCGCGAGATCAGCGGCTCCACCACGGTGCTACAGCGCTGGCAGTGCCCCAGGTTATGGCTGTACTCCTCGATCTTTTCGATCAGGCCCAGGGCCTGCAAATCTTCCACCACTTTGCGGCGGCAATCATAGCGATCCATGCCGGCATAAGCTCCGGCCGCGTCTGTCATTCGCGCACTTTCATCGATAATGGGGATAA
>ERZ795045.5033-NODE-5033-length-10186-cov-5.194255_pt1 | contig 10186 bp, 10 predicted proteins | sample MGYA00375129_ERZ795045 | MGnify/ENA primary metagenome ERZ795045 (study PRJEB30174, sample SAMN05720166) | activated sludge metagenome | isolation source: anaerobic digester from wastewater treatment plant | place: Japan | collected 2015-05-15 ... | reverse complement strand
AGGGCGGGGCGCCTGTCGTCGCCGATCTCGCCTCGGCCGACCTGCTGATCCTGCTCGGTCGGCTGCGCTTCCGGCCGCCGCCGGGCGTCGCGGAGTCGTCGCCGCGGGCGGCCTACTGGCTCGCCCTCTTCGGGGTCGACCCCGCGATCGTCTCCGACCTCGCCGGGCGCCGGGTGCGGATCCCCGAGACCGGCCGCGAGGCGGTGGTCCTCCGCGGCGCCGGCGACGCCGGGCGCCCGGTCGCGCAGGAGCAGGCGGAGGAGAGCGCGCCCCGCCAGGGACGCCGCAAGCGGCGTGAGAAAACGCCGACGCGCGAGGAGTAGCGGGCGGGCCGCCCGCTTGACGTAGCAGCCGAGCTCGCTAGGATAGTCGACATGCACACCGCCGACGCAAACGCCCGCAACTACAGCACCTTTTCGCGCGCTTCCGCGCCCGACGCCGACGCCGACGTCGCCCTGGCGATCCGCCTCCACGAGGCCGGCTGCGAGCGCGCCGCCGCCGCGGTCCTGTCCGGCGCCGCGTACGACGCCGACTCCGGCGCCGATCGCAGGGAGCGGCGGGCGCTGCGCAAGTGGCGGCGCAAGTGCGCGGCGTGGCGCGCGCAGGCGGAGGAGCGGATCGAGCGCGAGGAGGAGGCCGCCGCCTCGCGCAAGCTCGACCCGATCACGCCGATCGACATCTGCGAGGACGGGCCGGCGGCGGGCGACCTGACCGACCGCGAGATCGACGACGAGGACGTCGCGCTCGATATCCTCGTGCGCCAGGTCGAGCGGGCCCGCGAGCGCGCCGCCGCGGCCGAGCCGCCGCGGCAGATCGTGCGCCGCGGGCCCGGGGTCGCCCGCCGCCGGCTGCAGGCGGAGGACCGCCGGCTGCTGGCCGAGGCGCTCGGGCGCCCGGTCGCGGCCGCGTGACGCGCGTCGCTACGCTGCGCGCGTGGCGACCGTCCTCGCGTCCGGTGTTCTTTCCGTGTTAGCTCTCGCCCTCGGGTGGTATGCCCGGGGGCGTTTTTGCGCCTGCGGTGCGCCGCCGGCGGTCCGCGCGGAGGTCTAGCCGTGGCGCAGCCGACCCCGACGCAGGCCGACAACCGACCGGACGCGACGCAGATCGCGGCCCTGCTCGACGCCGCCTTCCTCGACGACGCCGCGGACTCCATGGTCGCGCCCTCGCCGAAGGCGGCCGAGCCAGCCGGGCGCCCGGACTACGCGACGGCGAAGGTCGCGGGTGCGCTCGGCGGCGGCGGCGTGGCTATGTACCTGCTCGACGGGCTGCTGCGCGACCGCGGCGGGGTGCCCGACGTGCTGCGCGAGCTCGGGCCGGTCCTCGGGGTTTTCTACGCGAATGCGCCTGTAACTGTGACCCTAGCAGGCTTCGGGCTCTACGGCCTCTGGGAGTATCGGCGAAAGCAGCGCCGCGACCGGCGGCAGAATTACCTACAAAGGGCGATGCTGGCGCGCCTGGCGCAGGAGCAGGCGAAGACGACGCAGGCCGTCGACGGGGTGCGCGACGAGATGCGCGCGCTGCGCACGGACGTCGACGAGCGCTTCGAGGGCCTCGCCGAGGAGGCGGACGGGCTGCGGCGCGATATTGCGCAGGCCGCGTCGCGGATCGACGCGCACGGGGAGCAGATCGCGCAGGTCCGGGCCAAGGTCGACGAGCACGACGAGCTCCTCCGCGGGGCCGCCAAGCCCGCGGCGAAGCCGAAGGCCAAACGCTCGGGGGGTGCCCGGTGACGCAGGGCGCCGCCGCGCTGCTGCCCGAGCCCTTCGAGGTCGACCCCGCCGCGGTCGAGCGGGCCGCCGCTGCGGCCAGGGCCGCAGCCTCGGCGCCTCGCCGGCGCCTCGCCTGGCGCCGCGACCTCGACTTCGAGGACGCCGCGAGCCCCGCGGAGGCCGAGGGCGCCGCAGGCGAGGAGCCGGTCGGTACGCTGCGCGCGTGACCGTCGCCGCGCGCTTCGACGCCCCCCGACCCGGCTCCGCCGCCCTCGATCGCCGGGTCAATCCGATCTCGGGCGCGCTCGAGGTGCGCTACCCGCTCACCTGGACCGGCGTCCGCACCTATCGCCACGCGGACGGCCGCGTAACCCGCGAGCTGCGCCGGCCCGAGCAGGTGTTCGCGCCGTCGCACCTGCGGACGCTGCGCCGGCTCGTAGCAACCATCGGCCACCCGCAGCTCGAGGACGGGACCCAGGTCTTCCTGGACGCCCGCGGCGGGCCGGGCGTCGCCGACCCCGACGGGACAGCGCTGCGCCCCGCCGAGGACTACCAGGTCGGGCACACCGGCGACGAGATCGAGCGCGAGGAGGTCGGGGGCTACCCGGTGCCCGTCGCGTGGTGCTCGGTCACGTCGCAGCGCGCGCAGCGCATGATCGCCGGCGGCGCGCTGCAGTCGAGCCTCGGCTACCTTGCCTACCTCGACATACACGATACCCCGCAGGTCTGGGACGGCCCGAGCGGCCCCGAGCTGTACGACGTCGAGCATGTCCTCGACCACGAGGACCCCCGCGTGCTGGCGGCGATGGCCCGCGGCGAGGTGCGCGTCGCGCGCGCCGTAGTCGACGGCGCCGAGGTCGACGTCCCGGTGCTCGGCGGCAACCACCTGGCGATCGCTATCCGCGCAGGCCGCGGCGGGCTCCAGTCGGAGGTCCGCCTCGACGCCTGCTGCGACGCGTGCCGCGAGGGCGACGAGATCTGCGACGGGGCCGGCTGCGCGCTGCCCGGCGCCTGGTCGGCCGGCTCGCCGGCGACGCGACTGCAGCGGGCCGAGGACTCCGCGGCGCGGTGGGCGGTCGGCGCTCGCGCGCCGCTGCCGACCTCGTCGTGGGGCGGGGTGCTGCTCGGCCTGGCGCCGGGGCTGCCGGTCGACCTCCCGAGCCGCGACCTCTGCGGCGAGCTCGAGGGCGAGTGGCGCGGCTGGCTGGCCGAGGGCGGCGACGGGGAGGCTTCGCCGTGGGTCGCGTTCGCGCGCGCCGACGGGCTGCTGCTCGCGTGGCCGCGGCGCGCCGAGGACGGCTCGATCGACGGGCCGCCGTGCGTGGTCGCGCGCGAGTCGCGCGAGATCGCGTCGCGCGCCGCGGCGCGCGCGGACCTCGCTGCGTACGCTGCGCCCGTAGCGCCGACGGCGCCTCTATCGCCGGAGCCCCCGGCAGCCCCGAAAAGGATCGCTCAAGTGATGAAGCTCACCCTCAGCCCCAAGATCGAAAAGGCCGCCGGCGCCGTCGCGCAGGCCCTCGGCGCAGGCGCGCCGTCGCGCAAGGCCGACGCGCTCGAGATCGAGCTGCCCGAGACCATGGATCCCGCGATGGTCCTCGCCGCCCTGCAGGCGGTGTGCTCCGCGCTCGAGGGCGCGACCTCGAAGGCCGCCGGCCTCGAGGGCCAGGTCGCCTCGCTGGAGACGGCGAAGGCCGAGGCCGACAAGCTCGCGGGCGACGCCATGGCGGAGGCGCAGTCGTACAAGGCCGACTGCGCCGCGCTGCGCGCCGACGCCGAAGAGGGCCGCCGGGTCCGCCTGGAGAAGGTCAAGGCGCAGGCGAAGGCGAGGATCGCCGGCCTGACCGACGCCGACCTCGAGGGCGACGCCGACCAGGTGCGCAAGGCCGCGATCGCGCGCTGGGTGCCGAAGGCCGGCCCGCGACTCGACGCCGCGCCGGCGATGCTCGACGCGCTCTGGGACGCCCTGCTGGCGCTGCCCGAGCTCGGCAAGCCGACCGCCCCGGTCGCGCCGAAGCGCGACTCCGACGAGGAGCGCGCTCCCGTGAAGATCGTCGACTCCGCTCCGACCAGCGCGCGCCGGCTGACCGCGCATAACCCCGACTAACCCGGCGCAGGACCCGCCAGCCTCCTTAGACACACGAGAGGAAACGCACTCCGATGGCTCTCCCGCAGATTCCCCAGACCTCCTACGGCGCGGTCCCGCAGGCGCTCGGCGCCGGCCAGACCTGGGCCGACCACCCGAATCCCTACGTCGTCTCCGCGCACGTCCCCGCCGCGGGCCTCACGCTGACCAGCCAGGTCACGGAGGGGACGATGTCCTCGATCAACGGCACCGCCGACGTCGGTCTCGTGATCGACGGCGCGATCTACGCCGTCACGACCCCGGCGAACAACGCCGCGCTCGTCGCCGGCTTGAACGCGATCAGCGCGTTTTCGGACATCGCGGTCGCGTCGAATCCGAGCGGCTCGACGCTGCGCGTGACCTTCCTGGATTACGACGACCACACGGTCGCGAGTTACTCGCCGGGCACCCCCGACGTGACCTCGATCTCGACGACCACGGCAGCCAGCGACCCCGACTACGTCAAGCCGGGCATGGGGGTCGTGCGCGACACCTCGACCAGCACCGCCTCGGGTGAGCTGTTCGCGGTCAAGCTGCCGAGCTCGGCGGCCGAGGCGGCCAAGTGCCTCGGGGTCGTCGGCGCGATGATCCACGTCAACAGCCCGCAGCACTACGCCGGCCACGGGTACGACCCGGCGGCGGGCATCGCGCCCGGCTTTACCTTCGAGATGAAGCGGCGCGACTTCGTCAAGCTGCTCCTGCCGAGCTCGGAGTCGGTCAGCAAGGGCGACGCGGCCTACCTCATCTTCTCGGGAGCGGACGCGGGCAAGTGGCGGAACGACGACGGCGGCAGCGCGTCGCAGGTGACGCGCGGCGACGTGGTCTTCCACAGCACGGACGCGGTCGGCTTGATCGTCGACTCGCTGCCGACGCTCTCGGTCGCCTCGAATACGTCGGACGACCAGACCGCCACGGACCTGCGCAACGCGTGGAACGCGAGCGCGCAGCACGCCGCGGTCGCGACCGCCTCGATCGACCTGTCGGGCGCGGAATCGTACATCATCCTCACCTTCCTCGACACCTCCGCGCACACGGTCACGGCTTACAGCCCGGCGACCGCCGACGTGACCCCGATCACGAACACCACGACCGCGGTCGCGCCGACCGCCGCAGCCGTCCCGGGCGTGACCTTCGTCCGCACCTCCCCTGCCGGCTACGCGGCCTACGCCGAGGTCGCCGTCGCCTAGCGGTCGCGCCGCCCCCGCCGCTGGCGGGGGCGCGGCCTGAGACTTCCCCCGCACCCACAGGAGCCTACCAAAGTGACCGCCCCGATCCTCCCCTCCTCGCCCGGCCCGGCCCCGCGCTTCGTCGCGTGGGTGCGCGACGCCGCGGGCAATCCCGCCCCTCTGATCCGCGACTCGCGCACCGGCAAGCTCAGCGACGGCCGCAAGCATGTGCGCGAGATCTACGATAGCCGCTCGGCCCCGGGCGGCGCGCCGCAGCCGCGACACCTCTTCATGCGCGACGTCGCCGTCGCCTCGGAGATCCGCCGGCTCATGGATAGCGCCTGCCCCGCCGCGTCGCAGATCCTCGACGCGTACGAGAGCGGCGCGCTGGAGTCGTACGAGGCGATCTGCGACGCCGACGAGCGCTTCGTCTCCGAGCTCGACGCCTGGCGCAAGGGCTATCTCAAGGGGCGCAAGCGCGACGCGGACAGCCTCTTCCTGCAGCTCGAGACCGTCCTTTCGCTCAACAAAGTGATCGAGGTCATCTACGCGACCCCGACGATCGAGGACGCGTTCCCGGTCACGGTCGGCGGGACCGACCTCGACAGCCTGCGGACCTTCGTCGACGAGGTCTCGGAGGAGCTCGCGCAGGTCGGCGGCGATATCTCGGTCTCGGCCGCGCCCATGAGCGCGATCAACCGCGGCGAGCGCTTCCACCGCCTCGTCCGGATCTTCGCGGGCGCGAAGGTCACGGACCAGGAGATCCGGCGCTTCCAAGAGATCCAGCGCGCGAATCCGAACAGCGGGCTCAATTTCGACCTCTGGCAGCGGCGGCTCCGCGGCGCGGCCCTCATGGTGCAGCGCGGCGTGAGCACGATCGAGGCGTTCGGCAAGCCGGCCAACCAGATCCCGGGCCTGTTCCGGTCGACGGGCGACTTCGCGATCCCGTCGGAAAACCTGGTCTTCGCGGGCAATACCGCCACGACCAACGTCGACAACGTCTCGACCCTGGTGCAAAACCAGCAGACCGCGGTCGGCGCGCAGATGGACAAGATGGCGGACTCGCTCGCCCTCGCGCCCGAGAGCTTCCTGAAGCTCTCGCAGCAGGTCTACAACAACGCGAACGCGAGCAACGTTACGTCCATGGAGATGATCATGCGGCTGAACCCGCAGATCGCCTCCGTCTACCAGGTGCGCGAGTGCAAGCCGCGCAGCGACGAGGCGACCGCGCTCGAGTCGAAGGGCTTGGACGCGACCGAGGCCGCGATCAACTCGGGCGGCCTGCGGGTCTCGGGCACCCAGCGCAACGCGCTGGTCCTGTACCGCAAGGACCCCATGCTGTGCGAGATCGTCCACGGCTTCTCGCTGCGCACGACCGTGTACCCGCCGGTCGTGAACGAGACGAAGGCCCTGGTCGAGCAGAGCACCGGCGGCCTGGTCGTTCACGAGCCGCGCACCATGCGGATCGCCTACGAGAACTAGCACCCGGCGCCCTCGGCGCCGCGCGCGGCCCCCTCGCCTTCGGGCGGCGGGGCCGCTTCCTTTTGGGCCGCCTCCTGGCGCAGGTGCGCCTCGACGGCGGCGAGCGCGATCGCGGCCAGCCGGCCCGGGACCTGCAGGACGGTCGTATTCCACTCGTGGCGGCAGCCGGCCGCGAACGCGCGCGGATACTCGGCCTCGCGCTCCGCCTTGCGGGCGGCGACCCGCGCCTCGCGCTCATAGCGCTCCTCGAGCGCCTTGCGCGCCGCGACCCGCCCGGCGAAGCCCTCGGCGAGGCGCTCCTCGATCTTGGCGCAGAGCGCCGGCAGGTCGGCGAGCGCCTTATAGGTGGTGCGGCGCACGCCGCCGCTCGGCGAGACCTCGACCGAGACCGCGCGGCCGGTGCGCTTGTCGGCCGCGACCGAGACCATTGCGCCGTCGCCGTCGCTCAGCAGGCAGAGCGTATCTGCGAGGTAGGAGTGCGGATTCGCGCTCCAGTCGGGGCGGCGGTCGCGCAGGCGAGCGGTGAGAGCGTCGAGGAGGGTGGAGGCGGTGAGCAGGTCGGCCATGCTCGGAGTGTGCAGCGGGGCGGGCGCCCCGTCAAGCTGCCGCCGCGTGACCGGACTCACCTTCCATCGCCGCGAGGAGGCGCGCCTGGAATTGTCCCTTGTCGCGCAGCAGCGCGGCGATCCGCCGGTCGACCGGGTGGTCGGCCACGAGCCGCACGACCGTGACCGGCCGCGCCTGCCCGAGGCGGTGCGCGCGGGCCTCAGCCTGCTGATTCCGCGCGGGGACCCAGTCCTCGTCCAGGAAAATCACGTGCGCGGCGCGGGTCAAGGTGAGCGCCTCCGACGCCGCGCGGATCGATAGCGCGAGCCCGCGCAGGTCCCCGGCCTGGAAGCGGTCGCGCAGCTCGGCGCGAGCCTCCTCGGAGGTGCCGCCGTGGATCGCGCCCCATCCCTCGCCGCGCTCGGCGACGACCTGGAGCAGCGGGTCCACGTGCGCGGAGAAGACCAGCGCGGGCTCGCCCGCGGCCTCGAGCTCGTCGAGCAGGTCGCCGAGCGCGGGGAGCTTGGCACTCGCCAGCAGCCGCCGCGCGGTGGCGATCGCCGGCGATTCGGCGAGCGCTTCGAGGGCCTCGACGTCGCCGCGCTCCGACGCGTCCTCGGCCGCCGCGAGGCGCTCGGCCAGGCGCCGGGCGACGTCGGCCGCCTGCAGCTCGGCGAGCGCCCCTGGGGCGATCCGGGCGGCGCGGTCGGCCCGCTGCAGCGGCGGCAGGTCTCGCGCGACCTGCTCTTTCGTGCGGCGCAGTACCGCCCGCCGCAGGCGGTCGCCGACCTCAGGGGAGTGGTCGCCCGACCACCGCACGCGCTCGACGCGCCGGTAGGACAGCGCGAGCGCGCGATCGCGCTCCGCCTTCGGGAGCTGGGCGAAACTGCGCGCGCCGTGCTGGTCGAGGATCCGCTGCACCGCCGCCTTGGCCCGGGGCGAGCGGTCGGGCACCTCGAGCGCCTCGACCTCGTGCGCGAACAGCGCTCGAAGGCCGGCCAGCGGCCCGAGGGTGTCCTCGGCCCGGCCCGCCGCGTCGAGCATGCGCCAGAGCTCGGTCGGGTCGGCGTTCAAGATCGGCGTCCCGGTGAGCAGGACGACGCGCCCGCCGGCGGCGAGCGCGGCCCTCGACCAGGCGCAGAAGCGGTCGCGCTGCGCGGTATCGCCCTTCAGGGCGTGCGCCTCGTCGCAGGCGAGCAGCGCCCCCGCGAGCTCGGGCGGCGCCGGCGCGAGCGACTCCAGCGTCCCGAGGCAGACCTCCCCCGGCTGCGGGGCCGGCATTCCGCCGCGCCCCTTGGCTTTGACGGCGCGCAGGTCCGGGCGGTACTCACCCACCTGCGCCGTCCACTCGGGGATCGCGTTCTTCGGTCCGACCACGACCGCGCGGCCGACCTCGGGCTCGAGGAGCGCGAGGAGCTGGATCGTCTTTCCGAGCCCCGGCGAGTCGGCCAGGATCGCGCCGCGCTCGCGGCCGAGCCACCTCGCCCCCTCGACCTGGTAGGGGCGAAAGTCCCTGCCCTTGCGCTGCAGCGCCTCGCGCACGAGCGCGAAGCCCGGCGGGCGCCACCCCTCGCCCTGCGCCTCCTCGGCGGCGGCCAGGACAGCCGCGGCCGCCTCGTCGGGGGCGAGGTCCCAGCCGGCCTCGCGGAGCGCGGGGGCGGCGGCCAGGAGGTCCTGGGGGCGGAGGGCCCGCCAGCCCTCGTCGGTCTGGCGGAGGCCGGCGCGAGCCGCCGCGCGCCCGAGGGCGGCGAGGTCGCGCGGGGCGCCCGCGGGGCGGAGGATCTCGAGGCAGCCGGCGGAGACGCGAGCGCGCAGAAGTCGCACGCGCAAAATATGCGCACGCGCGAGCGCGCGTCAAGCGCTGCAGGGCCCGGCCCAGAGCGCGCAGGCGACGCCCTGCGGGTGCCCGGCGTCCTCGAGGACGCGCGGCCGGACCCTCGGCCGTCGGCCGGCGGCGAGGAAATACAGGCGCACTCCATACGGGCAATTCACGACCGCGAAGTCGCGCAGCCCGGGGCACGGGTCGAAGGCGAGCGGGCTGATATCCGCGGCCGCGGCGGCAGCGGCCGCGAGCCGCGAGTGCCACCGCCCATTAGAGACCGGCCCGAGGAATACCCCTGGACGCCCAGCGGCCGCCTCGGCGAGCGCCTTGTCGGCCCACCGGCCGCTCGCCGACCACGGCGGGTTGCACCACCACGGGCCCGGCCACGCCTGCTCGAGCCCGCCCTCGGCGAGCCGCGTCGCGCTTGGGGCGCAGAAGCGGTCGACGGCGGAGCCCGGCCGGTAGGCCGGGTCGCACGCGATCCACGCATCGGCGCGCTCGGCGATCCCGAGCTCGACGGCGACGCGACCAGCGAGCGCGAGCACCCAGGCCGGCGTCCCCCAGGCCGCGGCGAGCGCGCGGACGACCTCGGCCTCGGGCGCGCCCTCCGCGAGGCCGGGCGGCCGCCAGGGTCGCCGGTCGGCGAGGCGCGGGAGCGCCTCGGGGTCGAGGCGCGCGATCAGCTTGCAGGCTCCAGGGCTCGGCGGCACCTGCGCAGGATAAGCCCCTGCGCGCCGCGCGCAAGCGCTACGCTGCGCGCGTGGCGCTTCCGACCGTCCAGGCCGTCAAGGACACCTCCCTAACCGGCCAATTCAACGCGCTCTCCGACGCTGCGATCGGGCGCGCGATCGACGAGGCCGCGCTGCAGTACGGCTCGATCTCGGGCGAGGCCGAGCACGAGACGATCGTCGCGCTGCACGCCGCGCATATCCTCGCCGTCCAGGTGGCGGCCGAGCAGGGCGGCGGACAGGGCCCGCTATCCCACGTGAGCCTCGGCCCCGCGTCGAAGTCCTGGGCGGTCGGCCAGGTGCAGCCGGGCCCGGGCGTCGACGACACGACCCCCTATGGGCGCCGGCTGCGGGGCCTGCTGGCGACGCTGCTGCCCGCGGTGCGCACGCCGCGCCCGGTCCCGCGCTACTAGGTCAATGGACCTGCGGCGACGGCTCGACCTCCTCGGCGCCGAGCAGCCAGTCGGAGACCGCGGCGTCCGCGAGCGCCTCGGCGGCCTCGAGGATCTCCTCGACCTCCTCGGCCGAGCTCGCGTCGCCGACGCGGCGCAGCGCGTCCACCGCGAAACCCGGCGGCCACCCGGTCACGCGCTCGGCTGCGCCGGCCACCC
>ERZ795045.5025-NODE-5025-length-10198-cov-3.770581_pt1 | contig 10198 bp, 5 predicted proteins | sample MGYA00375129_ERZ795045 | MGnify/ENA primary metagenome ERZ795045 (study PRJEB30174, sample SAMN05720166) | activated sludge metagenome | isolation source: anaerobic digester from wastewater treatment plant | place: Japan | collected 2015-05-15 ... | reverse complement strand
AAAAAGTCCGAGGCGATGGAGCTCTATGATTTCGTTCGCAAGTCGGACGTTCCAAAACAACGCATCGCAGAGGCAATCCGCGGTGCCATTCTCGCCCGCGGCGAAGCTGGCGTGCCGCTCTTGCTCGACCAACTCAAGTCGCCGGACAAGACAATGGTTGCCATCGGCCTGCGCGTCGCTCGTGAACTGGAAGGTCGCGCTGTGACTGCGGCCCTTGCAGCCGCAATGAAACAACTCGAACCGGCCCGCCAACCGCTGTTGTTGATGGCGATTGGCGACCGCAATGATTCCGCGGTGTTACCGGCGGTGCGTGACGCTACGCGCACTGGTTCAAAAGAACTCCAACTCGCCGCGGTTGGCATTCTCGAGAACATCGGCGACGTTTCGTGCGTGTCGGATTTGCTGTTGTTGGCCGCCGGACCCGATGCTGACCTCGCAAAAGCCGCCAAGAGCACGCTCGCCAAGATGGCGGCAGCCGATGTGGACAACGAGGTCATCGCGCGCCTCGCCAAGTCAACAGGAGCGGAACGGCGTGTGTTGATCGAAACCGCTTCGCAACGGCAGCTCGTCAAGGCTCTGCCAGCCATTACGAACGCAATTTCAGATGCCGATCCCGCGACCCGAACGGCGCCTGTTCAGGCCATAACTGCTCTCGGCGGTGCCGCTCAGGTGCCAGAACTCGTTGGTCTCGTCGCCAAAACCGCGGATGAAAAAGAGCTGGACGCATTCGGGCAAGCTCTTGTGGCCGTCTGCGGGCGAGCCGGCAGCTCAGCCGCAGCACACGTCCTCCCACTTACGAAGAACGACAGAGCTGCAGTGCGCATTGTTGCTCTGCAAGCAATGGCTGCTGCGGGCGGGCCTGAGGCTCTCGGGGCTGTCACAGCGGCACTGAATGATTCAAATGAGACCGTTCAAGACGAGGCTGTGCGGACCCTTTCAACGTGGCCGAACAACTGGCCTGAAGATACCGCCGTGGCACTTCCGTTGCTCGTGTTGGTCAAGTCAGGCAAGAAGGCTTCGCATCAAATCCTTGGCGCACGCGGATACCTCGAGTGCATTCGTGGCGACAAAAGACTCACTGACGAGCAGAAACTCGAAAAGGTGAAAGACGTGCTTCCATCGATGAACCTGCCCGAGGAAAAGCGGCTTGCCGTCACCGTTCTCGGCAGCCTGCCAATTCCGGGATCACTTGATTTGCTTGTCAGTCTTGCGTCCGACTCCGCCGTTGCCGAGGAAGCCAGCTCGGCTATTGTCTCACTTGCATCGAAGAATCTGCCCGGGGTCACCAAGGAGCAACGCAAGAAAGCCTTGGAAGTTGCTGCCGCAACATCGGCCAACGAATCCACCAAGAAGAAAGCTCAGGAAGCGTTGAATAACATACGCTGACCAGGTCTGGCCCAACAATCGCGCAGCCTTTGTCAGCCGCCCAACCGCAGCTAGCCCGGGCTGAATGAATGGGAGAATCCGAGCGGTTGGGCGGTGAGATTTCCGGTCTGGGCGTGTTTCACCCGCCTGTCTTACGGTTTATCAGGAGGGCCGAACATAGCCGTTCGATTTGAACCATTCGACAGCGTCTTCGAATGCTTTCCGCGGCGGGGTCTGAGGCAAACCCAGCTCGCGGATTGCTTTTGCGGGGTCGAAATACATTTTGTGCTTGGACATGCGAACGCCCGCAAGAGGAGCGCGAGGTGGCCGACCGGTCATCTGCGCGATGGCTTCGCCAATGTACGCATAGAAGAGTGCAACAAAGTAGGGAATTCGGACCTTGGGCGCGCGCAACCCGGTGATTTCAGCGAGCGCTTCAAGTGTTTGTTTCATCGTCCAGTTGCCATCCGCGTTGCCGAGAATGTAGCGCTCTCCGACACGGCCTTTCTCGGCGGCCAGAATATGGCCGATGGCCACGTCTCGCACGTGGACCCAGTTCAACCCAGTATCAACATAGGCCGGCATTCGTTTGTTGAGAAAATCAACGATCATCTGGCCTGTCGGAGTCGGCTTGACGTCTCGTGGCCCGACAGGGGCGCTCGGATTGACAATCACCACGGGTGCGCCTTTGGCTGCGAGGCTGCATGCTATGCTTTCCGCTCGCCACTTTGATTTCTTGTACTCATTGGTCATGCGCGACCATGAGGCGTGGGCTGTTTCGTCGCTCGGGACAATCCGTCCGCCACGTTCTCGGGGCAGACCGATGCATCCCACTGTGCTGGTGTGAATTATTCGTTTGCAGCCGGCCTCTGCTGCAGCTTCGAGGACTTCGCGCGTGCCGGCTACATTGGTCACATGCATAGGTGCGTAATCCCGCATCCACAACGCGTACACTGCTGCGACGTGAAAACACCAGTCACAACCGCGCATTGCTTTGATCAGGGACCCTCTGTTTGTCAAATCCCCCTCGACACGCTCGAAATCGACCCCCTGAAGAGCGCGCAAGTCCGACGAAGGCCTTAACAAAACCTTCACTTCGTGACCCAGTGCGACCAGTTCGCGCACCAGATTGCTGCCAATAAAGCCGGAACCACCGGTGACAAAGCACTTCACGGCCAACTATTTGGCCCGTCCGTGGGCTTGTTTCAATACAATTCCTAACCCGGAAATCTCACCGGATCAGGGGTTGGGTGTGTTTGGCCAGCAATTGGGTGAGATTTCCGGGTTAGTGTTGTGTCGGCTGGCCAAACCACGCGCGACGAACAACGAGTTTCCAAGCTCGCCCGGCTATTGAGTGTCCACCAAACCGAGGTCGATGTACTGTCCGCCGCCGGTCTGCCGACAATGAACGGCGATGACGTTCCGGCCGGGGCGCAAAGCGGCTTTCCCCGCAGGCGTCAAGGGTACTTCTTCGTAATCGGTGGTGTAACCGGATGCGGCAGCAGCAAGAATTCCGTTCACGTACACTTCGACATCCTCGTCGTGATGCATGCGGAACATCGGCGACCGCAGTGGACTTTCAGGCAACGCGATTTCACGCCGCAACCAGATGTTCTGCGTGTTCCATCGTGTCCGAACATGCGCGCCCGGCGTGCCTGCTGTGCCGAATCCGGCGGGTCCTTGGCTCCATGCGGAGTCGTCATACTCAGGCTTCATCCAATCTTGGGTTGGCCGGGAGGTTGTGTAACGCCATGTTGCGGATTCGACTTCGGACGTTGGCACGATCGTTTTCGTCACTGGCGGTGTGGGCATGGGCGCCCAACCGGACGCTTTGGTTTTGTCACGGCTTGCATATTTCTGCCAGAGCCCTTTGTCGTAGAGCGTCTGAGCAAAAACTCCGCCCACGACGGGCCGTGCGGTGAATCCGACCTTTCTTGCTGTTTTGGTCTGGTACCAATCGGTCATTGGAGAACGGTCAGGGGTTTCGTTCAGGAAAAGGATCACCGGATCAATGAGCGCTTCAAAATCGGCGCGGTTCTGGGTCAACGTAGCCGTCCACGTAATCCAATCGAGCTTGGTGTAGGACTCGCGATTGTCCAGAGCCAGACCATACCTGTTTTGGACCCTCTTGTAATACGCCATTTCTTTTTGAGCGACTTCTGATGGGAACAGGTTCAGGCCCAGGATACGATCCCAGATGAGATTGTACTTCTGGCTCCAAGTGCCGGGTTTGTCGAACGCAAGACGGAAATGGTCACCGTCGTCGGCTTCACGGACCCAGCGTTGGGCGAATTCTTTCGCTACTGCAGAGTATTCTTTTGCCTTGGCAGTCTCACCGCGCAGCTCGCAAAGCTTCGCGAATGCGCCCAGGCCACAAATGGCTTTTGCGCTCAAATTCACATTGTGGGCAAGGTGCCCGGCAAAATCGTCGGTGCAGAGTTGGTTTTCGGGATCGAAGCCTTTGTCCTTCAGATACGAAGCCCATTGTTCCAACTTGGGCCAATACAGGCTTGCAAACGATGCATTGCCATCAATTTGTGCCACAGCAGCCATAAGGATCAGCAGGTTGCCGCTTTCCTCGACCGGCATCTGGTTCTGCTCTGTGCGTTCACCGCCGCCGTACACCTGCCCGTTCGCGTGCGGGTAGGTCCCAAGATCGTGAGGCGCGAACGGGAATTTCCAGCGCGGACTGGCCGCGTAGTTCATGAACGGAACGAGAAAGGATTTTGCCAAAGAAGGCCCAAAAAGGAGGAACTGTGGCGACATTGGGTAGAAGACATCGGACGTGCCGATGCAGCCGTTCGAGTGGTTTTCCTTGCAAAACTGGAGCGGTTGCCCGTTGTCATCGGCAACAAACTTGCCTGCTGCGAAACATTGCCGGTACGCCAGCGCGCACAGTTTGGCGTAGTTGGCGCCACCAACGCGGGTTAGATCGGCCATCAACTCGTCGTCGAAAACTGCGCACCGTTTGCTGAGTGTCTCATAGTCTTTGGCAGCGGCACGCAACAAATCCGCCGCTTCCCACCCGTTTCGGCGCCAGTACGGTCTGAGGTTCTTCTTCATGTACTGAATCGAGTAAAGATCGTCGTACGCGAGCATGAACCATCGGGAAACGCCCTGAGAAGAAACCCGGCCCAGATCGAAAGCGAGAGAAGCGACGATTTCTTCGGCGGCAGGTGTCGATGGTATCTCGAACGGGCCTGGTGACCGTCCTGCGGCGGCGCTGGAGAGGACGTCACTCCATGCGCCATGTGGTGCTATGGCGTGAAAAGCGCCCGGGACCGTCTGCGAGCACACGTACAGATAACCCCAGTCAATCCGGATATCATCGCCTTTCTTGGCGAGAACGGGCTGATCCTTGGACCCTATCTTCAGCGCGCGGAGGTCGCCGATTGTTTCTGTGGCGTACACGACCTGTTGTCTGGGCTCGTTCACGGTTAGTTCTGCTGAAGCGTCGAAGTACAACAACACCTTGTGCTCTTTGCCATCGGAAGCGCGCACATCTGCAGTGACGTAGGTAACGGGTCTGGACAACAGGTCAATGTCTTCGGGCAAAGCAGCGGTCATGAAAGTGAGTTCAACGGTGACTCCGTTGCCCTCGAATGTGTAACCGGTTCTGGTGGGCAAAACTGCGAGGTTCTTTTGTGGCAGTGCGGGTATCTTTGACGGGCTTGCGCCCATGATTCGGTAAAACTTGTCGTCGATTTGTATGACGCCAGTGAGCCTGTGCGGCCGGCCTGTCCAGTGAACAGTGTCATCGTCCGTTAACCGGTCAGCAGGCGACCAAATGCTGAAGTAAGGGTCGCACGCGACCAGTGGTGTTGCCGGAGGCACGAGCTTGCCGACTTCGGCTTTGCGCGGGGCAGGCGGCGTATAGACCGATTTGTTGGCTTCGGTGATCGCGGCTTGATCCATTTTCACCATGGCGCGGTCGTAAGTCATGAGACCGTTGACCTCGATCTCGCAGTCTGTTGTCTGAGTATATACAGCGGCGCTCAGTCCGGGGTCGCCGGTCATTGGCCGCAATTTACGTATCAGCGCAACGTAAGCGTCGGTGAGTTGCTCTGAAGTCTTGAAGCTGCGATAGCCCCAGTTTTTTTCATCCTGCCACGTATGTCCTTTAACTGGCAGGCCGAGCCCGCCGAACTCGCCGAGCACGACAGCGCGGTTTTCCTCGCGTCTTGGGACCGCAGGCCCGGGATATGAATGAATGTCGTTAACATCGCCGCATTTGCGGTCGGTCCAGCCGCTGGCATTGTTGACAAGGCGGGTTGGATCGTGAGATTTGATGAGATCGACGATGCGGCAAGTGTCCCATTGGCCCCATCCCTCGTTGTAAGGCACCCACATCACAATGCACGGGTGATTGAATCTGCCTTCGACCAATGCGATGAGTTCGCGCTCGAACTGCGCCGCGGATTCAGGCGACCGCTGAATATCGGGGTCGTTTCCGCCGATGAATTTGTCGCCGCTGGGCATGTCCTGCCAAACCAACAACCCGAGTTTGTCGGCCCAGTAATACCATCGTTGCGGCTCAATTTTGACGTGTTTTCGTGCCATGTTGAAACCGAGCTGCCGCGTCATTTCGATGTCGTACCGCAGCGCTTCATCTGTGGGCGCTGTGTAAATCCCGTCCGGCCAGAACCCTTGGTCAAGCGGACCGAACTGGAACAGAGGCTTGTTATTGAGGCAAAGCCGCAAGATGCCTTTTTCGTCCTTGCCGAGCGAGATCTTGCGCATTCCAAAATAACTGCGGATTTGGTCGAGCTCACTTCCGTTCTCTTTGACCGTAATCACAAGATCGTACAGGAACGGGTTGTCAGGAGACCACAGTTTGCAATTTGGAATGCTGAGTTTGAGCTTCGCAGCGGTCGCGCCTTTGGCGACCTGAACATTGCCGGTTTCGGCGGAAGCCACCTGCTGTGCAGCATCGTAAGCAGCAGCATGGACGTTTGCGTTTCCGCCAGAAGCGCTGTTCAAATTGACCGTGAGATCAACTGTGCCAGCGTCAACGTTGGGCGCGATTCTGACGGACGCCACGTGAGTTCGAGTCACCGGCTCGACCCACACTGTTTGCCAAATGCCCGTCGTCGGCGTGTACCAAATGCCGCCCGGCCTGCGCACCTGCTTGCCGCGTGGTTGATAACCGGCGTCAGTGGGGTCCCAAACAGCCACAACTATCTCCTGTTCGCCTCCCTCGTTCAACGCCGAGGTGATGTTGAATCCAAATTCGTCGTAGCCACCGCGATGCCTCCCAACTTCATGGCCGTTGACCCAAACGATTGCTTCCCAATCAACCGCGCCGAACTGAAGCAACACATCCCGGCCCCGCCATGACTCGGGCAGTTTGAACGTCCGGCGGTACCACAGCCGCTGGTTTTCGCTTACCTGTCTCATTACGCCGGAAAGCGCAGACTCGATTGGGAACGGAACGAGGATCTTCCCCTCCCAGGCGGATGGTTTTGGCGCGTCCTTATCAACGACTGAATAGTCCCACAAGCCGTTGAGATTGAGCCAATCCTTGCGCACCATCATCGGACGCGGGTATTCGGGATGCGCGTTTTCGGGTGAAACGTCTTTTGCCCAGCGGGTCATCAACCTGCCCGCAGCAGGCTGCCACCCTGCCCCCATCGCACTTGCGACGGCAGTCGTTAAAAAAACCAGACCAAGCACTCCAACGATTCGTCTGAAATGGATCATTAAACGCGAGCTCATACAGGTCATGATTCTGCACAACACCCACGCAACATTGCAATGCTGGAAGACGGGCGTGTGACGAACCAATTCATTTGCCGGCGCATTCGGTTGCCAAGGGACGAAGTGGGTGCGGAGCTGCAACATTTTGGCGAGGCGAGCAAGGCACCGAGAGCGGCGAGTACATGTACGACATTATGGCACCGCGTGCTCGGTCGGTTAAGGCGCGGCCTCGCAAAACTGTTCAAGCGAACAGTTGCGTTATGCCAATGACGTACTTCGAGCAGCGCGTCGGGCGAAACGGAAACTGTCCGGCCACAAATGCGGCCTGATCTCCGTTGACAGGATCGTACTTCAGCTCGATGACCAATCGTGTTGCGGCGGGTTGCATTCCCTGCAGCCGGCCGCCAAACTCACCAAACCCGCAGAATTGAAGGTCAGTATCAACGGTCAAACGAACCGTGCCGTCTGCGCTTAGGAAGTAGAAGCGCCTGTAACGGTTGCCCAAAACCGGATTCAGCTCGTTCAACGTCAGCCGCGCTGCTTCGGCCAGTTGTTCACAGTTGCGCGCAGCGACAATGGCTTCGCGCGGAAGTTGACCGTTTATTGAAAAGGGAGGGAAATCGAACACTTCTTTGCCGCTGGTTGTTCCGAAGCGCCTTTTGATCTCGAAAGCGGGCCGTTCAATCCGCCCGTCGAACTGGCCGTACCAGCGAATCCTGACCTTGATCCGGTGCGAGACGCCGTGGACGTGTTCTCTGTAAAGACGGAGGTCCGGGGTGTCGAAGTACAGATTGTTCACCCAGCGCGGTGGGTAGGCTTCTCTGAACACGGCTGGGTGTTGCCGAACGAGACTGAGCGCGTCGTCCACAGACAACCCTTCGGGAACGAACTTTCGTTCAATTCGCAGTTTGAGGCCGTCGGTTTGCATCGTGTCGGCAATTCAAGCGGCCAAACCCCGGCTTTCAAGAACGCTAAGCTTGGCATTGCTGCTTTGAGACCGGAGCCATTGCCTGAACTCCTCGAGTTTGCCCACGTTGGGGAAGCTGGCTTCGAACATGGCTTCCATGGATTCCGCGGTCTCATCAACTCGTTTTAGCTTTGCTGTTGCGCCGGAACGATTGAGCCCCGCGAGAATCTGATTCAAGTCCAGTTTCTGAGCTGCTGGCAGATTGATCGTGACGTACAAATTCGGCCGATCATGGCTTGGTCTGACCAAACGCCTGATGATTATCAATCCCACTATGATGACAAAAGCGACCAGCGTCACAAGGAACTGGCCCGCCCCCATCCCAAGGCCAATGCTGATCGCCAGAAACAGGTACGCCAGTTCTTCCGGCTCCTTGATCGCCGCGCGAAATCTCACGATTGACAACGCCCCAACCAGTCCCAGGGAAAGCGCAAGCGACGATTTCACCACGCTGATGATCAGCGTGGTCGTGACCGCAAGAAGCAAGAAGTTCCGCGCCAAAAGGCGCCGGTTGGCCATCGCATCACCGAACTTCACGTAAACAAGGCCGAGCACAAACCCCAGCACCGCTGCCAGCGCAAGCCCAACCGCCAATTGCACAAGCGACGTTCCCGCCGCCGGATTCCAAAACAGATTTGCCATTTTCCCAATCCTCAACAGTGTTCAACACAACGAACCGCCAATCCACTGAAACCTTTTCTCAGGCCAGACCGGCAGGTTCCGACTTACCCCTTATGACAGCCATGCGACGTTGCGGTTACGAACCGGAGTCAGGACCCGCCCATTGCCTGACCGCAATTCCAACAGTAGTTGGCTTGTGGCCCGGACGATTCTCCACACCGGCTGCACCGCCGCGTCGATGCCAATGTGCGATTATGAATCACGAGGTTCCGCACGTATGGTATCCACGTAAAAGCGTACGCAAAGATAAACACCGAATCGCGCCTGTAAAACAGCGCATACGCAAACAGCAACGTCGCCCCCACAAGGCTCAGCCACCAAAACGACACCGGCACAACAACGCGCTTGTGTCGCTCCGTTGCGTACCATTGCACAAGGAACCGTGAAAAAAACGTCAGGTTCCCCAGCCATCCCACGATTTTCCATGCGTGCCATTCGATCCCGAGGAACCGTCCCTCGCGCCACAACAGGTCTGTCAGCCAGTCCATGTATGACATTTAGCCCGCAACCGCCATTTGTGACAAACAAATTGCCGGGGTTTGGTACAAACCGATCCTTGGCAAGCCTTTTGGCACGTTGCGCCCAAATAGGGGGACAGACACGATAAGCGCATTTCGTGTCTGTCACTCTATTTGCTCCGCCAGCGCCACCCCCCGCCAGCGGTACTGCCCTCCGCCAGCGGCGATCAATGACCCTCGGCCAATTCACACAAATATCGTGTCTGTCCCTCTATTTGGGTGTAAAACCGCACAACACACTCCGGCGGTCAAACGAAGGCCAAGTGAGTTGATTTTGGTCAACGGTCGGCATATGCTAAACCCAACGTCGGACAATTGATGGCAACCTACGAGGAATCGTGATTATGCAAAAACACTCGCGCAGAGAGTTCCTTGCGCACTCGGCTGTAGCCGCAGGCGCGTTCGCATTTGGAGTTCAACCGGGCTCGCAATTGCAAGCCGCGGAAGCTTCGGGCCCAAGTGACATGGCAATCGCCCGATGGCAGGGCACCGGCACGCCCGACGATAAACAGTTCAAGGAATTGTCAGTGAAACTCACCGAGCGGGCCATCGAGGCCCTCGGCGGGATAAAACGGTTTGTCAGCCGGGGCGCCGTCGTTTGGATCAAGCCAAACATCGCCTTCGAACGGAAACCTGAGCTTGCCGCAACAACAAACCCGGACGTGGTCGCAACACTGGTTCGGTTGTGTTTCGACGCAGGCGCAAGAACCGTCAGGGTGGGGGACAATCCCGTGCACGATGCCCGCAGAACTTATCCAACGAGCGGCATTCCCGAAGCGGTCGAGAAGCTTGGGGCGGAGGTGGTGTATCTGGACCGCGCAAGAACGCGCGAAATGAAGGTCGATGGCGAACGGCTCAAAATGCACCCGGTCTTTCCCGAAATGGTCGAGTGCGACCTCATGATCAACGTGCCGATTGTGAAACACCATGGTCTGGCGCGGGCGACCATGTGCATGAAGAATTACATGGG
>ERZ795045.5017-NODE-5017-length-10207-cov-2.855792_pt1 | contig 10207 bp, 10 predicted proteins | sample MGYA00375129_ERZ795045 | MGnify/ENA primary metagenome ERZ795045 (study PRJEB30174, sample SAMN05720166) | activated sludge metagenome | isolation source: anaerobic digester from wastewater treatment plant | place: Japan | collected 2015-05-15 ... | reverse complement strand
ATGAAGTTTTAGCTACGGCCTGTAGCGATTTAACAGCAGCAGCAGAAACAGCACGAATGCGGTCAGGATAAAGACAATGTTCAGGATCTGCTTCAGCACCGGATAAGGCGTATCCCGCAGCACCAGCAGGTTCAGGACGAAGTAAACAAACACCACCACGGTCATGATCCGAATAATTTTGCGATAACCGATCACCTTTATTTCTCCTTTTTAACGAATTGCTCCGCTTGCAGGCCGGCCTGCGCGATGATCTCCCGGGGGTAGCCGAGGTAGGCCAGCAGCCTGATCGCGTTGCGGGTAGCGGCAAGCCCATCCTTGAGCTTGTAGTCAAAGTGCAAGCCATCGGGTCCGACCTGATCGGTAAAGTGGCAGCAGCGATATAATCCTTGCAGCTTTTCAGCCAGGTCCAGGTCGTGGGTGGCCACGATGACCAGGGCGTTTTGGCTGGCCAGGTAGTTTAATATTGCTTCCGATGCGGCCAGCCGTTCGATGTAGTTTGTGCCCGAGAGGAGCTCGTCAATGATACAGAGGGCAGGTGCATCCGTTCTAGCTGCGGCTGTGTTGATCAGCTTCAGCAGCCTTTCTGCCTCCCGGAAATAGAAACTTTTTCCTTCCATAAGGCTGTCTTCACGGCTGATCGAAGTGGCTACCCGGAAAAAGCCGCCCCGGTAGGACGACGCCGGGCAGGTATAGATGGTCTGGGCCAGCAGGGCAGTTAACCCCAAGGTTCTGAGGAAGGTCGATTTACCGGACATGTTGGACCCCGTGATCAGGACACCCTGCCGGTCCATGGTGATGGAGTTGGCTACGGCATCCTTCAGCAGGGGATGGCGCATCTCCGTCACCGCGATAAAAGGAGTATTACCGGTAGACAGATCCGGCTCGGCATAACCGGGCAGGCTTTTCCTGAACGAGGCTGCCGACTGCAGGGCGTCCAGCTCGCCGATAATCAGGTAAATCTGCCGCAGGAAGTCTATCTGGCTGCGGATTGCCCCGAGGGCGCTTTAAAAACCCCGCACTTCCAGCAGAAAAAAATACTTGAAATAATCGTAGATCAGATCCAGGTCTGAAACGAAAAGCCGGGGATGAAGAAACCTGATTTTTTTCAAGATTGGCCGGCAGGCAGACGCGGCTTGCTGGAGCTGATCCTGCCTCTCCCGCAGCTCCGGCCTTCTTTCCAGCCGTGAAAGCTTTAGGGCTGTCCGGAGCAAGGCAGCCAGGCTGGAGACCGCGGGCAGCCTGTGCGCGATGGTTTTGCTGACGCGGTGGTGCACATAAATATTCAGCCCAAACGTACCCATAATCAGCGCCAGCCCCTGCGGCCCTAGAAACAGCGGGCTAAGCAGAGAAAGCAGGGCAGCCAGGGCTAAAAGATGATACAGCGGCGCTGCGGGAGAGGGCTGCGGCAGGTCTCCCCACAGCAGGCCCGTGGAATCTTTCTCGCTTCGCCCTTCCAGGTGCAGCAGGGCCAGCTGAATCTTTTCACGGAAAGGGGTGTCTTCCTGGAAGAGTTTAATCACCGCGGCGCGATCTTGAAGCGGTGCCAGGGTTAAACAGGGGCTTCTCAGGATCCGGTAGAGGACAGCCTGGCCTTCGGCGGTGAAAGTGCGGTCCATTAAGGCATAAACCTGATCCAGGTTCAGGTCGCGCCAGGTCTGCTCATCCACAACCGCCGTGTCTTCCGCAGATGTTTGCAGGTGATCGAACAGCGATGCAATTATGGCAAAATCCCGCTCCTTTTTGACCCTGCCGCCCCAGCGCTCGCGCAGCATGAGCAGCGCCTTGAGCCCCTTCAGCCGATAGTATACCCATGCTGCCGCGGCAGCTGCAGGCAGCGCCGCCAGCGTCCCCAAAAAGAAGAAGGGGGAGTGGTTGAATCCCGCCAGCAGCGAAGCGGCAAGCAATACTGCCGCAAGCACGGCCAGCCACCGCTGCGCTTTTTCACCCCGTTTAACCTGGCGCCGGGTTTCTTCAATGCCGGACAATTGATCCCATCCTTTGACAACAGCATTAGGTAAGAAAATTATAGTATATGAGTTAATATTTGCCACTTTGTCCAGAACATGCACGACGAAGGTAGAAGAACAATCCGATCCCTGGCAGTCTATTGTCCCAATTTTCGCCGCAGCCGGGTCAGGCGGTGCTGCAGGGCGGGCAGGCTTAGCTCGCCTGAAGCAGGCCCGCGCCTTTGCCGGGCGCGGGAAAGGGCCTGGGTGGCTGATTCCAGGGCAGCTTCATACTCTTTAGCCTGGTGCTCGTAGTACTTGGCCAGTTCCACGTAGGGGGATAAATCATAGGGACGCCGCCTGATTAACTCATGCCACAGCTTTGTTGCTTCCTGCCAGCGGCCCTGCTTTTTATGTATCGCGGCCATTTGTTGCAGGGCTGCCTGCGCCAGCCTCTCGTCTCCGCACTGCATGGACTGGGCGAAGCAGCGGGCAGCGCGTTCCGTTTCACCTGCTTCCAGGTGAAGTTTGCCCAGGGAGTAGAAATCGGCGGGATGCTCCACCGCTTCCCCTGCTGCGGCCCGTATCACCCGCACCAGCAGGGTTACCATGGAGAGAATATCGAGGACGTTGTGCTGAAACACCTGTTTTAGCCGCGCAGTTTCACCGCGGCGCAGGTAGTTGAAGTAGACGGCGGGGATCTCTTCCCCGGGGATATCCCCGTAACGTTTTAAGCCCAGAATCGACTCCTCCAGGGAGCGGAGACTACAGGAGGGCAGGCGCTCCTTCCAGAGGCGGCGGGAGCAGTACAGCAGGTCCAGGTGCCGTTTCGGTTCGGTGCACCGCGCCAGGCCGGCTAAAACCTGGCGGGACTGGATCAGGGGCAGGTCAAAAGCGCGGCCATTGAATGTAACCAGGGTATCGAAGCGTGATGCCGTATTGGTGAAATGGGTCAGCATGGCCCGCTCTTCGACAGGATGCCGCAGGAAATACTGTCTTAAGATAAAGGAATCGTTTTCAAACCAGCCCAGGCCGATTAAAAAAACCCAGGTGCCGGTGCCCCCGGAAAGGCCGGTAGTTTCAGTGTCTAAAAACAGGGCTCCGGCGGCCTGAAAGCCGTGCCAGTCCCGGGTTTTGTCCAGCAGGCTCAGGGCCTCACCGCGACAGTGCAGCGCCTCCGCCAGGCGGCCGCGGCCGTGACTTTGCCCCAGGGGGATTTTCAACTCCCTCAAGTAGCAGCGCCCCACGCCAAGATCATGCTCTTCCTCTTCCCCGGGGAAGAGGAAGCCCTGGCGGGGTTGCAGCGATTTGGTCCCGGCCTGGCCTGCACCATGCAACTCCCCCGAGCGGCGCAGCCTCTCCAGGCGGGAGCGGATTTCACCGCTCATTTTAAGATAACCTCCAGTAGCTGCAGCGCGTTTACCTTGCCCGATTCCCCGACCTGGTGCGATGGCCCGATACAGGAGGGGCAGCCGCTGCTGCAGCCGCAGCGGGTGATTACTTCCCGGGCGGCCCGGAAGATTTCGCGGTAGATCCGGTAAAGTTCCTGGCTGTAGCCGACTCCTCCCGGGAAATTGTCGTAGAGAAACAGGGTCGGCAGTCCGGTAAAAGGAGCCCGCACCTGGCAGACTGCCCGCAGATCCCGGGGATCCCCCATGAGAAAGAAGGAAGCCACCTGCGGGGCCAGGTTGGCCAAACCGATCAGGCCTTCTTCCACCGCCGCGGGGGGCATGCCACCCAGGCTTTCGGGAGGGAAGGCCAGCCAGAAAGCGGTGGTATGCATCTCCGTCTCCGGCAGGTCCACCGGGCCGTAGCCCAGGTTTTCATGGGTGTGGAAACGAATTTTTTTAAACATGGACACCAGGGCGTTAATACGCACCTCGCCCCAGGCCCGCTTGATCAGAGTGTTATCCTCGGCGAAGATATCAAGTACCTTTAGATCCACGGCCAGGTTGGCATCAGTAAAGTAGTTTACTTCTACCCGGCGCACGTACGCTTTCTTTTCGGCAAAGTCGAGCTTCTCCACCTGGTATTGCTGGCCGCCATGCATGTAGATGGCTTCTTCATGGACCAGCATCGGGGCGCTGAAGCGGTCTACTTCGCCGATTACGATGGGCTGGGGATCGGTAATATCAATAATGATCACGTTTTCCCGGGTAGCGCTACGCAGGCTGATTTCTTCGGCCGGATAGGCGTCTTCCATCCAGTGATAGCGTCCTTCACTGTGGTAGAGGACCTGTTCCTCCTCTAAAAACTGCAGGATTTCCCCTATCGCTGCGCCGCCGAATGGCTCTCCCTCGTTAAAGGGCAGCTCAAAGGCGGCGCAGCGGACATGGTTGGTGAGAATAATCAGGTTGTTGGGATCGGCCAGGGCCCGTTCCGGGCTGCGGCCGAAAAAATAGTCGGGATTGGCGACCACGTATTGATTCAGCGGTTCGCTGTTGGCCACCAGCAGAGCCAGGGAAACCCCGCCGCGCCTGCCGGCCCGCCCCGCCTGCTGCCAGGTGCTGGCCACGGTGCCCGGATAACCGGTAATAATACATGCTTCCAACTGGCCGATATCGATACCCAGTTCCAGGGCGTTAGTGCTGACCACCGCTTTAACTGTGCCGCGCCGCAGACCCTCTTCAATGGCCCGGCGTTCCCGGGGCAAATAGCCGCCGCGGTAGCCGCGGATGCCGCTGTCTTCACCCGGTCTGGAGCGCAAACCCTGCCTCAGGTAAGTCAGCAGCACCTCCACGGCGATACGGCTGCGGGTAAAGATGATGGTCTGAATGTTTCCTTTAAATAACTCCGCTGCCAGGCGCCGCGTTTCCAGCAGGGCACTGCGCCGCAAGCCCAGCTCCGGGTTCACTACCGGTGGGTTGTAAAAGATAAAATGTTTTTCCACCCTGGGAGCACCGCTTTCCGTGATCGCGGTAACCGGTTCTTCGATGAGCAAACGGGCCAGCTCCGCCGGATTGGCAATGGTGGCCGAACAGAGAATAAAGAGCGGTTTGGAGCCGTAAAAGCGGCAGATCCGTTTCAGCCTGCGGATGACGTTGGCTACGTGGCTGCCAAAAACGCCGCGATACTGGTGCATTTCATCGATGACGATATAGCGCAGGTTTTGAAACAACTTAACCCACTTGGTGTGGTGGGGCAGGATGCCGCCATGCAGCATATCCGGGTTGGTTACCACAATATGGCCGCTCCTGCGGATGGCCTGGCGCACCCCCGGCTCGGTGTCCCCGTCGTAGGTGAAAGCGTTCAACTCCAGTTCCAGGCAGCCTGCCAGTTCGCGCAGCTCCGCCACCTGATCCTGGGAGAGGGCCTTGGTCGGAAAGAGGTAAAGGGCGCGGCTTTGCGGGTCGTTTAGCACGGCGTTAACTACCGGCAGGTTATAGCAGAGGGTTTTGCCTGAAGCGGTCGGGGTCACCACTACCACGTTTTCTCCCCGCTGGACCGCTTCTAACGCTGCGGCCTGGTGGCTGTAGAGATTATCAATGCCCCGTTTTTGCAGCGCTTCGCCCAGCCGCCGGTCCAGGAATTCAGGGAATGCACGGTAGGAGCCCTCCGTCGCCGGCAGCACTTCCCAGCGGGTGACATTGGCCATGAAAGAGGGGTCTTCCTTCCATCGCTCCAGCAGTTTGCTTAGATTGGACATGCTCCGGCTCCTTGCATCATTGTTTTAATCATAAAATATTCGCCGCATGGGGTCATAATCCTACCCGGAGGTGGAGGCTGCTTGGCCGCGGCCTCTCTGAACACATGTTCTGAAGCTATTATACCGGGAGTTTACTTTTCGAGCAAGGTGTTAAACAATTGTCGGACGGATCAGGGTAAAAGGGTAAAAGGGGAGATTACGCGCAACCCCGTAAAGCAGTATTAAAATGAAGAGAGCCCAGATCCAGAAGGGTGGCAGGAAAAGGCGGGGCAGCGAGCGGCCGGTAAAGGCGATATAGGCCTGGGAGATAACAAAATAAATGCCCAGCGGTACAGTGAGTATGGCCAGGGGGTTCAGCCTCCAGGCAGCATAAAGATTTCCCCGGGCTAACTGGATCAAGGCGCTGCGGGTGCCACAGCCCGGGCAGAACAGGCCGGTGATTGTTCTAAACAAGCACGGAGGAGTTTGAATCAGCGGCTCCTGAGGGTCATAGGTCAACAAATAGACCAGCAGCAGCACGGCAGCGACTGTAACCGCCAGACCGGCCCGGCGCTCACACCGGGTACGGGGGGCGGAAGGGAGGATAAACGGTTTCAGCAGTTCCAAAACCTCTTTACTAAAATGTCGCAGCACAGGTACTAACAAAGACAAGCAGAACGTAAATCAGCCCTGCTGCCAGGCCGACCCAGAAAGCAACCCAACACCATTTACGGGCATTTTCAGCATTTTTAACAGCCAGTTCATAATTACCCGCCATCAGAGCGCTGTTTGCCTGGGCAGCATAAACAATGGCTACGACGCCGAAGGGCAAGCAGCAAAAAATAGTGGCCAGGATGGCCCAGACCAGGTAGTTCTCCACGTCGGGCGGTGTTCCCGCCGCTTGATAGTGTTGGGATGTGGTTACTGAAGTACTCCCTGCTGAAGCGATATTTTTCCCACAACGGGAGCAGAAAGTCGCACCGGCATCAAGGGTTTTTCCGCAATAGGGGCATGAAGCATAGTAATCTACCATTAAAAACTCCTCAGGGTCATTAATAAAGTTTACATTCTGCATAATTCTGTATATCCCTGCCTGAAGAAGTTTTATTTTGGGAAAGCTAGCTGGCGGGAGCCTTTAGCGGAGCTCTTATACGCTTTGTATAAGATTTTCTGCCACAGTGAACGCAGGGTTTTAAACGGTAACCTGAAGTACATTGCAGGGAAAGTAGCGTCTGGAGTTGACAAACTGGAGTTAATAAACAAGGAGGTCAGGCTCATGCACAAAGGTGGCCCCTATGGGACTCACAGGGTGATTGAACCAAAAGGGCTGCTGCCCCAGCCCGCCTGGAAGATCGACAACCGGATGGAGATTTATGATAACGAAGTATTAATTGATGTGGATGTGCTTAATATCGACTCTGCCAGCTTCACCCAGATCGAGGAAGAAGCGGCCGGCGACGAGGCGCGTATTGCTGAAAAAATTATGAGCATAGTGGCGGAAAGGGGGAAAATGCACAACCCGGTTACCGGTTCCGGGGGAATGCTTATTGGCCGGGTCGCGCAAATCGGACCAGCCCTGGAAGGGAAAAGCCCCTTAAAGGTAGGGCAGCGCCTGGCCACCCTGGTTTCCCTTTCCCTGACGCCCCTCCAGATTGACCGGATTAAGAAGATTCATAAAGAGATCGACCAGGTGGAGATTGAAGGAAAGGCCATCCTGTTTGAAAGTGGCATTTACGCGGTTCTGCCTGACGATCTGCCTGATACCCTTTCCCTGGCTGTGCTGGATGTGGCCGGGGCGGCAGCCCAGACGGCCAAACTGGTCCGCCCCGGCGATAGCGTAGTAGTCATCGGTGCCGGTGGAAAGTCGGGGTTGCTCTGTCTTCATGAAGCCCGCAAGCGGGCCGGTATTACCGGCAAAGTGATCGGTATCGCCCCCCGGGAAGCCAGCAAGAAGCGGGCGGAGTCTACCGGCTACTGCGATGCCGTAATCCTGGCCGACGCTACCGACGCCATGACTGTGATGGAAAAAGTTAAAGAAGTCAACGGGGGGCGGCTGGCCGATGTGACGATCAACTGTGTTAATATCCCCCATACCGAGCTGGCTTCGATCCTGGCCACCCGGGACGGGGGCACTGTTTACTTCTTTAGCATGGCCACCAGCTTTACTGCCGCCGCCCTGGGGGCGGAAGGTGTAGGGAAAGATGTGACCATGATCGTGGGCAACGGCTATACCAGGGGTCATGCCGCCATCTCCCTGCAGATTATGCGGGAAAGCCCGGTCTTGCGCAAAATTTTTGAAGAGCTGTATGTTTGAACCGGCGTCGGCTCCAAGTGCTAAAGAAAGGGTGAAGATTGGATGGAAAAAGTGACGCTTAGATTGCGTATCAGCGAAAAAGATGTCCACTATGCCGGGCAACTGGTCGACGGCGCCCGGGTGTTGCAACTGTTTGGCGATGTTGCTACAGAGTTGCTGATTCGTCATGACGGCGACGAGGGTCTTTTTGCGGCTTACGACTCCGTAGAGTTCAAAGCCCCGGTATACGGCGGCGACTACCTGGAGGTAAACGGCTGGATCGACCGGGTGGGAAACACATCACGCCATATGCAGTTTGAGGCCTACAAAATTATTACCAGCGCCAAAATTGAGCACTGCCCCTCTGCTTTTGATGTTCTGGAAAAACCGGTCCTGGTAGCCCGGGCCAGCGGCACCTGCGTGGTCCCCAAAGAGTGCCAGCGTAAAACCCGGCGTTCATAGAATCAACAGAAGGAGGCTCCGATAATGGAGAAGTTAATCATTACCGCCGCCCTGACCGGGGCGGAGGTAACCCGCGCCGATAATCCCAACCTGCCGATCACCCCGGCGGAAATAGCACAGGCGGCTTATGAATGTTACGAGGCGGGAGCATCTATTGTTCATCTCCACGTGCGCCATGCTGACGGCACCCCCACCCAGGACGGCGCCGTTTATAAAGAAACGATAGAGCGAATTAAGGAAAAATGCGATATCATCATCCAGGTATCCACGGGGGGAGCCGTGGGCATGAGCGCCGAAGAACGGCTCCAGCCGGTCTACCTGAAGCCGGAGATGGCTTCTCTATCAACTGGCAGCGTCAATTTTGGAAACAACGTTTTCTTAAACCCGCCGGCTTACCTGGAACAGTTTGCCCGGGCCATGCAGGAGCACGGGGTTAAACCGGAAATAGAAGTATTTGATGTGGGCATGATCAACAACGCCCTGCAGTTGGTCAAACGGGGCCTGCTTAAAGAGCCCCTGCACTTTGACTTTGTCATGGGCGTACCCGGGGGCATACCGGCCACCATTAAGAACCTGCTCCACCTTGTGGAAAGCATCCCGCAGGGAAGCACCTGGAGCGTAGCAGGCGTAGGGCGGGCTGAGCTGACCCTGGCTACAGCGGCGGTGCTGTTAGGAGGGCACGTCCGTGTCGGCTTTGAAGATAATATTTATTTCGCCAAAGGAGTCCTGGCCGAAAGCAATGCCCAGTTGGTGGAGCGCGTGGTTCAAATAGCCCGCATCCATTACCGCGATATCGCTACACCCCAGGAAGCCCGGCGGATCCTGGGGATGGGAGGAGCTGCCTAGAACCTGCGGCTGCCCCGGCGGCAGACTCCCGCTGATCAAAAGGAGCTGTCCTAAAAGGGCAGCCCCTTTCTTTATATGCAGCCCGGGGTTGAGGCCGCATACTTTGTAACACGAAGCTGTATGCATGTAACACGTATTCCACGCTAAATTAGGAAATACCTGCCTCAATATCACTTTTTTCTCATTCAGCCTCTGCCTCGCTTTTCACACCCTGCCATGTGCCGCGCCTTTTAAGCTCCGCCTCCACGGCGGAGGCAATCTGGGTGGGGCTTTCGTTCCAGCGGGGGGCCACCAGCATCTCTCCATCGGTTACCCGGGCGGCAAGGCGGTGGATGACCGTTGTAGGCGAAATATGTTCAAGGCAGTCGCATAAAAGAGGCAGGTACTCGTCGAACTTGTTAAAGACAGGCACTTCGCCCCGGTAGTGCTGCTCGGAGAGGGGCGTGCCTTTAATTACCTGCAGGTGGTGGAACTTGATGCCATCAATGCGGCAGCGGTTCAGGGCTGCCATGGTCCGAAGCATCATCTCTCTCGTTTCCCCCGGCAGCCCCAGGATGACATGGGCGCAAATAAAAATGCCGCGCCCGCGGGTTCTCTCCACTGCGTTGCTAAACTGCTCAAAGGTGTGGCCGCGGTTGATGGCGGCCAGGGTAGTATTATGGGCCGACTGGAGCCCGTATTCCACCCAGACATGGGTGCGGCGGGCGTAATCTTCGAGCAGGTCCAGGACCCGGTCCGGGACGCAGTCAGGCCGGGTAGATACACTCAATCCGGCTACCGCGGGATGTTTCAGCGCCTCGTCATAAAGGCGCCGCAACTGTTCGACAGGTCCGTAGGTGCTGGTGTAGGCCTGGAAATAAGCGATATAGCGCTTCCGTCCTGAGCCTATTCCTTTTTCAAGCTGCTCGCTAATCGAAGCCGGCCTGCGGCCCCCTGCCGCAGGGGAGAAGGCGGGGTTGTAACAGTAGCTGCAACCGCCCTTGCCAATGCTCCCGTCGCGGTTGGGGCAGGAAAAACCTGCGTCCAGAGGGATTT
>ERZ795045.5016-NODE-5016-length-10208-cov-4.401064_pt1 | contig 10208 bp, 4 predicted proteins | sample MGYA00375129_ERZ795045 | MGnify/ENA primary metagenome ERZ795045 (study PRJEB30174, sample SAMN05720166) | activated sludge metagenome | isolation source: anaerobic digester from wastewater treatment plant | place: Japan | collected 2015-05-15 ... | reverse complement strand
CCGGTTTCGGCGAATACGCTTTCGGAAAACGCTGGGAATGGCCCTCGTTCTGCAGCCATCCGCCTCGACATCGCCCGTGCTTCACCCGTGATGAACTTGGCAATGAGCTCGGCAAGAAGTTCTGCTTTTTCCGATGCATACGGTACTTTGAGCATGATCATAAGATCTGCGAGGCCCATGAAACCAAGACCGATTTTTCTGGTTGTCCTTACCATCTTGTCGATCTCTGGGAGGGGATACTCGCTTACGTCTATTATAGAATCCAGAAAATCCGCTGAAGCGCGAACCACAGTGCCAAGGAGACTCCAGTCAACATGGCGCATCTCATCTGTGATTAACTCGCGGCAGCCCTCTCCGAACTCGCCTGTGAGCAATGGTTGATGAATTCCTGTGCCAAGGGCAGCAGCAAGCTCCTCATCGGTCAGTGGCGCCTCGCGGTACATTTTCTGCAAGTTCACGCTGCCAAGGTTGCATGCCTCGTAAGGCAGCAAAGGCTGTTCCCCACAGGGATTCGTGGCGGTGATGCGGCCTAGCGAAGGGGTGGGGTTGCCTTCTTCAATTCGATCTAGGAATATCACGCCTGGCTCTCCATTCTTCCACGCGTGGTCCACAATTAAGTTGAGGACGTCGCGAGCCCTCTTCGTTCCCACTGCCGACTTCGTCCTGGGATTGATGAGTTCGTAATCGGTGTCGGCTTCCACGGCGGCCATGAAGGCGTCTGTGATCCCTACAGAAATATTGAAATTGGAGAGAGCGGTATTCTCCACTTTGCACGTTATGAAGGATTCGATATCGGGATGATCCACTCGGAGTATCCCTATGTTTGCGCCTCGGCGTTTTCCGCCTTGCTTGATGGTTTCAGTGGCGGCATTGAACACAGCCATGAAAGAGACCGGACCTGAGGCAACTCCTCCGGTCGATCTTACGACATCGCCATGAGGGCGTAAATTAGAAAAGTCAAATCCTGTTCCGCCTCCGGATTGATGTATCAGCGCGGCACCGCGGACTGCATCAAATATCTGGGGCAGAGAATCTTCTACGGGTAGGACGAAGCATGCGGCATTTTGCGAGCTTTCAGTGCCGGCATTCATCCAGGTAGGAGAATTTGGCGAAAACAAATGATTGACCAGAAGCCAGTAAAAGAGCTTCACTCGTTCTGGTTCAGATTCACGCGTGCCCTCATATTGAGCACCAGCCCTTGCCGCTTCTCTTGCTACTCTGAGGCACATTTCCTCAGGGGTTTCGATTATGTTCCCTTCCTTGTCTTTTAACAGATATCGGCTTTCCATGATGGTCAGCGCTTCGGGGGTAAGAGACATTTTGCATTCAAGGACAGAGTCCGGGATGGGCCTCATCTATCTTCCTCCTGTTCGAGAGGGTCTTTACGATCCTAGAACTCCTCTCTAGGATTGACTCAGTTTTCAACACCGCCAACCTGATTCCTGCATGCGAAATGTGATATAGAATATCGAAATTTCCATGCCCCAGCTCTCCGGGATATGGAAGAATCGGGGTGTGTTAGCCAGTAGAGTCATCAGCATGCATCAATATGATAACCCATAAAGCGAACGTAAAGTGTGCCAAGGACACAAGAAAAAAGAGAGTGAACAAAGGAAGCGGATTGAAGTTGACTGGATTTTCGCTTTCGCCGGCTTCGACAGAGAAAACAAGGAGGATCGCCCGAAAGCGACCCTCGAATTCAGCTTACGAACCGGTCTGATCCTGGACTAGTAGGTATACCTTACCGTGTATGTTATCGTGGTTGATCCGCCAGCCGGCGCCTTTGTGGGGAACTCGATCGTGTTGGCGTCTACTTTGTTCCACTTGGTGCTGGAGCTGACAATCTCCCACTGGGCCCAGCCCATCATGTGTTCGAGAACAGTGACTTCCACTGGCTCCTCCTTGTGGTTGCGCACTTCGATTTTGAATGTCTGCTCGTTGACTCTGTCAGAAAGCCTCTTTGTGCCCATTACAGAGCGCTCTCCCACGACGTCGAAGGCTGATCCCAGTTCGATTCTGACTTTCTCGTCCTTTGGAGTGTGGTCGATCCTGTCTTCGCCGATGAATTCCAGGCTACCGTCGGTATCCATCTTGCTGACCCTTATCACGCCCTTTGGAAGGGGCATCCCGAGGTTGTTTTCTGTTTTGTTCCAAAATTCCAGCATCGTGGTGACCTTTGTTCCTTGCCTTGCACCGTCGTATACCAGCAATTTTCTAGCCGGAATCGAGCTTGCTGCCAGAAGCTCTATCTGTTTGATCTGGTTTTCCTTTAGTGTTGTTGGAAACTGAAGAGTGTAAAGGTGATACTCGAAGAACGGCTTCTCCTCAAACGTAGGCCCAGTTCCAGCGTCAAGGACTTTTGCTGTTGCCCTTACTACGTCGTACATCTCCTCTTGCACCTGGTGCACGTCTCCGGCCACGAGTTTGAGCTTTGCATCCTTAAATGTGGCTCCGGATTCGTTAGTCACAGTGACCCAACCGCGAAGGTCCAGATTATCGTCGTTTGGTCCGATGATAGCCACGTAGTCTGCTGCCCAAGAAAGTCCACCAGTGAGGTACGTTACCAAGCAGTCATGGTTTCGGGTTGTGGAGTTGTTAGACACCAGCCACGCCAGGGTGGGACGAGTAATCAGGCCTTCCGGAAGGCTGGGATACTCTACTGACTGAACATCGCTTAGTTGCACGGTGTAGACTTGGCCTGTGCCGTTTGGACCTTCCGACATGATGATGTTGGAAGGGGCGGATCCTTTTGCCCCGCTCAGCAAATATCCTGTGTAGGCGCGCCCGCCTTTCGTGGTAACTTGAATCTTCTCACCGACGAATCTCTGCATGAGTTTTGTGTCTTCAACAAGATCATATTCGTAGTTCTGCTCGCGCACTCTGACTTCCTCTGGAGATGTGAGAGAGACGAAACTTACAGTGGCCGGGTTTATCCGGGCCGATATATTAGGAAACAACACCGTGGAAAGGCCCTCTGGGATCTCGAGGCACCTCGTCTCTTTTACGAGCGCGAGGTCTGAATTGTATATGGTTAGTTCCATGGAGTTATCGGCTCCCTTCTGAGCGCCAATCGCCGTGGGCCGTAGAAAAGTCGACGCAATTCCGATTAACAGGACTGCCGATGCCAGTATCCAGATGACGTTGTGTCGTAGGCGAAGCATTACAGCACCCTCCAATACTAGTTATTGCCTCAGTTTCGGATGTCAATCTTCTTGTCTCTTGTTTTTGATTCCTTTAAGATGAGAAGGCCATATCCTGAAACCAGCGTATTCATACACAACCTGCTTTCACTCTGAAGAGACGCCGCCGCCGCGCTGTTTGTTCCAACGCGGCGGCGAAACATGTTGCCTGCTGCCTAGCGACGAGAACAAGTCTGTTGGCAGCCAGGTTCGGGTGGCGCACCTTTACATGTTCAAGAATCTTGAGAGCAGAAGCTCTGCTACCTCGAGCTCAGCATAGCTGCGCGCGGACTTCCAATCTCGGTTCATGATGGACTCTATGAGCTCAGGTGATACTCCAATCTCTTCGGACAGAGCCATTGCCAGACGTCTCTGAGCCAGTTCAGGCAGGGCGTCCCACTCTTCGGCGAGGAGAGCCTGGGCTTCCTCTTCGGTCAAGCCCATTTCTACGAGCCTCTGGGCCAGTGCTGGGCTCATTCCGTTCCGGGCCTCATCCCACTTCCCACGGGATATGGCATCCACCTGTTCTGGCGTGATGATGCCGTCAGTGAGGGCGCTCACTTTTCGCGTGATGTCCTCGCGTGTGACTGCACCTTCTGCCATGACGAATCTGGTTGCACCGTAGCCCGTCCCAACGGCGTATACGGAGTCGTTTTGGCGGATAGACTCCAGGTCTGACGCGACTCCATTCCTATAGACGATTGTCTCGGGGTCAATTTGAATCGTCTGCGTGTTGCCGGCCGCATTTCTAAGGCTGAGTGTTTCAGCGCTCTTGTTTACCTGGGCGACGGTGCCCCTTGCAAACTCGGACTCTGCCAAAGACTTGACCATGTGCGCGGTTTCTGCACGGGTCGCGGGCCGGTCGGGCTCGAATACTAAACCAAAGTGGATTGGAATAATGTCCAGCCTTCTGGCTACCTCAACGTGTCTGAAGGCCCAGTGTGTCGAGTCGACGTCCCTGTACGTAGGTGTCCAGGAGGAGGCGTCTGCAACTCCCACTTTTCCGAGTTGGGCCACGCGCGCTAGAATGGCCGCGAGCTCAGCCCTGGAAACGTTCTGAGCGGGCCTGAACGTCCCGTCGGGGTAACCTGTTACGACTTCCGCAGTGTCAAGGGCGGATACAAAGGGTTCTGCCCAGTGACCTTCCATGTCCGAAAACTTCGTGTCAACAGTGGGGGCGTATCCAAACGTCCGGGCCACTATTTTCGAAAGTTCGGCCCTTGTCACAGGTTCCTCAGGCCTGAATGTGCCGTCAGGATACCCGGCAATTACTCCCATTTTTACAAGGGCGTTTATGGCTCCCTCCGCCCAGTGCCCGTCTATGTCGGAAAGCTCTGCTTTCGGGACGGAGAGTGCCTTTGGGGCCGCGGCTCCAGCCGCAAAGCCCGAAGTTGGAATCGACGCCACGCTCAGGATAATGGCGAATGCCAGCGCAGCCCCTATAATCAGCTTCTTCGAAGCCATGTTCACTGCTCCTTTCGTCGAGGATTAAGGTCCGTATGGTTGTGTTCACCATACTACTGCCATATCCTTCAAGCAGTTTGAGGCACATGAGGCCTCAGAAGGTATTTGCGCCATACCTGTGGAAGAATATCCGAAGATTTAGCGGGGAGGAATAATCGTTTTGGAAGAACACAAGGGACGTAAGATCCTGATAATAGACGGTCACAGCTTGGCGCATAGGGCCTACTACGCTCTTCCGGCGACGCTCACGCGGGCAGACGGAACGCCCACCAATGCGGTGCTTGGCTTTTGCAACATGGTAGCAAAAATGCTGGAAGAGGGGGATTTCGATGGCGGAGTATGTGCTTTCGATAGGCCATCGCCTACCTTCAGGCATGAGCAGTTCGAGGATTACAAGGCGACCAGGAAACCTATGGACGACTCGCTCAGGGTGCAGATGCCCATAATCCGCGAAGCGGCGGAGGCGTTTGGATTCACCCTTGCTGAACTGGATGGCTGGGAGGCGGATGACGTCATTGGAACCATTGCCCGCATGGCAGAGGAGGCCGGGGACGAGGCGGTCATTGTTACAGGGGACAAGGACGCGCTTCAGCTGGTGTCTGACAATGTGAGGGTAGTTCTTACGCGCAAAGGAATATCCGAATTTGAGGAGTATGGCCCCGATGAGGTGAGGGAGAAGTACGGGTTTGGCCCCGAGTTTGTTCCTGATTTCAAAGGGTTGATGGGGGACCCGTCCGACAATCTGCCGGGCGTGCCGGGTGTGGGCGAGAAGACGGCTATGCGACTCGTATCTGAGTTGGGAACCGTCGAGAATGTGCTGGAGAATGTCCATTCCTTAAAGGGCGAACGTCTGCGCAACAACTTGCTGGAATATGGCGATGTTGCTTTGAAGAGCAAGCGTCTTGCCACCATCGACTGCAACGCTCCCGTGGGTATTGATATAGAGGAATGCTGCATGCTCAGGCAAGATCCGCAGAGGCTTGCGGGGTTTTTGCGAAAACAGGATTTCCGTGCACTCATTAAGAGGTTGGGGCTTTCAGGGATAGGCGCGTCCGGAGAGAACTCCGGCGGGCTTTTTGCGGTCCCGGCTGTAAATGTTGACAGCGGCTCACAAGCCGGGATTGAGCAAGGCCCAAAGACGGAGATCGTCAGTGCTGAGGAGAGTGGGCGAGAGCTTGCGAATCGCCTGAAAAATTGTGGCAGATTCGGTCTTGATGTGATCGGGGTAGGGCCACGAGCGATGACAGCAAGGGTTGAGGGCATTGCCTTTCAGGCTGAGGGCCTCAGCGCATACGTTCCTGTAGGAAATGGAGAAGGAAGGCTCTCCGTCGAGGCGGTAGCCGATATCTTCGGCGATGTATTGGCCGACACGGGTATTGAAAAGCTGTGCCATGACTCAAAAGAGAAGATCATCCTTCTCAGGTCGATCGGGTGTGAGCTTTTTGGAGTCACGTTCGACAGCATGATCGCCTCGTATCTTGTGGATCCAGGGTCGCCCAATGCGCAATTGTGCGATGTGGCAGAGAGATGGCTCGGTGTGGAGATTCCTGATGTGAGGGAGGCCATCGAGGCTGGGGCGAAGAAGGCGAGGAATGCGAGTTACTGTCCTGAAGTTTCGGAGATGGCAGTAATGTGCGGCGAGTGTCTGAGGACGCTACCCGAACTCGAGGCTACGCTGCTTGCTTCGATATCCTCCAGTGGTATGGACAAGCTGTACCGCGATGTAGAGATGCCTCTCGCCGCGACTTTGGCGGAGATGGAGATGACCGGAATCAAGGTCGACTCGAAGCGCCTTGGTGAGCTTTCAAGGGAAATGGATGGGAGGCTCGACCAGTTGGTGGCCGATATCTATTCTTTAGCGGGCGAGGAGTTCAATGTGAATTCCACGAAGCAATTGGGGCATGTCCTCTTTGACAGGCTCGGCTTGCCGCCGCAGAAGAAGACCAAGACCGGGTATTCCACAGATGCCGAAGTCCTCGAAAGCCTCGCCAACAGTCATCCGATAATACAGAAAGTCGTAGATTACAGGGAGATTTCTAAGCTCAAGTCTACATACGTGGACGCGCTCCCGGAGCTTGTGAATTCGAAAACAGGCAGGATACATACGAGCTTCAATCAGACTGTAACAGCCACGGGCCGTCTTTCGAGTGCTGATCCCAATCTGCAGAACATACCTATTAGGAGTGAAGAGGGAAGGAGAATAAGGGATGTGTTCATCCCTGGCTATGAGGACTGGTCCATAATCAGCGCGGACTACTCCCAGATCGAATTGCGTGTGTTGGCCCACATATCACAGGATGCCGCGCTTGTCGAGTCATTCCTCGCGGATGAAGATATCCATCGTAGAACTGCGGCGGCCGTATTTGGCGTGGATTTTGACGAGGTTACGCCCGAGATGCGCTCCCGTGCGAAGGCCGTGAACTTTGGGATTGTGTATGGAATAAGCGACTACGGACTTGCAAAGAACATAGGAGTCAGCCCAAGGGAAGCTAAGGAATTCATAAACAAGTACTTTGAGAAATATAGTGGAGTGAGAAACTACATGGACTCCATTGTAGCCCAGGCCAAGATGGACGGGTACGTAACAACGCTCATGAATCGAAGACGATATCTGCCTGAGCTGTCGAGTCCGTCGTTCCAGGTTCGCAAGTTCGCGGAGAGGGTTGCCATGAACACGCCGATTCAAGGCTCTGCGGCAGACATAATAAAGCGCGCAATGGTAGGGGTGCAAAAAAGGCTGCGAGATGGCGGCTACTCGGCGAACCTGCTTCTTCAAGTCCATGACGAACTCGTTCTCGAAGCACCTCAAGATGAACTCGAGGAAGTCGTGGAAATTGTAAATGAGGAGATGAGCGGCGCCATGGCGCTCTCAGTTCCGCTCAAAGTCGACATCGCCTGGGGAAAATCGTGGATGGAAGCGAAGTAGCGCTTTTTTAGGCCTGTTCCTCTGGACAAGCCGGCTTCTCGGCTCTGAAATAGCTCCTCCCCTGGCAAGCGCTTTATCCCTCTTTGAATGGGAGCATGTAGTGAAATGATGCGAAATTAAACGAAGAATAATTGGCGGCCTGTGTTTCCGATGCTTGAAGGATTTATGGAATGAGTGTAGAATTAAGCAGTCGACGAGCCAAACGCCAAGTTAGGCTCGGAGTCCCATTGGTTCTATTTTCTGAACCGTGGCGGTTTGGATAACAGTTTTCGGTCCTTAAAGCCGGAAAGGAGGTGCACCCCCGGTTGCTTGAAGGATCGAGTCTATAGCGGCCAGACCGCGCAAAGCGCGACAGAGCCGCAACACGCCGAGAAGCAATGCTGGATGGAAGGGAATTGAGAGGAAACATGGATACTCCCAAGATCCCCCCCACGAAGCCCGCGACGAGGCGTGGAACAAAAAACCGTAAGGGGGACGCTTAATTGAAGAAGAATCTTACAATCATCGTTGCCGCACTTTTAGTGGCGGCAATGGCGATCCCGGCCTCCGCATCAAAGCTGACGCTGGGCGGAGAATATAACGCTGGCTGGACCTACAATGCCGGAATATGGGATCCCACGAACCTGAAGGACGCGAGCAAGCTCGAACTCAAACTCAACTTCGAAGAGGGCGAGTCGGTAGTCGCTTATCTTCCTTTGACGATCAAGCCGTTCGGAGGAACTCCGGAAGTCACGACGGGCAACTGGTACTTCTCGTACGCAACTGCTCCGTTTGAGTTCTGGGTGAGCAACAACAACTACTGGAACCCCAAGAAGTTCCGCGGCCTCGGCGATCCGCTGGGAATCGGCGCGATCCTTGGAGAAGGCGTTGTTCTTAATGCTAAGGGCAGCATCCTCGGAGCAGACATCGATATCTACGCCGCGGGTCTCAACAACGGGAAAGAAGCCTATCTCGGTAGGGCGACCTATGGTCTGCCTGCAGACTTCACACTCGGCCTGGTTGGCGCGTATACCGTTGTCGATGACGATGTCGATGACGTTGTCGATGACGACAAGAACAACGATCTGACCTTTGGCGCTGACGTAGCCGGAAAGATCCCAGGAATCGACGCCACTCTTAGCATTGCTGGCGCTGGTTACTGGGCCAAGGAAGGCGCTTGGGAGTTCGAGGGTCCTGAGGACAACTATGCATACCAGATCAAGCTCAGCGACATAGCCATTGGCCAGCTCGAGGATGCTTGGATGCAGTACACCGCGGTTGGCGGAGGCTTCACAGCGCGCTACGCCAATATGAAGGCCGGAAAGCTCCTGTACGACTACAAGGGCGCCGCTGCCGCTGAAGCCGGAGTTACCGTCGGCATTCCGCTGGGTATCCCTGTGAAGCTCACCCTCGGCGACACGCTATGGATGAGTTACAGCGCAGATCCGAAGTGGAACGAAACCACTGCCAAAGTGGTTGTGGAGCCGCTCGCGGACATGGCTGTTACCGTTTCCGGTGCATACAAGGCCGACCTCGACGACGTGGACACCGCCTACGACGGATACAAAGTCCATGCCGATGTCTCCTATGACGTGATGAATGTCAACCTCAACCCTTACGTCGATTACCTGGCGAACTCGTATGGAATAGCAAGCGATTACGCAGTCGACAAGGTTACCGTGGTGGGCGTTGATATCGATGGCAAGCCTGTTGAGGGACTCAAGGTTGGGGCGAATGCAAGCTACATGATTGAGAAGCCTGTAACCGACCTGTTCGGATACGGCATCTACACCACTGACCTCAACCCTGGCTTCGTCAAGACAGCGAACTCGCAGGTTGCAGCTGTGGCAGAGTATAAGAAGGAAGCCGTGCAAGAGGCGACGACCGATTTCTACGGCTATGCCGGAACCACTCTCAAGATCACCGATGCCTTTGATGCCAAGCTCGGCGTGCTGAGCAAGGATACCAAGGGCAAAGCGGTTGCTAGCGCAGCACTGACATACAAGGCCAGCGATAGCATAAGCACTGGCCTGACCTATACCTTCCGTCAGGAAGGCGTCGCTCGCGACGCGGGTGCCTGGGCGCCGTTTGATGATGGTGGCAGGAACTATCTGAAGGCCAGCGTCACCGGTACAGTGGGCGAGAGCACGATCAGCATCGCCTACGGCGTTGACGGCCTGAAGAGGGCTGATACCAGCGGGTTCCACGCGGGTAAGCCTTGGGCATACCTGAGGAACCATCCTGGCGCGGCCATGAACTGGCAGCTACTCACCCTCTCGGTGAACGTGCCGTTCTAAGGCTAACTAGCTACCACAAGGGCCCCTGGAATCATCCGGGGGTCCTTTTTGTATGCCCGGCAATGCGGCTTGCGAGGGTGGCTATTGACATTCCGTGGAATACGTGCTAAGTTATACTTAATCGGTTAAGTTGCGTCATGGCGGTGGGCTCTCAGGCCTGCCTTATTTTCCGCCTCCAGCTTAACCGATTAAGGCCGCGTCTGCAGGGCATATGTGGCAGTGTAAAACCGTCATACGAAAAGGGAGGCGTCCGAAATGGAGAAGGTAAGGAAAACTGGGAAAGACTTATCCTTTTGCGTGTTGACCTTCGCAGTTGTGGTTGTGTTTTCGTTGAACGCCATAGCTTTGGGAGCTGACAATGGG
>ERZ795045.5010-NODE-5010-length-10215-cov-4.317224_pt1 | contig 10215 bp, 8 predicted proteins | sample MGYA00375129_ERZ795045 | MGnify/ENA primary metagenome ERZ795045 (study PRJEB30174, sample SAMN05720166) | activated sludge metagenome | isolation source: anaerobic digester from wastewater treatment plant | place: Japan | collected 2015-05-15 ... | reverse complement strand
TAGACCGAGCGCATGCTGTCGAAGGTGCTGGTGAAGTTCGTCTGCCCGCGGAACCCTTCCATGCCGCAGGAACCCGTGGTGCCGCAGGCTTGCATCGGCGACGGTGGATACGCCATTCCGTAGCCGCCGCGGAGGACCATCTTATCGGTGGCCTGGAAAGCGAAGCCGAAGCGCGGTCCGAAGTTGTTCCGGTCCGTCGGGGTTTGCCGGCGGTTGTCCGGAGTCACGAACTTCATCGCCCCCTTCAAGTTTCCGCAGGCGGGGCAGGCAGAGGCCGGCACCAGGCCCGCAATGGGAGAGGGAGCATCCATGTCGAAGAACGAGAACCGGTTGAACCGTTCCGTGCGCGGGAGCTCCAGGTCATATCGCAGCCCGATGTTGAGGGTGAGCCGGCGAGTTACCTTCCAGTCGTCCTGGATATATCCCGCGAAATAGCTGCTCGCGCTGGCGGAGGTTCCGTCGTGCGTCATATAGCCGCCGCTGGGCAGGCCGAGCAGGAATGAGGCGAGCGGGAACCCCGCGGTAGTGCTCGTTGTGGTGATCTCCTGCTGCGTCCAGCCGCTGGAAAAGGTGTACTGGCCGGACGGGTAGCCCTGCTGGTTGTAATTGAGGAAAAGCTTCCGGTACTCGCCGCCGCTCTTGATGGTATGGTTCGAGAGAATTTTGGTCAGGCTGCCGGCTAGGGAGTGCGTCAGCGCGCCCGCGTAAAGGCGGGTCCAGCCGAACTGTCCCAGACTGGCCACGCTTCCCGAGAACTCGAAGCGGGGGAACTCTGCGCCCTCCCTGGCCGCGGTTTCCGCGTAATAGGACGGCAGTCCGAGCGCCACATGGTCGAAGCCGTCCGAGAACGGCACCCTGTTGTTGCTGGTTCGTCCCAAGCCGTATCTGAGGTTGGCGATCAGGGTGGGTCTGACGGTGAACGTGTGATCGAGAGAGACGCTCACCGACTTCGACTTGCTGGGTCCGTCGCCGCTGGAGGTGGCGATATTCCCGAAGCCGTTAAACGGGATGCTTTCCCCCCCAGGAGGTGGAGACGCGGGCGAACATCCGCCACCAGTTCCGCCAGTTCTGGTCAATCCGTGTGTCCAGACGATGACTGTCGTTGCGCGACGTTCCGGAGTTGGTGAAGTTGTTCGCGCCCGTGTACTCGTTGGTGGGTGTAGTGTTGGGGCGCGGGAAGTATTCCATGGCGTTTACCGCCACCTTGTCCTGCCGGTTTGCCGGAATAATGTTGCCGGCGAACGGGTCGCGGATGAACTTGCCGGGATTCGCGGGATCCTCCCGCACGGTGAGCGGATCGTAAATCGTGATCGGCTGGCCCGCGGAGTTCCTCAGGTCGGAGAAGTCGCCTCTACGCCACGCTTCGAGCGGCATCGTGCCGGTGAACACGCTCCCGCTCCTCGCATTCGTAGTCTCCAGCCCGACGAAGAAGAAGGATCTGTCGCGGCCGTCATACAAGCCCGGAATGTAGATCGGACCACCCACCGTGCCGCCCCACTGGTTGCGCTTGAACGCCCCCGGTTTTCTCCCAGCCCGATTGGCAAAGAAGTTATTTGCGTCCAGTTTCTGGTTGCGGAGGTAGTCGTAGGCGGTCCCATGGAGCGTGTTGGTGCCCGATTTCGTTACTACGTTGATGACGCCGCCGGCGAACCGGCCGTACTCGGCGGCCAGGGAGTTGATCTGAACACTGAATTCCTCCACCGCGTCTACCTGCGGTTCATAGACGCGGTCGTTGACGCCGATGTTGTTATTGGGGGCAATATCGGTAACGCCGTCGATCTGCAACTCGCTGAGCGCGTTTCGGCGCCTCCCATGTGCGGAGTGGAACCGCCCCCTGTGGGATTCACCCCGGGGGTGATTTGCGCCAGGGCGAACGCCGAACGGCCGTTCAGCGGCAAGTCCATAATGCGCTTGTTCTCGATCACCTGCCCGATGGAAGAAGTGCTGGTATCCAGCGGCGGCGGCGCCGCGGTCACCTGCACCTCCTGGGCGAGAGCGCCGACCTCGAGCGTGAAGCTCAGTTCACGCGTCTGGCCGACGTCCACTTTCACCTCGTCCTGCCGCACCGGCCGGAAGCCCTCCACCTCCACCTGGACGGTATAGGTTCCTGGCCGGACGAACGGGCGGACGAACCGCCCGGTGCTGCCAGTCTGCACCTCGTCCTTTTCGCCGGTGTTGACGTTGGTAATGATCACACGGGCATTGGGGATGACCGCGCCTGTGGTATCCGTCACGTCCCCCTGGATAACGCCTGTGGGGGTCTGGGCTGACAAGGGAAACCAGAAGACGAACGGCAGGACAAGCAGTGCACCCCAGCCGGATACATGGAGTTTGCTCACTTTCCCTCCTTTTGCACCCTCTGAAGCCTGGAAAAACGCTTTGCTCCGCCTCTTCTGCTTCAGCTATGCCGACGCAACGAAGCGGTCACCGATACTCCGTTTGCTCGCGGAGTAAACGGTCAATTCTATGTGTGCTCTGAGTTCGGTCCCGGCCTCTGAGTTTTTCGCACAGGACCACCTGGAAAGATCCCCGGCCGACCCTGGAGCCGGGACGGCCCGATTATATACCCGGTATTCAGGAGAATCAAGACTCTAATTATTTTTGTCTTACAGCCTATTAAGTATTGAGTTACTACTGAGTTACAGATGCAGTCTGCTGTAGTACGGTTCGCGGAACCCCCAATCGCACCTGCTATCTGGCGAAGTCCTTCTTGACGCTGCTCCACCGCGTTACTCAGCCAGCTCCGGTCCCGGCATATTGCGGGAAGCGGAAAAGCGCCTGGTATCTTCGTTGCTGTGACGGGCGCCGGCCCGGGCATTCAGGTATACCATCGTTTGCGCCCCGTCTGGAGTAATCAGGGGAGGGTGTCCACGTGAGCGGCGATCTCGGTCAACGCCCCGGGTTCGGCTCTCTTGAGCCTCATCGCTAAAGCCAACCCGCGCGCCGCCTCACAGGCGCTTGTGGCAAGAAAATCCCTGGTCTGCGCCAGGAAGGTCGTTTCGTCCAGGCGCAGCAACCCCCCGAGGCCAACTCGAAGGTTCCATCCTTGCCGCACTGATCGACAGCCGCGGCAAGTTCTGCCGCTATGCTGTCGGCAACCGGCGCGGCGGCCTCTGCTTGCAATGTCCTTGCCCCGGAAGGGGCAGGGGACTTGGGAAGCGGGTAGTACGTGCCTGCAAACGGAACATAACCTTCTTCGACGGGCACCAGGCTCCAGGAGGACGGGCCGGGCGCGGCTAGGAAGAAAAGACCGCGTTCCCCGGAAATCGTGACCGGCGAACTGATCCGTACCCTTCTGGAAGTCCAGGCGACACTCAACACAGAACCCTGCCGGACCGTCCCTTTGAGTACGCGCTCGATCTGGAGATGGAAAGCCGCTCCGGTCGCCGACCACGCGCCCGCCGTTACCGTCCCGACGACAACCGCATCCGATCGATCTGCCAGCGCCTGCAAGGACCCGGCTGCAAGTGGTGGAGCCGAGGCTAGAAGTCCTAGCGCCGCCGCGGCCCGGAGAGCGAGTCCCGTTCGTGTCATGACCACCCTCCTGTTGCCTGCTGCCGTGATTCCGGCCCGTTCTTGAGTATGAACCGATCGCGACCCCCCGGTCCTGATACAATTCTTCTGAATAAAAAACGCGGGATGTCGATGCGCCGCCTGCTGCTCTCATTGACGCTTTCCGTCGCGCTGGCCGTGCCGGCGGCATGGGCGGATAAGCAAAAGGTAAAGGAACAGGAGACGCAGACGCTGGAGCTGCCGCCCGATCCACCGGCCGTAGTGACGGCGGAGACGGACCGGCTCGTCTTCCACGTGACGCCCCTGAGCGCGAAGGGGCTGTTGTCCCAGCAGGTGCGCGACGCGCTCAAATGGCTGCTGAGGCAGAAGGCGACTGTCGTCCGGTTGCGCGCATTTGTGGCCGGGACCGGCGACATGCGGCGCGTGCAGGCCATCGTGAGCGAGGTTTTTAGTGACAAGAAACTGCCGCTGCCGGCGCTGAGCGTGGTGCAGGTCGGGGCGCTGCCGCTTGACGGCGCGCAAGTCGTGCTGGAGTCCATGGCGATGAGCAGGAACCCGGTAAACCCTCACGGGCTTGCCTTCATCTCCGGCCAGGGCGCCTCGGTCGAGAAGCCGCTCCAGCCGCTGGCGCCGCTATTCGATCAATCGGTGGAGCGGATGCGCGCCGCGTTGCAGGCGGCGGGGCTGGAACCAGCGGACGTGCTGTGCGTTACCTGTTATCTGAGTTCGCTCGACGAGCTGACCGCGATCCGGCAGCGCGCCCACGCGGAGTTCCCCAAAGCGGCGCTGAATTTCGTCCAGCGGACGCGCGAGCCGCTCCAGAGCCTGGTGGAGTGCGAGGCGGTGGCGCGCCTGCGGCGGCGGCCGGCGCAACCGCTGGTTTTTGTGAATCCGCCGGAGCTTGCGGGTCCTTCGGATACATCCCAGATCGCTTTGGTCGGGGGGCGGAGGCTGGCGCTCACCGGAACGCAGCTCGCCTTTGGCTTTGACGATGACGACGCGCGGCTGGCGTTCCAGCGCCTCGGGAGGTCGCTGGCGCAGAAGGGCGCGTCTTACGACCACGTCGCCGTAACGAGAATTTACCCGCTCTCGTCTTCGATTGCCGAGCTGGTCCGGAAGATCCGTCCGGAGTTCTGCGGCCGCGAACGGCCGCCGGCCGGCACCATGGTAGCTTTCCAGGGACTGCCTTCGCTGGATGCGTCGTTTGCCCTGGATGTGATTGCTGTATTACCAGATACTCTTTAGGAGCCCATTATCATGCCTAAAACCGTTGTAACTTTCGGAGAAATCATGTTGCGCCTGGCGCCTCCGGGCTTCGAGCGCTTTCTGCAATCGCCTCAGTTCGTCGCCACCTTCGGCGGCGGCGAGGCCAACGTGGCGGTTTCGCTCGCCAACTTTGGGACGCCAGCCCGCTACGTCACCGTCCTGCCCTCCAACCCGATCGGCGACGCGGTGATTTACCAGCTTCGCGGCTTCGGCGTCGACACGTCGAAGATCGTGCGCGGCAAAGGCCGCATGGGAGTCTACTTCGTCGAAACGGGCGCCAACCAGCGGCCTTCGAAGGTGGTCTACGACCGCGAGTTCAGCGCCATCGCCCTCTCCAAGCCGGGCGACATCAACTGGGAAAGCTCGTTTGAGGACGCCGGCTGGTTCCATGTCACCGGGATCACGCCCGCCATCAGCCAGGGCGCGGCGGAACTGGCCATGGAAGCGGTGTGCAAGGCGCGCTCGATGGGCCTCACGGTTTCCTGCGACCTCAATTACCGGAAAAACCTCTGGAAGTGGGGAAAGAAAGCTCCCGAGGTGATGCGCGAGCTGGTGAAGTACGTGGACGTCGGAATCGCCAACGAAGAGGACTGCCAGATGGCGCTGGGAATTCAGGCCGACGTGGACGTCCACTCGGGCAAGCTGGACACCTCGGTGTATCAGAAGCTCACCGAAAAGGTGCTCTCGGAGTATCCCAACATGCAGAAGATCGCCATCACGCTGAGGGAATCCAAGAGCGCGTCCCACAACGGGTGGGCGGCGTGCCTGAACGACCGGAAGAACTTCTACACCAGCCGCCGTTACGACATCACGCACATTGTGGACCGCGTGGGCGGCGGCGATGCCTTTGCCGGCGGACTCATCCACGGACTCCTCAACATGGAGAGCACCGAGGAAGCCCTGGAGTTCGCGGTGGCGGCGTCCTGCTTGAAGCACTCCATCCCCGGCGACTTCAACCGCTTCAGCGTCGACGAGGTGAAGGCGCTGATGAAAGGCGGCGGTTCGGGACGGGTGCAGAGATAAGGTGAAAGCAGTAGTCTGACAGAATCGGGGAACGTGGACCGCAGAGAGGGGCGGTCCCCGTTCCCCTTCCACGAGGGGCGATTTCCGGGAAACCACGGCCAGCTTCCCACGATCTATAATTGGCTATGATGCGGAGCAGGATTTTCCCCGTCATCTTGCTGGCCGCGTCCGTTGGGTTGGCCCAGCAGGCGCAGGCTCCCACGCAGGCCAAACCGGCCGAACAGAGGCCCGAGGCAACGCCTTTCCAGGTCCAGGTGAACGAAGTCGTCGTTCCGGTCACCGTGACCGACGAGACGGGGAAGTTCGTTTCCGATCTGGAGGCCAAGGACTTCAAGATCTACGAGGACGGCCGGGAGCAGAAGATCGTTTATTTTAACCGCGAGCGGAACCAGCCCGTGGTGGTGGGCTTCATCCTCGACATCAGCAACGCGACCCGCCTGCACTGGAAGAGCTTCCAGGAAGCCGCAATGCAGCTCGTCTGGAACCTGCTCCAGGACGACGACCGGACCGGGAAGTTCAGCGGCTTTCTGGTGACGTACGGGAATGAAGCCGAGCTGGCGGTGAACACCACCACGGATGCCGACAAAATTGCCGAATATATCCGCAAGCTGAAGCCGGGCGGTGGGGCGGCCCTGTTCGACGGAATCCATCTCGCCCTCACGCGGCACAATCTCGTGCAGGGCGAGCCGATCGAACCGCGGCGCGTGCTGGTGATCATCGGCGACGGCCACGATAATGCGAGCAGGTACACGCTGGAGGAGGTCATCGAGATCGCGCAGCGCAACCTGGTGACGATCCACTGCGTGAGCACCTCGGCGTTCGGATTCACCAGCGAAGGCGAATCCACGCTGACGCGGCTGGCCCAGGAAACCGGGGGCCGGGTGGAGTACCCGCTGGAGAATGTCTATTCGCACGTCTCGGGATACCTGTCGACGCCATCCGACGAGGGGAACTACGCGCTGCGGGTCGGCACGGGCGGCTATGCCTCCGCCCTGGCGACCTCCATGTTCAACGCGATTGCGAACATCGCCGGCGAAGTCACCACGCAGTACATTTTGCGGTATATCCCGGATAATACGGACTCTCCCAAGCAGTTCCGCACCATCCGGGTGGAAGTCAACCTGCCGGGCGTCAAACTGCGCTACCGCCGGGGCTATTACCCGTACGCTCCGTGACTTCGCGCTCGAGCAGGGCGCGATTCGTCGGGCAGGAGGGCCTAACTGGTCGCCACCGCCGCCTGAGAGCGCTGTTCGCGCGAAAGCGAAAGAGTCTTCTAAAGACTTCAGACAGAAGGGCCGATGGTTTAGTAGGCTGATAGCTTAATAGCTATAAGGCTCAATGAAAGCACTGTCCCAGGACGCGCGGACGGCGGAGTATTCCGTCCTCCAGTTGGCCCTCCCCGGCCGGCCCGCCGTCGGTTTCGGCGTTCTTCTGTACGACCCCGCCACCGATAACCTGTATCTGAAATTCCGCGACGACATAAAGGAGCTGGCCAGTCCAGAGGACGCCGAAGTGCTTGAGCCCATTAAACAAGACCTTGCGGCGCGGGCGCGCGAGATGGGCGGGCGGCGGGTGCTGGAGTGGCTGGAAGACAGCCTTTCGAACGTCTTGCGGATCACCGACCGCAAGGTGGCCGCCGTAAGGGATTTTTCTTACACGCTCCAGCGCCTGTACGAGGATCACGTGCTGGGAGTGGAGCGCGAACGCGCCCCCGTCATTCCTTTCGTCACCCACGTGCCGCTCTACTCGCTGCGGGCGGCGGCCGGAGGTTTCGGGCGGGATATGGAATCGGAGGCCACGGACTGGGTGGCCGCGCCGCCTGGCTTGCGGGTGACGCGGGATATGTTCGCCGTTCACGTTACCGGGCACTCGATGGAGCCGGAAATCCCCGACGGCAGTTTGGTTATCTTCCGGTACAACCCGGCGGGATCGCGGCAGGGCAAGCGCGTGCTGGTGTGGCGGCGCGGGGTGTCGGAGACCGGCGGGGAGTTTACCGTCAAAGTCTACGAGAGCGAAAAGCGTGTGACCGAGGAGGGCTGGCGCCACACCCGGATCCGCTTGAAGCCGCTGAACCCCGACTACCCGGTGCTCGAACTCGAAGAGGACGGCGAGTACCAGGTCCTGGGCGATTTCGTCTGCGTGGTGGAGCAGCCCGAAATCTAGGACGTAAATTGTGGAAGGCGGACTGCCTTTCCACGCTCCACGCTCCGGCCTCCTGCTAAAATTCCAGCAATGTCCCGCCGCGCCTGGAGCGCCGCCATTCCGATTCTTCTGGCCGCCGGCATCATCTTCGTCGCGCCGCGTCCCGAGGCGATCAAACCGGAGGGCTGGCGGCTGCTGGGAATCTTCGTGGGCGCCGTGGCCGGCTTGGTCGCGCAGCCGTTGCCCGGCGGGGCGGTGGTGCTGGTTGCGGTGACGCTGGCGTCGGTCTTCGGCGGGCTGACTCCGGCGCAGGCGCTGGGCGGCTACGGCGACCCGACGGCCTGGCTGGTGCTGGCGGCGTTCTTCATCGCGCGGGCGCTGATCAAGACGGGGCTGGCGCGCCGCATCGCGCTGCTTTTCGTGCGCATGGTGGGCGGCACTTCGCTCGGCATCTGCTACGCGCTGACGTTTTCGGATGTGTCGCTGTCGACCGTCATACCCTCCAACGCCGCGCGCTCCGGCGGCGTGACCCTGCCCATCCTGCGCTCGCTGTGCGAGGTGTACGGCTCCAAGCCCGGCGCGACCGCCGGCCTTCTGGGTTCGTTCCTGATGGCCGCGATCTACCAGAACGTCTGTATCACCTCGGCCATCTTTCTCACCGGGCAGGCGAGCAACCCACTCGCCGCGCAGATCGCCGCTCACTCTTTCAACTTCCCGATCACCTGGACGAGCTGGTTCCTCGCGGGCAGCGTCCCGGGCCTTTGTTCGCTGCTGCTGGCGCCGCTGGTTGTCTATCGCCTGAACCCGCCGGAGATCCGCCGCACTCCGGAGGCGGCGGCCTTCGCCGCCAAGGAGCTCGAGGCGATGGGACCGATGAAGACGCCGGAGAAAATCGTGCTTGCGGTGTTTTTCTCGGTCTGCGCCGGTTGGGCGACGACTCCGCTGCACGGGATCGACATCACGATCACGGCGTTGCTCGGCGCGGCGGCGCTGCTCGTTTCCTCCGTGCTGACCTGGGAAGACGTCAAGAACGAGAGGAACGCCTGGGATGTGTTCGTCTGGTACGGCGGCCTGCTGATGCTCGGCAAGGCGCTGAACGACGCCGGCATCACCCGGGAGTTCGCCGGAGCGGTGGCGGCGCAGTTCGGCCATCTAGGCTGGCCTTTGCTACTGGCGATCGCGCTGCTCGTCTATTTCTATGCGCACTACGGCTTCGCAAGTATTACGGCGCACGTACTCTCGATGTTCACGCCGTTTGTGGGAGTGCTGATTGCCATGGGCGCGCCGGTGGGGCTGGTGGTGTTCGCGTTCGCCTGCTTCGCCAATCTTGCTGCGGGGCTGACAAACTACGGCACCACGCCCGCGCCAATGTTCTTCGCTCAGGAGTACGTCACGCTCGGCCGCTGGTGGAAAGTGGGCGCCGCCGTCTCGGTGTTGAACCTGGCGATTTGGAGCTCCGTTGGTTTCCTCTGGTGGAAGGTGATCGGGCTGTGGTGATGAAAATTACATGGGATACAGGCGAAAACCCGCCGCAAGGGGCAACGGTTGTCCAGAATACGGGACAACCCGTACGAAACGCGGCGTGAACAGACTAGCATGCAGTACTATATAGTCTTGGCCAGACCGGAAGGAGAGTCATGCAGAACGGCACTTATCTCAACTGGGTGATCACCAACACCAAGACGAAATGGTGGCACGACTCGGCGGACCCGGCTGAACTCGACCTTGGGCTCGAGCGCGGCGCGGTCGGAGTAACCACCAATCCATTTCTGACGAATACGACTCTGGCAAAGAACAAAGCCGCGTGGGGCGATCATATCGCGGAAGTGCTCGGGCAGAAGCTCCCGCCGGAGCAGAAGGCAGAAGCGCTGATGCGCGGAGTCGTGACCGCCGCGGCGAAAAAGCTGCTTCCCGAGTATGAGCGGAGCGGCGGCAAGATGGGGTACGTCTGCGCGCAGGTGAACCCGGCACGCGCTGGAGAGCGGGACTGCATGCTGCCGATGGCGAGGCGGTTCCACTCCTGGGCGCCGAACATTGCGGTGAAGCTTCCGGTCACCGCCGCCGGTCTTGACGTGCTGGAGGACTGCGTCGCCGAGGGCATCACCACCACCGCCACGGTGAGTTTCACGGTGCCGCAAGTCGTGGCGGTCGCCGAGCGCCATCGCAAAGGGATCGCCCGGGCGAAGGAGAAAGGCATCGAGCCGGGCAAGTGCTTCGCGGTGATCATGATCGGGCGCCTGGACGACTATCTGCGGGAGGTGGCGCGCGATA
>ERZ795045.5008-NODE-5008-length-10218-cov-3.448096_pt1 | contig 10218 bp, 9 predicted proteins | sample MGYA00375129_ERZ795045 | MGnify/ENA primary metagenome ERZ795045 (study PRJEB30174, sample SAMN05720166) | activated sludge metagenome | isolation source: anaerobic digester from wastewater treatment plant | place: Japan | collected 2015-05-15 ... | reverse complement strand
AGCCAGCAACCGGATTGCCTTCAGTTTGATTATTGCGGCTTTACTGATTGCTTCCTCTCTGATTGTGGTCTCCGGAAAAGGTCATCTGATTCTGGGCTTTCCGGCACTGGGAGTGTTAGGATTTTTCTTCGCAGCCATCATGGGCATCTGGCTGCTCATCGGTATTCTCCGGGCTGGTAAACTTTAAAAGGAGCGTCCATGGAGAGAAAAGCATTGACCTTCTTAGCGGTGTGTTTCCTGTTAAGTAACACAGTCTTCGCTGAAGGGAAGAAACTTGTCAGCCTTGATTTTCTGGCCGGTTATGGGTATGCCAAGGTAGCCGGACCCCGCGACTATGTCATCTATCCGGTGGCGGTGGATTTTACCTTCCCCCTGCCCTTCCGTCAGCTGGATAGCCACTGGCAGTTACAACTGGAACCTTTCCTGGCCTATGTGGGGCAGCCCTCCAGCAATGCGGAGTTTGCCGCTGCCTTCTTCCTCAAATACCGCTTCCTTAAAGGCTCCTTTCAGCCCTATCTGAAAGCCGGCAGCGGCCTTATTATCATCACCCAGAAATTAGAAGAACAGTCCACCAGTTTCAACTTTGGCTCTTCGCTGGTGGCTGGTTTTTCCTGGAAGATTTTCGGTGACTACAGCCTGGTAGCCGAGGGCCGTTACCGCCATGTCTCCAATGCGGGTATCAAAGAGCCTAACTCTGGCGTGAATTCCCGCATCTTTCTTCTGGGACTCAGTCGGCCACTATGAAAATCGCCCTGCTGGCCGGAGAGGTTTCTGGTGACAACTACGGAGCCCTGTTAGCCCGGCACCTCCTGAAACTTCAGCCCGGCCTTACTCTGATCGGCCTGGGTGGCCAGAAGATGCGTCAGGCTGGCCTTAGAATCCTGCAGGAAATGCCACCGGGCAGGATGGGCTGGAGCGGTGTTCTGCTGCAGTTGCCAGGGTATTACCGGCTCTGCCGGCAAACCGTGAGCCAGTTGCTGGCGGAGAAACCAGACCTGATTGTCTTTATTGATAACCCTGGCTTTAACTTAGCCCTGGCCAGAGCCGTGGGCAAAAATTTCCCCTGCTACTACTACATCCCGCCCAAGGTCTGGGCCCACGGCAAAAATCGCCTGAAAATACTGCGAGAGTATGTCAGGGCAGTCATTCCCATCTTTCCTTTTGAGCCTGCCTATTACCAGAAAGAAGGCATCTTATGCCACTGGTTCGGTCATCCCATCATTGACCTGATTGATTTCCAGGCAGATACCGAAGACCTGGAAAAAAAATGCCTGGTGGGAAAGAATGAGGCCGTGGTCGGTATCCTGCCGGGCAGCCGGCCGCAGGAGATTGAATACCTGATGCTAGAATTCCTCTGGCTGTCCCGGAAAATCACGGTTCAGTCAAAAGTTAAGATCATTTTCTCCGCGGTGGACCAGACTGTTAGGAAACTGGAGAGCCAGCACATGAACCGGGTCGGGGTGCAGTTTCCCATCTGGGAAGGTCCTGTCTATCCACTGTTGAAACGAGCCAGCCTGCTGCTGGCCACCTGCGGTACCGCCAACCTGGAAATAGCCCTTCTTGATAAACCCTTCCTGATTTTCTACCGGACTTCCTGGTTTAATTATGCTGTGGCCAGAGCTGTGGTAAAATTGTCGGCGGTCAGCCCGGTAAACATCATCTTAGGAGAAACCGCGGTGCCTGAACACCTGCAGTTTATTCACCGAAAAGTGGTACTGGAGCAGACCATGGAACTGCTGAGAAAGGGAAACCTTTACCACCGGCAACTTCTATCTTTCCAGAAACTGAAGAAACTGCTGACTGGAGAAGCGGTGACGGAAAAGGTAGCCAGATTTCTGCTCAGCCAGTCAGAGGCGTCAACCCGGACAGGCTCTCTAACCCATGCTGAGAGAATATGTTAACCTGCAGAAATATGTGAAGTTTTCCTGGCGCCATTTCGGACTGGGATTAGTTTTCCTGCTTTTCTACGGTCTGGCTAACGGCCTTTCCCTTTCCTCCATTGTACCGCTGATGGATAGAATTCTGGCAGGTCAGAGCTTGGCCATTCCCGAGAGCCTGCCAGGTTTTCTGAAGAATTTCCTGACAGGTCTTTTTAGAGACCTTAATGAGCTGCCGGTGTTGACGGTTCTGAGAAGTTTGATTTTTTTCATCCTGGCCGTCATGATTCTGAAAGGCCTTTTCTACTACCTTTACAACTACTACCTGCAACTTTTCGGTACCAGAATCCTCACAGATTTACGGTCCAGGCTTTACCGACACCTGATGTTTCTCTCGCTGAGCTTTTTCAGCGGCCAAAAGACAGGGGAACTGACCACCAGAATTGTCTACGACGTCAACGTGTTGAGCACCGCCTTTGCTGTAGAATTCCCCCACCTCTTCTTGAAAAGCATGGAAGCCGCCATCTACCTCGTTATTATCTTTACCATCAACTGGCGGCTGAGCCTGGTTTCCCTTTTAGTTTTCCCTTTCCTGCTCTGGCCGGTCTTCAAGGTGAGCCGGAAGTTGCGCAAACTGAGCCGAACTGTTCAGGAAAACTACGGCCGCATAGGTCAGGTAATTCAGGAGACTGTCTACGGCCAGCCGGTGATTAAGGCTTACGGCCAGGAAAAGGCCCTTTTGCAGAGATTTCACCGGGAAAACGAGGGGATTTTCCGGGCCGCCATGGCCATCATCCGGCGCACCACCGCCATCACCCCTTTTACGGAAATCGTTGCCGCCATCGGTGCCAGCGGGTTGATTTTCTATGGCGCCAGATGCGTTCTCCAGCATGAGATCAGCACCGGCTTTTTTTTCCTTTTTGTGGCTGGCCTTTTTTCCCTGATCAGCCCTCTGAAAACGGTGGGCACCTCCTACGCCAGTTTGAGACAGGCCAGTGCCGCCCTTCCGCGGATAAGTTCTCTTCTGGAAGAAAAAGCGCACACCCTGGATACCGGCAGAAAAAGTTTCACCGGTTTGTTTGAGGTCATCCGGTTTCATCACGTGTGTTTCGCTTACGGTAGCCAGCAGGTACTGAAGGATATCTGTTTGACCATCAAACGCGGCCAGACCATCGGCCTGGTCGGCCCCACTGGCGCCGGCAAGACTACCCTGGCTGGACTGCTGCTGCGTTTTTACGAGCCTGCCTCCGGGCAGATTTTCATTGATGGAACCGACATCCGCGAATTTACCCTTGCTTCCCTGCGCCGGTACCTGGGGCTGGTCACCCAGGAGCCGATTCTCTTCTCGGATACTATTGCCTGGAATATCGCCATGGAGGAAAAGCCAGAGATGGAGCGCGTCAAAAAAGTGGCCAGGGCGGTGGGTCTGGCGGAAATGATTGAGGCTCTGCCCGCCGGCTATGAAACTGTTCTCGGAGAGAGAGGAACTACCCTTTCCGGTGGCCAGAAACAACTGCTTGCGGTTGCCAGGGCCCTTTACCGTGACCCGCCGATTCTCCTTCTTGATGAAGCCACGGCTTCCCTGGACAGCCAGTCAGAACAGGTTCTTCAGAGAGCGCTGGAGCAAATTATGGAAGGACGCACTGTGCTGATTATTGCGCATCGGCTTTCCACCCTGAGACATGTTCAGCGCATCCTCGTACTGAAGGATGGCCAGATTGTGGAAGAAGGCACCCACGGAGAACTTTTTGAGAAAAGGGGCGTCTATCATCACCTCTGGACCCTTCAGTTTCTCGGATAACCGCTAAGAAAGGAGAAACATGGCTTTTCCGGAAAATTTCGTCTGGGGTGCAGCCACCGCCGCCTATCAGATTGAAGGGGCCTGGAACGAAGATGGCAAAGGCCCTTCGGTCTGGGATATGTTCAGCCACCGCACCGGTACCATCTGGAACAACCATACCGGCAATCTCGCCTGTGACCATTATCACCGCTACCAGGAAGATGTCGGCCTGATGAAAAAGTTGGGGCTGAAAGGCTACCGGTTTTCTCTGGCCTGGACAAGAATTCTGCCTGAAGGAACCGGCGCGGTAAACAGCAGGGGCCTTGACTTTTACAGCCGGCTGGTGGACCAGTTGCTGACCGCCGGAATTGAACCGTTTGTCACGCTTTTCCACTGGGACTATCCCTATCACCTTTACTGCCGGGGCGGCTGGCTCAACCCTGACAGCCCCGGGTGGTTTGCCGATTATGCCGGCGTGGTCGCCAGGGACCTGGGAGACAGGGTAAAACACTGGATGACCCTGAATGAACCGCAGTGTTTTGTTGGCGCTCACCAGAACGGTGTTCACGCTCCGGGTGACCGGCTGGGCTGGAAAGAAGTTCTCCGGGTAGGTCACCATGTTCTTTTGGCTCATGGCCAGGCAGTACAGGCAGTTCGTTCCAGGATAAAGGGTAACTGTTTGGTTGGCTACGCGCCGGTGGGCATTGTCAAGTTTCCGGTGCAACCTACCGAGGAAAATATTGCCGCGGCCAGACAGGCCATGTTTTCCATCACCGAAGCCAGCCTCTGGAATAACACCTGGTGGATGGACCCGGTTTTCCTGGGTCAGTATCCGGCCGACGGGCTGGAGGTCTTCCAGGAGTACCTTCCTGAAATCAAAACCCGGGACCTGAAGATTATCCATCAGCCGCTGGATTTCTTAGGGGTAAACATCTATAACGGACAGCGGGTCACACCTTCCGGAAAAGTAGTACCCTCAGGCCAGGCAGGTGAACCGCTGACCCTTTTCTACTGGCCGGTGACGCCAGAGGCCCTTTACTGGGGACCAAAATTTTTCCAGGAACGTTACCGAATACCTGTTTACATTACAGAAAATGGCATGTCCAATGTGGACTGGGTGGCCCTGGATGGCCAGGTTCACGATAGCCAGAGAATAGACTTTACCGCCAGGTATCTCCAGCAGCTGGAAAAAGCCATTTCTGAAGGAGTTGATGTCCGGGGATACTTCCACTGGTCGCTCCTGGACAACTTTGAATGGGCAGAAGGCTACAAGCAACGTTTTGGCCTGATTTATGTTGACTACACTACCCAGAAACGTATTCTCAAGGACTCGGCGGCCTGGTACGCCCGGGTGATCGCCACCAACGGGAAATCCCTGCAGGAATATCAAAAATGAGGCTGGGCGGTCCGCTGTTGACAGAGTACGCAACCCCGGAAGAGTGGGTCAGGCTTTTGAAAGAATCTGGATACAGCGCGGCTTACTGCCCGGTGGGGTTAAAAGCAGAGACGGCGCTGGTCAGAGCCTACCGGGAAGCAGCCAGGAAACATAACCTTGTCATCGGCGAGGTCGGCGCCTGGTCCAACCCTCTGAGTTCCAATTCCGAAGAAAGCAAGAAGGCCCGGGAAAAGTGCATCCAGTCTCTGGCCCTGGCTGAAGAAATAGGCGCCTGCTGCTGCGTTAACATCTCCGGCTCCAGGGGAGAAACATGGGACGGCCACCACCCGCTGAATCTCACGAAGGAGACCTTTGAATTGATTGTGGAGGTGGTCCGCCAGATTATTGATGCGGTGAAACCGGTGCGCACCTGCTACACTCTGGAAACCATGCCCTGGATGTATCCTGATTCAACGGAAAGTTACCAGGCACTGCTCAGAGCCATTGACCGGAAGGCTTTTGCGGTCCACTTTGACCCGACCAATCTCATTAACTCTCCCTGGCGGTATTACCACAGCGGGCAGATGATCAGGGAATTTATCCAGCAGCTGGGACCTTACATCCGCAGTTGCCATGCCAAGGACATCATCATGGGCCAGAAACTCACGCTTCACCTGAAGGAAACCAGACCGGGGCTGGGCCAACTTGATTATGCCGTCTTTCTCAAAGAACTGAACAAACTTGGTCCAGACATGCCGTTAATGTTAGAGCACCTGCCCACCCGGCAGGCGTACCATCAGGCTGCTTCCTACATCTGGAAAACAGCACGGCAAAACGGTGTTTTCATTCACTAACACGGAGGTTCAACTTGGCCAAGATTACCTTTTTAGGCGCTGGCAGTACCATCTTCGCCAAAAATATTCTGGGTGATGTCATGCTGACTGGTGCTTTGAAGGATGCCGAAATTGCTCTTTACGACATTGACCCTGTCCGGCTTCAGGAATCCTTCCGGATGCTTACCACCCTGAACCGAAACATCAATGCCGGCCAGGCCAGAATTAAAACCTATCTGGGCGTGGAAAACAGGAAGAAGGCGTTGCGCGGGGCCAGTTATGTGGTTAACGCGGTCCAGGTGGGCGGGTATGACCCGGCGACCATCAATGATTTTGAAATTCCCAAGAAATATGGGCTGCGCCAGACCATCGGGGATACCCTGGGCATCGGCGGTATTTTTCGCGGTTTGAGGACCATCCCGGTGATGCTGGAGATCGGCCGGGAAATGGAAGAAGTCTGTCCTGACGCCTGGCTGCTTAACTACACCAACCCCATGGCTATCGTTACCGGAGCCATGCTTCTCGCCACCGGAGTAAAAACCGTGGGGCTGTGCCATTCCGTCCAGGTATGCGCTGAGGGATTGCTCCGGCAATTAGGCCTGTGGGAAAGCGTGAAAAGGTTGCGGTGGAAGATTGCCGGCATTAATCATCAGGCCTGGCTGATAGAAATAAGCGACGCCGGAAAAGACCTTTATCCTGAAATCAGGAAAAGGGCGCTTCATCTTCTTGAGAAGGAAAAAGCAAAAAAAGAGAACCAGCACCACGACCTGGTGCGGCTGGAAATTCTGCGCAACTTCGGCTATTACCTCACCGAATCCAGCGAGCACTCCGCTGAATATGTTCCCTGGTTTATCAAGTCCGGCTACCCGGAGTTAATCTCCCGGTACAACATTCCCCTGGACGAATATCCCAGGCGCTGTCTTAGTCAGATTGAAAACTGGAAGAAGATGGCCAGGGAACTGGTGGAAAATCCTACTCTGACTCATACCCGCACCAGGGAGTACGGTTCCTACATTATGGAAGCAATGGAAACCAACAGACCCATCCAGATTGGCGGAAATGTGCTAAACCAGGGATTGGTGACCAACCTGCCTGATAAGGCCGTAGTGGAAATCCCCTGTCTGGTAGATGGCAACGGCGTTCAGGGTTGCTATGTCGGCGACCTTCCAGAACAGTGTGCCGCACTCAATCGCACCAGCATCAATGTCCAGATTCTGACCATCCAGGCTGCCCTGACGAAAAGAAAGGAGTATGTTTACCAGGCAGCGCTCCTTGACCCCCATACGGCCGCAGAACTACCCATTGACAGGATTCGCAGCCTCTGCGACGAACTCCTGGCTGCCCATCAGTCATTCCTGCCGAAATTTCGCTAAACCTTTTTCTGACCATCAGGCACTAAATGGAAAAAGAGCAAAAGTCCTTCTTAGAAGAAAAGACACTGATAGAAAGGGCGCAGCAGGGAGATAGCCAGGCGTTTGAAACCCTGGTGAGGTTGTATATGCGCTGGGCCTACCAGTTTGCTTTTCAGTTCAGCCAGCAGCACGCCCTGGCTGACGAAATCAGCCAGGAAGCATTCGTTATTCTTTATCAGAACCTGAGGCGCTTCCGAGGTCAGGCTTCCCTGAAAACGTACCTGGGCCGGATTATCATTAACCTCTGGCACAGGTTTTTGCGCCAGAAAACTCAGCAGCAGAAGTTATTAACCATGGTGGAAAAAACCAGCCAGACCACTCTGGAAAATCCGGAGATGGCTCTGCAAAAGTTAAACCGAAAGGAACAACTCTGGCAGGCAGTGGAAAAATTGCCAGCCGGACAGAAACAGGTTATTGTGCTCAGATATTTTCAGGAAAAAAAGGTGAAAGAGGTGGCGGAAATTCTTGGTTGCCGCGAAGGCACCGTCAAAGCCCAGATTTTCACAGCCGTTGCCCGGCTGAAGAGGTATCTGCGACCATGAAAGAAAATTGTCGCTGGATGGAAAGGTTTCTCGCACGGAAGAAAGACGCTCCGTTTCCCTGGTGGCAGGGGAAAATCCTGACCCGGCATTTATTTACCTGTCCTGTCTGCCGCAGGCTTCTGGAGGAAAAATTTGAGGAAATGCTCAGCCAGAGCGTCAGGCAGGAAAAGGTCCTTTCTGAGTCCTACTGGGAAAGTTACCCGGCCAGAGTGGAAAACCGTATCAGAAAGGAGAAAGTTCTTCCGGGGCTGCCCCTGCGGAAACAGGTTTTGAGATTTTCGCTGGCCGTGATTGTTCTGGGAACCGTGGTCTATACCGGAAATCTCACCTACAGGCTTTTGCGGCACCAGCCCCTTCTGAAGGACTGGCCGGTGATTAAAAACCTGGAGTTGATTGATGAACTGCGGGCTGATGAGGAAGCCGTCCGGGAATTGCTGCAAGGTATCAGGGAACCATTTCCAGACCTCGCCTCGCCAGGTGTCCTCCTGAGCAGGCTCAGAGAATTTCGCCGGCTGCCTGCCAGTCAGCAGGCTTCCATCTTACAGAACTACGAGCAGTGGCAGGCTTATTCGCGCAGTGAGAAAAATCTGTCCCGAAAAATTTACTGGCGTCTGAAGGAACTTCAGCATCCGGCCATTGACAACTAAACCTTTCCTGCCGCTGCTGGCACTAACTAAACGAGAAAAACAGAAAGGAGGTGAAGAAAAATGAAGAAAACATTGACGCTGATGGCCGGGCTGCTCATGGTCGGTCTGGTCATTCTTCCCGCAGGGTTGACCTCGGCAGAAGATAAACCAGGTGCCCAGACCGGTGCGGCCACGACCGCTGTCCAGAAGAAAGAGTTACCGCCACCGCTTTCCGTCACCGGCACCATCACCAAGGTTGATAAGGAAGCCGGTAGTTTTGAGTTGACGGTGGAGGGAGAGACCGCGCCTAAGGTCTTCAAAGCCAGTCCAAAACTCCTGGACAAGATAGCGGTGGACCAGAAGGTTGTCGTTCACTACCGCACCACCAAGGCTGGCGAAAACAAAGCCTTAGCGGTGAAACCGGCTGAAAAACCAAAAGAAAAGCCAAAAAAGAAGTAAGCCGGAGAAAGTAACCGGGGGTGAGAGGGTTTTCCTTCTTACCCCCTGGTTACTGCCGGTTTTTCCTCCGGCCTGGCCGGTGGAGCTGCCTTTTTAGTTTCCGGAGAAAGGAAGGCGAGGTTACAACCTCTTCTTTTCCCAGTTCTAACATTTCCCGCAGCACCCTGGCGCCATCACTTTCTGGATAGGCATCAACCATCCGCCTGGCCTTCCGGTAGGTCTCCACGATGCTGTCAGCCTGAGCCGCAGTTTTCTTCACAATTTCCTGGTATTTCTCTGGTTCCGCCAGGTCTTTCTTCACTTTTCCCCAGTCAAAGTAAGCCCGACACTGAAGGGAAGCGTCAATCAGGTCCCTCATGACGGTGGTGAACTGACCTGTCAGGCAGCGGTCTGCGTCCGGAGGGAAAACACCGCTTTTAACATCGTAGGGCTGCTGCGCCCAGGTGTCATGGCGCCAGAGGTCCCGCTGTTTCTTGTCCCGGAAATCTGGCACATCGTAAGCTTTTCCGTTTTCCCTGGCTGACCGGAAGGCTAAAATTCCCGGGATGGTAACATCAGCGGCCGCGTAAATGTCAAAAGGCGCGGGCTGGCCGGTAAGAATCTGTCTGGCAAAGTAGTAAAGAACCCAGAAGTCACCGCCGCCGTGGCCGGTTCTGGCAGCCAGTTCCCCTAACTCGTCCCAGGCCGGGTTAACCACTAACTTCGGGGAACCGCCGCTGCCACCCAGACGCAGTTGTAACCCCACCTCCGGGATAATCTCAGCCGCACCCAGCGTTCCCCATAACCTTTGAATGTGGCTGTCGTTGGTGGTCGCACCCATCAGATTGCGCATCAGACCACCGTTGGACATACTGATCAGCGAGGGTGCTACTGCCCCCATACCGGCTGATTTAGCGGCCAGATATCCAGCCAGGTATTGCCGGCCCGGAAGGGAAACTACCCGGATAGGCCTGGTGCCGGTAATCACCATGACCGGACCGAGCGAATGGGTGCAATAATAATGGTAATTGAGCCAGGACCGCCAGGCATGCACTGTCCAGCCTGGCTGCACCGGTACCCGGTCGATGTGAGTATAAGAAAGATAACGAATCTCATGAACATACTCGTATTCAGCGTACATCAGTTCGCCAAAAAGCCCTTCCCGCCACTTCCTCGCCAGGTACATGTTGGCAGCCGAGAAGGGATAATTCTCAGCCAGGTTATACACCAGACCGCTCTTTTCCACTTCCTCTACCAACTGGACTCCTTCGGCCATGGTGAAAAAAGCCGTCACTTCAGAAAGAACATGCTTACCGGCCCTCAGGCAACGGATGG
>ERZ795045.4993-NODE-4993-length-10232-cov-5.896924_pt1 | contig 10232 bp, 6 predicted proteins | sample MGYA00375129_ERZ795045 | MGnify/ENA primary metagenome ERZ795045 (study PRJEB30174, sample SAMN05720166) | activated sludge metagenome | isolation source: anaerobic digester from wastewater treatment plant | place: Japan | collected 2015-05-15 ... | reverse complement strand
CACGTTGTCGGACCCCCAGGGAAACCCCTTCGGGGTGACGATGGCCCCATGGCGTGGTTCGAAAGGGGAGGCGGCATGGGGCATGAGGTGAGGCATCGACACCCGCTTTTAACGCTCTCGTCCGCCTCGGTCTTCCCGCTCAGGGCTCTCGAGCAGGCCTTGATCCCCCTCTTCGCAGGTCACGATCTCGTATCCACTTCGTCGGCATGGAGAACACGTGTTCATACCACCCCTTCATCACCCCATCGAGCCGCGCGCGACAGGTCGCATCCATGCAGCTGGCCGAGACGCGCCTTCGGCCCCGGGATCCCTCGCCGTTTGAACCTGTAGACGCGACCTCGCCGGTGCTGGTAGACTCGCCACCATGAGCCATCACTTTCCCCTGCGCGCCTTCCCCTCGACGAGCACCTCGGTGAGGGCCATGGCCGAGCAGGCCTTCTCGCGCGCGGCGGGCGCGCAACTCGTCGAGGGCAACAGCATCCGCCTCCTCAAGGACGCGACGCAGAACTACCCTGCATGGATCGATGCCATTGCATCGGCATCCCTGTGGGTTCACTTCGAGAACTACTTCATCACGGACGACGCCGCGGGCAGGATGTTCGCGGAGGTCATGGCCGACAAGGCAAGGCAGGGGGTGAAGGTCCGCCTCGTCTACGACTGGATGGGATCGTTCGGAAGGGCTTCCGGCAGGTTCTGGGACACCCTCAGAAAGGCGGGCGTCGATGTCCGGTGTTTCAACCCGCCGCGCCTGGACGAACCCTTCGGCTGGGTCGTCCGCAACCACCGCAAGTCGCTCTCCGTCGACGGCCGCATAGGGTTCGTCTCGGGCCTGTGCATCGGCAGCGCATGGCAGGGTGACCCGTCTCGAGCCATAGAGCCATGGAGGGACACCGGCGTCGCCATAACCGGCCCGGCGGTCGCGGACATCGACCAGGCCTTCGCCGACGTGTGGGCGACCATGGGGCCGCCCCTTCCCGACGAGGAGATCCCCGACCCGGCGTCCATCCACCCCACGGGAGAGGTCACCCTGCAGGTCATCGCCACCGCACCGTACACCACGGGACTCTACAGGCTGGACCAGCTCGTGGCGGCTCTTGCGCGCTCGACCCTGTGGCTGACCGACGCCTACTTCCTGGGCCTGCCCCCTTACGTCCAGGCGCTCAAGGCCGCGGCCATGGACGGTGTGGACGTGAGGCTTCTCGTCCCCGGCACCACGGACATCCCAGTCGTTCGGGCCCTCTCCCGGGCGGGGTACCAGACACTCCTGGAGGCGGGGGTGCGCGTGTTCGAGTGGAACGGCCCCATGCTCCACGCGAAGACCGCCGTTGCGGACGGCCGGTGGGCGAGGATCGGGTCGTCGAACCTCAACGTGTCGAGCTGGGTGGGCAACTACGAGCTCGATGTCGCGGTCGAGAACGAGGCCTTCGCCCAGGCGATGGAGCGCATGTACGTGGAGGACCTGTCGCGATCCACCGAGGTGGTTCTCTCCGGGGGCAGGAAAGTCTGCCTGGCAGGCCGACGGCCCACCCGCCGGAGGCTGGGCGGAGCGGGCATCAGGGGCAGGCGACGGGGGTCCCTAGGCAAGGCAGGCGTTGGGGTCATGAGGCTCGGCAATGTCGTGGAGGCGGCGATCAGCGGGAGACGCGCCCTGGGATCGGTGGAGACGACCATCACCCTCGCCTCCGGAGTTGTGCTCCTGGCCCTGGCGGCCGCCGTCCTCGTCTGGCCGAAACTTCTGGCAGTACCCTTCGCCGTGGTGTGCCTGTGGCTCTCTTGGGCCTTGTTCCTGAGGGCATGGCGCCTCGGGAGGAGACGTGCACGCCTTGACGACGCCTTGTCGGGCAAGAGCCCCGGTGAACAGTGCCCCTCTTCTCGCGATCACGCACCGCGCGGAGGCGACGCGGGCCCTCTCGCAAGGGAATGACGCATGCAACCGCAACCCCGAAGCCACAGCGGCAGCGCCATGCCGCTCACCGTCCGACAAGGGCCACGATGAACAGGACCGTGAGCAGCGACCCGAAAAGCAGGCTCGCCAGCCCGACGACGGCGGCCGCCAGCTTGAGGGGGATGCCGGGGTGGGGCCTCTTGAGCTCGTCCAGCTTTCCCTGGGACGCAAGCCTCTCGTACTCCTGGGGCCTGTGCCTCTTGAGCTCGTCGATGGAGTAGGTGCCCGTGAATATGAGGCGGTCCATGGGGAACTTGTCCGGCACGAAGTGCGTGTTGAAGAAATGGACCGTGAAGATGAACAGGGCTGCAAGGAGCGCCTCCTCGGAGTGGACGAGGGACGCGACGTTGAGCACCCACCCGGGCACGATGTAGGAAGAGAGCTCGGGGCTCCACAGCAGGACGCCCGAGCCCCCGATGGCGAACATCCCCCAGAAGACGGCCCAGAAATCGAACTTTTCCCAGTATGTCCATCTATCGAACCTGGGCTTCTCCCCTCGATCGAAAAACCACAGCACCATGCCCTTCAGGTCCTCCCAGTCCTTCCATCTGGGGAACAGCGAGTCAGGGCCGAAAAGGCGTTCCTTCCACCCTTTCCATCCCGCACCTGGAGCGACCACGAACCGGACGGAGCGCCAGGCCACGATGGAGAAGAGCAGGATGAGGACCGCCGCCGCGATGCGGTGGGCTACGCCCGCCATGTGGGCACCCCCCCAGAAATCGAGGAAGAGGGGCGCCCATGGTTCCCGGTGGTACTTCAAAGGGAACCCCGTGGTGACGAGGGTAAAGAAGGAGCAGATGAGGACCAGGTGCATGAGGCGCTCGGACCTCGAAAACCGCTCCACGTGGACATGTCCGCCTTCGGTGATCAAGCAACCCTCCTCCACGATGCCTTCCTTCTCGCGCCTGTGCTTTTCCCAGTAGCTCTTTCTCCACCAGAGCGCCGTGTGGACCCAGAAGAACAAGAACGTCACGACCAAGAGCGAGGACATGAAGACAAAGGTCCAATACAGGGCAGGATAGTTCTGACGGTCTCTGTAGTCGGGGTGAGCCTTGTAGAGCACGAAACGCGGGTGGAACCCCGTATGGCACCTGCCGCAGTTGGTCACGAGGTTGTCGGGGTGAATGCTGGACCTTGGGTCGGTCTTGGGAAGGATGTTGTGGGTGGTGTGGCAATCCGCGCACCCGGCCACCAGGGTGGCGAACCCGACGTCCTGCACCTTGCCGTGATAGGTTTCCTCGTAATACTCGACGATCTTCGCCGAGAGGGCGTTGCGTCCCATCATGGCCGCATCGCTGTGGCAGGCTATGCACCTGGTGTTGTAGAACATGCGGGCTTCTTCCGGGTACGTCCGGAGAGCCGTGTGGTAGACGCGCGTGTCGTGCAGGCCGTGACAGTCCATGCACGAGGCGGCGTCCATGTTCCCCCTGAGCAAAGCCTCTGCGTGACCGGACGCCACGTACTCCTCGTTGAGATGGCATCTCGTGCATGCCTTCACGGCCCGGATCTTCACCGGCACCTTCGACGCCGTTCTCGTGTGGATGTCTCCGTGACAGTCAACGCACCTGAAATCCTCCTGCAGGTAGTGAAAGTTCTGCAGGTATTCCCGGGAGATCCTCTCGTGGCAGGTCGTGCAGTCGACCGGTTTCGGTCTGTCTGCGCCTCTCATGTGGGAGCCGAGATCTTTGATGAACCCATGGCAGCTGGCGCATGAGTTCCGTGCGTGCACCGAGGCGGCGAAGCCCGTCGTGTAGGTCTGATCGTAGTGGCAGCGTTCACACCCCTGGTCCTGCTGCGCCCACAGATCCACCCGGAAGATCCCGGCCTCGACCGCCCAGGCCGAGGCCACGACCAGGAAAAAAGCCAGGCATGTCCTTGCTCGGCTCATCTCCTCTTCTCCTGCGCCTGCTTGTATGAACGCCACTTGGCCATCCCGCCGTACAGCCTGACCACCTGGAAGCCTTTCTCAGCCAAATAACACGATGCCAAAAAGGATCTGAACCCTTGGTCGTCCACCACGAGGTACCCCCGGTCCCTCGCGAGCTCGTGATAGCGTTCGTGGAGTTCGGAAAACGGGATGTTCACCGCACCGTCAAGGTGTTCCCGCCGGTACTGTTCTCTCGACCGTATGTCCAGCACCGCGTACTGGCCGTGCCGCATGAGCCACCGCTTGAGCTCCTCCGCCTTGACGGCCGGGATGGGTCGTCGCTTCACCCTCTGCACCGACTCCGTGGCGTATCCCGCCCTCTTCCACGCGGGCAGACCGCCGTTGAGAACATAGACCTCCCTGAACCCGGCCTTCACCGCCTCGTCCGCGGCGAGGCAGCTTCTGTGGCACATCTCGCTTTCGCAATAGAGGACCAGCTTCACATCCTTGCGGAGAGTCTCCATGGAGCTTGCAAACTGCTCGCACGCGATGCAGACCGAACGAGCGATACGGTGATCCAGGCACTCGATGCGGCTCATCACGTTCACCAAGGTTACCTGATCCGTCCTCATCCACCCCTCGAGCGTGTCCGGGGACACGAACCTCCACCCCTGACGTGATTGGGCAGGCTGCGCCTGCACCAGGCAGAAAAGGGCGAGGGCCAACAGGACCGTGCTCGGCGTTCCCAGGAACCTATTCATGGGAGGGGACCTCGTCGAACCCCCACAAGGTCATCTGGGGGAAAGAATTGGGCGGCTTGTGTTCGAACCCGTCCACCTTTATGAATTTCCCCACCGATCGTATCCTCCAGGCGGTGAAAAACACCGAGCGCGGGCTATGGCAATCCGTGCACCCCGACGCGCCGTATGTCCGACCTACCCCCACAGGTGACACCCCGTGCCAGACGGGACGGACGACGGTATTCGGGAAGGGGAGGGCTCTCGCCGCAAGACGCCCGCCCTCGAGCTCGTAGACCGAGTCGGAGATGAACACGGGTCGTATACCCCCCGGTGCGCCGAGCGCCCTGATCATCGCAGCGATATCCTTGTCTTCCGCAACCGTACGTATTCGCGTCTTCCCCCCGCCCACCGTGACCACCTCGACCGTGCCGAGGCCCACCACCGACTTTGCCGCCCTGGCCACGACCCCGCCATCCAAGGGTTCGAGCGCGCCCCCCGGGCCTTGTGCGGCAAACCACTGGGCCGTCGTCAAGGAGACGGGGACGTACCTTTCTCCGTATCCCTTGCCGAGGTTCACCCTGTCGATCCACGGGCTCCACTTTCTGGATGAAGGCATGGATGCATCCACCCACGACGGGAGAAGGCGATCGAGGTCCGAGGAGAACCACCTCGCCTTGCCTGTGGAGACGTCCAGGAGGTGGGCCCCCATCGCGGGCAGGCGGGTGATGTGGCACGCGGTGCAGGCAATGAGCCTCAGGTGGAACGTGGCCCCCGCGAACACCGAAAGGTGCATGGCGCTCGGGTCTTTCGCCCGGGCCCGGACGCGCGGGTCGGCCCCGATGGGAACACCCCCCATGTGACAGCTCACGCACACCGCCTGTCCACCCGGTGGCCGCCCAGGCCCACCGGTGTCCCGCCCGATCATGTGGGCGAGCCTGCCACCCCTCGCACCGGGAGAAGGCGCGTGACAGTCCGCGCACCTTACGCCCCCGCGTGCATGAACATCGAAACCCGGGACACAGAACGCCCCGGTTCGTGCGGCCATGTCGTCCCTGTGGCACATGAGGCAGGCGGCGTCAGCCACCCTGCCCCTGATGACGCGCCCCGAGAGCTTTCCGTCGGATGTGAAGACAGGGTCTTTCCACCTGTATGCCACGGTGGGGTAATGCGTGAAGTTCCATTGCCCGCCACTGGGCCCGGGGTCGAAGACCTTCCCCTGTACATCGCCGAGGCCGGCGCCGGCCACGGGCGCCCACCGGTAGTTCCTGTACAGGATCTGCCGGTTGCGGGCCTCCAGGTGGTAGGTGTTCTTGTGGCACATGAGACAGTCCGCTTCCAGGGCTCCGCTCGCCCTGAAATGGCTGTGCCCGTTTGGTGTGAGCCTCGATGCGAAGTGGGGGTTCCTCGGGTTCGCGGCGACGACCTCGGCATCCACGTAGCTCATGGGACGGGATGATCCCTGTCCCCCGATAGCCAGCTGTTCCATCGGGCCGCCGCCCGGGTGATGATGGGCGTTGAGCGCGATCCAGTCGTACGCATGCCTGCCGCCGTAGGGCTCGGGTCTTATCGATCCCAGAACGCCTTCCTTCGGGAAACGGTTCAATGGTGCGGGCTTCCCCTCCGGTGCGGCTCCCCGCTGGAAATGGTCACCACTGACGACCGTAGGGTAGTTGTGGCACGCACCGCATGTCCTTCGAGGGCTGTACGGGTCCGTGGCGTTGTCCCATGGGGTGATGACGTGCCCGCTCTCGTTTCTCATCCACACGTCGATGTGGACGGACTCGGGCACGGACTTGGCCGCGGCGGCCCCGCCGGCCACCGCAACCAAGGCCGTAAACCATGCCAGAAACGCCCGCACGATGGTCATGTGCATGCCCGGGTCACCCTTGTTACAGCCGCCGGGACCCTGGCGCAGCAGGGATCCCGAAGGCTTGCCGTCCCATCATTCCATGGGCAGGTTGGGGTCTGCGGCCCAGTCTTGGCTCGAACCGTCGTACAGGCCGACGTTCATGTAGCCGAATGCCCTGAGCAGCATCCACCATGCACTCGCCACCTTGCCCGTGTCACAGTAGACGACGATCTGGGCGTCCTTGTTCTCTCCCACCGCCTTGAGGGCCAAGGCCTTGAGCTCGTCCATCGGCTTGTAGGTTCCTTCCGGGGTGAAGAGCAGGGAGGCCGCCGGCAGGTTGACCGCCCCCTTGATGTGACCCGCCCGGGCGACGAAATCGAGCTTCTTCGCCCCCGAGAAGTACTCGGGCTCACGAACGTCGACGAGCACGGCCTTGCCCAGCTTCTGGGCGAGCTCGTCCTTCTTCACGATGAACGCCTTGTTGAAGACGCCCTTGAACTGCACGGCCTTGGGCCTTACAACGTCGGTCGACAGGGCCTTTCCCTTCGCGGCCCACAACGTGGTGCCGCCGTCGAGCACGGCGACGTTCTTCACCCCCGCATAGGCGAGCGTCATGGCTATGCGGGTCATGCTGAACCTGTCGGCGGGTGTGTCGTTGACGCCCGCCACCACGACCCACGAATCGGCCGAGATGCCGGCATCGCCCAGGGTATCGCGAAGATCCTGGTCTCCAGGCAACTCGTTCTTCAGTTCCCCCTTCGAAGGGGCGAGGATGTTGTAGAACACGTTGACGGCACCAGGTATGTGCCCCGAGCGGTATTCCTCGACCTTGCGGATGTCCACCACGACGAGTTTCGGGTTCGACAGGTTCTGTTCGAGCCAATCCACAGAGACAACGGGGCCGATGTCCTGAGCCATCAGCGTTACGGGGATCGACAGGCCGATCACCAGGACCGCCAACACCACCATCCTGACTGTTCTTTCCATAAGCTCCTCCTCGGTTATTTCGTTATGGGACCGGGGGCATGGATCAAGCCCCTGTTTGCCCTGGATCCGTCCTTCGGCAAGCCCTCGACGGTGAGGAAGTACTTCTTTTCGGTATGGCACGCATCGCACGATTGCGTCCTGTCCGTGCGTTTTCTGATGGTGTGCGCAGGCGTGTTCCAGTAGTTGGGCACCCTGTCATACCTCTCCTGCACGATCCCCGCCTTGGCGAACGTGTCCCTCACGGTCGGGATGAGCCTGAGGGTGGTTATCTCCTTCGTGTTCCTGGGGTTCTTCCCCAGGATGAACCCCGGGCTTGCCTTCGCCTCGCCGCCGTGGCAGTCCGAACAGTTCCTGTATTGCCCGGCGGCATGGCACCCGTAGCAACTCACCTTGCCCCGGTGTTCCTCGTGGGCCACTGATACGCGAAGCTTCTTGCCGGACGAGATGTCCTTGTGGCACGTGGTGCACGTCGGTCTCTGCCGAACGTCCTGCTTGGTGAGGTATCGCCTGCCGTCACCGTGCATCTCGGTCTTCGTGTGGCAGTCAACGCACATCATGCCCTTCTGGTAATGGACATCAGTTACCCCGCTGTACTCTCCCGTATATTCCGGGTATACCCTCCCCCCGTGGCAGAATGCACACGTCTTGCCTTCGTCTTTCTTGACGAACGCGTGGCCCTTGATGAGCCCGAGGCTGATCCCCATGACGGGCGGAGACTTGACATGGCACGATCCGCAGGATGCGTGGCAACTCCTGCACGACTGCTCGAACACCTTCTTGTCGAACAAAGCGACCTCTTTGGCCGAGAACCTGGGGATCACCCCGTGGCGCTGTCCGGCCGAGGTGAAGTGGAGAGATTTCGCATAGTCTGCAGCGATACCCGCATGGCACGGTGCACAGGAAAGGGGGTTGTCCGACGGTCTCTTTACCATGGAAGCATGGGCTCTCTCACGTTCCGTTGCCGTGCCGTCGCCTTTGTGGCAGAACACGCATCCCTTCGAGAGGTGCGGGTCAGAGCCCAGGATGGATGGGTCAACGAGATACCCCTTGTAATATTCCTCCGCCCGGACCGGCGGGGGCGAACCCGCTCACCCCTCCCCCTCGACCTGGAGTTTCGGTGCGACAACGAGGGCCCTGAGGGTCTCGGGGTTCGTGTGGCAGGCTGCACAGGTGCCCTTTTCTGCGGCCAACGCCGCGAGAGGCGAAAGAGCACACACCGTCACACACACCGCCCACGCAACGAACAGCCTCAAGCGAGCACCCCCGTTCGCATATCTTGTCGCGGATGAAGCGGCCTTGTCCGCTCGCGCCAGCCGAGGACAAGGCAAAGCATCTCGGTATCTTCTCAATAAGAGGCTCACCCGGCGCAGTCAATGCCCTGCCATGAAAACAGCAGCCAGGGCGACACTCCCCACCGCCGGCTCCTTGCCGCATACCCGGCCGCCACCCCATGACCATCGCCGAGCGTTACCCCGGGGAAACGCCTCGGCACCGGCGGGAGTGAAAGGAAGGAGGCCTACTCCGCCGGATGCCTGCACCAGGCAGGATCCCGCCGAACACGTCGGCCCCCGGAATCGCCGACATTGATATCTCAGTCGATGTTTGGTATGCTGTCCATGCGCAACCCGGCCGCGCCGCGGCCGCGAGCGAAACACCAGGGGAGGAACCAGCGATGAGCAACATCATCAACCGGGACACCGTCGGCGACATGGCGAGGAGGGCGGCGACCAAGTACGGCGACAAGACGGCGATCATCTTCCGTGACGTGCAGCTCTCTTTCTACGACCTGGAACGCGAGTCAAGGCGCTTCGCCCATCTCATGAGCTCCTACGGCATCAGGAAGGGTGACCGGGTGGCCATCTACGCCTACAACTCGCACTACTACCCCATAAGCTGCTCGGCCTGGCGAAGATCGGTGCGGTGCAGGTCCCCATCAACTACATGCTCAACGCGGAGGAGATCGCCTACATCGTCAACCACTCGAGGTCGAAGATCTTCATCGTGGAAGACTCCCTCTACCCGGTCATAGCACGCCACCAGGCGTCTTTCCCCTCGGTCCAGCGGTGGGGGTTCATCCCGCTCGGGGACTCCATGGTCCCGGACGGCTTCTTCGACCTCATGTCCGAGATGAAACGGATGCCGCACGAAGAGCCGCACGTGGATGTCGAGGCCGAGGACATCGTCCAGATCCCGTACACGAGCGGCACGGAGTCGAGACCGAAGGGGGCCATGCTCTCCCACCGGGCCCTCATGTCCCAGTACCACAGCTGCATCTTCGACGGGAGGTACGACACCTACGACGTGAGCCTCCATGCGCTCCCCTTGTTCCACTGCGCGCAACTCCACTGCTTCCTCATGCCCTACCTCTACGTGGGCGCGACGAACGTCATCATGCACAAGGCAGACCCCGTCGAGATGATCAGGAACATCGAGAAATACCAGATCACGCACATGTTCGCCCCCCCCACGGTGTGGATCGGCATCCTCAACCACCCAGACTTCAAGAAACACAATCTCAGGAGCCTCAAGAAGGCCGCATACGGCGCCAGCATAATGCCCGTGGAGATCATCAAGCAGCTCTGCGTGGCCTTCAGGGGGCTAGAGCTCTGGAACTACTACGGGCAGACCGAGATGGGGCCGGTGGCCACCATCCTGAAACCCGAGGACCAGCTCCTCAAGCCGGGTTCCGCAGGCAAGCCCGTCCTCAACGTGGAGACGAGGATCATGGACGACGAGGGCCGCTTCGTACCCCTCGGGACGGTGGGGGAGATCGTGCACCGGTCAGGTCACGTCATGAGATCGGAAGAGCGTCGTGTAGGGAAAGAGTGTGTGAGCTTGTGTAGA
>ERZ795045.4991-NODE-4991-length-10240-cov-6.301522_pt1 | contig 10240 bp, 5 predicted proteins | sample MGYA00375129_ERZ795045 | MGnify/ENA primary metagenome ERZ795045 (study PRJEB30174, sample SAMN05720166) | activated sludge metagenome | isolation source: anaerobic digester from wastewater treatment plant | place: Japan | collected 2015-05-15 ... | reverse complement strand
GGAATATAGACCGGCGTTCTCCCGCGCGCGCATGGCTTGTAGATATTCCGCCACATTTTTACCCTGGCCGGCCGCCGCGGCCGAGGGCAGATGAAATCCGGGCTGGTACCAGGCCGCGTTGGCGGTGGGCGCAAATTGGTATGTGTTGAACGCGGGCGCCAGCGGGGCGGTCAGGGGGCTGTCGTTCACCACCGCTCCGTCCGGCCCGATTCCGGAGGGGCCTTGAAACGCCACCGCCACCGGCCCCGGTTCTTCCGCCGCGCATCCGCTGGTATCCAGGGGCATGCTGAGCTGCAGGGATTCAAAGCCGGATTCCGTGGCCACAATACGGTTCTCACGGATCTGGATTTTCAGTTTGACACCCGTCACTTGGGCGAGAGGGAACGAGGCCAGATAACTTACGTTCGCCGCCTGCAGATCGCAATCCAGCCCGCCGGGTTGTATCACCACGCCGCCTTGAAACACCAGGCCGCTGTTGAAATACGCGTCGTTGGAGGGACGGATGATGCCCACGATAAAAGGGCCTTCGACAATCGGAAACGCGGCCAAATGTGGCGCGTATTGATAGACGCACTGGGGTTGATTCAGTTGAAGGCCCGTGGCGGGATCGAACGTCACGCCGGTGCTCTCAATGAAAAAGGGCAAGTCTTCGCTGATCCATTGAAGCGGCAAGGCTAAGTTAAGCGGCAGATTTTCAATTTGTAGATTTTGATCCAGCTTTTGGTTGCCTAGGGGCAAGGGGGCTTCCGAATAGGTCAGTTCCAAACCGGATTTGCGGTAGGCGATGCCCGGAGGCAAAGGGAGGGATAAATCCGCGATCGCGCCGGCGGGCGTGAGCGTCCCGTTCAGGTAGAAATACGAGAATCCGTCCGGGCCGGGCTGATAGGGCGTTTGCGGGGTTACGAACGCCGCCGAGCCGGCCGTGACCGTCAGATCGAGGGTCACGTCGTCCCGGGTGGCGGTTATTCCCACGAATGAAAAGGGGATGTCGGTGTTCCAGATGGCCGAACCCGAAAAAAACAGGGCGTTGGCGTCGAAGGAGTCGATTGCGGTCAACTGGGTGGTGATATTGCCAAAGATAACCTTGCCGGAGAGTTGCAGAATACGGGTGAATGTGGATTCATTGGTGTTGTTGAACGGATCGGCTTCCACGGGGACTTGGCCGTTGGGGAATAGGTTCGGATCGGAACCGTCGATTTCCATCCGGACCCGTAGGAGATAGTAATCCAGCGGCAGGGATTGGTTGTCCGGCAATTGATATTGGTAATGCCCTTCATAATGGAAGGTAGGTGGATTGCCGTTGGGTAAGGTCCGCTGCTCCTGCCATGAGAAGACCAGTTCGTTGTTCGAATTGTAGATTTCGAAATCGATGACCACAGGCAACGGATTCACAGGAACATCGTTACCGTAGATAAAGAAAGTTCCCTCGAGGAGGTTTTCAGTTTGCATTCCGGGAATCACGGCCTGGGTGTCGATCGTTACGCTGCCCACGCCCAAATCCCAAGGTAACGCTTCTTGTTTCGGAACAAAAATCTTAGAACCGGGTTTGGAAACCGCCGGTTGGGATTCGGAAGGATGAAATAAAAGAAACGCCAAGAAAATAAAACCGAAAAGCCATTGGAAAACTACGCTACCGTACCGCCCAGAATATCGCCGCGCCATAGTATCGTGCTCCTGCGTGACTCGTGAGCCGCCGTTTCGCTTCGCGCTGCCGGGTCCGAGGATACCGGCTATGCCTCTGCGAGTCTCGATTACCCGGCGGATAAGCGTTCAAGCGGCTGCACGGTGAAAAGAGTGAGTTTCCAGAGCGGACCGATGGAGGGAATGCGGGATGACTGTATTATGGAAGGAGATGCGGCAACTCCATGGAAAGAACTGACCTTTTCCATAATTGAGACATGATGTCCACCCGTTCGCCGATCCCGGGTTGATTGCTCTTAAACGAATTTGAGCCGGCCCGCGAAACCGCCGATTCTGACAATGGGATGGATAAATAGATTGATATACAAGAGACATTGTATAATTCATTATCCGGGATCAATTCTGCCCTTCGTAGACATCCTGAATTTGTTACTAGACCGAGTGCCCTGAGTCCCCCCGATAAATGCCTAACCTGCAACGAGTTGCCCGATAATAATGAACGGATGCCCTTCGTCCTTTCCAGGGGACTCTCACCCTGACTTTTTCCCAGAGAGAGTGAGAAAAGGTTATTGGTTCCGGCCCGGCTGCGCGGCGTACCAGGACAGGATTCTTTCTCTGCTTCCTTTCTCTCCCTGGCGATAGGATGGTTCCAGACGCCTTATCAATCCCGAATGGTCATGGTTACAATGGTTTCCTTCCTCAATCCCGCCGGGTGGGAAAGAGGTCTCCGGGTGATCTGATTCCGGGCGATTCGTAGAACAACAGAGATTGTCCATGACGAAAATTTCCATCAGGCCCGGGCACGGGGTGTATCGCTGGATGGTATTCGTATTGTTGGCCGCGGGGTACATCCTGGTCAACTTCCACCGCCTATGTCCCGCGGTGGTAGCGTTGGATTTGATGCGCGATCTCCAAGCGGGCGGCAGCCTGGTGGGCATCCTGGCGTCGGCGTATTTTTATCCTTACGCGTTCATGCAGATCCCCTCCGGCTTGCTCGCCGATTCGTGGGGGCCACGGAAGACCATCACGAGTTTTTTCCTCCTGGCGGGGATGGCATCGATCGGCTTTGGCTTGGCCACCACGGCGGGCGCGGCCATCGGCGCGCGGGTATTGGTCGGCATCGGAGTCTCCATGTATTTCGTGCCGGTGATGAAGGTCCTGACGCGCTGGTTCACGGTCTCCGAGTTTTCGTTCATGACCGGCTGGATGATCGCCGCCGGCGGCTTGGGGGCGTTGACGGCCGCCACGCCGCTTGCCTATCTCAGCGCGCGGCTTGGGTGGCGCGGATGTTTTATACTGATCGGCGTGGTGACACTCGCCACGGCAGGGGCTATCTGGATCCTGGTGCGCAATCACCCGGAGGAAATGGGATACTCTGCCCCGGCTGCCGCTTTCCCGCCCTCCGGCCGTGATGATCCGGACACCAATCTTTGGAATGCCATGTGTTCCGTGGTGACCTCGTTTCGTTTTTGGCCGCTGGCACTGTGGTATTTTTTTAATTTCGGGATTTTTTATAGTTTCGGCGGACTGTGGGGCGGTCCGTTTTTGATGGAGATCCACCAATTGAGCAAATCCCGCGCCGGGGCCATCCTGAGCATGATCGCGCTGGGTATGATGATCGGCAGTCCCTTTTGCGGTTACGTGTCCGATCACGTCTTGCGGTCGCGGAAAAAAGTTTTGGTTCTGGCCGCGTTCTGCACATTCCTGTTATCCCTGGCGTTGTGGTCTCAGGGTGGCCGGTTTACGGTGTTCTGGCTGTATGTATGGTGTTTTCTCATGGGCTTGTTCAGCTGTTCAGCCGCCGTAGTGGGTTTCGCCGCCGTGAAGGAATCGTTCCCTGTCCAAATTACGGGAACCGCCATGGGCCTGGTCAATGTGTTTCCTTTTCTGGGGGGCGCGCTGATGCAACCTGTCGTGGGATTAATCCTCGACTGGTACGGTCAAGGTCCGGCAGGTTATCCGCTTCAAGCGTATCGCAGCGCTTTTGGGCTCTACCTGGTTTGCGCCCTGACCGCCCTGGTGAGCACATGTTTCGTCCATGAGTCCTATCATGTCTCACAAGGGAAATCCATGGATTCCGGGTCTTGATGGTCATCGCGGAGAGAGATTCCGGCTTATCCCCATAGGCATGGAACATGATTTGGTCTTACCATGGACCGGCGCTCCGGATCATGCGGCGGGATATGGTCCCCGCGCCGGTCATGCATTTATGGCTTTTCAGAAAGGGAGTATCAATCCAATGAGATCTTCAAGGTGGACACTGATCGTATTCTTGGCGGGATGGACATGGACAATGCCAACCGTCCAGGGAGAAGATTACGCAGAATTCCGCACGCGCGAACTACGTTGCATCATCGGCAACAACGCGGCCCAGGGAGATCACCGGGCGGGATACAATGGGATCTTTCATCTCTCATCCGTGCATCAACCTGAACCGGTGTTTGTGCCGGCTTACGCGGGTTTAAACCTGGAACATGTATTCGACGGCTCCGCCCGGTTCGTGGACCGGAATATTCTTTTCGAACCCCGCAACGCCCACATGTCTTTCAAAAAGGTGGATGAGCGGACGGCGGAATTGCATCAACCCCCCACGCCGGTCATGCGCATGCAGAGCGTCATCCGCTTCAGGTTAGTGGATCCCTACTCCATTGATATGGAGTTCCGTTGCGTTCCCCATGAAAATGTGTTTGAAGGCGGAGCGTTCGGGATCTTCTTCGCGAGCTACATTAACTCCCCCCTGAACAAAAGCATGTACTACTTGACGGAAGGAGGAAACGGCCCGGTATGGCAACAGTTCTGCACCCAATTCCACAATCATGACAGCACAGTGAAGCATGTCCGGGATAAATTCGACTGGACCTTCACGCCCGGTGCTCCCACTTTTCTGTTCACGAACATTTCCCCGGTCCGGTACACGGAACCATTTTTCTACGGCCGTTTCAAGAATATGGTTCTGATCGTGATGTTCGCCTCTCCGGAAGGAATCCGTTTCGCCCATTCCCCGTCGGGAGGAGGGCTCAACGCGGCCAAGGACGATACCAATCCAGCGTGGGATTTTCAATATATCGTGCCGAACTGCCAGATCGGAAAGGAATACGGTTTTTGTTGCCGCGTGGTGTATAAATTGTGGGAAGGCCGGGAAGACGTGCTGAAGGAATACGCAGCGTACAAGAATACGGTCCAGTCGATCAAATAAGATTTCCCCGGCGTTGCGATTGATTTGATTGCAGAGGACGAGTGAATCGTTTCGTGTTCCTATCCGGGCTCATACGCCGAATATGGTAGTGAGTTAACCATTCGGGTAAATAATCACCCTGTATTCAACTTTGCCACCCGCAAATAAAGATAAAAATTTCGGGAAAAAACTTCAATACGAATAAACAGAGGAGTAAAACCCCAGCTCATTTCTCCCGAAAGCCGGGGATGTGATATGATCAGGCGGGGATGTGATCAAGGGAATTGATCCTATCCAAGACATGGATTGGCGAGGTCGAAACCATGCATATGCGATTTTTGCTTCCACTCTCGATAATCCTGATGACCGGCGGGACCGCGACGGTTGCTTCAGAAACCGCCGACTTGCTTTTGGTCCATGGGAAAATCATCACCGTGGATGAAGCCTTCAGCATCCAGAGCGGTATGGCCATCAAGGGAGATCGGATTCTGGCCCTGGGAACCGAGTCCAGCCTGCAGCCCTACCGGGACGGGAATACCCAAGTGATCGATCTCCACGGAAAAGCGGTCATGCCGGGGCTGATCGATTCGCACGGGCATCCCGCCGCGGCGGCGGTCACGGAATTCGACCATCCCATCCCCACGATGGAGACGATCCCGGACGTGCTGAATTATATCCGTTCGCGCGCGGCGGTGCTGGCAGAGGGGCAATGGATCTGGGTCAGCCAAGTGTTCCTCACCCGCTTGAAGGAAGAGCGTTATCCCACGCGCGCCGAGCTGGATGCGGCGGCCCCCAAAAACCCGGCTGTTTTCCAAACCGGCCCGGATGCCAGCGTGAATACCTTGGCCCTGCAAGCCAGCGGTATCGGCAAGGGGTGGAAAGTTGATGATGGGGGACCGGGATACGCGGAAACCGATCCCAACACCGGCGAGCCGACTGGTATCCTCCGCAGTTGTACGCGGTATTTGAAATATGAATCGCCATTGAAAAGACCATCCGAGGAGGAGCATCTCGCCAAACTCCGGGAATTGTTTGCCGACTATAACCGCGTGGGGATCACGGGCGTCAGCGAGCGGGACGCGGACGAAAGCGAGGTCACGCTTTATCAAAAACTCCACCAGCGGAATCAGTTGACCGTGCGGGCGTACCTCTCCCGGCACGTGGACACCATTCAGCCGGTCGAGAAAATCCGCGAGGCCGTGGCCGCCGTGGCCCAATCGCCTTTGTATAAAGGAGACGATTGGTTGCGCATGGGAGCCATCAAGGTGTACATGGACGGGGGCATGTTGACCGGCAGCGCCTTTATGCGCGAACCGTGGGGTATCAGCCAATTGTATAACATTTCGGATCCGCAATACCGCGGTCTGCGGTTCATCCCGGAAGAGAAATTCCTGCCGCTGGTGGAAGCCTGTCTCGAAAATCGGGTGCAGTTCACCGCCCATTCGGTGGGAGACGGCGCGGTGCACGCGATCATCGACGGTTTTGCGGCGTTCCGGAACCGCTTCGATATCCGCGGCCAGCGGCCTGTGATCTGCCATTCGAATTTCATGAGCGCGGAAGCAGTCCGGCGCGCGGCAGAGTTGGGAATCTGCATGGACATTCAACCTGCCTGGTTGTACTTGGACGGCCGGACGTTGACAAACCATTTCGGTTACGAACGGCTGGCCTGGTTCCAACCCCTGCGCTCCTTGTTTGCCGCGGGGGCCATGGCGGGCGGCGGTTCGGACCACATGCAGAAAATCGGTTCGATGAAATCGAACAACTTCTACGATCCCTGGATGGGCATGTACGTTGCCATGACCCGCCAGCCCCGCTGGATGGAAAAACCGCTCCATCCGGAGCAAGCCCTGACGCGGGTGGAAGCGATCCGGTTCTACACGATTAACAATGCCTATCTGCTCTTCGCCGAAAAAGACCGTGGATCTTTGGAAGCCGGGAAACTGGCGGATTTCATCATTCTGGACAACGATCCCCTCACCTGCCCGATCGAGGAATTCAAGGACATCAAGGTGCTGGCGGCCTATGTGGGCGGCAAGCCAGTGTACTCCCAATCATGACTCGGAGGATTTGGGAAACGCTCAACCGGGAGGAAATGTGGAATTTTTCCGTTCGGGCTTCAAATTAGTGGCTTGCTAAGAGGAGAGCCATTCACTCTCTCAAGGACTGTTCTCCCCCGATCCTCTCCCCGTGGAAGATGGAGAGGTTTTAATACTTTCCCACGCGCATCCCACGAATCAATCCCGGACAAAGTTATGCGTTCTCGAAATCAGTAACCCAACTCTACGCGTTGCCATATCCTGATCATGTAAGGTTTTCCCTTACATGATAATGAGTATAATTCTTGCAGAAAAAAGAGAATTTCCCCGATAGATAAACAGCCCGGATCGGTTAAATTAATATCCATACACGGAGAAAGATCAACCCAATGGGTTGAGGGGGTTGGAAGCCCGCTTTCTTCGTGTTTTTTGTTTTGGGTGGGAGAATTTTTCGTTTTGCACGCCCGTTTCTCCATTTTTCCCCACAAACCACGCCCTAGCCACGGAGATCTTCCGCGCCGGATTCAACTTGCCCTCGAGGGACCGAATACCGTACAATAGGTCCTTTCAGACTGTGCGACTAGACTTTGATAGAACCAGGAGATCGAGAATGAAACATAAAAAAAGAGCATTGATCCTAGGATGGATGAGCGTGGCATGGCTGTTCTTGACAACTGCCGGCGCGTTTCCGGTGCAGGCCGATTACGCCTGGAAGGCCGGCATGGCGAAAGTAGTGATCACGCCCGGATTCAATATGTGGATGTCGGGTTACGCGGCCCGGAACAAGCCCTCCGAAGGCACGGTCCAAGACCTGTTTGCCAAGGCGCTGGCCCTGGAAGACGCGGAAGGCCGCCGGGCGGTGATCCTGACCACCGACCTGATCGGTCTGCCGGGCGTGTTGAGCGAACGGGTGGCCAAGAAAGTCACCGAGGACACCGGTATACCCCGCGCCGCCCTGATGCTGACCTCGTCGCACACACACAGCGGGCCGGTGTTGCGGGGCAATCTGGAAACCATGTACGCGCTGTCCAAGGAGGAATGGGCCAAGGTCACGCAATACACCGCTGAACTGGAACAGAAATTGGTCCAGGTGATCGAAGACGCGGTCCGGAACCTGGAACCCGCCCAGATTTCCCGGGGCGTAGGTACGGCAGGATTCGCCATCAACCGGCGGCAGTACAATCTGAATGGGATCAGTATCGGCCATAATCCCATTGGGCCGGTGGACCACGATGTGCCGGTCCTGAAAGTCACGGATTCCGAAGGGAAATTGGCAGCCGTATTGTTCGGGTATGCCTGCCATAATACCACATTGGATTTTTACCAGTTCTGCGGGGATTACGCGGGTTACGCGCAGGAATACGTGGAGAAAGAAAATCCCGAAGCGGTGGCGATGTTCTTCAGCGGCTGCGGCGCCGACGCGAATCCCAATCCCCGCCGCGAATTGGATCACGCCAAGGCACACGGGCAGGAATTGGGCCAGGCAGTGCAAAAAGTTTTGTCCCAGTCCATGCAAGAGGTGACCGGCCCATTGCGGACCACGCAAGAAGTGATCAACTTGCCGTTTTCCTCTCCGCCTTCCCGCGAGCAAATCGAGGCGCAGTTGAAGGATCCCGATGTCTATGTCCAACGCCGTGCGCAAAGTTTGCTGAAACAATTGGATGAACAGGGCCGGCTGCCGGAGACTTACCCGTATATCATTCAAGTCTGGTCGTTCGGGAAGGATTTCATCTTCACCGCGCTGGCAGGCGAAGTGGTGGTGGATTATTCACTGAGGTTGAAGCACGAGCTGGGTGAAAACAAGGTCTGGGTAGCCGCCTATGCCAACGATGTCTGCGCGTATATTCCCTCACTGCGGGTGTTACGGGAAGGCGGCTATGAAGCCAACGATTCGATGATCTATTACGGATTCCATGGCCCCTGGGCGCCTCCGGTCGAGGAGATGATCATCTCCACCATCCACAAATTGGTCAAGCAAAACGACGAGGGGTAATCATGATAAAAAAAATAATCATACGGGTCTGCGTTGCCGCGGTTTGTTTTTTCAGAATCCTCACTGTACCGGGCGCGGAAGAGCGCGTCGATTATTCGCCCAAGGCGGATGAACAGCAGATCCCCAGAGCGATGCATTCGGCGATGACGGAATTGCCGCGGATCACGGTGGGATTGTCTAACGCCGATTTTACCGGGACTGACAACCGGGTATTACAGGCGGCGGTGGATTTCATCGCCGGACTGGGCGGCGGCGTGGTAGATATCGGCGAAGGGGAATACATCATGCATGATTCCCTGCACCTGCGGCCTTTCGTGACCGTACGGGGAGTCCCGGGGAAAACGATCCTGCGCAAGGCGGATGGCGTGGTCTCACCGTTGGCGCTGGATGGCGATTACGGAGAAGAACAAATCACCCTGGTAGACCCAACCGGTTTCCGGCCTGGCTACGGCGTCGCCATCTGGGACTCGCGGGCCGGCGGTTTCCATGTCACCGTGGCGCGAATCACCGGGCGGAAAGGAAACACGATTTCGATTGATACGCCCTGCATGGCCGACTACATGGTCGAAAACCAGGCCCAAGCGGCCACCGTGTTTCCCGTGATCAGCGGATACAACCTGGAAGGGGCGCGGATCAAGGATCTGGTAATCGAAGGCAATAAAGAGAACAACGTGCCCCTCAACGGGTGCCGGGGCGCGGGGATCTTTTTGTACCGGGGTTTCGGAACCGTAATCGAGAACTGCGTGGCGCGCAACTACAACGGGGATGGCATCAGTTTTCAGCAATCAAACGATGTTCAGGTGCTCGATTGCGTGAGCGAAAACAACGCCGTGCTGGGGATTCATCCTGGCAGCGGCTCGCAGCGTCCCTTGGTGCGGGGCTGCGTGGCCCGGAGGAACGGATCGGACGGCTTATTCCTGTGCTGGCGTGTACGGCATGGCGTGTTCGAGGAAAATGTGTTGGAAGAGAACGGGCAGTTCGGCATTTCCATCGGCCACAAGGACAGCGACAACTTGCTGCGCAAGAACGTCGTGCGGTTTAACCAGCGGGACGGAATCTTTTTCCGGAACGAATCGCTGGGCATGGCCGGGCACCGCAACCGGCTGGAAGAGAATCTCATCGAAAACAACGGGACGAAGGAAGGCGGCGCGGGCATCCGTATCCGGGGTGAGACCAACGGCCTCGTGTTCGTGAAAAACATCATTCGGGACACGCGCCCCATCAGCGAACAAACCCAAACCACCGGCATCAAGATCGAGGAAAGAGCCGGGGATATCGAAATCCGGGAGAACACGATCGAAGCCCAGGAACCCCTGGTCGATTTGCGGCCGAAGTGAAGCGGATGGCGCGGGAATCCCCTGGTTTCTTCTCCCTGTCCACAATCAATCAAATACC